>Ga0123327_1000109_pt1 | contig 71798 bp, 61 predicted proteins | sample BioC13SIPDNA_4_FD_89701 | JGI IMG/M metagenome (GOLD analysis project Ga0123327, IMG submission 89701) | Anaerobic biogas reactor microbial communites from Washington, USA - Biogas_R1_B C13 SIP DNA | ecosystem: Engineered > Bioreactor > Anaerobic > Unclassified | place: Washington, USA...
CCTATACCGTATCGCTGACGGTGGTTGAGGAGCCAGCAGCCACCGAGAACGCCGTGCAGGCCAGCACCAGCAAGTCGGTGGAGATCGGAGCGTGCCCGCCCACGCCCACGCTCACGCCGACGCCGCAACTGCCCACGGCCACGCCCGCGCCGACAGTGGCGTCGCTTACGCCGACGGTAATGGCGCCCGACCCGACGGCCACCAGGCGCGCCAGCACCAGGTCGCCATCGGTTTCGACGCAGCCGACCGCCACGGCCACCCCCGAGCCTGTGATCGAGATGCCTGCGCTGCCCGAGACGCTGCCGCCGGCGGGCACAGCGTCGCTGCCGCTCTGGCCGGTGCTATCGCTGGGGGCGGGCTCGCTGCTGGGGCTCGCAGGCTGGGCGTTCAGGCGGCATCTGCGTCGCTAAAGGCCAGCCAGGCGCCAGAGAACGCAGCAGGGCCCGCCATGTGGCGGGCCCTGTGCTGTTTGGCGCAACGCAGCGCGTCAGGCGTAGACGCCGTACTGCTGCACCTCATCGAGAAAGGCCTCGATGTTCTCCCACGAGACGTCGGGCTCGAGCACGTGCGTGGGAGCGATGAGAAAGCCGCCGCCGGCGCCCAGGATGTCGATCAGCCGGCGAACCTCGGCGCGCACCTCGTCTGGCGTGCCAAAGGGCATGGTGGTCTGCGTGCCCATGCCGCCGTAGAACGCCAGGGCATCGCCAAAGTCGCGCTTGAGCGCGGCGATGTCGAGGCATTCGGGCTGCACCGGGTTGAGCACGTCCAGGCCGATCTCGATCAGCTCGGGGATGATGGTGGTGATGTCGCCATCTGAATGGTAGGTGATGATGACGTCGGGGTTGACGGCCTTGGCCGCGGCCCACACCTCGGCCCAGCGCGGCTTGAACCACTCGCGCCACATGGCCGGGCTCATGATCATGCCCTTTTGGCTGCCCACGTCGTCGCCGGTGGCGATGGCGTCGACGCCCGCCTCGGCGAACTTGACGGCGCGATAGACCTGTCGCGCGGTGATCTCGTCGAGCAGGCGCGTGGCGAACGCCTTGTTGAGGCGCATGTCGAGGAACAACTGCTCCATCGAGCGGATGTACCAAGAGTACTCAAAGATGTGGCCCACGCTGCCCACGGCCCAGTAGCCCTGCTCGTGCAACTCGGCCACGCGCTCGGGCACGCCCTCAAAGCGGTAGGCGGGGGTGAAATCGGGAAAGGGCCAGTCGTCGAGCTCGGAGGCGTCGCGCAGGTTGATCATCGGGTAGACGTATTCGGTAAAGTGGAAAAAGCTGCCGGGCTTTTCGGTGAGGCCCCACTCGTCGCTGGTGGTGCCGGGAGGCAGATCTGTGGGCAGATAGCGCGCAAAGTCGGGCGGCTCGAGGCTGGGTTTGAACCCGACGTGGCGCATCTCCAGATCAAAGGCCTCTTCGGCACGGGTGTGGCCGGTGCGCTCGACCAGCTGCTGCTGCAGGTAGGGCGTAAAGCCCAGATGACGCGGCACGCGGTCGGGCACCTGGCGGCGAAAGGCCGCGCCCACACGCTGACGGGGGGTCATGGCTCCTGGCATGATGTCACTCCTGGTTACGATGTTGTGAAACATGACCGACGGGTGGGGCAGGCCCCACCCGTCGGTCAGTATACACCAAAACGCGGGCTAGGCCGTGCCCCACTTTTCCTTCCAACCAGACTCTTCCCACTCGGCCTCGACGTCTCTCTGGAAGGCGTCCATGGCCTCCTTGGCAGTCACCTCATCGCGGAACACCTGCTCGCGGTACTGGGCGAACTTGGTGCCCATGAAAGAGCCGATGGGGATATAGTTGCCGCCATAAGAATGGGTGAACTCGCTGGCTGAGTCGAGGTAGAACTGCAGGCCAGGGTACTGACTGCCGTCGACCTGTGCCACATACTCTTTGACGGCTGGCAACCAGCCGATTTCGTTAAAGACGATGTCGCAGAACGCCTTGGTCTGCAGCATCTCGATGATCGGGAAGGCCTCCTGGGCGTGCTCGCCTTCGGAGAACAGGCTGGTGACGTGGCCGCTAAAGCACTGCACCTTGTCGCCCTTGCGGAAGGCCGGCACTGGCACCCAGGTGGCCACGTTGAGAGCTGATACCTCGGGCTTTTCCTTGAACGTTTCGCCGGGGTGCCAATAGCCCTCGATGAGCAATGCCTGGACTTCGGCGTTGAAGGAGCCGCCCCAGGTGCCCTGGCCCTCGACGGAGCGCATGCCCTGCAGGTTGTCGGCGCCCATGTAGCGGATGAACTCGGCGCACGTCTCAACCGCGTCGACAAGCTTTTCGTCGTTGAGGTTGAACGTGCCCGTGGCCTCATCAAAGAAGGCAACATCCCACAGCTCGGGGATGGTCCAGCCATCCATACCGGGGCCAGTGCCGCCCTCAGCGTCGTAGGGGTCGATGCCAAACTGGATCAGGTTGCCCGCCGCGTCGAACTTGGTGAGCGTCTTGTGCCACTCAAAGAGCTCGTCCCAGGTGGTGGGCGGGTTTTCGACGTCGAGGCCTGCCTCGCCGATGAGCCGTTTGTTCATATTGAGGCCGCGCCGCACATAGCACTCGTGGGCGGGCACGCCATATTGCATGCCCTGCCACTGGCCACCCGTCCAGTTTTCGGCAAAGAACATGTCGGGACTGAGCTTGCTTGAGGCTTCGACAAAGGGCGTCAGGTCCATGAGCTTGCCGCCCATGGCAAAATCGAACTGGGGGCCAAGGTCGCCCACGTCGGGCGGCGTGCCGGCGGCCACTGCGGTGCGGCCAGCATCGCCGCCGCGGCCGGTGCCAAACTCGATCTCAAAGCCCTGGGCCTCGATGGCCTGCCACTCTGCGGTGGCCCGAAGGGCTTCTTCACAAGCCTGGATTTGGTTCCAGAAGAGGTGGTACTTGAGCAGTACCTTGTCTTTGGCTGCGGGCGCTGCCGGTTGCTCGGCGGGCTTGGCGGGCTCGGGCGCGGCCTCTGCAGGGGCGGGCGTGGCCTTGGGGGCGCAGGCGGCCAGGGCCATGCCGGCAGCGCCAAAGGCGGCCATTTGCACGAAGGTACGACGTGAGAGCTTCATCTTGTTCGCCTCCCTGGGCTGAACTCACTGCCGTGCCGACGCTTGGCACGTATGGATATCATGACTGACGCGCAACGTTCTGTCAAGGTTTGGAGGCGTAAAACAACGATATCTGACCCAAGGGTGCACCATGCGCAAACGGGTTTCGGGGCAGCGGCCAGGCAAATAGAAACGGGTGGGGCTCAGGCCCCACCCGTTGTAGGTCGTTGCAGAGAACAGGCTTACGCCTGGCCCCACCGATCGGCCCAACCCGACTCGACCCATTCGGACTCGACGTCCTTCTGGAACTGGTCGGCGGCCTCTTGAGCGGTCATCGCGTCGCGGTAGACCTGCTCGCGATACTGGATGTACTTGGTCTCGACAAACGAGCGGATGGGCACCTGGTTGTCATAGTACCGGTGCGTGGCCTCGTCGGCCGATTTGAGCACGAACTCGAGGCCGGGGAACTTGGTCCCATCGACGGTGGCGATATAGTCAGCCTGGCCGGGCAGCCAGCCGATGCCTTCAAAGATCAGGTCGCAGGCGGCCTTGCTGTTCAAGAACTCGATGATGGGGAAGGCGTACTGTGCGTTCTCACCCTCGGCGAACAGCGAAGTCACGTGGCCCGAGTAGGTCTGGACCTTGTCGCCATCGCGCCAGGCGGGCACAGGCACCCACGAAGAGGCGATCTTTTCAGCGACCTCTGGCTTTTCCTTGACGGTCTCGCCCGAGTGCCAGTAGCCCTCGATGATCATGGCCTGGACCTCGGCGTTGAACGAGCCGCCCCAGGTGCCCTGACCCTCGACGGAGCGCATGCCCTGCAGGTTGTCGGGGCCCATGTGGCGCACGAACTCGGCGTAGGCGTCCAGCGCCTCGACCATACGCTCGTGGTTCACGGCAAAGGTGCCGGTGGCCTCGTCGAACCAGGGGATGTCCCACAGGTCGGCGATGCACCAACCGTCGCCGCCAGGGCCCGTGCCGCCCTCGGCGTCAAACGGGTCGATGCCGAACTGGGTCAGGTTGCCCGCGGCGTCGAACACGGTCAGCTTTTTGTGCCACTCAAACAGCTCTTCCCACGTGGTGGGCGGGTTGTCATTATCGAGGCCGGCGTTGGCCACCATCTCTTTGTTCCAGTAGAGGACGCGGCGCACAAAGCCCTCATGGGCCGGCACGCCATACTGCACGCCCTGCCACTGGCCCTGCACCCAGTTCTGCTCGTAGAACATCTCGGGGCTGATCTTTTCCGAGGCGTCGACGAACGGGGCCAGGTCCATCAGCTTGCCACCCAGGGCAAAGTCGAGGGTGAAGCCGAGGTCGCCCACGTCGGGGGGAGTGCCGGCGGCCACAGCCGTCTTGCCAGCATCGCCACCGCGGCCGGTGCCGAACTCGATCTCGAGGCCCGACTCTTCCATGGCTTTCCACTCATCGGTGGCGCGGAAGGGCTCTTCGAGCGCTTGCGGCTGGTTCCAGAAGATGTGATACTTGATCAGCTTCTTTTCGCCTGAAGCGGGAGCAGCGGGCTGGTCGCCCGGTTGCGCGGCAGGCGCGTCACTGGGGGTCTCGGTGGCCTTGGGGGCGCAGGCAACCAGAGCCAGGCCTGTAGCGCCAAGGGCGGCAGTGGCTAGAAACGAACGACGTGTAAACTTCATTACCTTCCTCTCCCAATACATGATCTCGATGGTGCGCCCCTTTGGGCACACGCTCTCCATCTTGCACGATAGCAGCAGTCCTGTCAAGCCGCAGCGCGCTGGGGCATAAACCTCGTTCAAGGCGACATAAAGCGTGCAACGTCTTGCAGGAGAGCACAACGGGCGCTGCCTGTGCAGCGCCCGTTGCAGTGGCCCTGTGGCCAGCTTGAGAACGTTTGAGCGTCAGGCCTGGCCCCACTTGTCCTTCCAGCCAGACTCTTCCCACTCGGTCTCGACGTCTTTTTGCCAGGCGTCCATGGCCTCCTTAGCGGTCATCGCATCGCGGTACACCTGCTCCTCATACTGATAGCCCTTGGTCGAGATAAAGGAGCGGATGGGGATGATGTTGTCGCCATAGGCATGGGTGCAGCTCTTGGCCGAGTCGAGGTAGAACTGCAGGCCGGGGAACTTGCTGGCATCGACGCCGTCGATGTACTCTTGGAAGGCCGGCAGCCAGCAGATGGTGTCAAAGATGATGTCGCAGATCGCCTTGGACTGCAGCATCTCGATGACGGGAAAGGCCTCTTTGGCATGCTCGCCCTCGAGGAAGAGGCCGGTGGCGTGGCCGTTGAACCCCTGGATCTTGTCGCCCGCGCGATAGTCTGGCATGGGGATCCAGGTGGCCACGTTGTACTGGGCCACTTCGGGCTTTTCCTTGACGGTCTCGCCGGGGTGCCAGTAGCCCTCAAAGATCATGGCCTGGACCTCGGCGTTGTACGAGCCGCCCCAGGTGCCCTGGCCCTCGACGGAGCGCATGCCCTGCAGGTTGTCGGCGCCCATGTGGCGGATGAACTCTGCCATGGTGTCGACGGCCTCGACGAACTTTTCGTCGTTGAGGGCAAAGGTGCCGGTGGCCGGGTCAAAGGCGTTGGTGATGTCAAAGACCTCTTTGAGGAACCAGCCATCGGTGTCGCAGATGGCGTCGCCGACGGCGTCGTAGGGGTCGATGCCAAAGCGCACCAGGTTGCCGGCCGAGTCGAACTCGGTGAGCTTGACGTGCCAGTCGAACAGCTCGGTCAGGGTCTGGGGCGGGTTGTTGATGTCGAGGCCCGCCTCGCCTATCAGGCGCGAGTTCATATTGAGGCCGCGCCGCACATAGCACTCGTGGGCGGGCACGCCATACTGCACACCCTGCCACTGGGCATGGGCGTTGGTCCAGTTGCCCTCAAAGAACTTTTCTGGCTTGACGACCTCGCTGGCCTCGACATAGGGGCCCAGGTCCATCATCTTGCCGCCGAGGATAAAGTCAAAGTGCGGGCCGAGGTCGCCCACATCGGGCGGGGTGCCGGCGGCCACCGCGGTGCGACCGGCATCGCCACCACGGCCGGTGCCGAACTCGATCTCATAGCCCTGGGCCTCGATGGCCTGCCACTCTTCTGTGGCGCGGAAGGCCGGCTCGCAGGCCTGGGGCTGGTTCCAGAAGATGTGATATTTGAGCAGAACTTTTTCCTTGGCCGCGGGGGCAGCCGGTTGCTCGGCGGGCTTGGCAGCCTCGGGAGCGGCCTCTGCAGGGGCGGGGGTCGCTTTGGGGGCGCAGGCGGCCAGGGCCATGCCGGCGGCGCCAAAGGCGGCCATTTGCACAAAGGTACGACGTGACAGCTTCATCTTGTCCTCCTCCACCTGAACCGTTATTCGCGGCGTTCTCGCCGCTCATGCTCATGATGAGCACTTCAAACGAATATGTCAAGCGGTTCTCGTCTCTTTCTGGCGGTTTCGTCTTTGGAGCGCGCTGCCGGGCGGCCTAGAATCGGCGCAGCATAATGTGAGGCAGACCATGCGGGAGATGATGAGGCGGTTGGGGCGTATCTTTGGGCAGCGCGAGGTGCTGGCCCTGACCATCAACGTGATGCTGGCCGAGCTGGTGGTGGGCACCTATCACCCCTACTTCAGCCTGTTTGCCCAGAGCGTGGGCGCCAGCGTGGCGCTGGTGGGCGCCCTGGTGGCGGTGCAGACCTTGAGCCGCACCGTCAACTGTCTGACGATGGGCGCCCTGTCTGACCGCATGGGGCGCAAGGGCATCATCGTGGCAGCCATGGCCACCTTTGCGGTGGCGCTGTTGGCGATGACGCTGTTGCGTTCGCCGGCGCCGCTGTTTGTGACGCAGCTGCTCTTTGGCGCGGCACAGGCCGGCGTGTTCGATATCGGCATCGGCTACCTGGGCGACGTGGTGCCGCGTGAGGATCGCGGCGCCGCCATCGGGCTCTACACCACGGTGATGGGCATCGGCTTTGGGGTGGGCAGCTCGTTGGGCGGGGCGCTGGTGGGCGCCGATGGGGCCTATCTGACGGCCTTTCGTGTGACGGCGCTGTTTGCGCTGGCCGGCGCCGTGGTGGCCAGCTGGGGGCTGCGCCGCGTGAGCCGCGCGGGCGTGCAGCAGGCCCCCGAGCCGGCCGCTGGCTGGCGGCTGCGCGCCATGGTCACGCCCATGCTCGAGGCGCTGCACAACCGCCTGCTGCTGTCGGGCTCGATCCTCAACGCGCTCAAGTCGGCCTGGTTTGCCGTGGTGGGCGGGGGCTTTTTGTCGCTCTACATGGCCAACCATGGCATCAGCGCCGAGGCGATCGGGCTGATCTTTGGGCTGCGAGCCATCACGTCGTCGGCGGCACGGCTGCCAGCGGGGCTGTTGACACGCCGCTGGTCGAGCTACTGGATCATCATCGCCGCCACCAGCGTGACGATGGTGGGCTTTTGGCTGTTGCCGCTGTTCACCAGCCTGTGGGCGCTGGCGGGGTTTGTGGCCATTGAGGGGGCCATGTTCGGCGCGCTGATGAGCGTGGGCAACGCCTTTGTGGCCGAGAACGCCCGCCCCGAGAACCTGGGGTCGGCGCTGGGCCTGTTCGGCACCGTGGGCGGGGCGGGCTCGACGCTGCTCTCGCTGCTGGTGGGCCTGGTCGCCGAATGGCGCGGGCTGCCCACTATGTTCATGTTTATGGGCGTGGTGCTGCTGCTGGGCATGGGGCTGTCGCTGTGGGTGCGCGGCAGGGCGTCAGCGGCGCGCGTCTAGAGCGCATACTGAGCATAATGAGTATAGCAACCTAGTCGCGTGCGTCCTCGTCGCCCGCCGCCAGGGCCCCCAGCGCCACAAACACCAGCAGCGCCAGCAGAATCAGCAGCGCAGACAGCGGCGCTGCGGCGTTGAGCCCAAAGCCCTGAAAGCGCTCGTAGACCAGCACGGCCAGCGTGCGCGGGTGGTAGGCCAGCAGCACCACCGCGCCAAACTCGCTGATGCCCCGCGCCCACATGAGCAGCGCGCCACTGGCGATGCCCCGCCGTGCGCACGGCAGCACAATGCGCCAGAACGTCTGCCAGGGCGAGGCGCCATCGACGTGGGCAGCCTCTTCCAGGTCGGGGCTGACGGCGGCGATGGCCTCGCGGGCCGAGCTGACCAGCAGCGGCACGCTGACGAACACCATCGCCATGACGATGCCCGCCAGACGGTCGGTGAGCGCCACGCCCACTCTGGCCAGTGGCGCCCCCAGCGCGCCGCGCGCGCCGTAGGTGAGCAGCAGTGCCACGCCCGCCGCGGTGTGCGGGATGATCACCGGCAGGCCCAGCAGCGCCTCGACCCAGCGCCGCCCCCTGATGGCCCGCCGCGCCAGCAGATAGGCGAGCGGCACCCCCAGCGCCAGCCCCGTGGCCGTGGCCAGGGCGGCCGCCAGCAGCGTCACGCGGGCCGAGCGCAGCACCTCGCCGTCGTGCAGCGTTTGCCACAGGGCGGCGGGCGGTGCGCCCGCGAGTATCAGCCCCAGCGGCAGCGCGAGAAAGAGCAGCAGCAGCCCGCCCAGGGCGGCCCACAGCGGGTCGAGGCCGCGGCGCGGGCGGGCCATGGCTAGTTGGCCTCGGCGGCGGCGCACAGCGGCTGCAGCAGCGCCGGCAAACGCTCGGGGTGGTCGACTGTGGGCGGCGACAGCAGCGGGTGATGATGCGCCGCCATGATGCGCTGGCCCTCGGCCCCCAGCAAAAAGGCGATAAAGCGCTCGGCGGCCGCGGGCTGCGGCGCGTTGGCGGGGATGGTGAGCCCGTAGGCAATGTGCTCGCCCGCGAACACCGGCTCGATCGAGCTAAAGCGACGAAAGTCGAGCTGCACCGATACCTGCCCGTAAAAGTCGTTCAGCGCCGGCGTGCTCAGGTTGAGGCCGTCGGGCAGCACCACATGCTGCAGGCCGTGCTGGCGCGCCACCGACTCGTACTCAAAGATATAGTCCACATCGCCCGACTGCAGCAAGGGGATGAGCTGCACGCTGCTGCCGCGCAGCACGAGGGTGCTGTTGGGGCGCGGCTCGAGCAGCTCGGGCACGTGGATGGTGGTGTGGCCCTGGGCCTGCGCGGCAGTGATGGGCGCGATAAAGCGGCCCGCCAGCAGGTCGGTAAAGAGGTGCGGCCGCCCATAGACCTGTTCGGCCAGCTTGAGCACCATCAACTGGCGGTAGCCCAGGGCGTCAAAGCGCGGGTCGGCCAGGCCCAGGCGTGTGCGCGGCTGCGAGACGATCTCGGGCCAGTTGTTGGCGTCGAGGCCGTCGGCGCCCGGCGCAGTGGGGCTAAAAGCCAGGGCCACGCGGTTGCCGGCAAAGCGAATGTTCCAACTGGCATAGGGCTGGCCCGTGTCGGGGTTGACGCTCTGATACATGAGCTGCGACAGCAGGGCATGGTCGGCCGAGGCCACCACGTCGATGGGCCGGTGCAGGTCGGTGACGTGACGGATCACCTGGATAGAGCCATGCGCTTCGAGCTCGACGTCGATATCGGGGTTGGCGGCCTCAAAGGCCTCCTCGACGGCGGCAAAGGGGATCATCAGGCTGCCGGCCTCGAGCACCAGCAGGTGCACCCGCTCGGGCGGCGGCGTGGCGGTTGGGGCGGGCGTGGCGGCTGCGGTGGCCGTGGCGGTGGCGGCGGGCGGCTCTGGCGTGGCCGTTGGAGCAGTGGCCACCGTGGCGGGGCCGCAGGCGGCCAGCATGAGCGTCAAGAGCAGGGCGCCCAGGGCGTGCAGAGAGCGATGCGGAGCGATCAAGATGGCCTCTCTATGGTGGGGCCAGGGGAGAGCGGCCTCGTTGCCGCTCTCCCCTGGCGCAGGATGCTATTTGACCTCGAGCAGTCGAACGTCTTTGACCCACAGGCCCGTGTCCATGCCAGACATGGCCAGATCATAGCCCTCATCCGAGACCTCGAGCATGCAGTCGTCGCACGCCAGCAGGTCGGCCAGGGGCATGTCGATGGCATAGCCATCGCCTGCGGTCAGGTGCAGCGTGGTGGCGGCACCATCGGGCTCGCAGGCGGCCAGCAGCTCGTTGAGGCGCACCCCCTCGACAGAGATGGCGCCCTTTTTGAGGTGCTCGACGGCAACGGTCTCGATGCCCACCTGGGCCAGGGCGGCGGCATCATAGGCGATGGGTGTGGCCACCTTGCCATAGATGTGCAACACGCCGGCGGCCATCTCGGGGGCTGCGGCGGCCTCGACGGGCTCGGGCGTGGGCGTGGGTGTGGCCTCGGCCTGAGCCTCGACGGGTACGATGGCCTCGCCAGAGAGTAGCACCTGCGCCACAGCGCCCACCATCTCGTTCTTGGCCAGGTCGTCGCCCACCAGGCGCAAGGGCCACTGGTCGTCGGGCAGCGGCTCGTCATCTACCAGGTAGGCCATGATGATCTCTTTGTTGCGGCTGACGCGTGCCCCGTCGAGAGTGACGCGGTAACCGTCGGCGGCCACCACATCTACCTGATAGCCCACGCTCACCAGCTCGTCGTTAAAGGCGCCGCCCTCGTGCTTGTTGGCGTCGTCTACACGGCCCACGAGATAGTAGAGCGGCATGCCGATCCACTTGCGGCCCTCGTCATCGACCCAGGGGCTCTCGTGGCAGGTGGGCGCCGCGCCAGACTCGAAGGTGTCGCGGCTCATCTCTTCGACGATAGCGCCCTCGAGGTGCAGCGTCCACTCGACGATAGCCGGTTTGATCTGCATCTCGCGCGCCCATTTGACGGCCCAGTGGCCGTCGGTCACCTGGTTGGGCTCGCTGCTGACCACGCCAATGCGCAACGGGCCGTCCTCGTCGGTGGGGATGGGCTCGCCCTCGCGCTCGTACACCACGATGGGCGTGAGGGGGCCCTCGCGGGTCACCTCGTCGCCGGTGGCCGGATCAAAGGTCACAAAGGCGCCCTCGTACACCTGCGCGTGCGAAAAGGTGATGCCATAGCCATCTTTGGCCACGATGGTGATGGCCGTCGTCTCGTCGCAGCCGCCCACCTGCTCGCAAAGATCGGCCAGCGAAACGCCGGTGTGCACCGTGGGCGGGGTTATCTTGCCGGTAGAGCTCTTGGTGCCGGCATAGCCCTCGGTGACGGGCAACTGCTTGAGCTGGTCGATAGAGAGGATCAGCTCGCGCTCGAGCCCGATCAGCTTGATGCTGGCGCCAGGGTCTGGCGTGGGGGTGACGGGCGCGGGCGTGGCGGTGACCACCACGATATGCGGCGTCTGCGTGGGGGCGGCCTCGGGCGTCACAGCCAGCGGCGTGGCGGTGACGATCACCGTCTGCACCACCGGCGCGGCCTGGCAGCCCGCCAGCGCCAAAAGCAGCAGCGCGACGAGTAGGGTACGACAATGTCTCAACATGGGGACCTCCAGACGGGTGCGCTACGGCAGAGGGGGCTGGCCTGTTGGCCGGCCCCCTCTAGTGTGTGTGCGTCAGTCGATGCGGAGCTCGACCAGTCCTTTGACCTGAGCCTTGCCCGTCATGCCAGGCATGGCGGCGCGCAGGGTGCCGTCGTCTTGCACGGTCACCACGCAGGTGTCGCAGGCCAGGGCGTCTTCCAGAGCGATCTCTGACTCAAAGCCGTCGTCTGCCACCAGCACCAGCAGGGTGGCCTCGTCGTCGGGGTCGGCCTCGGCGAGCAGCTCGGTCAGGGCCGCGCCCCAGAAGCTGTCGGTGCCGCCCTCTTTGTTCTCAACCAGGGCCTCGATCTGGTCCAGGTCTTGCAGGTCGTCGAGGGTCCACTCGCTGGGGATGGCCACGTCGCCGCTCACCACGAGCGCGACCCCGCTCTTGCCGCCCTGGGCCTCGCGCCAAAGCGCCGAATCTGGCACGAACAGCGAGGAGCCAAAGTCCTCGACGCCGAACTCGGCGATGCGCTCTTGCGTGGGCACCGAGACGAACCAGTCGATAAAGGTGTTGGCCAGCTCAGCCTTGATGTGCGGGCCCTTGTCAGGGTTGACGGCGATGATGCCGTAGGGGTTGAACAGGATCGGATCGCCCTCGGCGAGGATCACCAGATCGGTGCCCTCGAGGGTGCGGGCGAGGTAGGTGGCGCGGTCGCTGAGGGTGTAGGCCTGCAGCTCGTTGGCCATGGTGAGCACGCCGCCCATGCCCTGGCCAGCCGAGACATACCAGTCGCCCAGAGTGGTGAGGGTGTCAGGGTCGATGCCAGCGGCGGCCCAGACGTCCTTTTCTTTGACGTGGGTGCCCGAGTCGTCGCCGCGCGAGACAAAGGTGCTCTCGCTCTCGGCGATCAGCGACAGGGCCTCGGCGGCGTCGGTGGCAGCCGTGACGCCGGCGGGGTCATCGGCGGGACCGAGGATGATAAAGTCGTTGTACATGACGTCCTCGCGGCGCACGCCGTGGCCTGCCTCCATGAAGGCGTCTTCGAGGGCGCGGGCATGCACCAGCACCACGTCGGCGTCGCCATTCTCGCCCAGGGCCAGCGACTGGCCGGTGCCCACGGCGATGACGCTCACCTTGACACTGTTCTCTTGCTCAAACTCGGGCAGCAGATAGGCCAGCAGCCCCGAGTTCTCGGTGCTGGTGGTGGTGGCGAGCACCAACTCATCGGCCGCGGCGGTCTTGGCCGAGGGCGTCTCGGGCTCTTCAGCCGCGGGGGCCTCGGTCGGCTCGGCGGTCGGCTCTGGTGCGGCCTCGGTCGGCTCTGGTGCAGCCGTGGGCTCCTCGGCGGCCACGGGGGCCGTGGTGGGCGTGGGGGCCGGCTCGGGCGTGGCCGCTGCGCAGCCCACCAGCAGGCTGAGCAGGGACACCAACAGGACAAGGCGGACGATCAAACGCTGTGACATAAGGCTCCTTTCAGGATACATCGTCAATGGTCGAACGGTGTCTAGTACACCATTTCACCCCTCACAAAGGCGCGCGTGCGCGCGTCGCGCGGCGCGTCGAAAAAGGCCTGCGTCTCGGCGAGCTCGATCAGGCGGGCATCGAGCAACAGGCCAACGCGGTTGGCCAGACGGTGCGCCTGGAAGACGTTGTGCGTCACCAGGATGATGGTGGTGCCATGCTCGGCGTTGAGCCGGCGTGCGATCTCTTCGATCAGCCCCACGTTATAGGGGTCGAGGTTGGCGGTGGGCTCGTCGAGCAGCAGCACGCGCGGCTCGATGACCAGCGCCCTGGCCAGGGCCACGCGCTGCGCCTCACCGCCAGAAAGCGTGCGCGCCTTTTGGTGGGCCAGCGCGGCAAGGCCCACCTCATCGAGGGCGCGCTGCACGCGCTCGGCCACGTCGTTGCGGCCGCGCAGGCGCAGGCCATAGGCCACGTTGGCATCGACGCGGCGGTTGAGCAAGATGGGCCGCTGAAAGACAGTGGTCACCTCGCGCTGCAGGGCCAGCGGCGGGGCGTGGTCGCCATCGTAGCGCGCGCCACGATAGGTGATGCTGCCAGCCGTGGGCGTCTCGAGAAAGTTGAGCAGCCGCAAGAGGGTGCTCTTGCCGGCGCCGCTGGGGCCCACCAGCGCCAGCACCTCGCCCTCGTGCACATCGAGCGAGAGGCCCGCCAACACGGCGCGCCCGTCGTAGGCCATGTGAACATCGTCCAGGCGATAGAGAGGGCCGCTCATTCGTTAAAGGTCCTCCCCTGCAGGGTGATCATGGCCAGGTTGGTGATAAAGGCGATGGCCAGCAGAATGGCGCCCAGGGCGATGGCCAGGTCAAAGTTGCCCTTGCCCGTCTCGAGGACGACGGCGGTGGTGAGCACGCGCGTGCGCCCTTCGATGTTACCGCCCACCAGCATCACGGCGCCCACCTCAGAGATGATGCTGCCAAAGCCGGCGATGATAGACACCAGCACGCCCACGCGCGCCTCTGACAGGATGGCCCACACCGTCTGCACGGGGGTGGCGCCCAGCGCACGCACCTGCACGCGCAAGAGCGGGTCGACGCCCATGACGGCGGCCATGGTAAAGCCGGCCACCAGCGGGAATGAGATGATCGTTTGCGCCAGGATCATGGCGCCAGGCGTGAACAGCGCCGGCACCAGCGTCGAGTGCAGGGCGCCCAGCGGTCCGCTGCGCGAGAGCAGCAGGTAGACGAACAGGCCGATCACCACCGGCGGAAAGCCCATGCCTGTGTAGAGCAGTGCCACCAGCAGCCGTCGGCCGGCAAAGCGCCTGAGGCCCAAGAAAGCGCCCAGCGGAATACCCACCACCGAGCTAAAGAGCAGCGCCGTGCCCGACACGCGCGCCGTGAGGGCGACGATCTGCGCCAGGGCAGCGTCGCCCGCGAGGATCAGTTCGATGGCCTGCACCAGGCCACGCCACAGATCGTTGATGATCGGCTCCTTTCCAGCGGGGCAGCGCCACGCGGCGCGGGGACGCCCCAGCAAACAAAAAAACCAGCGCTCTCCCGTTCGGAAAGAGACGCTGGCTCAACAGGCCGCCGCCAGGCGTGCCCGGCAGCGGCAGCAGCCGCTGGTCTGTTCCCCTTTCCGAATGCGGGGGGCGCGGCCGTTTCCAGCCGCACCGTTTGGCGGGCCGTTGGGCCCGCCGCGACCACACGCCATCGTCGGCCACCGCACCTGGCGGGGCTGGCCTTAGGCCATGTGGTTCGAGGAACGTGCTATGCGATTGTACGACGGTCAGTCAGTGGCGATCATCACATTCGAGGCCTTGATGACGGCATAGACCTCGCGGCCCACGGCCAGGCCCAGCCGCTCGGCCGAGCTCTTGGTGATGACCGACACGATCTCTTGCCCGCCAGGCAACGCCACCACCACCTCGGTGTTGACGGCGCCAGGCGTGAGCTGCTTGACGGTGCCCTTGAGGACATTGCGTGCAGAGAGTTGCATGGTTAAAGCACCCCTGTTGATAAACCTCTGGTATGGTAGCATAGGGCGTCGGCGTTGACAAGCCGCGCGCCCAGGGCACACCAAGGTCGCTGCCGGGGCGATGGGGCGCCACAGGGCGATGGCGCTCAGGCGGCCTCGGGCCGGTAGCGCTCACCGCGCCAAAAGCCGCGCTTCCCGAGCGCCTTGCCGGCGGCCACCAGCCCCAGCATGATGGGCACCTCCCAAAATAGGCCCATGGTGGTACCCAGCGCCGCCATCGAGCCGACGCCGTACATGGCCACGGCGGTGGCGATGGCGATCTCAAAGTGGCTCGACGAGCCGATGAGCACGGTGATGATCGCCTCGCGGTAGGCCAGGCCGGCGGCGCGGGTGATCAGCAGGTTAAAGCCCACCACGATGACAAAGTGCAGCAGCAACGGTGCCGAGACGAGCAGCAGCAGATTCAGGTTGCCCAGCAGCACGTTGCCGTTGAGCGAAAAGAGCACCACCAGTGTGGTCAGCAGCGCCACCATGGCCACCCGCTCGACGATGTGGCGGTAGACGTTGTTGAACCAGGCCTCGCCGCGGGCGCGTACCAGCAGGCGCCTCGAGAGGACGCCCAGCACCAGCGGCAGGCCGACGAACACCAGCGCGGAGATGGCCAGCAGGGCGCGATCGACGGGGATGCCTTGCAGCCCCGTGAGCAGGCCGACGACCGGCACGTACAGCGCCATGATGGTGAGCGTGTTCAGGCTGGTGTTGACCACGTTCTGCTCTTGATTGCCGCGGGCCAGGCGGCCCCACACCAGCACCATGGCCGTACAGGGGCTCGAGCCCAGCAGGATCACCGCCACGGTCAGTTGCTCGTGGCCACGCAAAAAGAGGCGCGCCAGGGCCGCGGCCAGCAGCGGCGCCACGAGCCAGTTGGAGAGCAGCGTGAGCAGAATGGGGCGCGGGTTGCGGCGTAGCTTTTTGAGCTCGGCCACCTGCAGGTTGAGCAGCGCGGGGTACATCATTAGGAACAGGCAGAGGCCGATGGGGATCGAGATGCCGTGCACCTGCCAGCTATCGATGGCCTCGCCCAGGCCGGGGATGGTGCGCGAGAGCAACACCCCCGCGGCCATGCACAGCACCACCCACACCGCCAGAAACTTTTCAAAGGTCTTCACCGTCCGCCTCCATGCAGAGATGCTTCAAAGAATGTTGATGCGTTGGCCCAAAAAAAGAGAGAGCAGAGCGGCGACGCCGGCGCCCTAACCGCCGTCTGACGGCGGGCCGCACGCTCGCGGGCCGCACGCTCGCGGGCCGCACGCTCGCGGGCCGCAATCGGGCCGGCGCGGCATGATGCGGGCCGGGTCGAGCAGCGTCGAGACCGCCTGACGCAGCGCCATCAGCACGGGCCGGCGCACGGTGTAATAGATCCAGCGCGCGTCCTGCTCGTCGCGGGCCGAGGCGACCAGGCCGGCGGCCTCGAGCAGGTGCAGGTGATAGGAGAGCAGGTTGGGCGCGAGGCCGAGCTGTACGGCCAGCTCGCAGTTGCAGTGCGTGCCCTGCATCAGCAGGTCGACGATCTGCAGGCGCGTGGGGTGCGCCAGGGTCTTGAGGACGTCGGCCAGAGCCACGCTGTCGTCGGTGGATAGTTGCTTCAACATGGCTTGAATTATATCCACGCCAGGCCGGGCGTCAAGGGCGCCGCGGGGCAAGGGCTATCGCTCAGGCGCCCGCCATCACCTCGCGGTAAAAGGCCACCGTCTGTCGGGCGATGGCGGTCTGCGTGTAATAGTCGAGCACGCGTTCGCGGCCGCGCAGGCCCAGTAGCTCGCGCAAGGCGGGGTCGTCGCGCAGCTCGGCCAGTTGCTGGCGCAGCATGCTCGACGAGCGCTCGCGAAAGAGCATGCCGGCGGCGCCCACCACACGGGGGATCTCGCCGCTGCTCGAGCCGATGACGGGCACGCCGCAGGCCATGGCCTCGATCAGCACGCGGCCGAACTGCTCCTTCCAGTTTGGGCGCGTCAGCGAGGGCAGCACCAGCACGTCGAGCTCGCGGTAGCGGGCTGGCATCTCGGTAGACGAGACACGGTCGTTGATCTCGATGCGGTCGCTGAGGTTGGCGGCGGCGATGGTGCGCTCTAGCGGCTCGCGGAAGGGGCCCGAGCCGTAAAAGCGCGCTCGCCAGTCGCCCTCGAGGCCCGCCAGCGCCTCGACCAGCACCAGCAACCCCTTTTCTTTGACCAGGCGGCCGGCATAGCCGATGGTAAAGGGGCGGCCAGGCACGGCAGGCTCGCCTGGCCCGGGCGCAAAGCGCTCGGCATCGACGCCGAACTGGGGCACCACGCGCACTGGCCCCTGATAGCCTTTGCCGCGCAGCACGCTCACAGCATCGGCGTTGCCGGCCAGGGCGCCGTGAACGCCGCGGTAGACGGCGCGCTCGAACCAGTAAAAGGGCGGTGGATAGCGCCGCGAGATGTTCTGCCAGGTGAAAAAGAGGCTGCGGGCGCCCACAGAACGGGCCGCGCGCATGGCCTGGTGTGCGGCCAGGTTGTAGGGCTCTTCGTCGATGTGCACCAGGTCGGGCCGTGCCTCGCGCAGCAGGCCCTTGAGGCCGGGGTACCAGTGCCAGTGATAGGCGCCGTTGCAGGCCATGGGCGCTACCACCAGCTCATACCCCGAGACGTGCGCTCGCTCTAGCTCGATGCGGTGGCCGCTGTCGCGCCAGTAGGGTGGCACGATGGCCGTCAGTTCGATGTCGTCGTGCGACGCGATGGCCTCGAGCTTGGTTTGATAGGCCCCAACGACGCAGGCCTTGCTGATGATGGTGACGCGCACCGTTCCCTCTTGTGTCGACGCTACAGTCTAAATGACGAGTATACCCGAGACAGGCCCCCATGGCAATGTCTCCCGCGGGCGCTCAAGCCTTGCCCAGCACGGCCGCCAGCAGCGCCATGCGGATGAACATGCCATTCTGCACCTGCCGAAAGTAGGCGGCGCGCGGGTCGGCGTCGACCGACGTGTGGATCTCGCCCACACGCGGCAGCGGGTGCATGATGACCATCTTCTCTTTGGCCTGGCGCATCAGCGCCGGTGTGATCTCGTAGGCGTCTTTGACCTCGTCGTAGGCGGCTGCGTCGCCAAAGCGCTCTTTTTGGATGCGGGTGACATAGAGCACGTCGGCGTCGCCGATGACGTCTTGCACGTTATCGCTCTCGCGCACGTTGATGCCGCTGTCGATGACGGTGTTCATCAGGTTAAGGGGCAGGCGCAACGTGTCTGGCGAGACAAAACGCAGGCTGACGTTGTATTGCAGCAGCAGGCGGGTGAGCGAGTGCACAGTGCGGCCATAGCGCAGGTCGCCTACCATGGCCACCTTGAGGCCATCGACGCCGCCCAGCTCTTCGTAGATGGTGAACAGGTCGAGCAGGGCCTGGGTGGGGTGCTCGCCGACGCCATCGCCGCCGTTGATGATGGGCACAGTGGCGGCCTCGGCGGCCACCTGGGCCGAGCCTACGTCTGGGTGGCGCAGCACGATGACGTCGCTATATTGCTCGAGCACGCGGATGGTGTCGGGCAGGCTCTCGCCCTTGGACACGCTCGAGAACTGCACGCCCTGGGTGATGGGGATGACCGTGCCGCCCAGGCGCTGCATGGCGGCGATGAACGAGGCGCTGGTGCGCGTCGAGGGCTCGTAGAACAGGCAGGTGAGCACATAGCCGCGCAGCAGGTCGCAGGCGCCGGCGTGGGCCACCAGGTCGCGCATCTCGTCGGCGCGCTGAAAGAGATAGGCCAGGCGGCGGCGGTCGAACTGGTCGACGGCGATGATATCCTGGCCGAGGAACTCGGTGTAGGGTGCGGCGCGGCCGGGCTGGCTGGCCAGGTCGAACAGCGGCGTGAGGTTACCATCGTATCCCATGGGTCACTCCTCCTGATAGTCAAGCACACGGCCGTCATCGACCAGCAGGCGGCCGCGCAGGCACACGCGCAGCAGCCGCCCCACAACGGGGCGGCCGGCAAAGGGCGTCCAGCCGCACTTGGTGTAGAGACACTCGTTGGCGAGTGTGTGGCGCGCCGCCAGGTCGACCTCGATCCAGCTTTCGTGCTGGGCGGGCAGGCCATAGATGCGGCGCGGGTTGGTGTCGAGCAGCGCCACCAGGCGCTCGAGGGTCAGGCGGCCATCGTGCACGGCGTCGAGCAGCAGCGGCAGGGCGGTCTCGAGGCCGGGCACGCCGGGCGGCGGGTTGGCGCCGCGCTTTTCGGCCGGGGTGTGGGGGGCGTGGTCGGTGGCCACACAGTCGATGGTTTGGCCGAGCGCGGCCCACAGCGCGGCCTGGTCGTCGGCGCTGCCCAGGGTGGGGCGCATGTCGGCCCAGGGGCCCAGGCGCGCGGCGTCGTCGGCGGTAAGGAAGAGGTGGTGCGGCGTCACCTCGCAGGTGACGGGCAGCCCCTGGGCCCGCGCCTTGGCGATCAGCTCGACCTCGGCGCGCCGCGAGACGTGGCAGATGTGCACGGCGCGGCCACAGGCGGCGGCCAGGCCGATGGCCGCCGCCACCGAGGCGCCCTCGGCGTGAACGGCGATGGGCCGGGCCTGAGGCCAGCCGTCAAACGTGGCGGCCAGGTGCGGCAGGGCGGTCATGCGCAGGGGGCCGTAGGTCTCGTCCATGTAGAGCTTGAGGCCCACGGCGCGTTGACCCAGCGCGGGCAGGGCGGCGAGGTGCTCGGGCGCGGCGCCCGCCAGCAGGTGCACGTCGCAGCGCGCCTCATGGTCGGCGCGCTCTTGGGCGGCCAGCCAGCGCTCGAGCGTCACCAGCGGCGGCTGGGTGTTGGGCATGGCCAGCAAGCGGGTAAAGCCGCCGGCCAGCGCCGCGGCCGTGCCAGTGATAAAGTCCTCTTTGTGCTCGCCCCCGGGCGAACGCAGGTGCACATGGGCGTCGGTCAAGCCGGGCAGCCGCACGATGGTGGCCAAGCGCGTCCCCTCTCTACAGATCGGTTCGGCAGGATGATACCCGAGGCTGGCGACGGGCACAAGGCAGGGGCTAGGCGGTCAGCGGCAGCCAGCCCTCGCGCGCGATGAACTCGCTCACCCAGGCCACGCGCTCGATGAGGCTGTCTGGCATGACGTTGTCGGCCACGCCCAGGATGAACGCCTGGCCCGGCGCCACGTCTCGCAAGATGGCCCGCACCGCCGCGCGAAACTCGCCCTCGGCCACGTGCGGCGAGAGCAGCACCGACGGCAGCCCGCCCCAGATGATGACGCGCTGACCCCAGGCCGCCCGCGCCTGGGCCAGCGTGGTCGGCACCATCGGCGCGGTGACAAAGCACTCGACCATGTCCCACCCGGCCTGCTCGATGAGCGCCAGGATGGCCGCGGTGTCGTTGTCGGCGTGCATGGCCACGCGCAGGCCGCGGCCGTGCAGCAGCGGCAGCAGCTCTTGATAGTAGGGCAGCACGTAGCGGCGAAACAGGCGCGGCGGCGTGAACTGGCTCGAGAGGTGCACGCCGTGCAGCAGCAGTTGGGCGGGCGAGGCGGCCAGCACGGGCCAGAGCCGCTCGCGCTGCACCTCATGCAGCAGCCCCAGCAGCCGCTCGACGGTGGCCGGCCAGTCGGCCAGGTGGTAAAAGCCGTGCTCGTAGCCGGCCAGGTTCTCGAGCCAGTCGTGCAGGGGCACGTCGCCGGCCTCGACCATGGGCAGGCCGTCGTCGCCGATCTCGGCGTCATAGGCGCGATAGGCCTCGTAGGTGGGGCGCCACTGCATGCGCTCGACCACCCACGCCCAGGCGGCATAGTCGGCCTCGCGCTTGAGGGGGTATTCGACGATGCGACCCGGCAGGCCGTCGCGCTCGAGCTCGGGCGACTGTTGCTCGACGCGCTGCAGCGCGCCCAGCGGCGTGTGCCAGGTGGTGATCAGCCGCCAGCCCTCGCGGCGCGTGCGCACCTCAACGCCATCCAGCACCAGCTCGGCCACGCGGCCATCGCGGGCGGGCGTGCCCACGCCCAGGTCGCGCTCTACCTGGCGCAGGGTGCTCTCGCGCCAGCGGGCGGGCAGCGTGCCGGCGCGGCGGTGGGCGTTGTACCACAGCAGCAGCCGCGGGATCCACGGGATGCGGTCGGGCAGCTCGCCCGCCAGAACGGTCAGCAGGCGTTGACGGTCGTTCATGGCGCCCCCTTGTGGCGTGCGCTGGCTCAGGCGTCGGGCTGGTCGGCGTCGTCGGCATCGGCCGCAGTGGCGAGCGATTGGCCCAGGGCCTCTTCATAGAGCTGGACGATGGCGGTCGAGTCGAGCGCGCCCTTACCCAGGCCCTGCGCCTGGGTGTAGAGCTGGTGCACCTCGGCGGTGGCGAACATGGGCACGCCCAGGGCCATGCCGTGTTCGAGGGCCAGGCCCAGGTCCTTGCGCAGCAACTCGAGGCGAAAGGCGGGCGCCAGGTTGCCCGTGAGCATGGTGCCCGGCACGCGCTCGTTGAGGATGTAACTGCGTGCCGTCGAGGCGGCCATGATGCGCTGGGCCACGGCGGTGTCGACGCCCGAGGCCTTGGCCAGCGCCAGCGCCTCGGCGATGGCCACCAGCTCGGCCGCCACCACCAGGTTGTTGCCCAGCTTGACGGCCAAGGCGGCGCCGTTGGGCCCCACATGGGTGATCGACCGCCCCACGGCCTGCAGCGCGGGCAGGGCGCGCTGGTAGGCAGCGGGCGAGCCGCCCACCATCACCGCCAGCGTGCCGGCAATGGCGCCTGCCTGCCCGCCAGAGATGGGCGCATCGAGCAGCTCGGCGCCGCGGGCGCGGGCCTGCTCGGCCAGGCGTTGCGAAGTGGCGGGGGCGATGGTGCTGCAGTCGACGATGACCAGCGACGGCTGGCCTGTGGGGCGCTCGGCGCCCGCCAGCACGCCCTCGGGGCCAGTGAGCACCTGCTCGACGGCGGCGTCGTTGGGCAGGCAGGTAAAGAGCAGCTCGACCTGGGCGGCCAGGGCGGCGGCGGCCGTGGTCTCGCTGGCGCCCTGGGCCAGCAGCCGCTCGACGGGGGCGCGGTTGCGGTGCGCCAGCACGGCCACGCTGTGGCCCGCCTTGAGCAGGCTGGCGGCCATGGGCTCGCCCATGGTGCCCACGCCGATGAATCCGATGCGCATGCGGTCACCTCCGCTGATGGTGTTTGGTGCCCCTTATGATAGCCGCGATGCCGCTGACATGCCAGCAGCGCCACGCGGGGGCTCGTGCGTAAACAGCGTACACGTACAAAACCGTAATTTGCACGTGTAATAAAGACTTCATAAAATACACGCGGTTTTTGGCCATAGCGTTGTTGCCGGGCCAAAGGGGGTGGGCATGGGCGAGCTCTGGTCGAATGCTTACGTCAAGATCGGGCTCACGGCGGTGCTGCTGATCTTGCTCAAGGTGGCGGCCGATGCCATCCAAGAGCGGCAGGTCTATCGTGTGCATAAGGGGCCGCGCCGCGCACGGCACAGCCCGTTGGAGAGCGAGACGACGCTGGTGCCCCGCTATCGGCTGCGCGATGACCTTTTCTCGCCGGCCGAGGCCAGTTTTTACCATGTGCTGTTGCAGACGTGCGCCGGCTGGGCGGTGGTGCTGGGCAAGGTCAACCTGGGCGACCTACTCTATGCGCCGCGAGAGGCCGGCGAGGCGCAGTGGGCCATGTGGAACCGCATCAACCGCAAGCACCTCGACTATGTGCTTTGCGACCGGCAGACGTTGCGCCCGCTGGTGGCGGTAGAGCTGGACGATGCCTCGCACCGCCTGGCGCGTCGCGCCGAGCGCGATGCCTTTGTAGACCAGGCCATGGCGCAGGCGGGTTTGGGGCTGGTGCGCGTGCCGGTGCAGCAGGCCTATGCCACCGCCGAGCTGGGCCAGAGGCTGCGCCAGGCCGTGCTGCAGCCCCAGGCTGCTGTGGCGGCGGTTGCGCCTGCGCTGAACGAGACGACCGTCGGCGCGCCTGTCGAGGCCGAGCCCTGCGCTGCCACGGTGGACACGCTCGCGCCTGAGGCGCCGCAGTGTCCGCGTTGTGGCGGGCAGATGGTCCTGCGCACGGCGCAGCGCGGTGTGCGCGCCGGCCAGCCTTTTTGGGGCTGCGAGAACTATCCGCGCTGCCGCGGCGTGCGCGAGGTTGAGGGCTGATGAGGGTAGACAGGACGTGGCCGGTGGCCTGAGAAGCAGGCATGGCCCGATCTGAGTTGATTGAGCAAACTCTGGGGGGTGTTGGGGTGGTAACTTCGCTTCTGGGTATGACGGTGTTGGGCAGGGTGGCGGTGGCTGGCGTGTTGTTTTTGGGGTTGCATCTGTGCGTCCGTGCCGAGGCATGTCGTTGCCGCAAGGTGCATGGGCGCGACGCGCGCTATGGCCTGTGGCGTGGCTGCCAGCTGCCGCAAGAAGAGCCTGTGCAAGACGAGTCGGGCGTCCACTGAGTTAGCGACGCCCCCCCTTGCCCTTGCGCGCAGGCCGGCCACGTTCTATGCTAGGGCCAGCGCCACGCCTGGTGGGCTGGCGAGGGAGGCGGCGATGGAGACGCAAGAAGAGCTGCAGCGCTATATCGCGCCCTGTGGGCTGGTGTGCTATTCGTGTCCGGCGTATACCGACGGGCCAGTGGCCCAGCATGGCCGCGCGCTGCGGCGCTGGCTCGAGGGCTTTGGCCCCATGGCGGCGGCATTCAGCGCGTGGGAGCCGGCGCTGACCGACTATCCCGCTTTTGAGCGGGTGCTGGCCAAACTGAGCGACTGGGGCTGTGCGGGCTGCCACAGCGGCGGCTGCCCCATGGCAGACTGCCCCGTGGGCCCCTGTGTAGAGGCGCGTGGCTACGACTGGTGCTGGCAGTGCGACGACTTTCCCTGCGCTCAGGTGCTGGAGAGCGCGGCCTTTGGCGAGCAGCTGCGCGCGACCTGGCTGCGGGCCAACCAGCGCATGGCTGCGGTGGGCGTGGTGGCCTACTGGCAAGAGCAGCGCGAGCGGCCCCACTATGCCGAGTGACGACCCCGCCACTGCGCATCTGGCGCTGGCGGCCGAGCTGGCGCGGCGCTTTGCGGCACTGCCACAGGTGCAGGCGGTGGCGGCCGGCGGCTCGGTGGCCGCGGGCACGGCGGGCCCGTCGTCTGACCTCGACCTCTATGTGTTCATCACGGGGCAGCCCCCGCTGGCCCCGCGGCAGGAAATGGCGGCTCAACTGGGCGACGGCGGCCGCGCCGAGCTCGAGCTGCACTACTGGGACCCGGGCGATGCCTGGTTCAGTGCCGCCGGCATCGAGGTAGACGTGGTGTACTGGGATACACGCTGGGTCAGCGACCAGCTCGACCGCGTGCTGCTGCGCCACGAGCCCAGCGTGGGCTATAGCACCTGCCACTGGCGCACCCTGCGCGACGCCCTGCCGCTGTTCGACCGCGACGGCTGGCTGGCAACCCTGCAGGCGCGCGCACAGGTCGCCTATCCGCAGGGGCTGGCCGATGCCATCATCGCGCACAACCAGCCGCTGCTCCGCAACGCCATCCCCTCGTACCGCGCACAGATCGCCAAGGCGCTGGCGCGCGACGACCAGGTGAGCGTCAACCATCGTGTGGCGGCGCTACTGGCCAGCTACTTTGACGTGCTGTTCGCCCTCAACCATGAGCCACACCCCGGCGAAAAGCGTCTGGTGGCGTTTGCGCTGGCCCATTGCTGGCTGCCAGAGGGCTTTGTGCAGGATGTGCAGGCGGTGCTTGGGGCTGCCAGCAGCGCGCAGCCTCAGCTGCTGGGCGCCATCGATGCCCTGGCCGATGGGCTCGATGTGCTGCTGGCAAAGCATGGCTACGAGCCCCGCACGGGCCTGCCCCGCGCCTGACCGCTGCCTTGATACAGCAAACGACGAGCGCCCATCCTAGCGATCGACGCTCGTCTCAGGGAGGTGTGGCAGGGCGCGCCCCGCCACCGTTCAAAAAGGATCAGGGTACGGCCGTCAACCAGGCGTTGGCACCCCAGAGGCCGCCGCCTGTGGTGACCTGCTGCCAGTTGTAGCCATCGGCGGCCACGGTGGCGGCGCCGGTCTTTTCAAGCACGGTGCCATAGGGCACCACGCGGCCGATGCCATAGGCCAGTCCAGGGCCCCAGCGCAGATTGAGCGCGCCGGCGGTGACCTTGAGGCCATCGCTGCCGCCCCACTCGCCCACGGGCTCGTGGTAGCCGCCATAGGCACCGTATTTGTCCAGATAGGCAAAGGCGGCATAGCCGGTGTACCAGTAGCCCCAGCGCCACACGCCCACCTCGACCCAGCGCACACCGTTGGCATAGATGGGTGTGGTGAGGCCGTCGAGGACGGTGACCGTCTCGCCGTTGTAGAGGCCCAGCAAGATGGTGGCGTCGAGGCCAGGGTTCTGGCGCAGGTTGAGCCCTTTGGGCGCCTGCACAGTGGCCGACACTGTGTCGGCCGAGGCGGCCAGTGGCGTGGCCAACAGCAGGGCCAGCGCCAGGAGCAACGGTAGTAGAATTCGTTTCACGGTAACACCTCGTTCGGTGGCATAGAGCACAGTGCTTCTATTATACTGCCCCGCAGGAGGCGGTGTCAATGACTTTTACACATGAGGGCCGGCCGGGAGGCGTGGCAGAGGCTATCGAGGCGTGGTGGCTGACGTGGGGCGAGCGTGCCCTGTGCAGCCTGGCGCTGTTGCAGGCAGCCCTGGCCGTGCCCTGGCTGCTTTATCAGCTCTGGCGGCTGACGCTGGGCCAGGCGCCACTGTGGCCAGGCTCGCCAGAGGGCGCGGTCGATCTGATCTTGCGATGGCGCGAGGTGCATGCCTGGTTCGCGGGCCAGCCGGTCTACCCTGGGTCGTGGGTAGCGGTGTATCCGCCGGCCAGCTATGCCCTGCTGTGGCCCTGGCTGGGCTGGCTGCCGCTGGCCGCGGCGCGCTGGCTGTGGGCGGCGGCCTCGCTGGCGCTGCTGGGCTGGCTGGGGCGCCTGGCCGTGGTGCAGGGTGGCGGGCGTAGCCGTGGCCAGCGCGCCGTGCTGGGGCTGATGGCGCCGGCCATGTATGCCAGCGGCGCAGCCATCGGCAATGGGCAGTTGATCTTGCTGGTGCTGGCGGCGCTGTTGGGTGCGGTGTTGCTGCTGCAACAGACCCCTGGCTGGCGGCGAGACTGGGCGGTTGCGCTGCTTTTGACGGTGGCGCTGCTCAAGCCGACGGTGACGGCGCCGCTGCTGTGTGTGGCGTTGGTGGTGCCGCGGGAGCGTCTGTTTTCTGTAGCGCGGCTGCGGCCCTTTGTGCTGGCGGCGGCGTTGTATGGCGGCCTGACGCTGCTGGCGGCCGCCTTTCAGCCCGAGGGGCTGACGTCGCTGGTGCAGCAATGGCTGGGGCGCGGGGTGGCGGTGGCCGCCTCTGATCGCGGGGTGAGCAATCTGCACGGCGTGCTGGGCAGCTTGAGGCTCGACGCCTGGCTCTTGCCGGCTTCGCTGCTGCTGGTGCTGGCGTTGCTGGGCTGGTGCTGGTGGCGCCGCGAGGCCGACCTCTGGCTGCTGCTGGGCGTGGCGGCCATTGTGGCGCGGCTGTGGGCCTATCACCGTTGGTACGACGACCTGCTGCTGTTACTGCCGCTGCTGGCGCTCTGGCGGCTAGCGCGGCAGGCGTCCTCTGTGCGCTGGCGGGTGGCCGCGGGGGCGCTTTGTGCCCTGACGCTGGCGAGCACGCTGGCGCCAGGCGGGCTCTACCTGCTGACAGGCGGCTGGCGCTCGGCCTATCTGGCCGCGCAGGTGGCCATCTGGCTGGCAGACCTGGCACTGCTGCTGGCCGCCGCCCACAGCGGGCGGCGGCCTGATAGGCTGGCGGCGCGCGGCTAGGCCTCTTGGGGCTGCGCCAGGAGCGATTCGACCCACTCGCGGTGCACCCACAGGGCGCAGCCGCCCTGGGTCTCGGCCAGGTGCACGTCGCTCTCGCGGATGGCGCGCAGCAGATCGCTCTGCAGCGCCTCGTGCAGGGGCATGCGGCGCAGGCTCACGTCTGAATAGGGCGCAAAGGGACAGGGCTCGACGCGGCCCTCGGCGCTGATGTGCAAAAAGCCGCGCCCAGCGGCCAGGCAGCCGCCAAACAGCTCCTCTTCGCCAGGCAGCGCCACAAAGAGGCCGGGCAGGTCGCGCCGCAGGGCGTCGAGGTGCGGCGTCAGGGCAACCTTTTGCGCCTCGCTGAGGCAGCGCGCCTCGCTGTGGGGCTCGATGGGCACGTACTCGACGTAAAAGAACAGCCGACAGCCCAGCTCGGTCAGCTCGCGGGCATAGGCGGGCGAGGTCAGCAGGTCATAGTTGCTGTGGGTGACCGTGAGCGACGTGCCATAGAACAGGCCGGCCTCGCGCAGCCTGGCGATGACGCCCAGCAGGTAGGCGTGCACGCCCTCGCCGCGGCGGTCATCGGTCTCGCCGGCGTGGCCCTCGAGGCTGATCACCGGGATGAGGTTGCGCCGGGCCTTGAAGCGGGCGATGGTCTCGTCGTCGATCAGCAGGCCGTTGGTGAACACCGGCATGACGATCTGCGGGTGGCGCTCGGCCAGCTCGAACAGCACCGGCCGGGTGAGGGGCTCGCCGCCGGCCAGCATCAAGATCGACACACCCAGCTCGGCGGCCTCGTCGGCCACGCGCAGCAGCTCGGCGTCGGTCAGCTCGGGTTCGGGGGCGCGCGTCTGGGCGTGGGCATAGCAGCCCTTGCAGTGTAGATTGCACCTTTTGGTGATCGAGTAGATCATCAGCGCGGGCACGGGCACGCCCTGCTGGGCCCAGCGAGCGCGCATCCGCGCCGAGCGATGGTGCCAGCCCGCGGCACGGGCCACAAAGGCGGCCATCTCGCGGCTGCCCGCCGAGAGGCGCAGGGCGTCGCGCAGCAGGTCGCGGATGGATTGATCAAAGCGGGCGATGTAGCGGCTGTCTGCAGTCATGACGGGTCTCCACAGTTCCTATGCTCACAAACAGATACTATACGCAGATGGCGGCGTTTGTGCGCGCGGCAGATGGCCAGAATGTGACCTGGCCAGGCGGCCAGGCCTGGCCAGGGCGGGTCATTGGCGCTGGCGCCGGTTTGCGCTAGACTGGCGCGCAGGAGGTGGCGATGCGCAACAGCACCCTGATGGCCGTATTCCTGCTGCTCGGGTTGCTCTGCTGGGCAGGGCTGGTCTATCTGATGCACAGCACCTATCCCGATGCGCGGGCGCAGTTTGTGTTTCTGGCCATCTGGGCGGGGGCCATGGTGCTGACGGCCGCGCCGCTCTCTTACCTCTTTTACCAGCGGCTGGGGCGCTCGCTGGGGCGCAGTGGCGACCTGGCGCGGGTGCTGCGGCAGGGGCTGCTGCTGGCCATCGCCACGGGCGTGATGGTGGGGCTGCAGTTTTTGGGCTTTTTGCGGCTGGGCACGGCGCTGGTGCTGCTGTTCATCGCGGTGCTGATCGAGATCGCCTTTGCGCTGCAAGAGGGGGTGCGGCACTAGCCGCGGCCGTCTGCTGGATAAAGGCCAGGATGTCGCGGTTGAGCGGTGCCTGCGGCGCAGCCGCAGCGCGAAAGAGAGCGTCGATGTGCCCCAGGCGCGGATAGCAGTGCCACACCACGGGCACGCCGGCAGCCTGCAGGGCAGCGCGCAGGGCCAGCCCGATGCTGACGGGCACCACGCGATCGATCTCGCCGTGTAGCAGCAGCGTGGGCGGGGCCTCGGGCGTCACGTAGCGCACGGGCGAGCCGGCCCGCAGCCCCTCGCGCGAGGCGCCCATCACCTGCCACACCACGCCGCGACCACGGATCCACGGAAAGCGCCGCACCCACAGGTCGTGCTCGGCCTCGGCGTCGTACACGCCGTTGGAGCCGATGAACCCCGCCAGCGCCTGCGGCGTGTGGCCATAGCGCGCCAGCCAGCGCGCGTCATAGGCCAGCAGCCCGCCCAGGTGCGCGCCGGCCGAGTGGCCGAACAGGTACACCCGGCGGGGGTCGCCGCCATACTCGGCGCAGTGCTCGAGCGTCCAGGCCACGGCGGCGGCGCACTCGTCGGCCATCTGCTGATAGCGCGCGCGAGGGTAGAGGGTATAGTCGGGCACCACGGCCACCAACCCCAGGCGCACCCACTGGCGGGCGCTGCAGGCGAACAGGGGGCGACGCATGGTGTTCCAGCCGCCGCCATGCAGGTAGATGATCACCGGGCGGCCGCCGGGGGCGTCGTCGAGGGGGGCAAAGATGTCGAGCCTGGTGCGCACATGGGCCGCCGGGCAGATGCCGAGGGCGCGGCGCGGGTGACGCAGGCGCCAGACAAGGCCGGCTGCCTCGCCGCGGGCGATGTCAAAGCCTGTGCGCAGTGGGCGCCGGCCCACCCAGGCCAGCGCGGCTGTGGCCAGGGCCAGTGCGGCCCAGGCGAGGGGTTGCATGGTTAGCTCCTGTGTGGCGCGGCGCAAGGCGCCCCGTCAGGCCAGCGCTGTGGGGCCCGACGAGGCGCCTGGGCTTGTGCGGCGAGGTGGCCCGCCTATTCGCCGCCCACGTGCTGCAGCATCTCTTGGGCGGCCCACACTTTGGCGCCGCCGTACTTGAGCTGGCGCCAGGTGTAACCATCGGCCACCACCGTGGCGGCGTTGGTGGGCTTGAGAATGGTGCCATAGGGCACGATGCGCACGGCATAGTGCGCCAGGCCGGCGCCACTGCGCAGGCGCAGGCCGCCGAGCGAAGTCACCTTCCAGCCCTCGCCATCATCCCAGCTGTCGATGGGCTCGGGATAGCCGCCATAGCTCTTGAGGTAGGCGGCGGCGCAAAAGCCGGTGTAGGTGTAGCCATAGCGACTGAACTCGACCTTGGCCCACTCGATGCCCTGCTTCCAGATCGACTTTTGCAGCAGGGTGACGGTCTCGCCGTTGAGCATGACGGCGACAAGCGGCTGGCCCAGGCCGGCCTTTTCGCGCAAGCTCAGCCCCAGCGACGAGTTGACCACCATGGTGGTGCCGGCGTCGGCCGAGACCAGCGGCGCCGCGGCCAGCAGCAAGATGACCGCGATCAGTGTGATGGAGACAGCTCTCTTCATGATGGCGCCCCTCCTTGGGCAGATGCACAGCGCTCTAAACAAACGCACTTGAGCGCAAGGCCCACTGCCTGCCCAGCATAGCCTGTACAACAGCCAAAGTCAATAGAATGAATGTTCGCAAAAGGGCGTCAATCGTGCATATAGAGCGGCCGCGCGGGGGCTGTTGGCGCGGGATACGGCGATGCGCTAGAATCGCGCCAATATGCTGAGGAGGCGCGAGATGCAGACCATACGCGCGGCGACGTTGTACACCGGCACAGAGGTGCTCGAGAACGCTACCCTGGCGTGGGAGGGCGACCGCCTCACGTCTGTGGGCCAGGGCGCGGGCGAGGGGCCGCTCTATCCGGTGGTGACGCCGGCGCTGATCGACGCCCACAGCCACATCGGGCTGATCCGCTCGGGTGAGCCCGGCGCCGAGGCCGAGGCCAACGAGCATATGGACGCCATGCTGGCCCACGCCGATGTGCTCGACTCGATCCAGATGGACGACGCTGGCTTTCGCGAGTCGATCGAGGCGGGGGTGCTCTATGCCTGTGTGCTGCCGGGCAGCGGCAACATCATCGGCGGCGATTCGGCGGTGATCCGTAACTATGCGGGCAACACCAACGACGCGCTGATCTGCCGTGCGGGCATCAAGGCGGCCTTTGGCTACAACCCCATGAGCGTGCGCGAGTGGCAGGGATCGCGGCCCTATACACGCATGGGGGCGCTGGCGATTTTGCGGGGCAAGCTGCACGACGTGCGCAACAAGCTGGCGCAAGAGGCCGCCGTGGCCGAAAAGGGCGAGGGCGAGGCGCCCAGGTACAGCGCCGAGGAGACGGTGTTGCGGGCGCTGCTCAGGCGCGAACAACGGCTGCGCGTGCACGTGCACAAGGCCGACGACGTGGCGGCGCTGCTGCGCTTTGTCGACGAGTTCGGGCTCGACGTGGTGATCGAGCACACCTGCGATGTGCACGACGGCCAGACCTACCGCGAGCTGGCGGCGAGGGGCATCCCTGTGGTGTATGGCCCGCTCGACACGCTGGCCTACAAGGTCGAGCTCAAACACGAGAACTGGCGCAACCTGGCCTATCTGGTCAGCTCGGGCGTCACCTACGGGCTGATGACCGACCATCCGGTGATTCTGCAAAAGACGCTGCTGTTGACGCTGCGCTGGTTCTTGCGGGTGGGGCTGAGCAAACAGGCGGCGCTCGAGATCATCACGCGGCAGAACGCGGCCATTCTGGGCGTAGATGACGTGCTGGGCACGCTGGCCGAGGGCAAGTGGGCCTCGTTCGTCTGTTGGAGCGGCGACCCCTTTGCGCTGGAGAGCTACCCCGTGGCGGTGTATGCCGAGGGCGCGCTCATCCATCAGGAGGCGTGAGATGGGCGTTGGCTTGTGCGGCGAGGGCGCGGGCGAGCGGCTGCGCGCCCTGGTGCGGACCCTGTGCGACGGGCCGGCCAACCGCCTGCAGGGCGCGAGCGACGAGCGCGCCTGGGGCGAGCCGCTGGTGGGCTTTGCCGCCGGCGACGACCCGCTCTTTGCGGCCTACAAAGAGCACGTGGGCCCGCACCACTGGGCGCCTGCCGAGGCGCTGGCGCTGGCGCACCCCGAGCTGGGCGCGCTCGATGCCGCGCAACTGACCGTGATCTGCTGGGTGCTGCCGCAGACGGCGGCCACGCGCGCCGACAGCCGGCAGGCCACGGCCTACCCGCCCGAGCGCTGGGCGCGCTCGCGCATCTATGGCGAGCTATTCAACGACCACCTGCGGCGCGAGGTGGTGCGCGCCCTCGAGGCGGCGGGCCATGCCGCCGCAGCGCCCGTGCTGTTGCCGGGGTTTGGCACCGTCGACACGGCGCGCTATGGGCCGGCCAGCCGCTGGTCAGAGCGGCACATGGCCTATGCGGCCGGGCTGGGCACCTTTGGCCTGTGCGATGGGCTGATCACGCCGCTGGGCAAGGCCGTGCGGCTGGGCTCGGTGGTGGCGCAGGTGGCCGTGCCGCCCACGCCGCGGCCCTACAACGATCCGCATGCCTATTGCCTGCACTATGCGCGGGGCACCTGCGGCGCCTGCATCGAGCGGTGCCCTGCCGGCGCGCTCAGCGCTGCCGGGCACGACAAGCGCCTCTGTGGCGCCTATGTGGGGGCCACGCGGCCCTATGTGCTGGCGCACTATGGCTTTGAGGGCTATGGCTGCGGGCTCTGTCAGACGGGGGTGCCGTGCGAGGCGGGCATCCCCGAAGGGCTGGGCCAGGGCGCAACGGCCTGCATTACCGGGCAAGAGGCAGTGTGAACAGCAGGCTGGCGCCCTGGCCGGGCTCGCTCTCGGCCCAGATGCGACCGGCATGCCGTTCGATCAACGAGCGCGCGATGGTGAGCCCCAGGCCCGAGCCGCCCTCGTCGCGGTGGCGCGAGCGGTCGCCGCGGTAAAAGCGCTCGAACACGCTGGGCAACTCTTGGACGGGGATGCCACGGCCCGTATCTTGCACGCCAAAGAGCACGCCCTGCTGGTGCGGGCGCGCAGAGAGGGTGATGCTGCCGCCGGCGTCGGTGTAGCGCAGGGCGTTGCTGACGAGGTTGTGCAGCACCTGCAAGATGCGGTCGGGGTCGGCCTCGACCGCCGGCAGGTCGTCGGCAACACTGAGCGCCAAAGCCACCTGCGCCTCTTGAGCGGCCACGCGGTGGGCGGCAACGGCCGATTCGAGCAAGGCGCGCGGGTCGACGGGCTCGGTGAGCAGTGAGAGCTCGCCGGCGTCAGAGAGCGAGAGGGTGCGCAGGTCGTCGACCACGCGCGAGAGGCGCTGGGCCTCGTCATAGATGACGCCGATGGCCTGGCTGTCGGCGGGCAGCACGCCATCGGCCACCGCCTCGGCGTGGCCCAGGATGAGCGTGAGCGGCGTGCGCAGCTCGTGGGCGATGTCGGCGGTCATCTGTCGGCGGAGCTGTTGGGCGCGGGCCAGCTCGGCCGTCATGCGGTTGAACGAGGTGGCCAGCTCGCCCAACTCGTCGTGGGTGCGCACGGGGATGGGCTGCACCTGTTCGCCGCGCGAGACGGCCTCGGCGGCGGTGCGCAGCGCGCGCAGCGGGCGCGTCAACGAGGTGGCCAGCAGCACGCCCAGCACCACCGCCAACAGCGCCGCCGCGCTGCCGCCCAGCAGCAGCGCCATGCTGAACCGCCCCAGAAAGCGCTCTTGCGGCGACTGGGGCTCGTTGGGCACAAAGCCCAGCAGCAGGCGGCCCACCTCTTGTTCGTCGACGGTGATGGGCACGCCATCGCGCACCAGGGCGCGCGGCGCCACCTGGCCCAGCTCAAAGCCCTGGCCAGCGATGATCACGCGCCCGTCGGCATCTACCACGGCCACGCGCCCCCGCACGATCCAGTCAGATGGCTGCGGCGCGCTGCTGGCGTCGCCGAGGTTGGCGGTCGTCGCGCTGGGCGGGCGCGGCGGCGGGGCGAGCAGCTCTAGCTCGACGCCCTGCCAGCTGCCATGCTCGCGGTAGTAGTTGGCCCAGCGCTGCACGATGTCTCCCCTGTTGTGCGCCACCATAAAGGTGCCAAACTCGCCCACGGTGGTGCGGTAGACATAGAGGGCCACCAGGGCGAGCCCCGCAAGCGCCACGGCCACAAAGGCAACCGCCAGCTTGACCCAGAGCGACACACGGCTCATCAGGCCTCCTCGGTCTGCTCGGCAAAGCGATAGCCCACGCCATAGACCGTCTCGATATAGCGCGGGTCGCGCGGGTCATCCTCGAGCTTGGCGCGCAGGTTCTTGACGTGCACGTCGATGGTGCGCTCATAGGCCTCGTAGGCCACGCCCTGCACCTGCTCGAGCAGTTGTGCGCGGGTGAACACGCGCCCAGGGGCCGCCACGAGGACGGCCAGCAGGTCGAACTCTGAAGGGGTCAGGTCGACCTCGCGGCCTGCCACGGTGACGGTGTGTGCGGCGCGGTCGACCACCACCTGGCCGGCGCGCAGCAGTTGCTCGCCGGGCGGGCGAGCGTTGGCACGCCGCAGCACGGCGCGCACGCGGGCCACCAGCACACGCGGGCTAAAGGGCTTGGTGACATAGTCGTCGGCGCCCAGCTCGAGGCCCAGTACGGCGTCGGCGTCGTCGACGCGTGCCGTGAGCATGATGATGGCGCCGGGCAGGCTCTCGGCGCGGTGTTGACGCACATACTCGTAGCCGTCCATCTCGGGCATCATGATGTCGAGGATGATCAGGTCGGGCTTTTCGCTGCGGGTGAGGCGCAGGGCCTCGCGGCCGTTGGCGGCCGTCAGCACGCGGTAGCCCTCGCGCTCCAGATAGGTGCGCACCAGCGCCCGCAGGCGCTCTTCATCGTCGACGATCAGCACGGTCCTGGCGCTCATGACGACCTCCGCTGAGGCGCTATTTGCTCTCTAGCAGTGCGATCAGTTTATCCATCAGGGCCGTGGGCGCCAGTGCGCGCCGCACCGTGCCGGCGCCTGTGGCACCCTGGGCGTCGGGGGGCATGGCGCCGCCGATAGCGCCCATGTCGGGCGGCGGGCCGCCCTGGATCGCCATGCCGCCAGCGGCGGGGCCGCCCCCCATGCCACCGCCTGGCCCGATGCCGCCACCTGGCCCCATGCTCCCGCCCTGCGATGCTCCGGCCTGCCGCAGCGCCTCGATGCGGGCGCGCTGCTCGTCGCTGAGCTCGCCGGCTGCCGGCGCGCCCTGCACGCCCTGCTCGGCCATGGTGGCCATCAGATCGGCGTTGGTGAGGCGCAGGGCAGCGATGGCGGCCAGCTGCTCGGCGGTCATGGCCTCATAGAGCTGGGCCTGCAGGCTGGCGAGCTCTTGCGGCGCGGTGGCGTCGCTCTGCATCAGGGCGCGATAGCCGCGCCACAGCAAGGCGAGCTGTTGGGCCTGCTCGACGGTGACGGCCTGTGGCTGCTCCTCGAGGCGAAAGGTGCCCACCAGTAGTTGCGTCAGGGCGGGCAGGGCGCCGTCATAGTCAGCAGGCAGGGGCGCGCTGGCCTGCGGCACAGCGGTGGCGCCGCTTTGCTGACAGGCGGCGAGCGACAGGGCCAGGGTTAGGGCGATGAGCGTATACGCCAGGCTATTCATCTGGGTTGCTCCTTGGGGGCTATTCATGGCGCAGCGACTCGATGGGATCTAGCTGGGCCGCGCGGTTGGCGGGATAGTAGCCGAAAAAGACGCCGATGAGGGCAGCCGAGCCAAAGGCCAGGGCAATCGAGCCAGGCGCCACCACGGTGCGCATATCGCCCAGGCGGGCAAACACCCACGAGCCCGCCACGCCCGCCAGAGCGCCCAGCAGGCCACCCACCAGACTGAGCATCAACGCCTCGGCCAGGAACTGCAGGCGGATGTCGGTCTCTGTGGCGCCCACCGCCTGGCGGATGCCGATCTCGCGGGTGCGCTCGGTAACCGAGGCGATCATGATGTTCATGATGCCGATGCCGCCGACGATCAGCGACACGCCGGCCACCCAGCCCAGCAGGTTGCGAAAGGCCTCGGTGGTGGCCTCTTGCGTCGAGATGATGTCTTGCTGCGTCTGCACGGTGAAATCGGCGGCGTCGAGCGAGACGCCGTGGCGCCGTGCCAGCAGCAGCTTGACCTGCAAGATGGTGTCGTCGATGACCTCGGGGCTGGCGGCCTGCAGGTAGATGGTGCGCACGCTGTTGCCCATCATGGCGCTAAAGCGCGATGGCAGGTATTTGGCGAACACCACGGTGATGGGTGTATAGACGCGCGCATCCCAGTCTTGTCCGGCGACGGTGCCCTTGGGGGCCATCACGCCGACGACGGTGAGCTTTTCGGTGCCCACGGTGATGCGCGCGCCGATGGGGTCTGCCGCGCCAGCCGCCCCGAACAGCTCTTTGGCCAGCGAGGCGCCCAGCACAGCCACGCGGGCGGTGCGGTCCAGGTCGGTCTGGTTGACAAAGCGGCCGCTGGCCACGGCCACATCGCGCACCGAGGGAAAGTCTGGCGTGGTGCCCAGCAGGGTGATGCTATCCAGCGAGACGTTGCCATACTTGACGGTGGCACTGGTCTGCTGCTCGACGGCAAAGCCCGCCACCGTGGCCACGCTGTCGACGATAGCCTCGGCATCGTCATACACCAGCCCGCCCTGCTGCGGCTGGCCAGGCGTCATGCGCATCATGGCGCTGTTGACGAAGATGAGGTTGGCCCCGAGGCTGTTGATCTGCTCGGCGATGGTGGCCTCGGTGCCCGCCGAAACGGCCATCATGATGATCACCGCGGCCACGCCGATGATGACGCCCAGCATGGTGAGCAGGGCGCGCAGCTTGTTGGTGAGCAGGCCCTCCCACGCTACGGCCAGGGTTTCAGAGAGCTTCACGGGGGGCCTCCTGCAAGTCGCGGCCGTTGGGCACCACCGCCTCGACCAGGCCATCGCGCAGGTGGATGGTGCGGTGGGCATGGGCGGCGATCTCGGCCTCGTGAGTGACCATGACGATGGTGCGCCCGCGGGCGTTGAGCTCGTCGAGGATGGCCATGATCTCCTGGCCCGAGTGCGTGTCGAGGTTGCCTGTAGGCTCGTCGGCGAGCACGATGACAGGGTCGTTGATCAGCGCGCGGGCGATGGCCACGCGCTGGCGCTGGCCGCCCGAGAGCTCGGCGGGCACGTGGGCCATGCGGTCGCCCAGGCCCACGGCCTCGAGGGCCGCCGCCGCCTGTGCCAGGCGCTCGCCGCGCGGCAGGCGGTTGTGCGGGTCATAGATCATGGGCAGCATGACGTTCTTGAGGGCGCTGGTGCGCGACAGCAGGTTGAACGACTGAAAGACAAAGCCGATGCGCCGGTTGCGGATGCGCGCCAGAGCGATGCGGTCGAGGGCGCTGACGTCTTGGCCGTCGAGGCGATAGCTGCCCGCGGTGGGGTGGTCGAGGCAGCCGATGATGTTCATCAGTGTGCTCTTGCCCGAGCCCGACGGCCCCATGATGGCGACAAACTCGCCACGCTGAATGCACAGGTCGATGCCGCCCAGGGCGTGCACCTCGACCTCGCCCACCTGGTAGACCTTGGTGAGGCCCGTGATTTCGATCGCCGGCGCGGCGCTCATCGGCTCACCGCCGTGATGCCGGTGCTAACCACCTCGCCCGCCGCGAGGCCCGCGGTGATCTCGGCATAGGTATAGTCTTGCAGGCCGACGGTGACAGCGCGCAGGCGAGGCTCGCCGTCTTTAACCACAAAGACGGCATAGTGGCCGTCGCCCAGGTCGCGCAGCGCCTCGACGGGCACCAGCACGGCCCCCTCGGCGCGGCCGCCGATGACGTCTACGGTGGCGTTCATGCCCACCAGCAGCCCCTGCGGCTTGCTGAACGATGCCGCGTCGAGGGTGATGACGCCACGGATGACGCTCATGTTGCTCACGGTAGTGAGTGTGGGGTCGACGCCGCTGACGACACCGGTAAAGAGCTCGTCGGGCAGGGCGTCGAACACCAGCTCGGCCTCATAGCCCAGCGCCAGGCTGCCCAGATCGCTCTCGTCGAGATACACCTCGACCAGCGGCGTGGTGACGTCTTGCAGGGTGATGATGGCGCTGGCGCCCTGGCCGCCCACGGTGTCGCCCAACTCGGCGTCAACGGCGGTGACGACGCCGGCAAAGGGCGCCACCAGGGTGGTGTTGGCCAGGTCGCTCTGGGCCTGCTTGAGGGCGAGTTGCGCCTCTAGCAGTGTGAGTTCGGCCTGGCGCACGTTGGCCTGGGCGGTGGCGCTGGCCAGGCCCTGGTCGTCGGCCGATAGGGCCAGCAGGTTCTCGCGGGCGCGGGCCAGGTTGGCCTCGGCGCTGGCGAGCTGGGCGGCGGTGGGGCCGCGTTGCAGCTCGGCGAGGGCCTGCTGGGCCTTGAGCAGCGTGGCGCGGGCGTTCTCGAGCTCGGCCTGGGTGGCGGGCTGCTGGGCAGAGGCATAGGCCATTTCGGCCTTTTGCACGCTGATCTCTCCGTTGAGCACGCTCACCTGGGCGCCGTCGTAGGCGGCTGTATCGGTGCCGCGGCCGCCCACGGCGTCGCGGTTCATCTGGGCCGACCAGAGGCTGTTCTTGGCCTGCTCGAGGTTGAGGCGCGCCTCGGTGACCTGGTCGGCGTCGGGCCGCGCGGCGAGGGTGTCGTAGGCGTCTTGGGCCACGGCCACGGCGGCCTGCGCCAGTGACAGCTCGGCAGCGCTGGGGCTGGCCTTGAGCGCATCCAGCGCCTCTTGCGCGGTGGCCACGGCAGCCTGCGCCTCGAGCAGGCTGGCACTGGCGGGGTCGTCGAGCGCGGCCAGCTCATCCTGCACCTGAGCCAGCGACGTCTGCGCGGCCGTGAGGGCCTTTTCGGCGGCGGCCACGGCCATACGCGCCGCCAGATCGTCGATGCGCGCCAGTGGGTCGCCAGCGGCCACGCGATCGCCCGCGGCCACCTGTAGCTCGAGTAACTCACCCTCGGTGGCAAAGCCGAGCGAGGCGGTCTGTGCTGCGATGGCCCTGCCGGCGGCCGTGGCCGAGATGATCAGATCGCCCGTACGGGCGAGCGTGGTTTGCAGCGTGCCCTCGGTGTCGGCCTGCTGCTGACGCTGCTCGGCCGCGCGCAGCGAATAGTAGTAGGCCCCGCCCGCCAGGGCCGCCACCAGGGGGATGGCGAGCCACCAGCGTCGGCGCCGTCTGGTCTGTGGCGTCATTCAGGCTCCTCCTTGTCGAACGTTGAGGCCAGCATGCCGCACAACGATGAAGGCGGTATGAAGAGGCCGTGAGGGCACAATGTGGCTCGCCAGGCGCGAGCATGCGACGGGCCCCTGCACGCTGGCAGGGGCCCATCGTGGGGAGAGGGGAGACGAGAGACCCTCGCGGCTCAGTTGGCGGGGCGCCACGGCGTGCGAGCCAGGCCCCACATGCCGACATCTGGGCCACAGCCCATGCCGGGGCCCACCAGCCAGCCCTGCTCGGCGCCGACCAGCAGCCAGTCGGCCTGCTCTGGCGAGATGCGCTCATCTTTGACGGCCTGGGCGAGGCGCTCGCGATAGGCGTCGAGCCGCGCCTGCTCGACGGCTTTTTGCACGTCGGCCAGGTCCACGTCGGCGCGCTCGGCCAGATCGGCCAGGGTGCGCCCGCCCCACAGCTGCAGTTCGAGCTGATCGACCGTCATGCCCAGGGTCTCGGCGGCAGCGGCCAGCGAGGCGGCATCGTTGAGGCGCAGCGGCCTGTCCTCGCCGCGCACAGATTGCTTAATCAGGGCCTGCCCCAGGCGTTGCCACAGGCCACCCTGGTGGGCGTTCTCGGCCAGGTCGCGCAGCTCTTGCAGGTCGACACCGGCCTCTTGGGCCAGGTCGGCCAGGGTGTCGCCATCGGCCAGGCGGGCCTGCAGCTCGTCCAGGTCGATATCGAGCGCCTCGGCCAGCTCTGGCCAGAGGGCAGGGGGCGCCCAGGGCCAGCGCTGCGGTTCGTCAACGAGAGAAGGGCCGCCCTTGGGCGTGGGCTGTTTGGGTGGCGTCGCCGGCGCCTGGGCCAACGCCGGCAGTGCGCCGGCGACGATCAGTGCCAGGGACATAAAGGCGATGGTAAGTAGGCGAGCGGTCTTGTTCATGGTGTCAACTCCCTGTGGCTGCGATAAGAGATGTTTGGCTGTCATGGGTGTGGCAGCGACGTTGCCGGTGCCACACATGCTCAATCTAGCCGCGCTCTGTGAAGGACCGATGAAGAGGTGATGTGGCCGCGGTGAGGTGCCGCGCCGCGGCGCCGCGCCGCGGCCTGTGGTACAATATGTCAAACCTACTGATAGCCACGAGGAGTTTGAACATGCAACGCAGGATATTGCTGCAACGGTTGGCCGGGCTGGCGACGCTCGGCGCGCTGGCGGCCTGTACACCGCCGGCGGAGCCTGCGGCAGCGCCGCAGCCAGCCGCTACGACCACAAAGGCCTCTACGACTACGCCAGTCGCTGGGCCGCGAACAGCCGCGACCTCGACGGCAACGCCAGTCGCGGCGTCAGCCAGACCCGACCCCACGCCCGAGCCTGCTGCCACACTGCAGCCCACGGCCCAGGCCGAGCCGACAGAGCGCACCAACGAGGAGGGCCCCATGGCACGTGTTAGCCTGGTCAAGACCACCGACCGCGCGGCCGGCGTGCAGCGCGCCATCGCGCTGCTGGGCATCAATCGGGTGCAGGGGCGGCAGGTGCTGGTCAAGCCGAATTTCAACAGCGCCGACCCCTGCCCTGGCTCGACGCATACCGACACGCTGCGGGCGCTGCTCGATGCCCTGCGAGATATGGGCGCCCGCGAGCTGGCCCTGGGCGATCGCGCCGGCATGGGCGACACCCGCCAGGTGATGGAGCAAAAGGGCGTGTACGAGCTGCTGGCGGCGTACGACATCGCGCCAGTGGCGTTCGAGGCGTTGCCCGAGGACGCCTGGGCGCTGTTCGAGGCAGAGGGGCTGCACTGGCAGCGGGGCTTTCCCGTGCCCAAGATGCTGCTCGAGGCCGAGGCGGTGGTGCAGACCTGCAATCTCAAGACGCACCGGTATGGCGGGCACTTTACGCTGTCGCTCAAGAACAGCGTGGGGTTTGCGGGCAAACGCTGGCGCGGTCACGACTATATGACCGAGCTGCACGGCTCGCCCCATCAGCGCCGCATGATCGCCGAGCTCAATCTGGCCTATGCGCCGGCGCTGATCGTGATGGATGGCGTGCAGGCGTTCACCACCGGCGGGCCAGACCGCGGCACCACGGTGGACGCGCAGGTGGTGCTGGCGGCCACCGATCGGGTGGCCATCGACGCGGTGGGCGTGGCGTTGCTGCGCCTGTATGGCACCACGCCCGAGGTGAGCCGCGGACGTGTGTTCGAGCAAGAGCAGTTGGCGCGCGCCGTAGAGCTGGGGCTGGGCGTCAGCGGGCCTGAGCAGATCGAGCTGTTGACCGACGACGAGGCGAGCGCCGCCTATGCCGACGAGATCAGGGCGATGCTGCTGGCCTGAGGCCCAGGTGCACTGCGGTGAGGCGGCGAGCGGGCGACCTGTGAGTGGGTCGCCCGCTCTGTGGTGTGCGGCTAGGGGGCGCGATCAGGGCGCAGATAGATGGCGCGCAGTTTAGGCGGATTGTTGCGCTGCTCTTTGACCTCGGTGCGCATGACCTCGACATACTCGCGCTGCATCCAGGCGATGTATTCCGGGGCGTGGTCGAGGAACTTGTTATCCCAAAAGATGACAGCCAGAGGGCGCTGGGCCTGGGTAACGGCGATGGCCAGGTCGGCCTGCAGGTCGGCGCAGCCCATGCGCAGGCCCGAGGTGTTGACCAGCGCTGGCGGCGAAGAGAGGCCGGCGCGAAAGACGATCATGGGATAGTCGCACACGGCCTGATCGCCAGGCTGGGCGCGCTCGCGCAGCAGGGCCACCACCTCGCGCACCTCGGACTTGTCGTCGGGGGCGGGGCGCAACCGCGAGGCCGTGAGCTCGAGCGTACCCGGCAGGTGATAGACCACCAGCGCCACGCAGAGCACGCCCGCCAGGCCCAGCGCCAGCGGGCCGGGGGCCAGCGGGCGGCCCCGGCGCGACAGGAGGCTGGGCGCGCTGGCCAGGGCCACAGCGGCCAGGGCCACCACGGGCGCCAGCAGCAGATAGAGGTGGTGGCTGCTCAAGGGCGAGCTGATCAGGATGCTGGGCAGCGTCAGGCCCAGCCAGGCGGTCAGCAGCCAGGCGCCAGGGCGCTTGCCTGCGAACCAGAGCCCCAGGCCCAGCAGGGCAGCGGGCAGCAGGCCGACGTTGTTTTGCAGGGCGTACTCGCGCAGGCGCTCCACGTTGTGCGCCAGGCGCAGGCCATAGCGCTGCGAAGCATTGATGTGCGTCGTGACGAGCTGCTCATAGAGCGTCGGCACATCGATCAGGACGGCGACGAGCAGCAGGGGCAACGCCGCGCCCAGGCCCAGCAGCAGGGCGCTGCCCAGCAGTCGCCGCCAGGGCCAGCGCTCGCGGATGGTAAGGGCCAGCAGCTCGGCCCCCACCACGGGCAGCATGATGATGGCCGGATACTTGAACAGGGTGGCCACGCCCACCCCCGCGCCGGTCAACAGCAGCCAGAGCGGCCGACGTCGGCGATGGTAGCTGAGCATGGCCAGGGCCGCCAGCAGGGCAAAGGTGTTGGCGGGCACCTCGCCCATCACCGAGCGAGACAGGCGCACAAAGTTGGGCGCCGCCAGGGTGAGCGCCGCCGCCACGGGGGCGGCCCAGCGTCGGCCCGAGGCAGCGGCCAGCGCGGCGGTGGCCGCCATGGTCACGGCGCCGAGCAGCACGATGGCCACACGGGGCGCCTCGACGCTGATGCCGCCGATGCGGAAGCTGGCCACCACCAGCCCCACCAGGCCAGGCAGATAGTTGTGCCAGATCTCGGTGTAGAGGGTGTGCCCCTCGAGCATGCTCAGGGCGGTGAGCAGAAAAGAGCCCTCGTCATCTTCGTAGCAAAAGAACTGCAGGCTGCGCAATGCCAGCACCAACCAGGCCGCGATCAGCACGGCGGTGACGAGCGTTGGCCCGTGGCGCTGCCACAGCGTTGGCCAGCGCTGCGGCGGCGATTTCTGCGGGGCTGTCTGGGCACGGTGCAGCATCAGCATACTCCGTTGGGCGCGCTAGGCCAGGGCGTTGACCGGGCCCAGATGAGCGCTGTCGTTCAGATAGACGGCGACGTTGCGTACGGCGGCCAGCGATAGCTCGGACAGCGAGCCGTTGTAGAGCATAAAGACCCAGTCGTTGCGATAGGGCAGGTTCAGCGCGCGCAAGATGAGCGCCTGAAAGAGCCCGCCATGGGCCACCAGGGCCACTGTCTGGCCGGCGTGGCGCCCCCGTAGATCGCTCAGCAGGGCATCGACGCGCGCCAGCAGCCGGGCAGGGGGCTCGCCGCCGGTGGGCGCCGCCATGGCGTCGGCCTGCCATGCGGCCAGCGCGGCAGCATCGCGCCGGGCCACCTCGTCCATGCTGAGGCCCTCCCAGGCGCCAAAGTCGGTCTCGCGCAGGCGTTCGTCGACCTGGGCCGGCAGGCCACACGCGGCGGCTACGAGCTCGGCGGTCTCGACTGCGCGGCGCAGCGGGCTGGCGTAGAGCGCGTCGAGGCGCTCCAGGGCCAGCCGGCGGGCCAGGCGGTCGGCCTGTTGGCGGCCAGCATTGCTCAACGGCAGATCGGTGCTGCCGATGATGCGGTGGGCGCTATTGAGTGTGGTTTCGCCGTGCCGCGCCAGCAGCAGGCGCAGGGTCGCATCGGTCACGGGCAGGGTCTCCTCGGGCGGCGGTGTGGCCTGTCAGATTGCGCCGCCATGGTAGCCCAGGGTGGCGATGGCGACAAGCTGGCCTCTGCCGCCGTGCGGCTAGGGCACACGGTCAGGCCGATCTTGACGATCGGGTCGCAGATAGATGGCGTGCAGCTTGATCGGATCGCCCTGGCGCTCTGCCGCCTCGTCGCGCTGCAGCAGCACATAGCGGCTATCGACCCATGCCAGCACCTCGGGGCAAAAGGTGACGAGCTTTTGCTCCCAGAAGGCGATGGCGGCGGGCTGCGACGCCTCGAGCGCGGCGATGGAGCGCGCCGCGTCCATCTCGCCGATGATAAAGCGCAGGTCTGCGGTGTTGACCAGCGCGGGTGGGGCGGAACGTCCGGCGCGAAAGGTGATCATGGCCCAGTCGCACACCACCAGATCGCCGGGCAGGGTGTGTGCCTGCAGGGCGGCCACGGCCTCGCGCTCGGCCGGGTGGTCATCGGGGCGCGGGCGCAGGCGGTCGTAGGTGCGCTCGAGCACCGCCGGAGACCACCAGACCAGCGCCAGCAGACAGGCAGCCCCCGAGAGGCCCAGCAGCGCGGGGGCAGGGCTGTGGCGGGCCAGGCCGCGGCGCAACAGGTCTGGCGCGGCGGCCAGCGCCACCGCCGCAAGAATGGTCATCGGCTGTTGCAGCAGATAGAGGTGGTGGTCGCCCAGAGGGGCGCTCAGCAGCATGGCCACTAGGGTCAGCCCCAGCCAGAGGGTCAGCAGAACGCTGCCTGGCCGCCGCTCGCCGAGCCAGAGGCCCAGGCCCAGCAGCCCGGCGGGCACGAGGGCCAGATTGTTCTTGCCAAAGTAGGCCAGCACCCGCGCCAGGTTGGCCGGCACATCGACGACATAGATGTCGCTGGCAGCGCGGTAGCTGCCAGCCACCTGCCCCCAGGCGGCGCGCAGGTCAAAGGGCAGCAGGGCCAGGGCCACCACCGCCACAGCCGAGAGGCCCAGCAGCGCCAGGCGTGCCAGCACGCGTGGCCAGGGCGTGCGTTGGCGCAGCAGCAACAGCAAAAGATCGAGCCCGGCCACGCCCAGCACGATGCCGGTGGGATACTTGACCGCGATGCTGGCGCCCAGCAGCGCCCCCGCCGCGGCCAGCCAGCCGGCCCGGGGCTGCCGGTGATAGCGCAGCATGGCCAGCAGCGCCAGGGTGCAGAGAGCGTTGGCGGGCACCTCGCCCATCACCGAGCGAGACATCTGCACCCAGTTGGGCGCCAGCATCAGTAGCGCCACGACCACGGGCGCCGCCCAGCGACGGCCAGAGGCGGCGGCCAGCGCCGCGGCGCCCCCCAGAGACAGGGCCGCAAAGAGCACCATCAGCACGCGCGGCGCCTCGACGTTGACGCCGCCCACGCGAAAGGCGGCCAACACCAGGCCGATCAGCCCGGGCAGATAGTTGAACCAGATGTCACGGTAGAGGGCGTGCCCCTCGCGCACCGTCTGCGCGGTGAGCAGAAAGGTGCCCTCGTCGTCCTTCATGCTGAAAAACTGCAGGCTGCGCAGGGCCAGTACGAGCCACAGCGCCACCAGGGCGCCCGTCAGCAGCGCCGGACCGTGGCGCCGCAGGGCGGCAGCGAGGGCGTCGCGCAACGCGGGCTCGTCGCGCAACGCGGGCTCGTCGCGCGACGAGCAGGTGCTGCGTGATGCAGGCTCGTTCTGGTGCGGTGGTTGGCCGGTGTCGAGGTGCTGCAACATGGCCGATGCTCCAGACGTGATGCGGCGTGCGGACCCCAGCGTGCGCCTGGCGTGAAGGCGCTGTTGACAGGGGGATGCGCTCGTCGACAATGATGCTAGTCATGTGGCGGTGCGTTTGCAAGTGTATATGCGGGCCGGCGAGGCAGCCGGAGAGAGGGGCGGCGATGACGCAGCAGGCGAGAGAAGCGGGCAAACGGATCAAGGCGTGGGGCGTCGAGGGCGACGTGCAGCGGGCCATCGAGGGCACCGCCGAGCACCCGATCATGTATCAGGCGCTGGGCACCGCGCCGCAGACGGCGCACCCCTACAACCTCTATGGCGACATCCAGAGCCAGGGCGAGGCGCTGCGCGGCACCTTTGCGCTCAACCGCGAGGTGATCCCTGCGCTGGCGCACACGCTGGTCGACAGGGGCTACACCGGCATGGCCGGCCACGGCCTGGGCACGTCGCAGTATGTGGCGCAGACGGCCGCCGGCGCCTTTTGGGACTGGGCCGGCTGGGATGCGCGCGATCTGGACTCGCTCGAGTATGTCACCGTCGGGCGGCCGCTCGACTGGGCGCGCACCGTCTTTTGCTCTTATTCGGGCAGCGGCAGCACCATCGACAGCAACCGCGCCGCGCTCAAGGCGCGCGAGCTGGGGGCCTATCAGGTGGCCTTTACCAGCATCGCCGGCAGCCCCATCACCCAAAAATGCGACGCCACGGTGCTGACGGCGGGCGGCTTTGACACGGGCGGGTCTGACACCTTTCACTACACCACGCGGCTGGCCGCCTCGATCTGGCTGGCACTCGAGATCGGCGCTTTGACGCGGCCCCAGGCGCGCGACTGGGACGACCTGCGGCGGCGGCTGTTCGCCACGGCCGACGCCTTTGACGCCATGTTCGACTGGGTGAGCCGCCGCGCCGAGCTGTTGGCCGCGCGCTATCGGGCTGTGCGCAGCGTGCTGGTGGTGGGCTCGGGGGGCAACGAGGGCACCGCGCAAGAGATCGCGCTCAAGTACGACGAGATGGCGCACATCCCCACCAAGGGCATGAACCCTGGCCGACACCTGCACGGCGCGTTGGGCCTCACGCAGCACGACATCTTGACGATCATCGTGGCCCCGCTGCACGATCCCAACTATGCCGCCCTGCGAGACATCGCCCAGGTGACGCTGATGCTCAAGGCGCCCTCTATCGCGCTGGTGAGCGAGAACGATGTGGCCGTGGCAGAGCAGGTAGACGACGTCTTTCGCCTGCCCGAGACCGATCCGCACCTGTTCGCCATCCTGGCCATCTTGCCGGGGCAGCTGTTGCCCTACTGGGGCGCGGTGGCCCAGGGCGACATCAACCCCGATTGCCAGCGCGCCAACATCGCGCGGCACGCCAAGGTGTGGAACTGGCTCTTTCCACCGCATAGCCACTAGGGGGCTGCCATGCGCGACGTGACGGTGATTGGCCCCGTCAACATCGACCTGCTGATGGTGGGCCAGGGGCCCGCTGACCTGCGCACGCTGCCCACATGGGATGGGCCGGCCTACATGGAGATGACCGCCGCCGGCGCGGTGGGTTACTTTGTGCGCGACCTGGCCAGGCTGGGGCTCGATGTGCTGGTGAGCGCCTGCGTGCCCGACGACCCGCTGGGGGCCTATCTGATCGAGGCGCTGGCCCATGATGGCGTAGACGTGAGCGCCATGCGGCGCGTGCCCGATACACTGGTGGGCATCGCGGCCTTTGTGCTGCTGTTCGGCAGCCGCAAGCGGCCGCTGGTGCACCGCGCCCCCACCCACGAGCCCTGGCCGCTGGCCCTCGACGAGGGGGCACGGGCGCATCTGCTGGACGCGCGGTACCTGCATGTGGGGGGCTATCTGCACTTTCCGGCGGTGTGGCACGGCGCCACCGGTGCGGTGCTGCGGCAGGCGCGCGAAGGGGGGCTGGGCACCAGCCTCGACCCGCAGTTTCCGCTGGGGCCGCTGGCCGAGCCCTGGATGGCCGTGCTGGATGACCTGTTGCCCTGGGTGCAGACGCTCTTTTGCGACGAGACCGAGGCACGCCATCTGGCGGGCTGCTCGGCGCTAGACGACTGTGCTGCAGCGCTGCTGGCGGCCGGGCCCGAGGTGGTGGTGATCAAGCAGGGGGCCGAGGGCGCGACAGCCTATGATGCCTCGGGCGCGCTGCGCCAGCCGGCGGTAACGCCGGGCGAGGTGGTAGACACCATCGGCGCGGGCGATGCCTTTGACGCCGGCTTTGTCTATGCCACGCTACAGGGGCTGTCGCTGACCGAGCGCCTGCGTTTGGCGGCCACGGTGGCGGGGTTCACCGTCACGGGCGTGGGCGGCAGCGCCACCTTCCCGACACTCGAGCAGTTGCGCGCGGCGCTGGCGTAGGGGCGACAGACAGGGCCTTGCACAGGCGGGCGACACCGTGTCGCCCGCCTCATCGTTCAGCGGGCCAGGTCATCTTCGGGCAGGCCGCACAGGCGCGCCGAGAGCGCCCACAGGCGCGCGGCCTGGTCGGCATCCTGGGCGTGGCGCGAGGGCGCCAGGGGCTGGCCATCGCGCCAGTACCAGCCGCGGGCCAAGTCGACGCGGGCGTCGGTGGCCAGCGAGACGATGTGGGCCGCCGGCACGTCGGGGGGCTGGCCGCCGCGGCGCCGCAGCCGCCATACAAGCCTGGCGAGGCCCGCGGTGTGCTTGAGGCCGATGCCGGTATCCACCAGGCCGGGGTCGGCGGCCAGGGCCTGCACGCGGCCGGCGGGCCTCAGGCGGCGGTTGAGCTCGGCGGTGAACAGCGCGTTGGCCAGCTTGCTCTGGGCATAGGCCCGCAGGATATGATAGCTCTGGCGCAGCATGGGGTCTGCCCAGTGGATGCGCCCCCAACGGTGCGAGCGCGAACAGACGGCCACGACGCGGCCCGCTGGCGCAGCCTCGAGCAGGGGCAGCAGCGCGTGGGTCAACTGAAACGCCGCCAGGTGGTTGAGGGCGAACTGCAGCTCATAGCCATCGACGGTGGGCGTGAACCAGGCGGCTACGGCGCCGGCGTTGTTGATGAGCGCGTCGAGCCGTGCCTCGGGCAGCAGGGCGCGCACCTCGCGGGCCGCGCGGCGCACCTCGGCCTGTGCTGAGAGATCGGCGACGACGACGTCAAAGCGAGCGTCGGGCCAGCGCGCCAGCAGGGCCTCGGCGTAGGCGCGGCAGCGCTCGGGCGAGCGGGCGATGCCGATGACGCGCGCGCCACGGGCCAGCAGGGCGTCGGCGGTGGCCAGCCCGATGCCCGCGGTGGCGCCCGTCACGACGATGGTGCGGTCGGCCAGGTCTTGCGGGGGGCGCGGGTTGGGCGCGGGGCCGTGGCTCAGGGCGGCGGCCGTCTCGGGCGTGTGGCGGGCAGGCGGTGGCAGGCGGCGGCCCCAGCGGCGGGCGATCCACCGCAGGCGCCAGGCGAGCGGCACGAGCGCGCTGGCCGCGCGGATCAGGCGGTTGAGCGCGCCAGGCACATAGAGTGGGCGGCCACGCAGCGCCAGGTCGAGGGTGCGGCGGGCCACGCGGTTGACATCCGTGGCCGTCAGGCGGCCCCAGAACCCCAGCGCCTCGATGCCGGCGATGGTGCGCGGCGCCGTGCGCATGCCGGTGGGGCAAACGGCCGTGACCGTGGCGTTGTGCGGGCGCAGCTCGACGTGCAGGGCCCGCGAGAGGTCGAGCAGGCAGCGCTTGGTGGCGGCATAGACGGCCTTGCCGGGCATGGGGCAAAAGGCGGCAAAGCTGGCCACGTTGACGATGCGCAGGGGGCGGGCCGGGTCGCGCAGGGCCAGGGCATGGTGGCAGTTGACGATGGCGGCCTCGACGTGCAGCCGGGCGACGGTAAGCAGGTCGTCGAGGGGGCGGCTGGCAAAGGGGCCCTGGTGGTCGAGCCCCGCCACGTTGATGAGCATCCACAGGCGCACGCCCTGGGCGGCCAGGTGCGCCCAGAGGGCGTCGCGGTCGGCGGGCGCGGTCAAGTCGCAGGGGCGCCAGGCCACATCGACGCCGAACTCGCGTTGCAGGCCGGTGGCCAGCGCCGCCAGGGCGGCAGTATCGCCACCGCTGGCCAGGTCGGTGAGGTAGAGCGACCAGCCGCGGGCCGCGCACGCCGCGGCCAACGCCTTGCCCAGGCCGCCAGCGGCGCCGGTGATCAGCACGGTGGATGCCATGGGCTCTCTCCTCTGCGGGGTGTCTACAGCAGTATAGCGCGTTCGACGGCTATACGCGCCTTTTGCGCCGCCGGTTGCAGGGCATGTAGAATAGCCCTCGAAGGTCGGGCGACGTGGCCGTGGCCGAGGAGGTTGTCATGAAGATCACCGGATTGCGCTTTCGCCGTTATAGCGGCGAGTGGGACTATGACGGGCCGTTGGCCGAGGGACGTGTGCTGCGCCCCGAGGACATCTATCCAGACCTGGCCGCCGCGCCGCCGGCCTGGCCGGTGCGCCACGACGAGAGGCCGCCTTATCAGATCGCGGCGCTGTATCTCTACATCGATACCGACGAGGGCCTGAGCGGTCTGTTCGGGCCGGTGAGCGCCGAAGAGGCGCGGCTCATCTCGGGCACGCTGGCGCCGGTGCTGCTGGGCGAGAACCCGCACGCCGTCGAGCGCCTGTGGGACCGCATGTATCGCACGGCCATCCACGGGCGCAAGGGCCAGACGATGATGGCCATCAGCAAGGTAGACCTGGCGCTGTGGGACCTCAAGGGCAAGGCGCTGGGCGCGCCGGTGTATGCGCTGCTGGGCGGCCCCACGCGGCCCGCCAACCGCGCCTATGCCTCGATGCTGGGCTATGCCATCGAGCCCGAGCAGGCGGCGCAGCGCGCTGCCGAGATGGTGGCGCAGGGCTATGCGGCCACCAAGTGGTTCGTGCGCAAGGGGCCAGCCGATGGCGAGGCCGGCCTGCGCGAGAACCTGGCGCTGATCGCCGCGGTGCGCGGGGCGGTGGGCGCCGATGTAGAGATCATGTTCGACGCCTGGAGCAGCTGGAATGTGCCCTACACGCAGCGCATGGCCGAGCTGGCGGCGCCCTACCGTGTGGGGTGGTTCGAAGAGCCAGTGCTGGCCGACCGCATCGGCGAGTATGCCGAGCTGCGGCGCACGGTGCGCGGCGTGGCCATCGCCGGCGGCGAGCACGAGTACACCCGCTGGGGCATCCACGGGCTGCTGGCGGCGGGCGCCGTGGATGTGATGCAGGCCGACCCCACCTGGGCCGGCGGCCTGACGGAGATGAAAAAGATCGCGGCGCTCTGCTCGACCTATGGCGTGCCGCTGATCCCCCACCACGGCAGCTTTGCCTCGACGCACCTGATCGCGTCAGAGGATATGACCACCTGCCCGCTGCAAGAGTGGCTGCTGCAGGCGGGCGCACGCGAGAACGCGCTGCTCAAATACCCGCTTGAGGCCGCAGACGGCGCCATCGCGCTGCCCGATCGGCCGGGGCTGGGCATCGAGATCGCCGATGAGATCGCTGCACGGGGAGAGGATGTGGTTGTGTGACCATGACAGCGGGGGCGGGCATCGAGGTTGCGGGGCTGCAGAAGCGGTTTGGCGACGTGCTGGCCGTCGACGGGCTAGACATGACCGTGCAGCCGGGCGAGCTGTACGCGTTGCTGGGGCCCAACGGCGCCGGCAAAACCACCACCATCAACCTGTTGACGGGCCTGGCGCGGCCCGACGCGGGGCGCATCGTCATCGGGGGCATCGACTGCAACCGCAACCCCAAGGCGGCGCAGCATCTGCTGGGCGTGGTGCCCGACGAGAGCAACCTCTACCCCGAGCTGAGCGGCTATGATAACCTTTGCTTTTGCGGGGCGCTGTATGGCCTGCCGCGGGCCGAGCGCGAACGCCGCGCCGGCGAGTTGTTGCAGGCGTTCGGGCTGGCCGAGGCGGGCGCGCGGCGCTTTGGCGGCTACTCGAAGGGGATGAAGCGGCGGCTGACCATTGCCGCAGGCATGGTGCACAGGCCGCCGATCCTGTTTCTCGACGAGCCGACCACGGGCATCGACGTGGCCAGCGCCCGGCAGGTGCGGCAGTTGGTAGCGCAGTTACATAGCGAGGGCACGACGATCTTGCTGACGACCCACTATATCCAAGAGGCCGAGCGCCTGTGCGACCGGGTGGCGTTCATCGTCAAGGGGCGCATCGTACAGGTGGCGCCGCTGGACGAGCTGCTGCAGCAGGTGCAAGGGCGCTATCTGCTGGAGCTGACCGTGCCGGGCGCGCTGCCCGAGGTGGGCACGGCGCTGGCCGCGGCGCTGCCCCAGACAACGGTGCGCGAGGCGGCCGCAGGGCGCATACGCCTCGAGAGCGACGCGCCCATTGCCGTGGCGCCGCCGGTGCGCTGGCTCGAAGAGCACGGCCTGCAGGTGACCGAGGCGCGCCGCGTGCAGCCCTCGCTCGAAGAGGTGTTCGTCGAGATCACGGGCATCGAGGCGCAGGCCATGCGCAACGACAATGGCGGCGGCAGCGGCGGCGGGCAGGGAGGCGCCGCATGAGACGCTGGTGGACGGCCTTTGGGGCCATCATGGCCAAAGACCTGCGGGCCTACTATCTCAAGCCGCCCAACATCAGTTGGGGCATCATCTTTCCGCTGGCGTGGGCGGGCATGTTCTTGCTGCGCACCGGCGAGGGGGTCGGCTCGGCACGGGGCCTGTTGGCGGGGTTGATGGTGGTGTCGATCCTGTTCGGCACCACGTCGATGCTGGCGGTGACGGTGACTTTTGAGCGGCGCGGGCGCTCGTTCGATCGCCTGCTGCTGGCGCCGCTGCCGCTCGAACTGCTGATGCTGGCCAAGACGGTCGGAGCGATTCTGTTTGGCGTGGTGAACGCGCTGGTGCCGGTGGCGCTGGCGGCGCTGCTGGTCGATCTGCGCGGCATCAACTGGGGCGCGCTGGCGGTCACGGTGCCGCTGATCGCCGTGGCCTCGACCTTTATGGGGCTGCTGGTGGCGGTGTCGGTCACCGAGGTGTTTGAGGCCCAGACGCTATCGAACTTTTTCCGGTTTCCGATGATGTTCCTCTGCGGGCTGTTTGTGCCCATCGCGCGGCTGCCGCTGTTTCTACGGCCGCTGTCGTACGCCTTGCCGCTGACCTATGGCGCCGATGCGCTGCACGGGGCCATCGACGGCGCCCAGGTGCTGCCGCTGGGCGTCAACCTGGCGGTGCTGACAGCCTTTTGCGTGGCGCTGTTCTGGCTGAGCCTGCGCAATGTGCGCCGCCGCTGGATCGCATGATGCCGCCGCCGGCGGCCGCGGCATGACGCTCAGGCAACGGGGGGCGCTGGGCGCCATCGTGGCGCTCTATCTGGCGCTGGCGCTGGCCTATGGCCTGGTGACGCCGCTGTGGGAGGCGCCCGACGAGCCCCACCACTATGCCTATGCGCTGCAACTGGCGCAGGGCGGCGGGCTGCCGCGGCTCGACCCTGTGGCGCCGGGCCCCTGGCGTCAGGAGGGCGGGCAGCCGCCGCTCTATTATGCCCTGCTGGCCGGGGTGATCGGCCGCGTGCCGGGGCAGAGCCCCGAGGCGCTCTACACGCCCAACCCGCATGTCGATCTGGGGCGCGTGCCCGCTGACGGCAACATCCACCTGGCCATCCACGGCGCCGACGAGGCCTGGCCCTACCGGGGCGTGGCGCTGGGGGTGCATCTGGCGCGGCTGGTGTCGGCGCTGCTGGGCGTGGCCACGGTGCTGGGGGCGCATCGCTTGGGGCGTGTGCTGGCGCCCGACGCACCCGCGTTGGCGCTGGGCGCGGCGGCGCTGACGGCGTTCAACCCCATGTTCCTGTTCATCAGCGGTGCGGTCAACAACGACACGCTGACCATCGCCCTGGCCACGCAGGCCGTGGCGCTGTTGGTGATGCTGCTGCAGCGCGAGGCCTGCTGGGGCCACTGGCTGCTGGCCGGCGCGCTGCTGGGGCTGGCCGCGCTGGCCAAGATGAGCGCGCTGGCGCTGTTGGCGCCCTATGCGCTGGTGGCGGCGGCCGCGGTGGTGCGCCACGGCTGGCGACAGGCAGGCCGCGCGGCGTTGGGCCTGCTGCCGCTGCTGGCCATCGCCGGCTGGTGGTATGGGCGCAACTTGCGGCTGTACGGCGAGTTGAGCGGGCTCGGGCCGTTCCTCGACATCATCGGGCGACGGCACCCCGTGCCCACGCTGGCGCAGCTCTGGGGCGAGCGCGAGGGGTTCGCGCGCTCTTACCTGGGGCTCTTTGGCTGGATGAACCTGCCGGCGCCGGGCTGGGCCTATGCTCTGCTGGGCGGGCTACTGGGCCTGGGCTGGCTGTTGGCGCCCTGGGCGCTCTGGCAGCGGGCGCGTGGCGGCGCCAGGTGCGACGGCTGGGCGTGGGCGCTGATGGCGCTCTGGCCGCTGGCGCTGCTGGCGGCGCTGCTGCGTTGGACGCTGCTCACGCCGGCCACGCAGGGGCGGCTGCTCTTTCCTGCATTGGGGTGCTTGAGCCTGTGGGCGGCGCTGGGCGTGCAGGGCCTGCTGCCACGGCGCTGGGGCGCGTGGGCGCTGGGGCTGGCGGTGGCGGCCTTTGTGGCCGTTAGCGCGGCGCTGCCCTGGGTCACGCTGGCGCCCGCCTATCGCGCGCCCAAAGCGCTGCAGGCCGAGGCGTTGCCCGCAGCGGCCCAGCGCCTGCAGGCCGATCTGGGCGGCGGTGTGCGGCTGCTGGCGGTCGAGCCGCCTGTGGGGCCGGCGGCGCCGGGGCAGACGCTCAAGGTGACCCTGTACTGGCAGGCCGCCGCTGCGCTCGAGCGCGATTACAGCATCTACCTGCACCTGGTGGGGCAAGATGGGCGCATTGTGGCCCAGCGCGACCGCTACCCCGTGCAGGGCCTGCTGCCCACCAGCTGCTGGCTGCCGGGCGCGATCTATCGCGATGTGTGGGCGCTGCCTCTGCCCGAGACGCTGCACACGCCCGAGGAGCTGCAGTTGTTGGTGGGCCTCTATGAGGCGGGCACGGGCGCGCGCCCTGGCGAGGGCGTGATGGTGGCCGCTCTGGAGGCGCCGGCGCGCCTGGCCGACGGCGTGCCCAACCCCATGAGGGTGCGGCTCGAGGGCGGCATCGCGCTGGTGGGCTATGCCGTCGAGCCCACGGCGGCGCGCCCTGGCGAGACGTTGACGTTGACCCTCTACTGGCTCGCCGAACAGGATCAGGCGCCGCGTATCCTCGCGCCGCGCATCCTCGCGCCGCGCCGCGGCGGCAACCTGTCGGTGTTCTGTCAGGTGCTGGCAGCCGGGGGGCGCATGGCGGCGCAACACGATGGCTGGCCGCAAGAGGGCGAGCGGCCCACGGGCACTTGGCGGCGGGGCGAGCTGATCGTCGACCGCCACGTGCTGACGGTGCACGCTGACGCGCCCGAGGGCGTCTGGCCGCTGCTGGTGGGCCTGTACGACGGCGAGGGTCGGCGCCGCACCGTGCTGGGCGCGCAGGGGCAGGCCGTGTCTCAAGAGGTGGTGCTGACGCCGATCCGCATCCTGGCGGCGCCCGAGCCCTAGCAGGTTGGCGCTCTAGCGGGCAGGCGCTGCCGCAGAGGCGCGGTCGGGGCGCAGATAGACGGCCTGCAGGCGCATCTCACCCTCGCCCTCGTGCTTGTCGTTGCGGTAGAGCAGCACATAGCGCGCCTGGATGTCGGCCACATAGGCGGGCGCGCGCTCGGTGAACTTGTCTTCCCAAAAGACCACGGCGGCGGGGTTGTAGGCCGCCGAGAGCGCCTGCACGCCGGCATCCGACAGGTCCTCGGTGCGAAAGCGCATCGACGAGGTGTTGGTGAGGCCGGGCGGTACGGCGCGGCCGGCGCGAAAGGCGATCATACCATAGTCGGTGACCACATAGTCGCCGGGGCGCGTGTGGGCGGCCACCAGGGCGCTGACGGCGTGATGCTCGGCGTGCTCGGCTGCATCGTCGGCATAGAGCGCGACTACCTCTGTGGCGGCGATGGGCAGGCGCAGCATCCACAGCAGCGCGGCGCCAGCGATGAGGGCTGTCAGTGGCAGAGGCCAGCGGGCTGACGAGGCGTGTCGTCGCTCGGCCCACAGCCGCCAGCCAGAGACGAGCGCGATCGCCGCCAGTATGGCGAGCGGCGCCAGCAGCAGGTAGAGGTGATGCGTTCCCAGCGGGCGGTGGATGAGCATGCCGGCCACATAGAGCGCCAACCAGCCGCCCACCAGCCAGGCCGCAGGGCCATGGCGACGGGCCAGCAGGGGCAGCCCCAGCAGGGCCAGGGCGGGCAGGCCCCAGTTGTTCGGCTCAAAGTACTCGCGGAACTTGTCGAGATTGCGGGGGATGTTGAGCTCCTGGTAGGCCTCGTTCTCGAGGTGCGTCTGGCCCACCTGCCACCACTGGGCCAGAGCGCCGTGGGCCAGGGTATCGATGATCAGAGGCAAGAGGGCCATGCCCACCAGCAGGGCGGCCTGGCCCAACAGAGCGCGCAGCGGCTCGCGGCGCGCTCGCCACGTGGCCCCCAGGCCGAGCAGCAGCGCCGCGGTCAGCAGCGCGGTGGGATACTTGAACCAGACGCCCAGGCCCGCCGCCAGGCCGGCCAGCGCCACGCAGCCCAGGTGCGGCTGGCGCTGGTGGCGCAGCAGCAGCCAGACGGCCAGGGCGCCGCAGGCGGCGGCGGGCACCTCGCCCATCACCGAGCGGCCCATCTGCGACAGGGCTGGCGTGAGCACCAGCAAAAGCGCCGCCAGAGCGCCGGCCGTGCGCCCCGCCAGCAGCCGCGCCATGTCGGCCGACAGCCAGGCCATGGCCACCGCCAGCAACGCCATGGCGATGCGCGGCGCGATCACCGACACGCCGCCCACGCCAAAGGCGAGCTGCACCAGCGTCGTCAGCCCCGAAAAGTAGTTGAGCCACACCTCGCGGTAGAGATCGTGCCCCTCAAAGAGGGCCTGCGCCGTCACCAGGAAGGTGCCCTCGTCATCTTCAAAGGCCCAAAAGTCGAGGTGCGTCAGAGCGGCCACCAGCCAGGCGCCCAGCAAGAGGGCGATGGCGAGCGGATAGGCCCAGCGGCGAAGGCGGTGGCCCGAGGCCAGTGCAGACATGGTGGCGAACCTCGAGCGCCAGGGGCGCGCAAACTGATGGCATTCAGCATATCGCGGGGCGCCCGAGTCGCCAAATGACAGGCCGGGGCTCAGCCCTTGAGGTCGCCGTGGTAGAGGCGCAGGGCGCGGATCCACGAATCGCGTTCAGGGCCAAAGGGCTCGCGCACGCCCTGGGCCACCTGGGCGCTCTTGCGGGCGAACTCGCGCAGGTCTTCCGAGAGGGCGCGCAGGCGCTCTGCCTGCATCTGGCGCAGCAGGGCGCGCTCGCCGGGGGCGGCGTGGGCATACACCTCTCGCAGGTGCGGCAGGCACAGGCCCGGGCCCGTGGCCAGCGCCTGGCTAAAGCGCGGCTCGGCCAGGCGCCGCGCCAGCAGCTCGACATAGAGTTGCTCGGTGCGGGCGACGTTGGCGCAGGCCGGGCAGGCGGTCTGCAGGGCGCCGTTGGCGCTGCCGCTATCGGGCAGGGCGGCCACCTCTTCGGCCAGCGCAGCCACCTGGGCGGCATAGAGCAGGGCGATCTTGGCATGGCAGCCGCGGCCGCCCACCTCGAGCAAAAGTGCGGTGTGATCGGGGCAAAAGCCGTGCGACGCGGCCAGCGCCTCGCGGGTGCGATTGTCGTTGACCTGCTCGTGCAACAGCAGGTCGAGGTGGCGCCGCTCGGCCTCGGATACGCGAGCGCAGATGGGGCAGATGTCACCGGCCAGCGCGTCGAGCAGCTGGGCGATCAAGAGGCTCTTTTCGCCGCCAAAGAGACGCTTCATGGGCGGGGCTCCTGTGGCTCGGGCGCGGTGTAGCGGGCGGCCCAGCGGCGCAACAGGTCGGCCGCCCGCGACTGGCCGGCATCGAGCGCCACGCGCAGCGGCGTGCGGCCCAGGCGATCGAGCAGCGCCGGGTCGGCGCCGTTGCGCAGCAGCAGGGTGAGGGCCTCGAGGTTGCCCTGGCGCGCGGCCCAGTGTAGCAGCGTCTGGCCGCTGGCGCCGGCGGCGTTGACGTCGATGCCGTCGACCAGGGCGGCCTCGAGCACGGCGATCTGCGCCTCGACGGCCGCCTCTTCGAGGGTGGTGGCGAGCTGTACGGCCCGCAAAAAGGCGTCGTCGCGCGAGGGGCGTTCGGCCGCGAGGCTGTCGCGCAAGAGGTCCATCATCGCCTCCCTGAGGTGGTCGCGGGCGCGCTGCAGGCGTTTGCGCAGCGCCGGTTCAGAGATCTCGAGGAACGCGGCCACCTCTCGTGGTGCATAGCCGTCGATGTAGTAGAGCAGCACCGCGTCGCGCTCGTGGGCGGGCAGGGCCTGCACGGCCGCGAGCACTTGCTGGCGCCACGCGGCCGCCTCGCTGGCCACGGCGGGCTGGGCGTCGTCTGGGGCGCACAGGCCCAACTCGTCGGCGGGCAGCGGCTCGGTCACGGGCGCGCGTTGTGTGCGGCTGCACTGGCTCCAGACGATGCGCTTGAGCCAGGCGCCAAAGGCCGCCGGCTCGTGGAGCTGGCCTATCTGCTGGTAGGCGAGGATAAAGGCATCCTGAGCGGCATCTTGCGCGGCGGGCCAGTTGCCCAGTTGCGCCAGGGCATAGCCGCAGGCCATGTCTTGATAGGCGGCCACCAGCGCGGCAAAGGCCTCGTGGCGCGCCTGTTGCGTCGCCTCGGGCGACTGCAGCAGGCGCACGTGTGCGGCGGTGGCGCTGACGGTCTCTGTGGGCACAGGCGCTCCTTGAACTCGTCTCTACTCAATAGAGCCACTGTCGGGCGAAAGTGTGACCAGCGAGCACAGCAACAGCTGCACTATACGCCAGAACGCGGTTGACGTCAGCCTCAGCAGCACCTATGATGACATAACAGTCGGATGCTCTGGCTCGTCTGATGCCCGGGATGGCCATGTCTGGCGCGACAGCTCTGCCGCAGGCCACAGACCATGTCTGGCGCCCCTTGGTGCTCGCCGCAATGCTGCAATGTGGCCCGGCCACCCCCTGTCGGTTGTCTGCACATGCCTGCCAGCCGGCCTGCGCCCCCTCGGGGCCTGCGTCGACGAGACGGCCCCGTTTTCTGGCGACACAACGAGGCCCCACCGGGCAGAAAGGAGCGGCATGACCAAAACCGTGATCGGTGCTGCGCTGGGCGAGTGCGTGCATGTGGCCGGCGTGTTGAGCTTTTTGCGACTGGCCAAGGAGGCGGGCTGGCGCACCGTGTTTTTGGGGCCGGCCACGCCGGTGGCCGCCGTGGTGGCCGCCGCAGAGCGCGAGGGCGCCGAGCTGGTGGGGGTCTCGTATCGGCTGACGCCCGAGACGGGCGAGCGGCTGCTGGGCGAGTTCGCCGAGGCCGCAGACGAGCTGCGCCAGCGCGGTGTGCGCTTTATGTTCGGTGGCACGCCGCCGGTGGCCGAGCGGGCGCGGGCGCTGGGCTTTTTCCATCGCGTCTACGATGGCTCTGAGGGGCGTGACGCGCTGCTGGGCTTTTTGCGGGGCCACGAGCAGGCGGGCGCCGCAGAGGCGCGCTATCCGCAAGAGACCATCGCGCGCATCCGCTGGAAGGCGCCCTATCCGCTGCTGCGTCACCACTATGGGCAGCCCTCACTCGCGGACACCATCGCGGGCGTCGAGCGAATCGCCGCGGCGCGTGTGCTCGACGTGGTCTCGTTGGGCACCGACCAGGATGCGCAGGAGCACTTTTTCCATCCCGAGCGGCAAGACGCGGCCCGCACGGGCGCCGGCGGCGTGCCGGTGCGCTCGGCCGAGGACTATCGTCGGCTGTACGCCGCCACGCGCCGAGGCAACCATCCGCTGATGCGCACCTACACCGGCACCGACGATTTCATCCGCCTGGCCGAGGTCTATGTCGAGACCATCCACATCGCCTGGCCGGCGGTGCCCATCCTCTGGTTCAACGACATGGACGGGCGCGGCCCGTGGACACTCGAGGCGTCGATCGGCGAGCATCTGGCGCTGATGGGCTGGTACGCCGAGCGCGGCATCCCCGTCGAGGTGAACGAGCCGCACCACTGGGGCCTGCGCGATGCCCACGACGCCGTCTGCGTGGCCTCGGCCTATCTGTCGGCCTATATCGCGCGGGCCTGTGGCGTGCAAGACTATATCGCGCAGTTGATGTTCAATAGCCCGCCGCTGGTCAATGACCGCATGGACCTGGCCAAGATGCTGGCGATGCTGGATATGGCCGAGATGCTGCAGGGCGAGACCTTTCGCGTTTGGCGACAGACGCGCACGGGCCTGCTGAGCTATCCCCAGGACGATCGCGCGGCGCGGGCGCACCTGGCGGCCAGCGTCTATCTGCAGATGGCGCTGCAGCCACACATTGTGCACGTGGTGGCCCACAGCGAGGCGCACCACGCCGCCACCGCCGACGACGTGATCGAGGCCTGTGTGATGGCCCAGCGCGCCATCGACAACGCGCTCAACGGCCAGCCCGATATGACCATGGACCCCGCCGTGCAGGCGCGACGGCGCGAGCTGCGCGACGAGGCGATGCAGATCATCGCCGCCATCGAACGACTGGGCGCACAAGGCGTGGCTGATCCGCTGCTCGATGCCGCTACGTTGGCGCGGGCGGTGCGGCGCGGGGTGCTCGATGCGCCGCACCTGGCCAGCAACGCCTACGCACGGGGCGCAGTGATCACCGGCGTAGACGAGCGGGGCGCCTGTGTGGCGCTCGACCAGGCCACCGGCCGGCCGCAAAGCGAGGCCGAGCGACTGGCGCAGTTGCAGCAGCAGAAAGGTGAGACGCGATGACCCCCAAGACACGCTACACCGTCATGGGCGCGGGCAATGGCGGCAAGGCCATGGCCGCGCATCTGGCGCTGATGGGCTATCCGGTGACGCTGTACAACCGCACGGCTGACAACGTGCGGGCCATCCGCCTGCGGGGTGGCATCGAACTGGCCGCCGAAGACGGCGTACCGCATGGCTTTGGGCGGCTTGAGCGCGTCACCAGCGATCTGGTCGAGGCGCTGGCCGATGCCGAGGTGATCCAGGTGGTGGTGCCCGCCTTTGGGCACGGGCCGCTGGCGCGGGCCATGGCCCCGCACCTGCGCGACGGTCAGCTGGTCATTCTGAACCCTGGGCGCACCGGCGGCACGCTCGAGGTGCTCAAGGCGTTGCGCGAGGGCGGCTGCACCGCCGACGTGATGTTGGCCGAGACCGCCACGCTGCTCTATGTGTGCCGCTCTGAGGGGCCGACGCAGGCGCGCATCACGCGCGTCAAAGATGCGGTGCCCATCGCGGCGCTGCCAGCCACGCGCACCAGCGAGGTGCTGGCGCGCATCAGCGACGCCTTTCCCGAGTACATCGACGGCGAGACGGTGCTGCACACGGGGCTGAACAACATGGGCGCGATCTTTCACCCCGCGCTGACGCTGCTCAACGCTGGGCGCATCGAGTCGACCGGCGGCGATTACGAGTTCTACATCGACGGGGTGACGCCCTCGGTAGCGCGGGTGCTCGAGGCGCTCGACCGCGAGCGGGTGACAGTTGGCTCGGCGGTGGGCATCAGGGCGCAGTCGGCACGCGAGTGGTTGTCTTTGGCCTATAACGCTGTGGGCGAGACGCTGCACGACGCCATCCACAACCAGAGCGGCTACCGCGGCATCAAGGCGCCAGCCACGCTGATGCACCGCTACATCACCGAAGATGTGCCCATGAGCCTGGTGCCCATCGCGGCGCTGGGGCAGCGCTTTGGCGTGCAGGTCGAGGCCATCAACAGCCTCATCCGGCTGGCGTCCATCATCCACCAGACCGACTACTGGCGGCGCGGCCGCACGCTGGCGGTGATGGGCATCGAGCAGTTGACGGTGTCAGAGCTGCAAGAGCTGGTCTCGCGCACGGCCTGCGTGGCGCCGCAACCGTTGTACAGCTAGCGGCAGCGGCGGCGTGCGTTGGACAGGGCGGCTCGCGAGCGGGTATCATGGCCCGCAGCCAGACCTTGCAGGAGGCGCGATGCGCAGGCCCAACATCATCCTGATCTTGATGGACGACCTCGGCTGGAAAGACCTGAGCTGCTATGGCAGCACCTTTTACGAGACGCCCAACCTCGACCATCTGGCGGCGCAGAGCGTGCGCTTCACCGACGCCTATGCGGCCTGCCCCGTCTGCTCGCCCACGCGCGCCAGCATTATGAGCGGCAAGTATCCCGCGCGGGTGGGGGTGACCAACTTTATCGGGGGGCACACCCAGGGCAAGCTGATCGACGCGCCCTACGTGCGGCAGTTGCCGCTGAGCGAGACGTCGCTGGCCACGGCGCTGCACGAGGGCGGCTATGCCACCTGGCACGTGGGCAAGTGGCACCTGGGCGAGCGCGCCTACTGGCCAGATCGCCACGGGTTCGAGGTCAACCGCGGCGGGTGCGACTGGGGCATGCCCAACCACGGCTACTTTAGCCCCTACGGCCTGCCCACCTTGCCCGACGGGCCCGAGGGCGAGTATCTGCCCGACCGGTTGATGGACGAGGCGATCGCCCTGATCGAGCGCAGCGACGGGCGGCCCTTTTTCCTCAACCTTTGGGACTATTGCGTGCACATCCCCATCCAGGCCAAGGCAGACAAGATCGCCAAGTACGAGGCCAAGGCGCGGGCGCTGGGGCTCGACCGCCAGCGCACCTTTGCCGAGGGCGAGGCCTTTCCCTGTGAGCATAAGAAGGACCAGCGGGTGACGCGCCGGCTGCTGCAGTCTGACGCCGCCTATGCCGCCATGATCGAGAGCGTCGACGAGAACATCGGGCGGCTGTTGCGGGCGCTCGAGGCGGCCGGCCAGGCCGAGCACACCATCATCATCTTTACCTCGGACAATGGCGGGCTGGCCACGGCCGAGGGCTCGCCCACCTGCAACGCGCCGCTGGCCGAGGGCAAGGGCTGGATGTACGAGGGCGGCACCCGCGAGCCGCTGTTCATCCACTGGCCGGGGGTGGCCGCGCCGGGGGTATGCAGCACGCCGGTGACCAGCCCCGACCTGTACCCCACCATCCTCGAGATGGCGGGGCTGCCGCTGCGGCCCGAGCAGCACGTCGATGGGGTGAGCCTGGCGCCGCTGCTGCGCGGCGAGGGCGCGCTCGAGCGCGAGGCGATCTACTGGCACTATCCGCACTATGGCAACCAGGGCGGCACGCCGGGCGCCTCGCTGCGGGCCGGCGACTGGAAGCTGATCGAGTTCTACGAGGACGGCCGCCTGGAGCTGTACAACCTGCGCGAGGATGTCTCTGAAGCGCACAACTGCGCCGCCGAGCAGCCCGAGCTGGCCACGCACCTGCACCGGCTGCTGGCGGCCTGGCGCGAGAGCGTCGCGGCGCAACTGCCCACGCCCAACCCTGACTATACACCCTGGCGCTGAGGCGTGCGGCGCCTGGCAGCATGGCGAGACGGCCCTCAGCGAGGGCCGTCTCTGGTTGCGAGCGGTTGGTGCAGGGCGGCTAGTCGAGCCGCACCTCTTTGCCCAACTCGGCGCTGAGCAGCAGCGCCTCCATCATGCGCTGCACCTCGAGGCCATCGCGCAGGGGCGACTGGCAGGGTATGCCGTCGAGCACGCAGTCGACAAAGTGGCCCGCCAGCGTATCCCACGAGGTGCTGGGCTTTTGGGGCAGCTCCACGGGGATGTCGACGGGCTGCTCATTGAGCGTCTGGTGCAGGGTAAGGGGGCGCAGCTTGGCGCCGGCTTCGGTGCCAAACAGCTCGATCTGGCCCATATCCTCATGGTGGCTGGCCCAGAACGACTCGATGTGCAGGCCCACGCCGTTGTCAAAGCGGATAAAGCCACCGCCGTAATCGTCGGCCGCATACTGCGAGTAATAAGAGGCCGGCGGCTGATGTTCGACCATCCAGTAGCCCTGGCCGCGCGGGCCGAACTTGGCGCCCGCCACGCCCAGCACGCTCACCGGCTTGGGGCGGCCCAGCAGCCACCAGACCGAGTCGAGAAAATGCACGCCCATGTCACGAAAGGCGCCGCCACCCTTTTGGATGAAATGCACGCCGCCTTTGTTGGCGCCGGGGATGCCGATGCGCCGTACGCTGCGCGAGTGGGCATAGTAGAGCTCGCCAAAGAACCCCTGGCGCGCCAGGCCGCCCAGGTATTGCACCGGGTCTGAAAAGCGCATCGAGAGCGACATCATGTTGACCACGCCGGCGGCCTCGGCCGCCTCGACCAGCGTGCGCGCGGCGTCTTCTGAATCGGCCAGTGGCTTGGTGACGAGCACATGCTTGCCGTTGCGCACGGCCTCGAGGGCGATGGGCACGTGCCACTGGTTGGGCGTGCCCACCATCACGGCGTCGATATCCGGGTCCTGGCACATCAGCTTGTAGTCGGTATAGAACTTGACGGGCTCGGGCAGCTCGCTGGCAAAGGCCTCCATGCGATCCTGCAAGAGGTCGCACAGGGCGGTGACACTGCTCCGGGGGTTAGCAGCCAGGGCGCGGCCGTTGGAGCGACCGATGCCCATGCCGACGACGCAGATCCTAACCTTGTCCATGAGTAGCACTCCTTGTGTGTGGCGCAGACTGGGGGCATGGTAGCGCGGGCGGGACGCGGGCGCAAGGGCAGTTCGACAGCCGGGTGCGATCGGCCTAGGATGTTCGCATTGTGCACAGGGAGGGTAGCGATGCGCGTAGCGATGCTGCGGCAGGCCGGCGAGGTGGTCATCGAAGAGGCGCCCATGCTGGCGCCGTCGGCGGGTGAGGTGCTGATAGAGGTGGCCTATGCGGGCGTGTGCGGGTCTGACCTGCACTCGTTCGAGGGCACGCACCCCTTCAGGCAGCCGCCGGTGGTGCTGGGGCACGAGGTGGCGGGCACCATCGCCGCGTTGGGCGAGGGGGTGACGGGCCTGACGGTGGGCCAGGCGGTGACGGTCATGCCCTATACGCACTGTGGCGTCTGCGCGCAATGCCGGCTGGGGCGCACCAACACCTGCCTCAACAAGGTGGTGCCGGGCCTGGGCGGCTGGCAAGGCACCTTTGCCGAGTATTTTGTCAGTCGTGCCGAGATCGTCTACCCGCTCGACCAGATCGGGCTGCGGCGCGGCGTGCTGGCTGAGCCTCTGGCGGTGGGCGTGCATGCGGCGCGTCGCGGGCTGGTGGGGCCTGGCACGCGGGCGCTGGTGCTCGGCGGCGGCACCATTGGGCTGTTCACCGCGCTGGCGGCGCACCTGGCGGGGGCCGAGAGCGTGGCGCTCACCGACCTGTCGCCGCACAACCTGGCGCTGGCGAGGGTGCTGGGCGCCGACGATGTGTATGACGCCAGCGACGCGGGCCTGGTGCCGCGGGTGCGCAGCGACTATCTCGACGGGTTCGATGTGGTGTTCCTGGCGAGCGCCGCCAAAGCCACGGTGGCGCAGGCGCTGGCACTGGCGCGGCGCGGCGGGCGCATTGTCATCATCGCGCTGTTCGCGGGGGCGGTGCCGCTGGTGCTCTCTGCCCTGACGGTGAACGAGCTGGACCTGGTGGGCACGCAGATCTATACCGATGAGGATTTTCGCACGGCGTTGAGCTATCTGGCTGCGGCGCCGCACGCGCACGATGGGGTCATCACTCACGAGTTGCCGCTCGAGCAGGCGCAAGAGGCGCTGGCACTGATGCTGCGACGCGACGAGCCGGTGGTCAAGGTGTTGCTGCGCCCGTGAGCACGCCTTTGGCGCCCGCACGGGTTTGCCGTATAGTCGAGCCTAACATGCTGACGAGGACGGTTCCATGAGATTGCCCAAGCTGCTGCCCTGGCAGCGCACCCTGTGGGCCGCGATGTTTGTGCAGATCCTGTCGCTGATGGCGTTCCAGGCGGGGTATATCCTCATCCCCTACTATATTCAAGACCTGGGCATCACCGACCTGAACGACGTGGCGCGCTGGACGGGGGCCTACCAGTCGGTGGGCTCGGTGTCGTTCGCGCTCTTCACACCGATCTGGGGGGCTTTGGGCGACCGCTTTGGGCGCAAGCCCAACCTGGTGCGCGCCACCATTGGCACTGCCGTGATGATGGCGGTGACCGCCTTTGTGCAGACGCCCACGCAGCTGTTGATTGTGCGCTTTTTGCAGGGGATCTTTACCGGCACGCCATCGGCCTCGACGGTGCTGGTGGCGGCGAGCGTGCCCAAGAAGCAGATCGCCTTTGCGCTGGGCATGTTGCAGACGGCCTTTTTTGTGGGCATCTCGGTGGGGCCGATGATGGGCGGCTGGATCGGCGATGCCGTGGGCTACAAAGAGACGTTCCTGATCTCGTCGGCGGTGGTGGTGGTGGCGGTGCTGATGGCCATCTTTGGCACCGTCGAGCCCGAGCGCGACGCCGAGGAGCTGGCAGCGGCCCAGAAAGGCTCTCGTAACCCGCTGGCCGGCTTTGGCGAGATATTCCACAATCCGGTGCTGGCGGGGCTGATTCTGGTGAACCTGATGCTGAGCCTGACATTCAGCGTCATCTCGCCGGCCATGCCGATCTTGATTCAGCAGATCGTCAAGGCGGGGGTGCAACCGGCTTCGGTGGCCGGCACCGTGACGGGCGTTGGCGCTATCACAGCGGCCATCGCGGCGGTGACGGTGGGCAAACTGAGCGACCGCCTGGGGCACCGGCGCACCACGCTGTTCGGCATGATCGGCACGGCGCTGTTCTATGTGCCGATGGGCCTGGCCGGCACGCCCCTGGTGCTGGGCACGTTCTCGGCGCTTCAGGGGCTGTTCCGCGGTGGCATTGGCCCCAGCCTGAGCGCCATGCTGGTGGATAGCGTCCCCAAAGATCGCACGGGCGTGGCGCTGGGCCTCAACAGCAGCGCAGCCTCGGCGGGGTTTGGCCTGGGGCCGATGATCGGCGCTGCCGTGGTGGCGGCAGTCAACACGCGGGCGCCCTTTTTCGTGGCGGCAGGCATGTCCGGCGTGGTGTGCGTGGTGGCGTCCATCGCCGGGCGACGGGCCGAACAGGCTGCGTTGTCGGCTGAGGCGGCCGAGGCCTAGGGGCGCGTCTCGGCGCGGATTCTTGAGCGTTTTGGCGGTTGACCGTTTTGACATAGTGGCTTAGAATGAACTTGGAAAACCGAATAGCAGCAGCCTAATCTCCAGTACGCTGGAGAGCGGAGGAACCAGACCGTGGGGTGCATCTCGTTTGCGCGAGAGGGGCAGCTACCAGCCCTAACCCGTCAGCTAACTTCGCAGGCAATGGCAGAGGCAAAGTCAACGCGTTGCGCGCTCCGGGCCTGTGCCGGGGCGCTTTTTGGTTATACCATGGCCCGTTGTAGGAGGGGGAACCGATGAAACTCGTGTTCAGCATCGTCAACCGCGACGACCGCGACGCCCTGCGACAGGCACTGATGGACGAAGGTTTCCAGGCGACGGTGGTGTCGACCACGGGTGGTTTTCTGCGAGAGGGCAATGCCACGTTTATGATCGGCGTGGACGACGACAAAGTGCCCGCTGTAATGCGTATCCTGAAGGATACGTGCCACACGCGCACGCGGACGGTGTATCCCACGCCGCCGCTGGTCGAGATGGCGCCGCTGATCTCAGAGCCGATCGAGGTGCAGGTGGGCGGCGCGGTGGTGTTCGTGGTGCCGGTAGACGAGTATCAGCGCTTCTGACATTTGACGATACCCTGGCCGCAAAGGCGCGGCCGTTGCTTCCCAGCGCTGGCGTGCAGCGCCGCTCGAGAATTGCCCCCTCACCGTCAGGTGAGCAGGCGTGCTCAGAGAGGCACTCGCGCCAGCGCTGTGGCATTCGCAGCGAGAGACACCCCCTGACCTGACGAGGCCAGGGGGCGTTCTGTTTTGGGCGTCAGAGCGGGCGCTCGATCAGATCGCACGGCGTGGCGCGCCAGCCGTCGAAGGTCTCCTCGAGGCGCAGGGTGCACACGCCGTGAGGGGCGCAGGCCACCGGCAGGCGCTGCCCCTGCCAGATGAGTTCGCCCGCACCGCCACGCCCGTGGCGGTCGGCCAGCCGCACGATGGTGCCCTGGCCATCGTGGGCGGGCTTGCAGGCGGTGAGCTCGAGCTCGGGTGTGGTCAGCTCGGCCAGCGAGAGGCGCGTGGGCAGGCGGCCCCCGTGGGCGTGGGCGGTGATGGCCAGCGGCGGCATGTTGAACTCGCGGGCACGCTGCACCACGCCCGCGGTTGCCCAACTGCCCACGTGGGGCCGCAGCAGCAGGTCAAAGGCGTGCTCGCCCTGGTCGAGCCAGTCGTAGCGGGGGCTCGTGCCGGGCTCGTGGGGAATGTGGTAGGCATAGGGCGGGCAGCGCAGCACCGTGAGGCGCGCCGCGGTAGCGGTCACGTCGCAACTGTAGCGGCCGTCGTTGATGATGGCCAGGCCGATGGTCTGCGCGGGGTCGGCCTGGGCGGCGCCAGAGACGTCCATCCACATGTGGGTGGGCACCTCGTCGCCGTTGCAGGCGCGCTCGACGTGGCCAAAGGCGACGTCGTGCCAGGCGCGCGGGCCGGTGGCCGCCAGGTCGCAGGCCAGTTTGAGCATCGTCCAACGGCCCTGCCAGTGCAGCCAGTTGCGGATGAGCAGCTCGGGCTCGCCGGCGCGCAACACCAGTTGTTGCAACCAGGTGCTGCCCTCGTAGCGGCGCTCGATCAGCAGCGAGGCCTGCAGGGGGCCGTCATCGACGACGGTTGCGCGAGGTTGGCCGAACTGGCCGATGACCTCGTCAAAGCGGTGGATGCCGTGCGACCAGGTGTCACTGCTGTCGCGCAGCACCTGCGGCACGTTCCAGCCGCCGGGGCCCACCAGCTCGAGACCGCTGGCGCGATGGGTGCACGAGACGATGGCGCCGCTGGCCGGGTCGATGCGGATGGCCAGGTGAGCGTTGGCCAGCGTGGTGGGCGTCACGGTGACGGCTGTGGGCTCTGCCTCGATGCGCGGGGCGCCGGGGCCAAAGCGGTAGGTGCGATAGCCCAGCGGCGGCAGCTCGGCGCGAAAGACGAGGCGCTGCACGCCATGGTCGGGGCGGGCGGCGGCGTCGTGGTTGGGCAGCAGCTGCCAGGCGATGGGCGCGCCGTCTTCGTCGGTGAGGCCCCAGCCCTCGGCATCCCACGGTTGCCAGCCGGTCCAGGGCTCGTACTCGATGTACGCGCTGCGCGCAGCGGGTGTGGGGTTGTAGAGCACGACGCTGCCGGGCGAGCCGGCCGTATCGACCTGCGCGGCGATGGCGCGGCCGGCGTCGATAGACAGGGCGCGGGCGCGGTGCACCACATGGCCCAGGGCGCGGATGGCGTCGTCGGCGGCCTCTTTGATGGTGCAGCCGCCCAGGATGTCGTGGAAGGTGTTGAAGCAGACCTCGTGCCACAAGGCGTCCAGCTCGGGGGCGGGCGCCGGGCGATCGACCCACTGCGCAGCCAGCACCGTCAGGCGTTCTGCCAGCAGCAGCGCCTGCTCGGCCTGGCGGTAGGTGCGCTTGAGCGTCGAGTTGGCGGCATAGCAGCCCACGGCGTGATAGTAGAGCTCGCGGTCGACGGTGGGCAGGGCGTCGGCCAGGGGCAGCACGGCGTCAAAGTAGGCGCGGGGGTGGCTAAAGCGGATCTCGGCGGCGGCGCTGCCCTGTTGCGCGATGATGCCCTCGATCTGCGCTTTGGTGGGGCCGCCGCCGTGATCGCCCACGCCGTAAAAGCACATGGTATGGCCGAGCTCGGGGGGCATGTCGTCGAGGGCGCGCTGGATCTGATCGGCCGAGTCTGTTTGCCAGGTGGTGTAGGCGTTGGCGATGCGAAAGGCCAGCACCCGCGAGCCGTCGGGGGCCTGCCACCAAAAGGCCTGTGCGGGCAGATCCATCTCGTGAGGGCCGGGCCGCAAGAAGCAGTACGAATCCATGCCGCAGCCGGCCAGGATCATGGGCACGGTGGCGGCGTGGCCAAAGCTGTCGACGCAATAGCCCACCGTGGGCTCAACGCCGAGGCGCGCGCGCATATAGGCCTTGCCCAGCAAAAAGTGGCGCACCAGCGTCTCGCCGTGGGGCAGGTTCATGTCGGGCTGCAGCACCATGCCGTTGACCACGGCCCAGCGGCCAGCGGCGATGGCCTGGCGCAGGCGGGCGAACAGGGCGGGGTCTTCTTGCTCGACCCAGGCGTAGACCTGCGCCTCGCCGCGGGTGAAGCAAAAGTCGGGGTACTCGTCGAGGCGATCGAGGGCGGCGCGGGTCGAGGCCAGCGCCTCGGCGCGGCCCTCGGGCCAGGGCCAGAGCCAGGCCGGGTCGAGGTGGGCCTGGCCGATCATGTGCACGGTGGCTCGGGTCATGGTGCTCCTCAGGCGAACAGGATGCAGGTGGGGCCGGGCAGCGACAGCACGTGGCCGGTGGGCTGCAGGGCGCCGCTGGCGGCGTCGATGGCCAGGGTGACGATGTTGTTGCTGTGCATGTTGGCCACCAGCAGCCAGCGGCCGCCGGGCGCGATGCCAAAGTTGCGCGGATGCTGGCCGCCGGTAGGCGCATAGCCCAGGTCGGTCAGCAGGCCGCTGACGGGATCGACGGCAAAGCAGGCCAGGGCATCTTGTCCGCGGTTGCTGGCGTACAGGTAGCGGCCGTCGGGCGTGAGGTGGATGTCGGCGGCGCCGTTGGGGCCCTCAAAGTCGGGCGGTAGCGCGGGTGTGTGGGCCACCTCGTTGAGCAGACCGTGGACGGGGTCCCAGTCGAAGAGCGTCACGGCCGAGCGCAGCTCGTTGAGCAGATAGACCCAGCGGCCGTTGGGGTGAAAGGCGATGTGGCGCGGGCCGGCGCCGGCCTGCACCCGTGCAAAGGGGGCGCGTGCCGGCAGCAGGCGGGCCTGCGAGGGGTGCAGCGCATAGACATAGACGCGGTCGCTGCCCAGGTCGCAGCCCAGCGCCCACAGGTTGGTGGGGTCGGGCCAGATGGAGTGGGCGTGCGGCCGCTCCTGGCGGGGCGCATCGGGGCCGCTGCCAACCAGGCGGTGCAGCTGGCCGTCGGGCGCCAGGGCGCCGTCGGGCAAGATGGGCAGGACGCAAAAACTGCCACCGCCATAGTTGGCGGCCAGCAGGGTGCGGCCGCTGCGATCGACACTGACGTGACAGGGGGCGGCGCCGCCGCTGGGCTGCTGGGCACGCAGGGCCAAGGCGCCGTCGCGGCGGTCGATGGCCAGGGCCGAGACGGCGCCCACGGGCTGGCCAGAGAACTCGGACAACTCGTTGCAGGCATAGAGGGTGTGCTGGGCCGGGTGTAAGGCCAGGTACGACGGGTCTTGGGCGCGCGCGGCGAGGCCGTCGAGGGCCAGGGCGCCGGTGCGCGGGTCAAATGTACAGCGATAGATGCCCTCGCTGGCGGTGTTGTGGGTGTAGGTGCCGATATAGACGCGCATGGCATCGCCTCCGGTGCAGGTGGGGGCATTGTGCCACGGGGCGAGGGCGCGGGCAAGGTGGTGTCAGGGGACGGCGCGGTAGAGCGTCAGGTTGCCAAAGATGGCGTCCAGGCGGTAGTCGGTCTCGATGAGATGTCGCAGCTCGGCAAAGCCCTGCAGGGCGGTGGCCGAGTCGTCAAGCACGCCGGTGTTCAGGGGGCGTGCATCGTCGCGGGCGACGACGATGTAGCGCGGCGGGCGATGCGCAAGGTCGGCCAGCAGTTGCTCGCGTAGCTCGGGCCAGCGCCAGTCGCCAACGAAGACCAGGTTAAAGATAAAGCGCGAGGCCGGCTTGCGCTCGGCGGCAAAGTAGATGGTGGGCTCGAACCCCCAGACAAAGAGCGGGTCGGATGGCTCGCTGTGGGCGGCGATGAACTCGGCGGCGGCCAGCTGGTCGGGCAGCGCAAAGCCGGGGTCTCCTGAATAACAGAGTGGGTGCTCTGATCGGCAGATATGCTGTGGTGAGATGTCGCCCGCCAGCACGTCGACCACTGCGCCAACAGATCGGCTCTCGTGCAGTTGTCGCGCGTAGAGCGTCACCGGCCAGGCCAGCGACGTGGTGGCGAGCGCCACAAAGAGCAGGTGCAGCCAGCGCGTCTGAGCGTCTCGCGTCGAGGCGCGCGAGGCCACCTGAGCGGCCAGCAGCGCCGCCGGCGCCAGGATGGGGAGACCATGGTAGAGATAGCCCTTGCCCTGGGCCAGATAGTCGATACACGCCGCCAGCAGCCACGACACCAGGATCATCGTGCCTGAACCACGGCGATGGCGCGGCGCTGACGCCAGCAGGAATGCGCCGCACAGGCAGGCGAGCCCGAGTGGAATGGTCACGCGGAGCTGAAAGCGCAGAATAAGGGCCAGCAGCCGAAGGCGTCCGAATGGCGTCGGATTGCGCCCCACATAGCGCGTCAGATAGTGAAACTGCGAGTCGATAAAGGGCAGCAGCGCTCCCTCGGCATAGAGCCAGACGGCGCAGCCGATCAGTGGCAAGCTGCAACCGAGCGACATCCACACCAGGGCGCGCCACGGGCGCCGGCGCGCGAGGGCGGCGCACAGCCACAACAGCGGCAGCAAGATGCCGATGGGGTATTTGAACAGCACGGCCACGCCGATGGCGGCGCCACTGGCGGCATAGGCCCAGCGCTCGCCGCGCTGGTGGGCCCGCAGAAAGGCCAGCACGGCCAGCGCCGCGGGCAGGTTGAGAAAGCCGTCGGTCTGGGCCGTGTTCCAAAAGTCGTGGGCATAGTGCGCGATGGCATAGACCACGGGCGCCAGCAGCGCGGCGCGCCGGTTGAGGCCGATACGAGCGGCGATGCGCAGCAGCACCAGCGCGGTGGCGGCCTGCCAGAGCAGGTCTAGCCAGCGGATGGCCTGCATCGAGCGGCTAAAGAGGGTCAGCGCCAGGGCGTGCAGAAGGTGCGTGGCGGGCGGTTTGACATTGAACACATCGCGGTAGATGACGCGGCCGCCCATGGCCAGCTCGGCGATGGTGGCATACTCGCCCTGGTCGCGCCCAAAGGGGTAGACCAGGCTGGGCGCGCCGATCAGCAAGACGACAAGCAGCACCAACCCCAGGCGCAACAGGCCGGCGCCGCGAGGGCTGGCTGGCGCGAGGTGGATAGGCGTGCCCGCCGCAGCGCGGTCAGTGATCATTGAGGGCATCCGTTGGCATCTAGAGCGCCTCTCACAGGCATTCGGCGTCAGGCAAAGCGCGGCAGATAGGGCCTGTGCGTGGCCAGCAGCTCGTCGAGGCAGGCCTCGGCGGCGCGGGCGCTGTGCAC
>Ga0123327_1000117_pt1 | contig 70922 bp, 63 predicted proteins | sample BioC13SIPDNA_4_FD_89701 | JGI IMG/M metagenome (GOLD analysis project Ga0123327, IMG submission 89701) | Anaerobic biogas reactor microbial communites from Washington, USA - Biogas_R1_B C13 SIP DNA | ecosystem: Engineered > Bioreactor > Anaerobic > Unclassified | place: Washington, USA...
GGCCGGCATTTTCCCTTGTTTGTTAAGCAAATTAAGATCATAGATAAGATCCTGAGTCCTCTCCACCGCAAATGATGGAATTACCAGATTACCGCCCTTCTCTCTGGTAAGGTTTATCGCCTCTAACAACTGATCCATCCGGCTGGTGTTAGCTTGATGGAGCCTATTGCCGTATGTTGATTCAATAATCAAATAGTCAGCACTTTCGATGATGGCCGGATCTTTAATAATGCGCTGACCATCGTTGCCCAGATCACCGCTGAATACCAGCTTGGTCTGTTGATCTGCTTCATCAACCCATATCTCAACTATGGCTGACCCCAGAATATGACCGGCATCACGCAGGCGGACATTAACACCCGGCGCCGGGCAAAAAACCTCATCATAAGGATAAGATTCAAATTGTTCCAGACACCTCTGGGCATCTTCTACGGTATAGATGGGAGTCAGCAAAGGTTGACCGGCACGGCCCAGCTTTCGATTCTTTCTTTCTACCTCATTTTCCTGAATGAAGCCGGAGTCAGGAAGCATAATAGAGGCCAGATCAGTAGTTGCATAAGTACAATAGATCGGACCTTTGAATCCCTGGGTACAAAGCTTGGGAATCAAGCCGGAATGATCGATATGAGCATGGGTCAGAATCAAGAAATCCAGACTGGAAGGTTCCATGCGAAAAGGCTGGTAATTTCGTTCAGCAATCTCCTTCTTCCCCTGAAATAGACCGCAATCAACGGCAAAACGGCAGGTGTCTGTTTCAATTACAAAAAATGAACCGGTTACAGTTCGGGCACCCCCACAAAATATTATATTCATATTGTTCCTCCCCACCGACCTAACATATGCGTTTATCTATACATAAACACTCATAAAGTAATTATAACAGTCTGATATTAAACTGCAATTATTCTCCTTTTCCCGTCCTTTTTTGTCAGCTTGATTAATCCCTCAATCATTTCTTCCAGTTCGCGGGCCATTACATCTTTACGTCTGGAGTGTACGGCATCTAAAACATTTTCGAAGCCGATACAGGCCCAATCCTTTACCAGATCGTCAACTCTGGACTCCTGAAAAGACTCTTCATATTTGTTATTGGTTTTTTCCAGCAAATTATAATACATATACTTCAACTGGCTGATTTTATGGTTTATCTCCTCCAGACCCGTATCCTCCCGTTCACACATTCGAAGGGCCTGCATCAACCCATTGTGAAGAAGGGGATTATTCAATACTTGAGAATAAATCTCGGACCGGTACTGTTTGCCGCTGACATACTTCAGATAATCTAATACTTCTCTCTTATTTTCAGGTGTAAGCATATTGAAGCTGGTGAGGAGCTGAATCTCCTGGCTGTTAAGGTCGGGAAACAATATAAAAACCCCCCTGTAGAATTGTTAGGGAAGATAATTCGCTGCTCCCCTAACCTTATCCTCCAGTCAATTCTCTCCTTTTTACTCGAATATATCGGGCATTTCGAGTTTTTTCACCCCCTCAGGATCGACTTCAATCAAGGGGTTTTTTTCTCATTTCGATCTATGAAATTATTGATTTTATCCAGGGCCTGCTGGATATGTTCAACACTGTATGCATAACAGCAACGAATAAAGCCTTCTCCACAGCTGCCAAAAGCATCGCCCGGTACTACCGCCACTTTCTCTTCACGCAATAGCTTTTCAGAGAATTCGACGCTGCTCAGCCCGGTACGCGCAATTGACGGAAAAACATAAAAGGCTCCTTCAGGTTCAAAACAAGGCATTCCAATTTCCCGAAAACCTTTTAACACCAGGCGGCGACGGCGGTCATAATCTTCCACCATTCGAAGCATCTCACTTTCACCATGCCTCAAAGCTTCCAGAGCCGCCCTTTGCCCCATCATGGGAGCACACAGCATTGTATATTGATGAATTTTGTTCATAGCACCGATGATGTCAGGATCTCCACATGCATAACCTATTCGCCATCCGGTCATGGCGAAAGCCTTGGAAAAACCATTCAAAACAATGGTGCGTTCTTTCATCCCCGGCAGAGTAGCAATCGAAACATGTTTTTTGCCGCCATAAGTCAATTCGCCATAAATTTCATCCGAAATTACAATAAGATCATGCTTAATTATAATATCAACCAGGGCCTCCAGGTCTTCACGTTCCATTATTGCTCCGGTAGGGTTGTTGGGATAAGACAGTATCAGTGCTTTGGATTTTTCTGTAATCTTTCCGGCCAGCTCCTCCGCTGTCAAACGAAATTCATGTTCAGCATCAGTACAGAGGATAACCGGCTTACCTCCCGCCATTATAGTGCACGGAACATAAGATACGTAGGAAGGCTCAGGAATCATGACTTCCTCTCCCGGCATAAGCAAAGCACGCAGGATTAAATCGGTAGCCTCACTGACTCCTACCGTAATCAGGACTTCCTCTTCCGGATCATAGCTGAGTCCCTGAGTCCGGTACATATACTTGGCGATTTCCTCTCGCAGCTCGATGATGCCCTGATTGGAACTATACATGGTATAGCCTCGTTCCAGAGAATCAAAACAGGCTTCTCGAATGTGCCAAGGGGTAACGAAATCCGGTTCACCTACGCCCAGGGATATAACCCCCTCCATCTGTGATGCAACATCAAAAAAACGCCGGATCCCGGAAGGTGCCAGGTCTAATACAGCTCTCGACAGATATTTGTCGCCCTTACTCATGGACTAACCACCAACCTTCGATCTGCTTCTTTCTCATCAAAAATAAAGCCCTCCAGTTTATATTGCTTTAAAACAAAATGAGTGGTCGTGCTCTGCACTGACGGCATAGTAGCCAGCTTTTGAGAAATAAAAGCAGAGATATCCTTCAAATCTTTGCCCTGAACAGTTACAGAAAGATCATATGTGCCACTCATAAGACAGACATCCCTGACTTCCGGAAAACGGCAGATGCGATTAGCAATAGCATCAAAGCCAACCTCCCGTTCAGGTGCCACCTTGACATCAACCATGGCAGTGACACCCTCTTCTCCGGCCTTTTCCCAGTTAACGACTGCATAGTAGCCTACGATTATTCTCTCTTTTTCTAATCTGGCCATTTCCTGGGCCACCCGTTCCTCATCCTCATTGAGCATGGCTGCTATTTGATAAGGCGTGTGACGCGCATCACGGGCTAGCAGATCCAGAATCTTTTTGGACAAACTCATTTTAAATCCCCTCCTGTTAAATATGTATTCTATTCTGGCCGTTAATGCTAAAAAAAATAAAACTCCCAATCCCTTACAAAGGGACGGGAGAATCTCCCGCGGTACCACCCTAATTGACACATGGTCCACTCGATCCCAATAACGGCGGGCACCGTTCGGCTTGTTCACCGACACTCCCGGGTGGCCTGCCGCCAACTTCGCCGATTCTCACCAACCATCGGCTCTCTTCAGAAAGTTTAGCGGTTTTGCCCGTTCATTGCTTTTACTATGAATGATTGCTTCTATGCTACAACTCCCGGGCCATCAAGTCAATCATTAAAGTAGTAATTTGTAAGTATAGATTACGGTTTTCAGAGTAAAACTAATTTCGAAACAGAATAACACATACTCATAACGCTCCTGAGAGGAGGTGACAAAGTGAGTCAACGTCAAGACCAGCAACGTGAAGAAAAAGAACGTCAAGAACAACAAGATTGCCAGCAGGAACAACAAAGAAAAGAAAATTCCCGTCGCAGTGAACAAAATCGTTCCAATCAGAAAAAGAACTAATCCAGTAAAAACCGGAGATACTTCTACATCCAGCGGGAGCCGAATCTCAACTAAAGAGATTTGGCTCCCGCCTCACTCCTCCTCCTTACGGTCCCCATCTGCGTTAATCTGTGTTAATCTGCGTCTGCGTTCCCCTGTTTCCCGTTAAAGAGATTAAGGATGTTCGACGCTCCACGTCGAACCAAGCGAGGAGCACAAATCTCTTAACAAGATTTGGCTCCCGCCTGCCCTCTCGCCTTTCGCCTTTCCCCTCACTAAATGAATGCCAGAAATTATCGGGCACATTTTGGGCGGCTTTCGCATATCTTCAATTTAAGATTCTCATCAGGGGGGATAAAAAATGAAGTTGACTGCAGAAGAAGACCAGATAGCCCGAAGAGTAGATAATTACTTTCGTTCACCGGATATGAGCCTGCGTGAAAAACTATTCAATGCCAAGCTCATCGCTGTCCACGACCTTGAATTGGAGAATTTTACCTGTCAAAATGAGAAGGAAAAACTAGCCCATTACTATCAAATGCTGGATAGTATAATGCAAAAGCTAGAGGCCTAGACTCATTAACAAATTCTCTGCCGCTGTCTGGCCGCTGTGCAGGCTCTCCACAATAGTTTGGGGGCCGGTGCAGGAGCCGGCAGCAAAAACCCCCGGTTGATCCGTAAAACCCGCTCGGCTAACTATAAATCCGTGGCCATCCCTGGCCACCTGCAGCATTTCACTTAATCCCCGGCCCTTATCTCCGGGCAAAACAGCCGGACACAGCACGACCCAGTCATAGACCCCCTCACTTAAAAGAGATCGCTGACCATCCTCGTATCTTAACGACACCGCCTGTCCCGGCCCCGGATAAATACGGCTGGGAATGCCTCTGATGAGCCGATAGCCTTCATTTTGGCCGACGGCATAAACCGGATGGTATTTCTGATTATCAATGCCAAAGATATCCACCGTTGCACCGGGAATCTTATCCTGCAAAACCACCGCCAGTTTTTCTGAATAAAGACAGCAAACCCGGGAGCAATAGGGAACCCCGGACCTGTGCTTCCAAAATCCAGGCAGAGATTGGTCCCCATCCTGGTCTCCTATGGTAACCCCCGGAATACTTTCCCGGGAACCAAAGCATTTGACAATGGCAATTCGGGCCATAGCCCCTAAAAGGTCTTCCCAATCTCCGCTGCCCTTGGCCAGCATCTGTTCCATCTCATGAGCTGTTACCACATTATCCAGGTGGGCATACCCCATCTCAGGCCGCCGGGCCGGAGAGAGCAAATCGAATCCGGTAGCCATAATAATCCCGGCAACCTGAATCTCAACAACCGCTTCTCCCCTGCTAAGTTTAATTTGAAAGCCGGTTCCGTTATGATATGCCTTGCTGACCTCAGTGCCGGTCATAACTTTAATAGCCGGGTGATTTTCTACCCGGTAAACCTTTTCTGATACCAGGCAAGCACCACACTTACGGCACTGATCTACTGCCTTGCAGGTATACCACCGGGGTCTGCCTCCCAGCTCTTCATCAGCTTCAATTAAGATAACCTCCTGGCCTCTTTCCGCCAAATGCCAGGAGCTTTCAAGTCCTGCCGGGCCACCGCCCACCACTAGTATTCCGGCCACAATATCACTTCCTTATGCGGAAGGTCGCGGGAATAAGCCGCCCCGGCGTATGATCTCCGGAACTGCCTCTTCCCAGGCTACCGCCATGATATGAACTCCTTTAACCCCTGGAATCTCACGAAGCTCCGCGATCTGTTCAACAACAATGTTTATGGCTTCCTCCTGGGGATCATGAGCCTTTTCCAAACGATCACAAAGCTCATCAGGCACCATCATACCTGCCACATTTTTCTGCATATAACGCGCCATTTTCCCTGATTTGACCGGCATGACTCCCGCCAAAACAGCAACCCTTTCGGTCAGCCCCTGATCATGGGCCTGCTGCATAAATTCCCTGAACCTGTTCATTTCCAGCACACACTGGGTCTGGACAAAATCAGCCCCCGCCTCCACCTTTTTTTGGAGGCGCAGCACCCGGAATTCAAAAGGATCCGCAAAAGGATTTTCCACACAGCCTATAAAAAAATCCGGTTTGACCTTCATCTCTTCACCGCAGATAAAACGTCCTTCATCCCGCAAATCTTTGACCGCCTTGATCAGCTGGATGGAATCCAGATCAAAAACGTTTTTAGCCTGGGGATGATTGCCAAAGCTTTGATGATCACCGGTCAGACACAACACATTTTTAATTCCCAATGCGGCTGCCCCCAGCAGATCAGATTGGAGGCCGATGCGATTCCGGTCCCGGCAGGTCATCTGAATCACCGGCTCCAGCCCCTTTTGCCGCACCAAAACCCCGGCCGCAATACTGGACATGCGAACTATAGCCGTCTGGTTGTCGGTTATATTGAAAGCATCCGCATAGCCCTTAAGAATATCAGCTTTCTTTTCCACAAAGGCCGGGTCACAACTTTTAGGCGGACCTATTTCCGCGGTAACCGCAAAATGGCCGGATTGCAGGATCTGATCCAATCTACTCTTCATCATCTAAAATCAAATCCTCCCTTGCCATTCTCCGCAGTCCCCCATCCCGGGATAGAGACCAGTCTTTAGGTTCCTGGATTCCCAGAAGCCGATCAAGCTGTCCCAGCTGGGTCAGCCGGTCATATATGAGCTGCCAGGCACAGAGGATGTTGGGGGAAATCTCGCATTTTCCATCCTGAGAACCTCCGCAAGGTCCATTCATCAGGCTTTTGGCACAGCGGGCCACCGGGCAAATTCCTCCGGTCAGATGGAGCATACAATCTCCACAGGCCTGACAACGCTCCTCAAAGACGCCATGCTCCACCGGCATTCCTAAGAACTCAGTGTCCAGAGCCGGTACAGTAGCTATGGCCGGAAAATATTCATTCATAGCCTGAACCCCGATTCCACAAGCCGTAGATACTACTATCTGGCTTTGCTCCACCTGGTCCTTGATTTCTTTCAGGAATTCCCATTCACACTGGCGGGATACCGTCTGGCAGCTGAAGCTGCCACCCGATTCATCCAGGGCCAGGAGTCGGGCCAAGACCCGGGCTTCCTGTGCTCCGCCGGTCTGACAAATGGTAACACACCCGTCACAGCCTAAAACCAAAACCTTATCGTAGCCTTTTATCATGGCCCTGATTTCCGCCGGTTCCTTGAGCTTGCCCACAATCATGACCTTAACCCCTCCTCCCCTATTACATACTTATCCTGGGCGGAAACCCTGATCACTTCCACCCTGGTCTGAGTTTCCAGTGACCTCAAAAGGGTATTCAATCTTCGGACCCGCATGGATAAGCGGCGTCCCCCCTGGCCATGCTCACATTTCCCATCCCGGCAGGCCATTATTATCAGACGGTCACAGCCTGGTGTGATGGAATCCAGCATCTGCTCAAAACCAATAGCACCGGCACATGGGAAAAGGCGGTGCTCGATTTCCGTTCCCTTTAATAAGGGGCCCCCGGAATTTTCACAGGCCAGGATCCTGACCGCCGGAGCCTGGTCAGGTTCATTGTGGCAGAGGATGGCCTGTGCCGGACATTCAGCATAACATCGCCCGCAATTGAAACAAGCCCCCGGATCAATAGCCATGGCCCGTCCATACATATTGCGGGAAGCTCCTCCTATCTCAATGGCATGATGGGGGCAGACCCGATAGCAGGTCAGACAGAACTGGCACCGGTCAGGATCAACTTCATAATCAACCTTGGGCACCCGGACTTCTTCTATATATGATGCCAATAAAAATCTCAGGCTGGCGACTGTTTCCTCCCGGGAAAATGGCTCACCCCATCCTGAGTCAACGACAAAGATTCCCTTGCGGCAGGTTCGGAAAGGATAATCCTCCTGACGGCGGGATACAACCCCCAACTGCCGCAATATCTGAAAGTAATCGGCCCGTATCCGGCTATTATCAGCTTGCCACACCTGATCCGCCTCAATCACAAGGCTTTCCTCACCGCCTAAAACCCCGGTCTGACAGTAGACCCGGTAAGGAGCAGCAGCTGCTGTTTCCGTCAGGTGTCCGCCCCGCCCGGGCCGAAAACCACCCTGATAACCGGGCCTGTCTTTTACACGGGCATAAATGTCTGTTCCGGCATCTTTGAGGAAAACTACCCCGGCCTCCCGGGCTTCCTGGCAAAGGTATTCACCATCGGCAAATCCCACCTGGATTTCATCAACAACCAAATAAACCTGATGCCCATCCCGGGCCGCTGCCAGGCCTTCACTGACAACCTCCCGAAAAACCAGCGGAGATACCTCCTTAAGGATTAACACCTGTGCAGAGGGCTGCTCCCTCATTCGATTTTCTTTGAAGTCATTTATCAAATCATAGTGGGGCTCAGGAATAATTATAATAGCTGCCGCATTGATCTTGTGCGGCTCTCCTCCCACAGTCAGGTCAACAAGAAATGCGCCGTTGGCGCCTTCCACACTCTGCAATCGGCTGTTTTCCAAAGCTTTTATCTGGTCTGCTCCCCCGGGCTTTCGCCCCGGGCAGACCCATATAACAGGCAGATGACGGTCCATTTCGACCGCCAGCTGATATGCTGATTCATTTTCACCCAGGATTAGCAGCGGGTTTTTCTCTTCATTTTTTCTCATATGAGCCAAGAGGAACACTCTCCCCCCTCAATATAAGAAAACTATAACTTAGGCAAACCCGGAGCGCAACAAAAGAGAAGGCCTCTAAAAACGACCCCGTCTGATGATGGAATAAACCAGGAAAAGACCCAAGGCAACCGCCAGGAAAAAACCGGCCTCTGCCAGAGGGATTTTGGAAAGGAAGCCGGACGGCATTCTCGCCGACATTAAGGAAGTACCGATGATCAGGCTGGCAATTATAATCGTGATAGAGATGCGGTTTACCAGCACTTCCGCACGGTTAAGATTGCTTTTCATATTAGAGTTTTCTATTTTTACCTTCAGTTCACCCTCCTGCAGAAGACTGAGGACCGTATCTGCTTCCCGGGGAATGCTACGGGCCAGAGAAACATATTCCAGCACCATATCGCGAGCCATTCTCAGCATTTTCTGAGGAGACTGGCGTTCTTTCAGTATTTTGCGGCCCAAAGGCTCCGCCACCTTGATCAGGCTAAGCTGGGGGTCCAGATTGATAATTACTCCCTCTACGGTCATCAGCATTTTAACCATTTGAGATAATTCCGGCGGAATCCGGATCTGAAACTTCAAAGACAGCTGGATTAATTCTGTCAGGGCCTCCCCCATTTTTATCTGCGACATTGGTATCCCATAATACTTGCGCTGCAAACGGGAAATATCCTTGCGCAGCTCCTCACGGTCCACTGATTTTCTGGCAACTCCAAGATCCAGCAAGGCCCGGGTTACTCCATTGACATCATAACGAACCATTGCCAGCACCAAATCCATTCCCTGTTGTTTCAGCATCTCATCTATCTGGCCTACCTGACCAAAATCATAGTATATTAACTTGTTGCCCGGAGCTACTGCCATATTGCCCGGATGAGGGTCTGAGTGAAAATATCCTTCTTCATAAACCTGACTAAAGAGAGAATCCACGATGTTTTGGGCAATTTTGTTTAAATCAGCTCCACTGGCTTCAAGACTTTCAATTTCCGAGATCTTAATTCCCGCAAGATAATCCATGACCAGAACCCGCTCACTGGTCAGCTCCCATACCACTTTAGGGATTAGAATTTCAGGGTTGTCCAGGAAAAGCTCATAAAAGCGCATGGCATTGCGGCCTTCCTGGGCAAAATCAATTTCCGCGCGAATGGCCCGGCTGAACTCCTGGACCACCTCATCCAATTGGTACAGCTGTCCCCATTTGGTGCGTTTCTCCGCCACGCGGGCCAGTTCCTCCAGAATATCCAGATCAATGGCCACCTGTTCGGACACCTCTGGCCTCTGGACCTTGACCGCCACCTCATGGCCGTTCATTAGTACAGCCCGGTGGACCTGCCCGATAGAAGCTGAAGCGATAGGCTCAAAATCGAACTCACTGAAGAGCGAAGCTATATCAAGTCCCGCCGATTCCAGAACCATTCTAACCTGCTGGGGCGGAAAGGGAGGCACTTCATCCTGCAGCTTTTCCAGCTCCTTAATAAACGAAGCCGGAATCAAATCAGGTCTGAGACTAAGCAGCTGACCCAGCTTAACAAAAGTAGCCCCTAACTCCTCCAGAACCATCCGGATTCTTTCCGGCACAGAAAAGCGGTAATAATCAGCTTTTTTCTGGGTTTTAAACCTGGATAGCCCCATTTGATCCAGAATAAAACCAAACCCGTGGTGTCCCAGACGATTAAGAACCTGGCGATAGCGTCGCATATGATCAAGTTGGCGAAATACCATAATGCCTCCCCCTTGGATGTCAGCTTAGAACACTCGCCGACAATTACGATCATTACCGGATAAATCCCAGTCCTTTCTATCCGGGGAGTATCAGCCAAAACCGCTCCCGCCGCCGTTTTTATGGCGGTTTAATAATAGATTAAGCCCACAGTGCCCGGTCCCACATGAGAGCCGATAGTAGGACCCGCCTCACTAAGAATTATGGGCCCCGTAAAAGATTGAGCAATTTTTTCTCTAAGCTCCAGTGCTTCAGCTTCAGCATCCACATGAATAACACACACCTGTTCAATGGTGCCTTCGGTCCGCTGTTTTTCAAAATCCTCAACTATCTTTTGCACGGCACGCCCTTTAGTCCTTACCTTATCCAGCGGTGCAATTTTCCCTTCAACCAATCCCAGAATAGGCTTTACCTGCATAAGGTTGCCCAACAGCCCGCTGGCCTTGCCCAGGCGGCCGCCCCTTACCAGATATTCAAGATTATCAACTACAAAAGCGATATTTACCGCCCTGCGAATTTTTACAACTTCATTGATTATCTCTTCACGGCCATAACCATCGCGGGCCATTTCCGCAGCCTTCAATACTTGAAACCCCAAGCCCATTACTGTGCTCCGGGAATCCATAAGAGTGATGTCATAATCAGGAAGCATGGCCGCCGCCGTCTCTGCAGACTGCCAGGTCCCCGACAAAGCCTCAGAGATAAACAAACCCAGAAACTGCTCTTCATGTCCATATTTTTCGAAAACCTTTACAAAATCCCCCGCCGGAGGCTGAGAGGTAGTAGGAAAAGCTTTCTCTGAGCGCAAACGGCCATAATAATCGCGGTTGCTTATTTCACCCTCCCGGAAAATTGTCCCTGCGAAAGAAATCTCCAAAGGAACCACTTCAATCCCCAGCTCTTTAATCTTTTCTGGAGGCAAATAGCCGGTACTGTCTGTCACAATCCTTATCCCCATATGATCACTCCCAAAAAAATAAATGCTAAAAAAGTTTATTCTTAAATACCAGATCCGACAACCTTTAATTAATTCTCATCAGCAGCTAATTATTAATAGTATACTAAAGCCAGTCCCCCAGAGCCAATATGGAGACCTACCGCCGGCCCCGCTTCCGTTATCAAAACTCCGCCCGGGAACACTTCTTCAATCATTTCTTTTAGATACTCAGCATCAACTGCCGCATCCACATGTGCGATGCCCACCCTTTCAACTATAGCCTTCTTGGTGGCCATTTCCAGCTCACTGACCATCTTTCGCATTCCCTTGCGCTTGGATCTCGCTTTGTCATATAGCTGCAGACAACCATTACTAACGGTTAGTATGGCTTTGATATTCAACAGATTTCCCAGCATCCCCACTGCTTTCGGGAGTCTGCCGCTCTTGACCAGATTATCCAGACTATCCACCAGAAAGAACAGCTTCAGTCTGTCTCTCACTGATGCCACTTCCTCCAGAATGTTCTCTCTTTTGCTCCGAATGCTTTCACATGCTTTTAACACCTGAAAACCCAGCCCCAGGCTGGAGCTGAGTGAATCCAGAACCTCAATATTTCGATCTTTGAATAGCTCGCGGGCCATATTGGCGGACTGAAGCGCACCGGACAGAGCTGAAGACATAAGGATAGTGATTATGTTATCTCCTGGTGCCGAACGATTAAAGACCTTAACAAAATCACCTACCGAAGGCTGTGAGGTAGTAGGGAATTCAGCTATCTTCCGCTGCCGCTGATAAAACTCCTGGTAGCTTTCCGATAGATTGTCTAAAAACTCCTCCCCCGCCATGTTTATATAGAACGGAACCACCCTGATATCGAATTCCTCCACTAAACAGGCCGGGATATGACAGCTGCTGTCAGTTACTACAATAGTTGCCAATGTTCGGATCCCTCCTAGCATTTATGGACCTATCCGGATTATTCTCAAGTCTGAATCCTCTTAGTCATTTTGCGGCCATATTCGTATCAGTCCGGTCAAAAACAGCATAATCTAATCTTTGATTTCCCTAACATATTATTTTGATGCCGGGAATCGGATTCCGTTTATTAACAACCAATAGAGAAATGGGTAGAACAGAACCACCATCAGTCTAAAGACAGAGCCTGAATGGGAATAGCCAAAGCCCGGGGCTCAGATTGATCATCATCTGTCTCGTAAGTTGTGCTGGCAAAAATTATGCCTACCACCTTGGCTTGATCATTAAGCACCGGGCTGCCGCTATTACCCGGATTAATAGTCATTCTGATATCAAAAAGCCTGGTCTGGCTGTTGCCCAGCCTGAGCAGCCGCCCAATCTCTCCCCGCTGAGATATCTTTTCAAACCCCAGTGGGTTTCCGATGATAGTCATCATATGTCCAGGGCGGGCTTGATAATCGAAATCCAGCTCCAATGTGGGCAAATCATTTCCGGAAATATTAACAATAGCTAAATCCACATCCGGAACAATCTCATAGTCGTTGGAGGAATAACTGGTGCCATCGCCAAATTGAATGGTGATCTGGCTGGCATCGGCAATAATATGCTGATTAGTTACAATGGTACCGGTGGAAGATATATTAAAGCCTGTACCTCGGCGCACCTCCATACTTAGCGGTCCACTGACAACTGTAGCCTCAACACTGACCACCGCCGGTTTGCTTCGCTGTACGATTTCATCTTCCATCAGGGCCTGGTTTTGGTCTAAAAAATTGAGTTTGTCCGACAACAGCGCGGAAAAATTCGGCAAAGCCAATGCAGTAAAGGCAAACAAGACCAGCAGTGCCACGATTTTTATTAAACATCCCGGCCTTTTACTGCTTTCTATTTCTTCATCAGGTTCATCTTCAAATAATAAGTCCTCTATCTCCATAAACTCATCATTATCCACAGGTCTGCTCCTTCTCTTCCGGCTTAAAAGAATATTCTATTGCTGAATTCTATTGGAGGGCGGCAAATCCCTGCCAAATAAGCGGGGGCCCTTTGGAGGCCAAGGGGCCCCCGGTCATTAACATTATGGAACAAACCGGGTGGTGACCACTTTGTCATAAGGGGCAATTTTGTCAAGCTCTCCGGCATCCTTGATAATGTCCTGCAAAAGATAGAAATCCTTTTCCAGCATTAAAGGGTCCTTCTTCCAGCTGCTCTGTTCTTTGTAACGCTGAATAGCAGTAATCAGGATCTCGTCGGATTCGTCAGGAAAATATGGTTTAATTGCCTGGGCAATTTCCGAGGCTGAGTGACTATCCACCCATTGCTGCCCTTTATAAATGGCATTTGTAAACTGCTGAATCAACCGGGGATCTTTTTCGATGGTGCTCTTCTTAGCAAAATAAGCGGTATAAGGTACTTCTCCGCTCTCTTTACCTAAAGACGCTACGATATGTGCTTTCCCTTCTTTCTCCATCATCGAGGCGGTAGGTTCAAAAATGATTACATAATCTCCCTGGCCCCCCAGGAAAGCTCCCGGCATCGCCGCAAACTGCATAGTTGTGTCAATAAACACATCTTCTCCTGCCGTCAGCCCATTCTTCTCCAAAACATACTCCAGAACTATGGCGGGCATTCCCCCCTTGCGTCCTCCTATAACCGTCTTGCCTCTCAGATCACTCCACTTAAAGTCAGGTTCCGCCTGTCTTCCCAAGAGAAAAGTACCATCTCCATTAGTCAGTTGAGCAAAAACCACCCCATAATCTTCTTTGCCTTCATTATAGACATAGACACTGGCCTCCGGCCCTGCCAGACCGATCTCGCTCTGCCCCGACAAAACCGCGGTCATAACCTTGTCGGCTCCCTGTCCGTTAGTAAGCTCAATCTGCAAGCCCTCTTCGGCAAAAAATCCCTGGGCTATAGCCACATACTGAGGAGCATAGAAAATGGAGTGAGTCACCTCACAAAGTCTGACCCGGGTAAACTCACCACTGGAGTTATTACAACCGGTCAAAACCAGGCATAACCCCATAAGAACAGAAAAAACCAGCATTAATCTTTTCATTACCTTCTCTCCCTCCCCCTTCTAACTCAAACGATTTTTTCTCAAAACGAATTGTTCGAAAAATATCACCCCCTGGTACATAATCGTGGCAGCCACCGCTAAAATAACTACACTGGTCATAACCAGATCAAGTCTGAAGACCTGCCCTCCATAAACAATCAAATACCCCAGACCGGCCTTTGAAACCAGAAATTCTCCAACGATTACCCCGACCCAGGATAATCCCACATTTACTTTGAGAGCATTGATGATATTGGGAAATGAAGCAGGAAGCAGCACCAAGGTCAATACCTGCTGTTTGTTCCCTCCAAAGCTCTGAACTAATTTAACCTTCTCCTGGTCGATCCCCAGAAATCCATTCAACACCTCTAATATGGTTACGATAAGGGAGATGGCCAGAGTCATGACTATAATTGCCACCGGACCGACCCCTATCCAGACTATAAAAATCGGTCCCAATGCAATCTTCGGCAGACTGTTGAGCACCACCAGATACGGTTCAGATACTTCAGAAAGGAACCGGGACCACCATAAGGCAATAGCCGCAGCTACTCCCAAAACAGTCCCCAGCAAAAAGCCAGTGATAGTCTCCAGACAGGTTACTCCAATATGAGTAAACAGCACTCCTTCCCCATACAAAGCCAGAATAGTACGGATAATCCGGGTGGGCTGACTGGTAATAAAGGGATCGATTACTCCCAGGCGGGCAAATATCTCCCAGAGGCTTATGAACAGGACCAGTATTACCGCCTGAGTTATTCGAACCGCCGCCCGGTCACGCTTCAGTCTTCGTAAATACCTGGTATGTTCGGCTGAAACCTCCGGCACATCCTTAACCCCACCTTCAGACCTGTGCTCAGACATGAACATCCAGCTCCTCCCATATCTCCTGAAAATAGTATCTGAATTCCGGCGCTTCCCGGGAGACCAGCGGTGTGCGCTTATGGCAGGTTAATGATATCTGGTGGATTTTTTTCACAGTCCCCGGTCGGTGTGATAAAACGATGACCCGGTCAGCCATGCTGATAGCTTCGGAAATGTCGTGAGTAACGAGAATAGCCGTTTTTTTCTCTTTTTTAATGATTGCGTAAATATCGTCACTGACCGCTAATCGAGTCTGATAATCCAAAGCCGAAAAAGCCTCGTCAAGGAGCAGTATGCGAGGATCAGTCATTAGGGTTCTAACCAGGGCCGCCCTTTGCCTCATTCCTCCCGACAACTGGTTCGGATATTTGCCGCGAAACTCATAAAGGCCGTAAGTCTCCAAAAAGGCCAAAGCCTTCTCTTTTGTCTGGGGTGTTAATATCTTTTGAATCTCCAACCCCAGCAAGATATTTTCCAGGATCGTCCTCCATTCAAAAAGATGATCCCTCTGCAGCATATAGCCGGTCTTCCTTGATGGCCCGGAAAACTGTTCCCCATACAGAAAAACTTCACCGGAAGATGGAATAAGCAAACCCGCGATTATTGATAAGAGGGTAGATTTGCCACAACCACTAGGGCCGACAATACATACAAACTCACCATCATCTACGGTGAAATCAACATTTTCAAGGGCCTTGATCTCCCCATTCGGCGACTGATAATTCATGCCTACCTTTCGAAGCTCTACCACTGCTTTCACTTATTCACCTTCAGGTATCCATTTCTAATATGCTATTCACAAAACTCTTATTGAGTGAAGAGCCAAAAAAATGACACCCTCCATTTTTATGGAAGCTGTCAGGTTTTCCCCCTATAATTAAGATAGTGAATATTATTGAGGTTGCTTTTAGGAGGGGATTTTTAATGAGTGAAAATTTAAACTGGTGTTATGAACAAAAATGTTTGAAGACCGTTAAATCATTGCAGCGTAACGGCTTCGAGGCTGCCTATTGTACGGACAAAGAGAAGGCTTACGGGAAAATCCTTGAAGAAGCCCGAAATGCCAATTCCATTGGATTAGCCGGTTCCATGACCCTTGAAGAGCTGCAGCTGATGCCGGAACTGATGACAATGGGGAAAGAATTATTGCGGCGCGACCTGCCCGGTCTTACTCCGAATGAGCAGGATGCCATAAGACGACGTCAATTAACATGTGATCTCTTTTTAACCAGTACCAATGCCGTCACCTTGGCCGGACAGCTGGTAAATGTAGACGGGATTGGCAATCGAGTGGGAGCTATGACCTTTGGACCTAATAAGGTATTGGTGGTTGCGGGGCGTAACAAGATTACCGAAGACCTGCATGCTGCCCTGAAAAGAATAAAGTCCATTGCCGCCCCCGCCAATGCCCGCAGGCTTAACAAGTCACTGCCCTGTGCCATTACCGGCTTTTGCACCGACTGCGATTCCCCGGAACGTATTTGCCGGGCCACAGTCATTCTTGACCGTATGCCCAGCCTGAGCAACATTAAAGTCCTGATTGTCAATGCCGATATGGGATATTAGCACTTCTGAGAAAGGATAATGATTGAAAATGAGGCCGTCCCTCTATCTTTGGATATTGGGACAGCCTCGTTTGTATATATGATTATTAATTATTCCTGTACAATGTGGTTAATTAGGCTCTTTCCCACAGGATGGCATTGGCGTTTCCGAATCCGCCGCACAGAGTTGCCAAACCGTATTTTGCATCAGGTCTTTCGTATTTCATAATGTTGTTCAGGGTAATGATGATTCTGGCGCCGGATTGGCCAAGAGGATGGCCCAGAGCCAGGGCACCGCCCCAAAGGTTGACCCTATCAAAAGGTGCGTTGGTTCCCAGTCCGAGTTCCCTTATGACAGCCAGTGATTGGCTGGCGAAAGCCTCGTTAAGCTCAATCACACCAATTTCGTCGATGGAAACACCAGTGCGTGCCAAAAGCTTCTTAACTGCTTCAATAGGACCAACACCCATGATAGTCGGATCGTTACCAGCCATAGCTCCGCCTCTGTACTTAATGGTATAGGAGCATCCCAGCTCATCAGCTTTTTCGCGGCTCATCAGGATCATAGCACAAGCACCGCAAGTCAGAGGTGAAGACATAGCAGCGGTAATTTTTCCGTTTTCTTTAAAGGGAGTCTTCATCTTTTTCATGGCTTCCATGTCCATTGAATCTCTGATCCATTGGTCATGCTCAACCAGGAAAGAGTTACCGGCATCATCATGTCCTTCGACAGGAACGATTTCGTGTTTAAATTTGCCGGCATCTCTGGCAGCAGCAGCATTCTTGTTGCTCCAGTAAGCAAACAGATTCATGTCGTCCTGGTTAACATTCCACATATCGGCTACTTTCTCAGCAGTAGGGCCCATCAAAAGGGGTACTTGGCCGTATTTGTCGAGTACCGCCTGGGGAATATACATTCCCTTGGGAGCTTTATCCATGTCTTCAACACCGCCGACAACGTAGATATCTCCTTCGCCAACCATGATAGCCCTGGCAGCATGTTCAGTAGTAGACATACCGGACGGACATTGCTGACAGATAGTATTGGCAGCAACACTTTCCGGAAGACCGGCAGCCAACCAAGCTAAACGACCCAAGTCATTGGTAACTCCGCCCTGATTGGCAGTACCAATATAAGCTGCTTCAACCATTTCGGGTTTAACCTGCGGATTCCGTTCAAACAGAGCATGATAGCATGCTACCAGAAGCTCGTCCGGCATTCTGTTACGGAACCATCCTTTTTCAGCGTGTGCTCTACCATTTGGCGAACGCACTCCATCAACTAATACAACTTCTTTCATTAACTTCATCCCTTTCTTATGTCTTTTTTTAGTATCAAAGCAAGCTGCTTTTGCTCCAGCTTATACTTATACTAATTCAATGGACAGCTTAAGATTACCTTTAAAGAATTAGTTCACATACAAGATAGAGCACCCAGCGAAGCCGTGCTCTCAACCCCTGATTCATGCCGAAAGTCTTGGGTTTTCAGAACCCGGATGGAAGTCATATCCATCTATCTCATCCAATTCAAATATGTTACATGTTCCGACATTTTTATTGTACTCTATTATTGATAAAATTGCATTGTTTTCAGCAAAAATCAGTTTCTACTTGAATGAATAGCAATAGATGGATGCTGATTTGTCGAAAATTAGGGTTATAGGCGAGATAATATCGACGAAGTATATGAGCTCAAACAATATTTCATGCCACCCCAAAATTCCCCCCAAATAAGAGTTTTTCGAGAAAAAATAAATATCAAAAAGGCCTCTCCAATGCCGAAGGGGCCCAGATTTCTGTATGGTGGACCATGAAGGAATCGAACCTTCAACCTTCTGATTAAGAGTCAGCTGCTCTGCCTAGTTGAGCTAATGGTCCATGGCTTGACGTGAAATATTATAGCATGGCGAGTATAACGCTTTCAAGGAAATAATTCATTTCAGCTCAGAATAAATTGAGAACTTTGCCGGCCACCACAAAATAGATTAGCAAACCAAGGACATCAGTGATGGAGGTGATCAAAGGGCTGCTGGCAACTGCCGGGTCCAGATTCAGCCGGGTCAGAATAAATGGCAGACATACTCCCAGCAGACTGGCCACCAGTATTATGCTCACCATAGTAACTCCCACGATCAGGCCGATCTCCCATCCCCCGTTAAGAAAACCAAAAATCGAACTCAATATCCCCAGACTCACCCCCAAGGATAATCCGACTATCAGCTCTTTGGTCAATGTAACCAGCCATTGATCCAGCTTAAGGTCACCGGTAGCCAGACCCCGCACCATCAGAGTAGATGACTGGGCGCCGGCATTCCCTCCGCTTCCCAGAAGAAGAGGTATAAAGACCGTCAAAACAATTACCGCCTCCAAAGTCTGTTCAAAAACAGAAATAACCCCGGCTGAAAGCAGGCTAATAAAAATCAGGGCAATCAACCATCCAATCCGCTTGCTGAACAATTCCCATATTCCAGCATCACTATAGCTGGTGGTCAGAGGAGTTACCGCCGCCCCCTTATATATATCTTCCGTCACTTCTTCTACTGCCACGTCAAATACGTCATCAAAAGTAACTACCCCTACTAAGACTCCGCCGGAATCCACCACCGGCAAAGATAAAGCATCATACTTCTCCATGGTCCAAACCGCTTTTTCACGATCATCAAAAGCCGACAGACTCACAAAAGAATAATTCATCAGGTCTTCGACCAGGTCATCGGGATCCGCCAAAATAAACTTGGAAAGATCCAAGGCATCAAGCAATTTCCAGGAAGAATCAACAACATAAATTACATGGAGAGTCTCACTGTCTTTGGCCTTTTTGCGGCAATGCTGCAGAGCCTGGGTCAATGTCCATTCCGGACGAACCGCAATGTAGTCAGGAGTCATCAGGCGGCCAACGCTATATTCTGGATACCCCAGGAGAAAGCGGGCCTCCCGCAAGTCAGCCGGACTCAAAAGATTCAGGAGTCTCTGAGTAACCTGGCCAGGCAGTTCCTCAAACAAAGTAGTACGGTCATCAGGCCTCAGATCAGCCAGAAGGTGACGAGTTTCCTCATCAGACAGATCTTTTAAAAGAGCATTACGGTCTTCCTTTTCCAGATAGGCAAAGACTTCGGCAGCAATGTCCCGAGGAATCAAGCGATAAAGGACAACCCGATCAGCTTTGGTCAGATCCAACAGGGCATCAGCTATATCAGGAACCAACTGCTCTTCCCAAAGTTCTTGTCTCAATTCATACCAATGGCGGGATTCAATTAATTCTTTGATACGCTCGGTGAATTCTCTGCTCATAAACGTCACCTTAAAACCTATCCTGTTATTGCAGTCGGCTGGACTACCGTTCCATTTTACCAATACGGATAATCATTGTACAATGCGATTAGTAATTCCTTTGACGATGAAAGGAATTTTCTTTGCTCGCGTATAAATCTATAGGAATAAGTATATGGACACCAAATAATTCTTGCGTATTTGTTTTTATATATCAATTCCCGAGATTCTCTGAGAGGAGGGATGCTTTATGAATTGCCCGGAAGCAGACAAATTATTAGAGCACTATTTAGATCTGGAAGACATTCCATCGGAACAGTGCCAGCAGGTCAAAGCCCATGCTGAAGAGTGCCCGGCTTGCCAGGATAAGATTGATTATGCCGTTCGGGAAAGAAATGCTTTGTGCTTTGAGGGAGATATCCCGGCGTTAGATGCAGCTTTCACCTCAAAGGTTATGTCCGCCATTAAGCAAGAGCACCCACCTAAACCGGCTTCATGGTTAAGCCGCCTCTCCACCGGGATGAATCGGAACGGATTGCTGGCAGCCGGACTGGCGGCAGGTTTCCTGATTTCCTGGCTGTTGCTGCCCGGATTGCTGGATAATAAGGATCAAGCACCGCATTTAACAGCTTTGGAACAGAATGTTGAATCGGAAAGCCGTAAATTAACTAAAGAAATGGCCGTCGGCAACGCTATCGAAGACGGGATTTCTGGAGATGAGATTATTGTGGGAATGCCCGCCGTGCTGCCAGATATGGACAAAAATTCCGTTTCAAAAATTGCGGAGTCCAACCAGCCTCTCCGCCAGCAGACGGCTACAGGTGAAAGATCTGTTGCGGGACTTCCGGAGTCGGATGCTCTCCCCGTCTATAGATATAAGGGAGCAAACGGCGAACAATCCGAGATGGCGGCTGATTCTATCCCGGCCCCCGAAGATACAATAATAACCATGACCCTCCCCAATCCTGACACTGAAGAAAACACCACAGTGTTTCAAGATGATCCTGCAGTAGAAGCATTATGGCAGCCGGAATATATTCCGGAAGGCTTTTTTATAGCAGAATCAAGCCACCCTACCGACAAAAACTATTATCTCCGTTACGAAAGCAACCAGGGTGATTTTATGACTCTTAATATTGCCGTCATTCCTGATCCTGATGAGAAATCACCCGCTGCAACTGAAAGTTCAGCAGCTGACCTCCATATGACCGGCTTGGAACCACCTTTAACCGATCAATCAGCTAACACCACCAGCCGGACCAAAGAAAACGCCGGAATCCGGTATCAGTTGGAATTGACCGGCAATCTCCCTGTGGAAGAATTAAACAAGATAGCAGACTCTATTAACTAGAATTTTTCCAGCGGAATGGTCACTCCATACCGCTTCCCCACCTGGGGCTATTTATAGTTTCAATTCTTAATATGGGACGTGTATTTCGGAAGCGTTGTGGTTAATCCCAATTGCGGATGCTGTTTCCGAACCTGACTACATCCTGCGAACCTGGGGGAGGGTCTGCGATTTTCCAGAAACAAAAAATATCGTCGACAAAGAACGGACGACATTTAATAGGTGTCATCCGCTCTTTAGGTTGACTTGTCTGGTTGTTATAGCAGGTCTTCTTTATTACCTTTACTTAATAAAACACTTAATCATATAAGCATAGGAACCATATCGGAACCTCGTTAAAGGTTACATTTTTTTCTCCAGAGGCGACCAAGGCCGTAAAAGGCATTACGTTTTGATATTTACATTCCGCCAGCGCCACAGGTTAATACGACAAATGCCAATATGAAAGTACTCCTGTGTTTGGATCAGAACTTATTTGGGAACGTACTTCAGATTATTCTTGGTAATCTTCCCGGTTGCATTCATGGGGAAGTCGGTCATAAACTCTACGTATTCGGGAATCTTGTATTTCGCGATTCTCTCTTTGAGGTATTCCTTAACCTCTTCCGCCGTAATACTGCCTTGCTCTTTGGGGATTATGCAGGCCTTGACCCGCTCACCCAGAGATTGGTCGGGAACACCTACTACTGCTACCGCGCTGACTTTGGGATGACTTTCCAGAGCCAGTTCGATCTCACGGGGATAAATGTTCTCCCCGCCACGGTTGATCATCTCTTTCTTGCGTCCGGAGATGAAAATATACCCTTCTTCGTCCATATAGCCCATATCGCCGGTATGCAGCCAGCCGTCTGCGATGGTCTCAGCGGTTGCTGCGGGGTTGTTGAGGTAGCAGGTCATGTTGGCTTCACCCTTGATACAAATCTCGCCCTTCTCGCCATAAGGCAGGATGTTGTTATTGTCATCCATGATTTCGATTTCCTGACCATAGACAGCCACTCCGATAGAACCTGGTTTAGCGGTTACGCCTGCGTTGGAGGTTGAATAACCGGTAACCTCGGTCAAACCATAGCCTTCTAATACCGTCACATTGAATTTGTCTTTGAAGGCTTTGATCAGTTCGGGCGGCATGGGGGCCGCGCCACTGAAGGCATAACGGAGTCTTAGTTTGGAGCGGTCGATGGTGCTCGGGTCTATAGAATTGAGAACATAATTATACATGGTTGGAACACCCTGGATCAACGTAATACCGTTGCCCAGAACCGACGGCCAGAAATCGGCAGGGGAGAATTTCTCCCGGATACAGACCCTGATACCCTGGAACATTACGGGATAGGTCCAGCAGCACAGCGGATTGGTATGGAACATGGGCAGGAATACGATATACATATCATCCGGCTGATTGATACCAATCTGGGTTCTGGCGATACATATGGACATCTCAGCCTTGTTAGAGATCACAATACCCTTGGGCTTACCGGTGGTTCCGGACGAATAGAGCAGCATAAAAGGGTCTTCCTTGGATCCGGGCACATAACACTCGTCGCTGGGATACTTCGTCAGGATATCCGCCATGGTGGTTTCCGCGATTTTAACGTCATGTTCAGCTTTGGTTACAACCTCGACCACAGTTGGTTTGTTTCGGGCCATTTTGAGTCCTTTGGCGAACTCGGCCATGTATTCGCTGCTGACGAATACAACTTTAGGTTGGGAATCGTCCAGCACATGGGCAATTTCCGGGGCCTTCAGCATAAAGTTTATGGTACCTGCAATGCATCCCAGTTTCTGCGATCCGAACATATTGTAGTAGACTTCCGGGGAGTTAAGCACCATCGATGAAACTACATCGCCTTTTTTGATGCCCTTGGTTTTTAGGTAGTTGGCCACTTTGTTTGCGCGATTGTTTATCTCGGCATAGGTGTAGCTCTGATCGTAATACCTTACGAATTCCTGGTCAGCAAGTTCCTGCGCTCTTGATACCAGCATTTCAGCCATGGTTTCGAAATCATAGCGGAGATTTCTGCCTTTGAAAACGGGCAGATCATCCCACTTCGGCAAGGTTCGGCCTAATCTTTTACTCATATCGTTCACAGTACATTTCTCCCTTCATCGCTATTATTCTTTTACACATCTATTTCAAAAGGCATCATTTCCCGCCAATTTTCTGACGTTTTCTTTGGTTCTCATTGGCAATCCTCCTAAAGTGAATATAGGTTAGGCACAGGGAATCAGAAAACCCCGGACCAGCGACGGCGATGCTTATTTGAACCATCTATCAATCCTTCCTGTTTATTAATTGGAATAATCCCTGAATTCATGAAGCTGTTGTTCCCCTCCATTAGTTAAGCAATGCGATTACTTTTTACCCAGATATGCATACGGTCGGCTTGTTTTATCAGATCATCGCGATAATCCGGGTGAGCAATGTAAATCAATCTCTCCGCCCGCTGTCAGGTAGAGTATATGAAATGCTTCCGCTCCGGGTCCTGTTCAACTCAGGCCACCGGTCCTTGGCTGGAAGCACCCCGTATATGAACATTTGTGAGTTCTTCCTTGCGGGCAGCCAAAGCCTGGTCCAACAACGCCGGCTGTCCATTGAAACTGCTCCAGTCAATCTGGTCACCGGATTTTACCACCTTCACGGTCTCTTCGGCCGAAACCAATTTGCTTTTATAGATAGCTTGAAATGACAACGTTATCTACCGCCTTTAGTTAAGTAAAGGATGCTCCAAACAGTCAGGTACGCCTGTCAGGACTGAGTGAGTCATGCTTCGTAACAATTTAATTGCAATATTAATGCCAATTGATTTGGAAATCAGTGAATAATGGCCGGGAAATTTCATGGGGCAATAATGTAGAAATGGCGCGATATAGACATGTTTTTGTGGTAAAATGTCAGGAAGCTAGATTTTAACGGATGCATGCAGGCGGTGTCCGCGAGCTATACACTATATGTTCATGAAGTAAACACAAGTTGGGGCGTTATTTCGGCATGCAAGTTGCCACACCTTATTCCGTATAAGTATGCTGAACACATTTTGTTTGATTTATTCTGTCAACCATAGAGTTGATCAATCTCTACCGAAAAATATTTGTGAATTACTTCCCGTCTCAACTTTAAGGTGGGGGTAACTTCATTGGCGATCTCACTGAAATCACGGTTCAAAATGTGATACTTTCGGATTTTTTCAAAGTCCTCAAGTTGTTGGTTCGCTTTGTTGATCTCTGTATCAATATCAGTCCGCAACGCAATTCGCCATCGCCTGCTTTGCCTCCTTTTGCGGTCTGCCAAAAACCTTTTCTTCTAAAGATAATCACAGGTTAAAATAGCCCATATTCCTTTAACCGCTTGTAAAATGTAGTTCTATTCATATCCAGGACCATACAGGCCTTTTTCTTGTTGCCGCCAGTACTTTCCAGTGCTTTTATAATCGCATCGCGTTCAGCATTGCTTTTCGCATCCTTAACAGTCTGAAGTTCGGCCGATTTGCCGTAATCATGCGTTGGTTTAAGGTTGGTGTGAGTCAGGTGTTCGGGCAGAATCAGCCCGGATTTGGCGTCCAGACAGGCTTGCTCTATCACGCTTTTTAGCTCCCGAACATTTCCGGGCCAATGATAGGACATTAAATTTGCCAGAGCCTCATTACTCAGCCCCTTGATGCTCAAGCCTGTTTCCTCATTAAACTTAGTAATAAAATGATGACTAAGCGGGATAATATCCTCCGTACGTTCTCTTAAGGGTAGAATCTTCACGGCAAACGTATTTAAACGGTAGTAGAGGTCTATTCTGAACTTGCCTTTTTCTATCAATTCTTCGAGATTGGCGTTGGTCGCCGATATAACTCGGATATTAATCTGTTTGGCGGAAATCCCTCCAACACGATCAATTTCTTGCGCTTCCAGAACCCTCAGAAATTTGGCTTGCACGTTCATCGACAGTTCGCCGATCTCATCCAAAAACACCGTGCCATGATTGGCAAGCTCAAACTTCCCGGGCTTACCGCCCTTCTCCGCTCCCGTAAAAGCACCGCTTTGATAGCCAAACAGTTCGGATTCAATAAGATTCTCCGGTATAGCGGCGCAGTTGATGATTACAAACGGGCCGTCTTTTCTGGAACTGTCTCTGTGGATGGCGTGCGCGAACATTTCTTTACCCGTTCCGGTCTCCCCGCTTATTAGCACCGAACCACGCATAGCCGCCACGTCCCACGCAGTTCTCTTCGCCTGCATGATAGCCAGGCTGTTTCCTATAATGGAGTCAAACGAATACTTCGCCCCCGAATATTGCGTTACCTTCTCCCTGGATTGTTCAGAATGAGCTTTTGTATGTTTGATAACATTTCTGGCAGGTGCAATTATTTCACTCCCCAGAGCAACTGCAATTATAACTGCTCCGGTGATATTCCCTTCTTCAGCCACAGGCAGACAAGAAACCAACAGGTCTCGTCCGTTGGCGTGGCATGTAAGTCCGACCTGCGGTTTCCCGGAATCTATCACCGCATCTGCGCTACTTCCGGGTATTAACTCTTCAATACCCCTGTCGATAACCAGATCAGGCATTTTCCCGAGGAAATCCACTGATAGCCCGGGACTGATATATATAATTTTTCCTTGAACGTCAGTAACAATAACACCGCCCCAATTATTGACGCTGGCATTTATCCATTGTTGTATTGTTATTGGTAGCGATGGTGGTTGGGATCGATTCATAAAATCATCTCGCTATAAGCCGACTGCCACAAAAGTTACTAAGCCTCTAATTAATTATATCGCAACTTATGCAGTGTCGATAGTAAGCGAAAAGCGAGCAAATACTAAATCGTCTCACAAACCCTCTCTCTGGTACGGACAACTCCTTGATCAGACCCAATATGGTTTCAATTCCTTATAGGTACGATAAAAACCCGCCTTGCAGGTCTGCTTGTCCGGGTCGGAGCGATTATATTAGGAAAACAAACTGCCTTTTAAAATGCGGTCTGTCTAAACCGCGTTCTGGTGGGTGTTGACTTCGATGTATTCGGCTGAGTAGGGGCAGCGCGACCCGCGACCCGCGTTTCCATGCCATGCCTTCATCCCTTTGCCGGTCGATTTTATATGAGAATTACTGACATTTTACTACGTATTTTTCCAGTTCGCAATGTAAGCGGCCTGGCGCGGGGCTTGCGGCTATTTTACGCATATTGCCCTATGTGGTGCCCGCAAATGTGCAAGGTCTGTTTCATACACGAAAAAAAGCCGCCGGTCAAAACCGCGATTCCGGTTTCAGACCAACGACTTTCTTCGCATGAACATGAAATGATTTTCTACTGCTTCGGCTCTCCCTTGGTTCTGCGCGCCTTTTGGCCGGAGGACGGCTCAGGCTGTGCAAGCGGCTCCCGAACCGGGGGCTTTTTATCAAAGGGGATTCGGAACATACGCCCATAATCCCGCTGGGCTTCCAGTTCGCATTCCGCGATCAGCCGGTTGAACGGTTCATCGGTCGGCTTTTCCTCCCGCTGCGCGGCAATCAGCGCCGAAATATATTCCATGCGCAAAACCGGCGGGATGGACAGGACGCAATATCCTTTGCCGATCAGAATCAGGTTCATCAGAAGCCGCGCGGCGCGGCCGTTCCCGTCGCTAAAGGGGTGAATATCCACCAGCCGCCGGTGGGCAAAGGCGGCGAATAAAACCGGGTGCATACGGTCTTTCTTTTCGTTCAGTTGGGCGATAAAATCCTTCATCAGCGCGGGGACTTCCTCCGGCGCGGGCGGTATATATTCCGTTCCGGTGATGAATACCTGATGGCTGCGGTAGCGCCCGGCCTGTTCGCTGTCAATGGCGTTGTAGAAAAGAAAATGCAGCTTGCATATCACTTCTTCGGTAAAGGCGATTTCTTTCGCGCGGGCGGCGGTCAGCATATAGTCATAGGCTTTGGCGTGGCCGGTGGCTTCGTAACAATCCCTCAGCGGCTTACCGCCCACGGTAATGCCGTCCTCCAGCAGCAATTTGGTTTCGGACAGCGTGAGGGAATTGCCTTCCAGCGCGTTGCTGGAATAGGTAACGCCGATACGGTAATACCGGTCCAGCTCCTTGATTTCCTCCGGGCTCAGCGGGCGGCGGTCATTTATTTTTTCGCGGTTGGCATCTATCCTTTTAAGCAGATGGTTCAGTTCCACTTGATCACCTCTTCTCACTCTATTATTATACCCTTTTCCCATGGAATTGTAAGCTGCTCTGCCCGTATTACAGGGGAACGGAGGCCATTTGTTCCTGCCTCCCGGCGTATCGGCGCTGCGCAAAGTCTTCTCCGGAATGGAAAGGAAGTACGACGGATCTTCCATCAGAATGTTGGTAAAATACATGACTGCCTCTTTGCCGTTTCCTGTAAAAGCCCAGATAAAGCAAAAGCTTCTCAAGGTCTCCCGGAGATATCAAAGGCAGTTTACTCATATAGCCACCTCTACCTCATGAACACCTACAAAAGAAGAGTGAGAGACTATTTCGTAATTCTGAACCTCCAAGCACAATTTGAGTTCTTGGTCACAGGTTAACTCAACATTAATGCGCATAGCTTGATACTCCCTTACTTCGACCTTCTTAGTACAAGCCTTTCGCTATTTACCTGCAATTCCCTGCCAAATGTCAATATCTTTGGCAAATTTTGTTGGAATCCATCCGTGATTTCCAACAAAATAACAGGGGCCCTACTCCCCCAAACATCATCCTTTAGCTTGAGTTTCGCAGCAAATCAAGATAAAGCTCTGTATCCCCCGGCAAATCGGGGATATATAGCCTTATAGGTACGATAAAAACCGCATCGTTTACTATCGATGCGGTTACCGCGTCAGTGTTTGCCGGCTGCCGGGAATGGAGCGCACCGGCAGTTGGGGATGACAAACCTTTGGTTCTGGCTTTGAGCGCAGAGACCAAGGGGTTTCCTCGTCTCAGTTTTTCATCTCCAGCAGTAGGGCCGGGTCAGTAATAGCATTGATTTTGGCTGCGTAAGATGTCTTCTGGTCAATATCGTTATCTGTCACTACATGGACATCCAGCAATCCTTCCGAAGTGTAGCCGGTTTTCAAATAATTCATCTCCGCCAGGCACATGCTCCAACCTTCGAACCAGGTCATCAGTTCCTCCCGCTGCTCCGGCGTTCCGACGAAATGGACCAGCAGATCAATATCGCTGCCGGGACCGGCTGTACCGTTGTTGCTGCTGCCAAACAGATAAATATTCTTTACCCCGAATTGCTGAGCGTCCAGTCTTGCGGCCACTTTCTCTGCCATATAGTGACGCCAGCGCCAGAATCGGTCGTCCGCATAAGGTTCACTGGACTTCACCGCTTTTTTATCTTCCGCTTCGCTGTAGCCCGGAATTCCCTCCCCCGAATAGGAGGCAAGATAACCAAGTGCCTCCTCGAGATCAGCGTTCATGGAAATATTAAGTATTTTGCCGTCCGCGACCATGGGAACGTCTATGACGCGGACTACATTTTCTAAATATTTGAATTCAGGCAGAAGCCGGGCCAGGATGTTCTCGGATCTGGTCAAAAAACTCCGATTGAAAAGTACGCCGCCGTCATCCGGATAAAGAGGCAAATAGCGAATATTGGCCTCCACCAAATCCTGAAAGAAGTGAGTCCCGAAAGAAAGATCCGGAACATAGTTCGATCTCTGCATAGCTATCTCGATCAGAGCCGCCGTATTATTGATATCCGAGTAACTGACCTGTACCCCCAGTTTAATATCGCCCCGACTCCCCCATCGGCCCGGTCCCATCAGAATAAATCGTTGTCGGGGAAGCAGGAAGTTTAACATCCCCACTGCCTTGCCTACGTTCATCAGGTCGTCAAGCTCCCGGAGACGGCTATATTCCTCGGGATCAACATATACAATATGAGAAATATCCGTAATTATGCCGTTCGCAATATAGCGCCGGGCTGAGAAAATCACATTCTGAGCCGCAATATCTTTGGGGATGGCAGCCGGAGCGTTGTCCCGGCCAAAACTTTGCGGCCGGCACTGCAAAAGGTAAAAATTGCTGCCATCCGAAGCGAATTCGATATCAACCGGAAATCCCAGCTTTTCCCGGAGGTTTCTCTGGATAAGATCTACCGTCTTGACAAACGAGGTATCGTTTATCAGGCCGTCAAATGTCACCACCAGATCGTCGCGCTCAAAGTCCATATCGAAGGCCATCGCTTTTTTGATATGATCCCGCTGATAAACGGAAAAAATCCGGTGAGCCTCGGGAATAAACTTCCCATATTCTTTCACCAGCGATGCAATCTCGACAGTTTCAAAGACATTCTTCTCCAGATTGATGACATCCACTTTCTTGGGAGAATACCGCTTCACTTCTTCGGGGACCTGGTTGACCCGAAGCCCGGGGCGCCCCGGGGAAATCAGCACCGGAAAATCATCACTCAACCGGTCAACCGCCCGAGTGCCGAGTCCCATCACCATTCGCACCAGACCGTCTTCCCGCTCAATTCGAGGTGACCACCGAAACTCATTGTTGCTGAATGCCACCCCGGCAAATAACGGCAGATAGTAAGGCCCAATCTTGTTCCCCACCACCTCCTGAATCATAATTCCCATCTCTTCCTTGAAATCAAGCAGCCCTCGCTCCGTCCGGTATTGAATGGAATCAGGGCTGTAAATTGAAGCATACACTTCGACGATCGCATCCATGAGGGCATCCAGGCGCTGACGCTTGCTTCCCTGATTAGCCAGGAAAAGACTCTTGTATTTCCCCGAAAAAGCCGCCCCCAACTGGTCTTCCAGCAGACTTGAGCTTCTGACGATTATGGGGCTATCCCCAAATTCATCAAGGGCCATGGCCAGGCTCTTAATAATACTCTCGGGAAACTCAGAGTTTTTCAGAATTTGAATAATGTTGGGATAACCAATCCTGATCTCGAACATTTCTTTGTACTTCTGTACGTTTAATTCTTCGAGATTATTATAATGCAAAAATTCTTTGCTGGCATCCGTCGTGATATACCAGGTTTTAGGAACCTTGACCGCCTGCAAGAGAGGCTTTTCTTCCGCCGCCTTCCTGATAATCTGCTGCGCCAGGAAGAGGCCGGTGCTCTTGCCCCCAACCTTGCCATGGCTCCCCTCGGGAAATATGAGGCGAATGACCACATCGTAGAAATCATCTATGACCAGATGCTGCCGGGCCACGTTGATAAACTCAAGTTTGCCGGATAAAAAGCGTCGAATCAAGGCCACTACCAGCCAGTGTTCCATGGGGGAATAGTGAGGATTGCTCTGACTGGTAATGCTGCGGTACCGGGTAATAACCTTAACGATTTCCTTGACCGAAGCATTGATGTTGTCAACCACTTTGATCAAGGAATAATCTTTGGCTTCCTGAATCCAAATCCTGAGCCGGGTGGTTATCTCGCTATCGCTCAGATGCTGGGAAGCAATCTGAAAAGTTCTCTCGCTGATGCTGTCCATATTTCCCAGGGTCAGCTTTTCGGAAGGATAGTTAAGCTCTCCGGCTCCCAGGAATCCCCGGGAATTAGACCCTAAATCCCACAGGACTTCTTCAGCCTCTTTAACCCCGCGCCGATGCAGGTGATTGATCATCTGCTTACAGACATACAGAAGCATGCCGGGGTCAGTCCGGCTGACAAAATCAATCATGACCATCCATTCGTTGCTGGTTCTGCTCTTTTCCCCATTCGAGGGACGCGAAGTTTTCCATTCCCGCAATACCATTTCCATATTGCGGCGGAGTATGGTATAACCAATGCGGTCGGCTATCGTTTTAAGAAGCTTGCGTTCCTTTTCCAGAAAAAACCCTTCCGGACCTTTGTCCACTTTGACGGCGTAAATAACCTCAACTTTGCCAACCACCTGATCACCCAGTATTATATTGCTGCTCTCGGAGAAAAAAGCCGAATAGACGCCGGGTGTCTGGTAACAGAAATTCTCATAGATTATCCGGGCCTTGCAGATATGCGGAAACTGCCAGCCGGAGGGAATGACCCGGGTCAGCTCCCGAAAAATATCCGGGAGGGACAATCGCCGGTCATCCAGAACCTCGTCCACCCGGTAAAGGCATTCCAGTTCTTTAGCTCTTTCCTTGAGGTTCTCCAGAAGGTATTGGTTGTTCGTTTCCCCGTCATTCATGAAGCAACCACCTTATCTGTTTAGTGAGCGGACGGGAGAGATGGTGAAGCATCCTCCCGTCTTATCCCAAGATTATTAAACCCAGCCGCGCATTTTGACCGCCTGCGCTACGCGGTTAATGGAGATTACATACGCGGCATCGCGCATATAAATATTATTTTTTCCGGACAGCTCGCTGACAGCTTTAAAAGCCGAAGTCATCTTGGCATCCAGTTTCTGCAGCACATCTTCCTTTTCCCAATAATAGTTGTTGTTAGATTGGACCTGCTCAAAATAACTGCAGGTGACTCCGCCGGCATTGGCCAGGAAGTCAGGAATTACAAAAATGCCGCTATTTCTGATGATTTCATCGGCCTCGGTATTAACCGGGCCATTGGCGCCTTCAGCGATTATTTTAACCTGTTTGCTGATCTTGCCCACATTTCTCATGGTTATTTGATTTTCTATCGCACAAGGCATCAATATATCCACGTCTTGCTCGATCCAGGCATCCCCGGCCTGCATGTTGCATCCCAGATCACGGGCTTTATCTTTATCAATGCTGCCGAAAGCATCCGTCATTTCTGACAAGATCTTGCCATCCAGGCCTTCGGCTTTATGGAATGAGTAAACGGTCTTGTCCTCATTATCCCAACAGCAAACCGACACCACATGCCCGCCCAGTTCCTGATACAGCTGGGCCGCATACTGAGCGACATTGCCAAATCCTTGAATGCTGGCCGAAGTATTTTCGATTTTAATACCCTGCTCCCGCAGCGCTTCCCGCACGGTATAAATCAAACCATATCCGGTTGCTTCGGTTCTTCCCAGGGAGCCGCCCATTCCTACCGGTTTGCCGGTTATAAATCCAGGAAATCTTCCGCCGTGAATCGCTTCAAATTCATCGAGCATCCACAGCATATGTTTCGCATTCGTCATAACGTCCGGAGCCGGCACATCTATAAAAGGTCCCATATCTTTGGCAAGCTTGCGAACCCATCCGCGGCAAAGGCGTTCCTGTTCGCCGTCACTCAAGTTGCGCGGATCACAAACTATTCCGCCTTTCGCTCCGCCGAGAGGGATGTCAACGACCGCGCATTTCCATGTCATCCACATAGACAACGCACGCACGGTATCAACAGTTTCCTGAGGATGGAAACGGATTCCGCCTTTGGCAGGTCCCCTCGCATCGTTGTGCTGAATACGATAACCGTTGAATATTTTGTTGCTGCCATCATCCATGCGCACCGGAATTGTGAAATGGTATTCTTTCATTGGTTGCCGCAGCAATTCCCGCGTTGCCTCGTCCAGTCCGATCATTTCCGCCACTCGATCAAACTGAGCCTGAGCATTCAGATAAGGATTGTATGAATTGTTATTCACTGAAGTAGTCCTCCCCACATTTTAAAAAATAACCGCGAAATAAATCTAATTATATACCAGTGAAGGCCTATTTTAAATACAGCCCTTCATTAATTTTGAAATGCTTTTCCAATCCGCCTGAAAACCTCGCTATAATTAGATCTTCCGGATTGCTATGGAGCTGAACCAAGGCCCGGTTCCGCCGCTTTCAACGCAGCTCTGATATTTGCTCCCCTATCCAGCTTTGGTGCGAACCAAAGCCTCCCCCCGTCATCTATTGTTAATTTACTTCACTTTATCTGTGGAAAATGGCAAAATGGATATATACAGCATGCTAAGGAGGTATTTTATGAGCAAGGCTTTACCGGTTAAAGATGGCATCTGGTGGGTGGGAGTGCGCGATCCTGAACTCAGAGTCTTCGATATTGTTATGAATACTGAGTTTGGAACCACATATAACGCCTACCTTGTAAAAGGTTCGGAAAAGGTGGCTTTAATCGAAGCTGTCAAAGACAAGTTCCTGCCTGAATTTCTGGAGCGCATCAAAACCGTAATCGATCCGACCCAGATCGATTATCTGATCCTGAATCACACGGAGCCTGATCACACCGGCTCCATTGTTGAGTTCCTCAAGCTGGCCCCCAAGGCCATAGTAGTGGGTACCCCCATCGCCCATACTTTCCTGGCGGAGATTGCCAACCAGGATGTCAAAAAAATGGAGGTCAAGGATGGCGATTCCATTTCCCTGGGGGACAAGACCCTACGCTTTATTGACGCACCCTTCCTCCATTGGCCGGACTCGATGTTCACCTACTGTCCGGAAGACAAGGTCCTGTTTACCTGTGACGCTTTTGGTGCCCATTACAGCAGTGAGGAAATGTTTGACGACCATATCACTGAAGATTATCTAGCGGAATTCAAGTATTATTTTGACAATATAATCGCCCCTTACAAATCCTACATGGCAGAAGCCCTGGACAAAATCAAGAATTTGCCCATTGATGTTATCTGCACCGGCCACGGCCCTATCCTGCGTTACAACCTGGATAAGGTGTTTGCCAGCTACCGGGAATGGAGCGCACCGGCAGCTAAGGGTGACAAGCCTTTGGTTCTGGTTCCTTATGTGTCCGCTTACGGCTATACCAAATCAATGGCTGAAATGATCATCGATGGTGTCTCCATGATGGGTGATTTTGATATTCGTGCCTTTGATTTGGAGGAAACCCCGGTGGCTGATGTTATCAAGGAGATTGAGGCCGCGGATGCTTTGCTAATCGGCTCGCCTACTATGGTGGGTGATGCCCTTCCACCCATCTGGCAACTCCTTAACAGCCTGTCACCGGTAGTACACGGAGGCAAACTGGCGGGTGCTTTCGGTTCCTACGGTTGGAGCGGTGAGGCGGTGCCCAATATCGAGACCCGATTGAAATCCCTGCGGATGCAGGTGGTGCCTGGCATCAAAGTCAACTTTAAACCCTCGGAACCCCAATTGGAGGAAGTCTACGAATGGGGAGTTAATTTCGGGCGAAAGCTGGCGGACTTCGTTCAGCCGAAATCAAAGACCAGCTGGCGCTGTCTCGTTTGCGGACAGGTATTCCAGGGAGAAGAACCCCCGGAAGTATGTCCGGCCTGTGGAGTAACTAAAGAGAACTTTGTGCGGGTTCTGGCTGAAGATGAGTTCTCAAATGACACCGGCGACACCTATGTCATAGCCGGCGGCGGCATTGCCGCTTTAACCGCTGCAGAAGCCATTCGCAAACGGGACCGGACCGGTACAATCAAGATTTATTCCGAAGAGCCTTTCCCCGTTTATTATCGAACCGCTTTGGCGGAAGTGATGGTAGAAAGGCCCGCTGATGAAAGTCTGATGGTCCATTCCGGCAATTGGTTTAACGAACACAAAATTGAAATGATCAATTCAGCTAAGATCGTTTCTTTCGATCTGCCCGGCAAAAAAGTTGTCCTGGCCGACGGCTCTGCCGTGCCCTACTCCCGTTTGGTGGTTGCCACGGGATCGCGCTGCAATATCCCTCCGATTCCCGGCAAAGATCTGGAAGGGGTATTCACCTTGCGCAGCCTCCAGGATGCCGATCGCATCCGGGAATACAGCCAGGGCCTAAAAAAGGCCGTAATCATCGGCGGCGGAGTTCTGGGACTGGAAGCCGCTTTCGAACTGCATGAAGGCGGATTTGAGGTTAATATAATTGAATATATGCCGCGCCTAATGCCTCGTCAACTGGATCAGGGATCTTCATCCTGGTTAGAGGACGCCCTCACCAAAGCCGGCATCAACCTTTATCTCGAAGCCTCAACTTCTGAAATCATCGGTGACGGCAAGGTTTCGTCAGTAAAACTGGCTGACGGACGTGAAATACCCTGTGATCTGGTTCTGCTCTCGACGGGAGTCAGACCTAACGTTGAGCTTGCTAAAGAAGCCGGTATCAGTGTGAATAAAGGCATAGTCGTGGACTCCAGTATGCGCACCAGTGCCAGTGACGTATTTGCCTGCGGCGATGTGGCCGAATTCAATGATACGGTGGCCGGCCTCTGGTCGGTGGCCAGTGACATGGCCCGCGTGGCCGGCGCCAATGCCGCCGGGGACTGGCTGGAATATGATCCGCCCAAACTGTCCACCTTGCTGGCCGTATTTGACAAAGAAATCTTCTCCGTCGGCGAAGTCAATTTAACGGCAGATGAAGCCCGGATCGTTGAGATCAATGATCCCAGTACCAGCACCTATAAGAAATACTTCATGAAAGACGGCGTTCTGATCGGAGCTATTATTATTGCGCCTAAAGTCAGGGCCACCTCGGCTCTGCGCGCCCTGGGCAAAGGTGCCAAGCCTAAAGCCAACAAGTGGAAATGCCGCCGTTGCGGTTATATTCATGAAGGCCCGGAACCACCGGATATTTGTCCGGTCTGTGGAGCACCGAAGAACGTGTTTGATCCCGTAGACTAAGTTCATAATCGACAATCTGGTCAGGCCGATGACGGGCCCCGGCCTTCGTGCCGGGGCTTTTCTATATTAATCCTTCAGAATTGACGTTAGAGGAATTCCGGCGTATCCTTTATTTGACTGACAATTTAATATAGACAACATTATAATCATGGAGGAATGACTGAAGATGGTATGGAATGATTATCGCAGCAAACTGGTAACCGCTGATGCAGCCGTTGAAATTGTAAAGTCAGGAGATTGGGTGGATTGGAATCCCTTTAATGGCAAGCCGATTACCCTTGACCACGCTTTGGCAGCCCGTAAAGACCAGCTGGAAGGAGTAAAGATTCGCGGCTGCTTTTGCCTTTCTCCCATAAGCTGTATTGAAGCTGATCCGGAAAGAGAACACTTCATTTATAATACCTGGCATCAAAGTAAAATTGAGCGGCAATACCATGACCGCAACCTATGCAGCTATCTTCCCATTGCTTTTCATGAATTGGATTATATCTATTCCACTTTACCCAGCGATGTCACCATGATGACCGTAGGCCCCATGAATGACAAGGGTTATTTCAATGTTGGTCCCCAGGGAACCTACTGCCGGGCACTAATAAACAAAACCAGGAAGCTGATCCTCGAGGTCAACGAACAGATGCCTGCCGCTATGGGGAACGGCAACGAATTGGTTCATATTTCCGAAGCGGCTTATATAGTTGAAGGCGAAAATCCTCCTCTGGTTGAAGTCATGGCAGGGGCGCCCCTGGCCAGTGATGCGGCCATTGCCCAGCATATCGTTAATGAAATCCATGATGGTTCATGCATTCAATTAGGAATCGGATCTATGCCCAATCTTGTCGGCCAAAAGATCGCCGATGCAGGCATCCGGCATCTGGGTGTTCATACCGAAATGTTAGCGGAAGCCTATGTTGATATGTACGAAGCCGGTTGTATCGACGGTTCACGTAAAGTTACCGATCCCGGGAAAATGGTTTACGGCTTCGCTATTGGCAGCCAGAGGCTATATGATTTTATTCATAACAACCCGGTATGCTCCTTACATAGCGGACAATACACCAATACCCCTGCTGTGGCCGCGCGAAATCCTGATTTTGTTGCCATAAACAACTGTATTGAAGTGGATCTGTACGGACAGGTGGCCTCCGAAGCTTCTCAAGGCCGGCATATCAGTGGCACAGGCGGGCAGATGGATTTGATCAAGGCGGCTTTCGATTCCCCGGGAGGAAAAGGTATTATATGTCTGGCATCCACCTTCAAGAAGAAGGATGGAACCACTCATTCCCGCATCAAACCAACTATCTCTCCGGGAACCATTGTTACCTTGCCTCGTACTTTGACCCATTTTGTGGCTACTGAATGGGGAATGGTATCATTAAAGGGGCTTTCTGTCTGGGAAAGAGCGGAAAAGCTTATTTCCATCGCACATCCGGATTTCCGGGACCAGCTAATTAAAGATGCGGACCGGCTTCATATTTGGGTCAGGTCAAACCGTATAACATAACCCTCGGCCATCTCCAGTGCTAATCTTTTTTCCTTGCGATTTTCGCACTCTCCGGGAGTCTGCTGAGGATGGCGGAATAGTTGCTGCGCTCATGGGGGAATATGCATTGACTGCAGCTTTTGACCCCTTGGGCATTGTAGGAATAGTTGCCTCCACAGTCCTCACCCAAGGGATAAAGGGGGCAATAGCAAAACAAGCAATTAAAGTCCTCCGGCCTGTCAGTAACGTGACAAGGAAAATATTCGCATTCTTGGTGGGAAAAAAAACAGGCTTTCTTAGGTTGCTTCATAAACGTTTCTCCCGTAAATATGCAGTCCGTTTAATAAATGCAGGTCCATTGTTATCCTGCCCGGAAATCGGCTCCAAGTAATCTCCTCCCCCAAAAACAGGACCTGTCATCCTCTCCGCAATACAATCATTGCGGCCTGGTAAGCTGATACATCAGAGCGTTTACGATGGCAGCGGCCACATTGCTGCCGCCCTTCCGGCCCCGGGCCACGATATATGGCACATCAGTCTCCATTATGAGCTCCTTGGCCTGAACCACGTTCACAAAGCCTACAGGCACTCCGATGATCAGTGACGGGGTTATGCGCCCTTCCCCTATAAGCTCATACAAACGTATGAGGGCAGTAGGGGCGTTGCCGATGGCAAGAATGGGACGGCCGGAAATCAAGGCAGCCTTGTCCATGGATGCCGCCCCCCGGGTGGTATTCCTTTCCATAGCCGCCGCGGCCACATCCTCATCAGCCATAAAGCACAGCACCTCCGTCCCCAGCTGAGCAAGGGCCCCTTTGTTGATGCCTGCCCTGGCCATATTGGTATCGGTAACAATCAGCTCTCCGGCCTGAAGAGCATCCCGCCCCGCCGCCAAAGCTGTCTTAGAAAAGCACAGAGTTTCTGCATAATCGAAGTCTGCCGTAGTGTGTATGACCCGTTTTATTACCGGGGCCAGCTCCGAATCAAGGGGATGCAAAAGCTCCCTTTCTATTATTTCAAAGCTGCGGCCCTCAATCTCCCCGGGCAGGAGTATTTCCAGTTCCACCCTCATAAACCCTCCTCCAGTATACGATAAATCAATTTCATATCCAGGCTTTCGCGTATGCTTTGGGCCAGCAGGTCGTATTGTCTTTCCTTGTAGTCTTTAAAGTCAAAGACTTCCGTTTCCAAAGCAGCTCCCTTCCGGCAGGCCAAAGCGGGAAACACCGCTTCCCGACAGGCCTTGGCATCAAAAAAGCCGTGGAGATAGGTGCCGTACACATTGCCCAGCACGCAACCGTCCTCCCGGCCATTTTCCATCAGCAAAAAAGGCTTGGCATCTGGCTCTGTCACCGTTTGGCCCATATGAATCTCATACCCTTCCAATTCCACACCGGTGAGTCGTTCAAAGGCCCCTTCCGCATTGATCACCCTGGCCTTAGTATGGATGAGGCGTTTCTCCCAACTAAACTTAGTATGCACAGGCAGGAGGCCCATTCCTTCTATCTCACCGCCTCCCTCTGCACCTTCCCGGTCAAGGATATGCCGGCCCAGCATCTGATAGCCGCCGCACAAGCCAAAAACTATCGTTCCCCGGACAGCCAGCTCTGTAATGGCAGCTTCCAATCCCCATTCCCGCAGCCATTTCAGATCGGAAATAGTGTTCTTTGTACCGGGGAGGATGATCATATCGGGCCGCCCCAGCTCATGCGCCCTGCGGATATAGCGAACACCTATACCGGGGCTGGCTTCCAGCACCGCAAAATCAGTGAAATTTGACAGGTGGGGAAAATCGATGATCCCTATGTCCAGCACCGTTCCGCCTGTCTTTCGGGTTAAAGGCCGGGCCAGGCTGTCCTCCCCCTCTATATCCACAGACAGATAGGGAATAACTCCCGCCACCGGCTTGCCGGTCAGATTTTCCAGCATGGTCAGGCCCGGCTCCAGCAAGCTGACATCTCCGCGAAACTTGTTAATGATAGCAGCCTTTACCATCTTTTGCTCCTCTTCCTCCAGCAGAGCCACAGTGCCGTAGAGCTGGGCGAATACACCGCCACAGTCAATGTCACCCACTAACAGCACCGGCGCCCGGGCCAGCTTGGCCATACCCATATTAACCAGGTCATCTTTTTTCAGGTTGATCTCGGCGGGGCTGCCTGCTCCTTCTAATACGATGATATCGAATTCCTCCGCCAGGGAGTTGTAGGCCTGTATAATACCCGGCAGGAGAGACTGCTTCACGGCAAAATACTCCCGGGCACTCAGGTTGCCCCACACCTGACCATTAACAATGACCTGTGAACCCACATCGGTTACCGGCTTAAGTAAAATGGGATTCATACGCACACTGGGAGCAATACCGCAAGCTTCCGCTTGTACTGCCTGAGCACGTCCCATCTCCAGCCCCTCATCAGTAACAAAGGAGTTTAAGGCCATGTTCTGGGCTTTAAAAGGTGCCACATGATAGCCGTCCTGCTTAAATGCCCGGCACAACCCGGTACAGACCAGGCTTTTTCCGGCATTGGACATGGTTCCCTGCACCATAATCGCTTTAGCCATTAAGAACCTCCCTCATCACATCCAGCAGCACTCTGTTATTGTCCCTCGTTTGAATCCCGATGCGTATATACTCTTCACCCAGCCCGGAAAAATTTACACCGGAACGCACCAAGATCCCCCGGGACTTAAGGGGCCTGTAAAGTGGTCTTTCACTTTTAATCAGCAAGTAATTGGCATCACTGGGATATACCACTAGTCCCAGCTCACCAAGGGCCGCTTCCATAAACCCTCGCTCTTTATCCACGATTCTCCGGGTATTCTCCATCCAGCCCTTTTCCTGCAAAGCCGCAATTCCTGCCGCCTGAGCCACGGCGGAAACACTCCAGGGAGGCATAAACTCAGCAATATTAGCCAGACGCTCCTGGTCTGCACAATACAGAGTCCCCAGCCTCAGCCCGGCCATGGCGTATATCTTAGTAAATGCCTGCAGGATCATCAGATTCGGATATTCCATGATTTTCGCCAGCATACTCTCCCCCTGCCGGGTAAAGTCCAAAAAACACTCATCGATTATGAGCAGTATTTCATTTTCACCGCAGGCCTCCGCTATTTTCCGCAACAGCACCGGATCGGCCAACTGCCCGGTAGGATTGTTGGGATTGCACATAAACATCAGATCCACCTGGGGAGTAAGGTCTGCCAAAATACTGTCGGTCAATGCAAAGCCGCCCGTCTCCAAAAGACGATGTTCCTTCACCTGGCCGCCGAAAACCTCTGCTGCCCGTTGGTATTCCGAGAAGGTTGGCGCCAGGACAACGGTACTTCGGGGTTTGAAGCAGGCACACAGGGCAAATATTAACTCCATCGCCCCGCTCCCGCACAGCACCATGGAATCCTCCAGGCCATTCCTCTCCGCCAGGGCCGCTCTGAGCTTGCGGCAGCAGGGATCAGGATAACAGGCGTATTCCGGAATGTGGCTTATGATGGCCTGTTTGACCAAATCAGGCATCCCCAGTGGATTGGTGCTGACCGAGAAATCCAGGAGGATATTTTCATCCCCATAAATATCTCCCCCGTGTTCATATAGTTCCATACATTATCCCCCTCACCATCAATGCCAAAACCAGCATGAAAATGGCCGTTACATACAGCAATTGGTGAGAATGGCCAATGTCAGCCGCCTGGACAGGACGGACATCATCGCCGATATACGGCTTTTCATGCAGTTTGCCGGAATAATAGGCGTTTCCCCCCAGCCGAACCCCCATAGCCCCAGCCGCCACCGCCTCAGTCTGAGCGGAATTAGGGCTGGCATGATTAAAGCGATCCCGCCGCCAAATGTCCAGAGCATTTTTCGAATCCCCGCGGCCCAGCCATACCGCCCCGATCATCAGCAGCGCAGCCAGCCGGGAAGGAATAAAATTCAGCACATCATCCAGCTTGGCGGCAAAGCTGCCGAATTCCTCATACCGCGCATTTTTGTATCCTATCATGGAATCCATAGTATTTACCGCCTTATATAGACAACCCAAAGGTGCGCCTCCCAGCATGATATAAAAAATCGGTCCCACCACACCATCACAGGTGTTTTCCGCCACCGTCTCCACGGTGGCCCGAGTCACTCCGGCCTCATCCAAGCCCTCTGTATCCCGGCCCACGATCATGGCTGCTGCCTTTCTCGCCTTGCCTATGTCATTTTCCATAAGAGCGGCATACACCTGACCACTTTCAACCCTTAAGCTCTTGATGGCCAGCAGCTGCCAGCAGAGCAGGGCTTCCAGGATGAAGAACAGCCGCGGGGAAATCCAAAAGGCGGCATACAGCAAAGCCCCCGGGACTACGGTACAAATCATCAGAGTCATCACTACCAGCAGAGCACCGCTCAGGCTCTTATTGGCCAGAGGATAAAGCAGCCCCTCCAGCCAGCCTATGATTCGACCCATCAGCCGCACCAGGTGGGGCCATCCTTGGGGATCCCCTATTATAAGGTCCATAAGAAAGCCCAGACCCAGAGCCAGGGTGGAATAGATCAGCATGACAATTCTCCCCGGAATGGCCGCCGCTTCAGCTTCATAGCAGACCTCCTGTCACCACGCCAAACAAGATGAACAGTTCGCAAACCTGGATAAAGAAGCCGGTGGTATCTCCCGTTGCCCCGCCAAACTCTCTTTTTGCCATGGCCCCATATCCCCAAAAAGCCAGAATCCCAAAAGCCACACCACCCAGCCCGGGCTCCAGGTCAAGGAGTACCATGGTCCCCCCCCACAGGCAAGAGACCAGAACCATGGCCGCCACTGCACCAGGATTTCTTGCATAGGCGGTAAAAGCCGTGAGCATACCGCCATTTCCTGCACCAGGCAGGGTCAGGGCCCCCAGTGCACCCAAGGCCCGGGAAAGAACAAAACCAACGGCCGCCACTTTCAGAAGGCCCCCTTGATATAGTCCCCAGTACAAGCCAAAGCTCAAAAGCAGATATGCCCCGCATCCCATAACCGCAAAGGCTCCCACATTGGGATCCTTCATGATCTCCAGCTTCCGTTCCCTGGGCTGATGAGAGCCCAAGGCATCCATGGTATCCATAAACCCGTCCATATGAATACCGCCGGTTAACAACAGAGGCAGCACCGCCGCCACTGCCGCAAAAAGGGCCGGTTCCACCCGGAGCTTAAGACACAGCCATTGCCACAGGAGAAGAGCCAGACCAATGAATATGCCCACAACCGGCAAGAAGCATATGGCCGCACCCATATGTTCACGACGCCATTCCACGGATGGAGCAGGCAATATGCTGTAGGTGCTGATGGCAATCCATAGAGGATTAAAATATTTCATCCGGTGCTCCTTTTCTGTAAATCGGCTGGTTTTCATCCATCTCCACCACTATATCCGCCAGATTAAACAGCTGCCGGTTCAGCCATTGGAGGGCCTGAATATACCCCATGGTTTCTTCACTGTAATTGCCGTCGTCAAACTCACTGATAGTTACTGCTATAACACAGCCCACCCGACGGCAGAGCAGCTTTATATCTTCCAGCACTTCTGCTGCTGACCGGTCCCGATCAAAAACCACATTGGCCAGCAGATTGGATACATCCTCCACCAGCACCGCAGCATCTGAGGATACATCGGCACTTCCTACGGCATAAGGAAGCTCCAGGGTGATAAAGCCCATCCCCGCCCGCTGGATTTTATGCCTTTCCACCCGGTACAGACCCTCCTGTCCATGGGGCAGCATAGTAGCAATATAATAACGGGTCTCCCGGTGGTGAACGGCGAGGGCTTCGGCAAAGGCGCTTTTACCGCTGCCGTTTTTTCCCATTACCAATATCAGCATAAATCCTCCTGAGATGGTACCCCAACTATATCTACAAGGAGTGCGGCCCGGTGATAGACTGCCGCCGCCATATCCAGCAGAGGAAACAAGGCCACTGCTCCGGTTCCTTCTCCCAGCCGCATGTCCGCCTTCAAAATGGGTTCCAAGCCCAATGCCTGACAAAGGAGGGGACTGGCCGGCTCCGCACTGATATGAGATGGGATAATATAATCCCGCACCAAAGGTTTTATCCGCACTGCACAAAGTGCTGCCACAGCAGAGATTACCCCATCCATTACCACCGGCACACCGTAAGCCGCGCCCCCTAAAAACACCCCGGTCATCGCAGCAATATCCAGTCCCCCCAGCTTGCACAGAATATCCAAAGGATCATCAGGGTTGGGGCGATTATGATTGATAGCCTGTTCAATAACGGCTATCTTCCTGGATAATCCCTCATCAGACAGGCCCGCGCCCCGCCCTGTCATTTCAGCAACCGGCCGGTCCAGCAAAACACTGGCCATGGCACTGGCGGTAGTAGTGTTGCCAATGCCCACTTCCCCGGTGGCCACCAGTCGAAAGCCTTCCCTCTGTTTTTGTCTGGCAAGGCGGGCACCCACCTCCATAGCGGCCACTGCCATATCCCTGCTCATGGCCGGGCCGTTGGAAATATTGCCCGTTCCGTTCATGATCTTTCGATCAATCAGCCCTTTTACCGTATCTTTCATGCCCACATCCACCGGGAACACCTGGGCGCCACAGGCCTCAGCCATAACACATACGCTGGATTTTCCAAGAGCCATCATCCGGGCAATAGCTGTGGTAACATCCTCATTATTCCGGGCCACTCCCTCAGATACCACCCCATTGTCAGCACAGAACACCAGCACACACTTCTTCCCAATATCTATATTCTCATCGGCATAGACCGCCCCAATGCGGGCCAGCAGAGTTTCCAACCCGCCCAAACTGCCCACCGGCTTGGCTATTGCGTCAAAACGCTCCAGACAAGCGGCATATACCGCATTATTTACCGGCTTGATAAGTTCAAGAATGTTTATTAACTTCATATTCAATGGCCTTTCTCACAAAATTCTCAGCAAAAACAGGGTTAGCCTCAAAGTACAGATGCGGAAAGCCCGCATACAGCGTCTCAGTAGCATGAACACAGGGCCAGCTCCTTTGAGACCCGGGCTTTTCCGCCCCAAAGTCAGCTCCACAATGGCTGCTTTGATAATAGTGGAACTCGTGGCCGGGTATGGTATCCCCGGCGGCACAAAGCAGGTTATCCACCTTTGCCTGCAGAGTAATGTAACCAAATCTGCTCAGCTTCTCAGTCCGGTAGGCCTGAGCATCAATAACACCTGCCATAGGAAAGCCATCCAAGGTATTGTGCAGGTAAAGAAATCCCCCACATTCGGCGATAGCAGGCATCCCTCCACATACTGCAGCTTTTATGGCCTGGAGCATTGATGAGTTTCCCGACAAGGCCTCCAGGTGCAGCTCAGGATACCCGCCGCACAGGTAAAGACCGCTTATGCCTTCCGGCAGCCCCTCATCATTAATCGGGCTGAAAAATATGATCTCACTTCCCAGGGCAGTAAGCAGTTCCAGGTTTTCTTCATAGAGAAAACAGAAGGCTTCATCCCGGGCCACCCCCAGTCGCACCCGGCCCAGGGGTCGCATATCCGGCAAGGCCCCATTCAGAGCAGGTGCATTAGCAGCCAACTTAATAAGACCCTTTATATCAATATAGCTTTCGGCCAGATCACCTAACCGGGCCAGCTTTTCCTCTATATGTGCCAATTCTCCCGCCGTTACCAGCCCCAGGTGACGGCTTTCGAAGACGGCCTTCGGCTCCCGGGGCAAAAAGCCCAATGGCTTTATCCCCATTCCTTCCGCCAAAACAGCCAGTCCCTCATAGACCATAGGTGAAGTATTATTGAAGATGACACCTCGGATGCCGCTTGGGGCCTGATAATTCAAAAAGCCTTGGAGCACCGCCGCAGCCGAAGTGTACATGCCCTTGGCATCTATCACCAATACGGCAGGAGTCCGGGTGGCCCGGGCCACATCATATGCGCTGCACCACCCCTCCGGACCGATGCCGTCATAGTAGCCCATAGCCCCCTCCAGCAGGGAAATGCCCCCTCCGCTCTTCACGATCCGGCCCTTAAGCTGTTCCCCGGTGGAAAAGAAAGGATCAAGATTGTAGCCGGGCACACCTATAGCCCGACGGTGAAACATGGGATCAATATAGTCCGGCCCGCATTTGAAGGCCGTCGGCTGAAGCCCCCGATCCTTCAAGGCCATCAGCAACCCACAGGTGACAGTGGTCTTGCCACAGCCGGAATGAGTGCCTGTAATCATTATCCTGTTCATTTCCCGCCTCCACTGAGGATGAACACCGGCGAGCCCCCTTTGAGCATATGTAATTTCCCGGCCGGTACGGCTCTGGTCACCCCTGCCTGAATAATTTCGGGAGTTATTCCATGGGCAGCAAAGGCCTCAGTCCCCTCATACAGCGTTTCCAAAGTAACGGCGTTAATCACCATACGGATATGGGGATTCTTCCCGAGCAAAGCATCGAAAATCTCCCTGAGCCTGCCCGAGCTTCCCCCGATAAAGGCTGCATCCAATGGAGGCAATGTCACCAAGGCCTCCGGTGCTTCCCCTGATATGGGGGTCACATTGCCCACCCGGAAGGCCCGGCAGTTCTCCCTCACCAGCCTGATGGCTTCCTGGTTTTTATCCACAGCGAACACCCGCCCCTTATAGGCGGCCAGGGCCATCTCAACGGTAACCGACCCGGTTCCCGCGCCGATGTCACAGCAGACAGACTCTGGAAATAAGGCCAGTCTGCTCATGGTTACAGCCCGCACTTCCGACTTAGTCATAGGCAGATCACCCCGTATAAATTCCTGGTCGGGGATACCAAAACGGACACGTCCGTCATAACCTGGATTTTCCACCAAGAGCACTGCCAATTTCCCTGTTCCGGCGTCAGAAAGGTCAGATACCGGCAGCCTGAGAATCCGCTCCTCCGGCATCCCCAGATTTTCTCCCACAAAGGCGGTTAAAGTCCCGAACCCGGCCTGAGTCAGCTCATCTCCCAGCTCGCCTGAATTGCCTCCGGTCAAGACGAAGGTCAGAAGGTGGCGGCGGACCGTATCAACAAGGTTCCCGCCGCGGCCATGGCAGCTTACCACCTCCGCATCCTGCCAAGGCCGCTTCAGCCGGGCAAAGAAATAGCTTAAGGAGGAAATGCCGGGGATCAGGGTGGGTGAGTATTTCTTGAGGACCCTGCTCACTCCCTCCGCCCCGCTGTAAAAACCCGAATCTCCGGATACCAGAACACAAAAGCGTTCCTTATCATAGTCAGCCACAATTGCGGCCACCGCCTCAGGTGCATATTCGGCAAAGGATGGCTTGCCCAGCCTTTCAAACTGAGCTATGAGCCGGGGTGCTCCTATAAGAACATCCGCCTCTTCCACTGCCTGCAGCCCCTCTGCCGTTAACATATCGGCATTCATGCCTGTTCCAACGATCACCACCCGCTTCATAGGGCATCCTCCTCGATGAGTTTTGCCAAAGCGGCCAGGGTCATCCCATCCTCCTGACAGGGACGCATAAGTACTGCCGCAGTCATGCCGCATTCCCGGGCAGCCTCCAGTTTTTCCAAATACCCTCCGGCCCGGCCCGACTCCTTAGTAAGGAGAATATCCGCATCCGCCGCCCGAAACATGGCGGCATTCAGCTCCTTGGAAAAGGGTCCCTGCATACAGATAATGTGCCGGGCCGGAAACCCTGCCGCCAGACAGGCGGAAATCCCAGCCGCATCAGGCAATATGCGAAGCCATACCCGCTCCTTGTAGCCGTCAATCCCGGTAAGAAGGCCGGCCTCCTTGGCCCCCAGAGCGGAGAATATGATGCCGGGCCGGTCATTCGCCCAAGAAATAAGCTTTTCAATCTGAGAAAAGGTTACACAGCCACTGCTGTCCAGGGACTCACGACTAAGGCCGAGACGCTTTATGCCTGCTTCTTCACAGGCAGTCTTGATATTTTCCCTGGCCCCGGCGGCAAAGGGATGGGTGGCATCTATAACCAGACGAGGCTTCTCAGCTTCCAGGAGCCTTATCATCTCTTCCCTGTCCAGCCGCCCCGTATGAACCCGAACCGTATCATAAGATGGCAAGAGCCCGGCGCCGTATTCTGTGGCCACACAAATAAGAGCCTCTATGCCCTTTTGTCCCAGGAGACTGCCCAAAATCCTGCCCTCTTCCGTTCCGCCGAACAGCACCACCTCAGTCAAGCCGATACCCCCTTGGGGTCACCATTTTGCCATTTAACTCTTTGGTCTGGGCATTACCTACAAAAACCGTAGTAAGCATGTCCGCCTGAGCCCGTCTCAACAGTTCAAGGGACATTATCTCGGCATACTGTCCCTCCCGGCCAATATTGCGCACCAGGCCGCAGACAGTTCCCGGCGCTTTGTACCGAAGCAGAATATCAACGGCTTTTGACAAATAATCGCGGCGTTGCTTGCTGGCCGGATTATATAGAGCTATGCAGAAATCCGCAGCCGCCGCACAGGAAAGCCGCTTTTCTATGAGTTCCCACGGTGTCAGCAGGTCTGACAGACTTACCACCGCAAAATCATGAGTCAGGGGAGCACCTAATACAGCAGCCCCGGCCAAGGCCGCCGTCACCCCCGGGATAATCTCAATATCAATAGGCGGGTACTCCTCCGACAACTCATATAACAGTCCCGCCATACCGTACACACCTGCATCACCACTGCACACAACCGCCACAGTTTTGCCCTGAGCCGCCAGGAGAAGCGCCTGGCGACAGCGCTGGACCTCACGGGTCATAGGAGTATGGAGGGTTGGTTTTTCCGGATACAAGGGCGCAACCAGCTCTATGTATCTGGAGTAACCCACAATAACATCCGCTTGCTCAATAGCATTGCGAGATACTGCCGTCATATTCCCAGCATCACCCGGTCCGATTCCAACCACATAAAGCTTCTTCATACTTCATCCGCCTCTTCAAAAGATATGGTATACGGTGAGATGGCCAGAGCCATAGTCACGCCATTCAGGGCGGTTTTGCCCAGCAGCAGCTGCCCTCCTGCTCCGCTGCCCAGCACCGCGCTGCGTTCACACACATTGTCCACACCGGTAATTTCCTTTACAAACCCAGAAGAGGTGTATGTGCCGGGAACTGCCATCAGTTCCTGAACCGAAAAGGTCTGGTAATCAAAACTTTTCCGCCGGCAAAACTCTAAAATACCCGGTTCCTTCTCTTTCTGCCGGATACTGCACACCCGCTCTATGGCCAAAGGATGACAGTTGGCTTTTTTCAGCGTATGCTCAAAAGCCTCCTCAATGCTTTCCACTGGAACATCCTTCTTGCAACCGATACCCAGGGTTACAACTGGAGGAATCAGTTGCAGCGTTTCCTTATCCTCCCGGTTGAAGCAGGAAATAAGCACATCCTCCTCATGATCACCGAGCCGAAAGCCGTCCGGCAGTGGGCCTGCAACCGGAAAGATACTATTAACAGCAATAGTCTCACCTGCCAGAAGCCGCCCGGAAATACCCTTGATGTGTTCAGGGTTGGCAATCCTGATCCCCCTCATTGCCGCCCAGGTGTCGATGGCAAAGATGCCGTGTACATCAGTGGCGCTGGTGATTACAGGTGTGGCCTGGAGAAAGTCTGCCAGACTCACGGTCAGATGGTTGGCGCCTCCCGTATGTCCCGACAGTAATGAGACCACGTGGATACCCAGCTCATCAATGACCACCACCGCCGGGTCCTTGGTTTTACCGGCTAAAAAAGGAGCTATAGCCCGAACGGCGATGCCGCAGGCGCCAATGAATATAAGCGCGTCATGGTGAAAATGCGCCTTCGTCCATTCCGCCAGGCCCCCGGAAGGACAGCGGGTAAGCCCGGCCATATCACCCCTTTGGGCGAAATAATCCACGATCTGTTCCCCCAGGGCACAGCCCCTCTCACTGAAGGCGATAATTGCCGCGTTCATCCTTCACTCCCCTGACGAAAAGCGTGGGTAAAGGCCGGATCGTACAGCCTGGAAAGCTGATAATCATAACCCATAAAGTCTCCCACCAGGATGAGGGCCATATTGGAGACACCATTTTGCGCCGCAGTCTCTGCAATGGTGCCTACTGTACAGCGAAATACCTTTTCATCGGGCCAGGTGGCCTTGTAGACAATAGCAGCGGGGGTATCAGCATTATAGCCGCCGGCCAGCAGCTCCCCCTGCACTTTTTCGGCTAATCCCGTGCTCAAAAATATCACCATACTCGCCCCATGAGCCGCGAAGGAACTGATACTCTCCCCTGGGGGCACCGGGGTTCTGCCTGCCCTGCGGGTGATAATTACACTTTGGCTCACCTGTGGCAAGGTGTATTCGGTTTTAAGTGCCGCCGCCGCACCGCAAAAGCTGGATACCCCCGGACAAATCTCATAAGGCACACCCTCCGCCTTAAGTCTGTCCATCTGTTCACGAACAGCGCCATAAATGGAAGGGTCGCCGGTATGGAGCCGAACCGCCATTCCTCCGGCGCGGTGCACCCTGAGCAGCACTGCCATGACCTGATCCAGGGTCATCTCCGCACTGTTGTGCAGCTCACAGCCGGATCCGGCATATTCAAGGAGGGCCGGATTTATCAGGGACCCCGCATATATTATGGCATCGGCGGTTTTAAGAAGCTCCGCCCCTCGCAGAGTAATAAGGTCCGGCGCACCAGGACCGGCCCCTACAAAATTAATCATCCCTTGATCCTCCATATCTCCAAAAGCCGTTCCGCATCGGCGCTTTGGGTCAATATCCCCCGGATGGGATCAGCCTTGGAAAAGCATAAAAAACCGATAGTCACACCCTCCGGCACTCTCTTTCTCAGGCACATATCTATTCGCCTTCCTAACACATCCATAGTCTCATTAAGGAGCCCCGCCTCCCCAAGCAGAGCCAGGGCCCCATCGGTAGTGACACTATTTGCAATACCTTTAAGAAGAGAAAGCTCCGCACCCGCCTCCAGAGCACAGGCCAGCAATGTTTCCATTCGCCCGTCTCCGAAGGAGGAATGAGTGTTGGTCACACCAATGCCCAGCTTAACCAGCTTGCCTATATGGCCCACCAATAATATTCGGGTAAAGCCCAGCTCAACCGCCCCGTCAATAGCGTCGCCGATGAAATTGGAGCAGGTCACATGACCATCCATAGACAGCCCCAGACTCTGACGGACAAAGGTTTCACCGTATTTGCCCGGGGTAAACAGCACATCCCGGACACCGGTCTCCTTCAACTGCCTGAGCTCCAGGCGAATGGTGTCTGTCACCGCCTGATTGCTCATAGGCTCTACGATCCCAGTGGTGCCGATCACTGAAAGACCTCCCTCTATGCCCAGACGGGGGTTAAATGTACGCTGGGCCAGCTCCAGGCCGCCAGGAATGGAAATGACCACCGAAAAGCCCCCTGCATAGCTGTATCTTTCCGCAATTTCATCCAATTCCCTCTTTATCATTTCACGAGGCACAGAATTGATGGCCGCCGCACCCGGCGGCTGATCAAGGCCCGGCCTGGTTACGCGGCCTACCCCCTGGCCTCCGTCTATATCTATGCCCGACCAGATTTTTTCCACCCGGGCGTATACAAGGATACCGCCGGTCACATCCGGGTCGTCACCGGCATCCTTGCGAACTGCACAGCTGGACCAATCGTCACCCAGCTCAATATCCAACACCTTTAAGTCCAAGGCCGTCCCCTGGGGCATCATGATTGACACCTGCCCCACCGGAACACCCCCCAGGAGCATATCAGCCGCCGCCTTGGCCGCCGCGGCCGCACAGGCGCCGGTGGTATACCCCCGGCTCAGTAATTTACCCTTTACATTTCGCATAAATCTCATATAAAAAACCCCCGGCGTTGAAAGCGCCGAGGGTTGATTTACGAGAAAATCGTTTCCTTCTTAAACCATATCCTTCGGTGCCCGCAAAGGAATATGAACTCTGGAAACCCGGCTGTTACGGTAACGGACTTGCGAGGGAATTGCACCCTGCTTTCCCAGTATAATTTTGGATCATTATGCGCCAAAAGACCGCGGTTGTCAAGCTATTATGCGCGTTTTCACAGACCGGGCAATTATATACCCATTAACACCTAATCGGCAACCAGCCCACAATCCTCAAGTTTCCAAAATGCTCCTGGAACACTTTTTTTGTTTGGATTATCAACTAAGCGTTGGTCCGCACCTGGATCAACTAGAAACACCAATTTATTTTGACAAAGTTTATCAATGTTTTCAACTTGAATATGTCCAACTACTTCTATAAATCCTTGAAAGGCTGCTTCGTTTGAGGAGATCATGTGATTAAGTATTTCTTGATCAAATTGCAGGTCTTCATCTACAGCGAACTGTAAAGTTCCTCTAAGATTAGTTCTTTTTTCGATTGTTCGGCCTCTCAAAACGTGTATGTCAATATCATGTTCATTTTTTATTTGCACTAAATCTTTTTCAGACAGCGGTTTGTTAAAAGTAATTGTAACCTGGATAGCCTCATTAGGGTAATTCTTTTCTAACTCAACTAATTTAGTGCTAGTTGTATTTTTATACTTGTGTAAATCTGCTTTAGTTGTACCCATTTCTTTCATTACTTTAGTGATTCGAAATGCTTTCTCAGGTACGGAGATGGCTTGAGCACTAGTTTGAACCATACTATATACGAATACAAGTGCAACTATCATAATCGCGCCAACAATTCCAATTACGTTCTTTTTATTCATAATGATTCCTCCTTAGTATTCTATTTTACCATGGATAAATACGTGTTAAATGAGTTTGATATAACGAAACTCCATTCTTTTTTGCAACATTATATTCTCCATAAAATGTTTCTTCACTTTCCTGTGACGCAGTAAGCTGACCACCAAACCCTAAGATTGTGCCACTTTAACCACTTCTTATTTCTAAAGACAACTTAATAACATTTTTGCAACACTATTTTTTTTAAAAATGTTGTTGATCAGTTATAGGGAGAATGTCATCCACATAATTGGGAAGCGGGGAATTAGTGGCACGGGGTGTGTTCCAACGTAGTCAGGCGGGATCCAAATCTCATAAAAAGAGATTTGTACTTCCCGCTTGGTTCAGCGTGGAGCGCTGAACTTCCTTTTTGGGATGAGGACCGAGCAAACTTCTGCGAAGGTGAAGCCGGAGAGCAGCCGAAGGATAGGAGGTCCTGAGTCCGCCATTGAGCCACGGAGGGCGAATTGGCAGTGTGCTGCTCGGAGGCCGAACCTAAGCAGTTGAATTTGCCGGTTCTCATTCCGGGAGCAAGTGGAACACACCCCGGGTCGGAAGCGAAAGCCAAAGCTCCCCCTAAATATTTGTGTCGCCCGCTGGTCCCAATATGAATCGTCTGCATAAATGGAAGTCTTTTGGCAAGTGCTTTGAAAATATCAATTAGAGCCAGCCAATGTTGTGAAGCATCGGTGCTGTTATATTATTGACAAAATGCTTGTGGCAACCTATACTGACCACAATTAAATATTGGAAACAGGTTATGGAAGCTGGGTGTGAATCCCACGCAAGGCCGTTGCTGTATTTCGCTGAACTTGGGCTGATGCCACTGGAAGAGATTCCGGGAAGGCGCCGAAGGGGCGTTCTCTGGGGACGCAAGCGATAAGCCAGAATACTTGCCTGTTTTCTGTCGTGTTGATTGCGCGGCGCATACAGCCCTGCGGACCACCGGGGTAAGAATGCAATAATAATCATACCTGCTTTTTTGCGGGTATATTATTCCATGACTAAACCAACGTCTGCAGCTTGCAGACGTTTTTTATTTGGGTTTTCGGCCGTGTTTTCGTTGGCGAAGCACTCCCGGTTAAGTTTCTCACCAACGATAATATAATGGCAATAAACAAAAAAAGGAGAATTACCAATGAAAAAAAATCTTATGACCATTTTATCACTGACCTTGGCCCTATTGCTTTCGACAGGGTGCGCCTCGAATTCCCCCGCCCCCAGCAGCTCCTCTCCCGACAAGGTCTTGCTGGTGGTCAGCTTCGGCACCAGCTACAATGATACCCGTGATTTGACCATCGGCGCCATTGAAGCCGCCTTGCAGACAGCCTATCCCGACTATGAAGTCCGGCGGGCGTTTACCAGTCAGATCATCATAGACAAGCTGGCGGAGCGGGACGGCCTGATAATCGACAACGTGACCGAAGCCATGGACCGCCTGGCTGCCGAAGGGGTAAAAGAAGTGATTATACAGCCTACCCATGTCATGACCGGCTATGAATATGACGACGTTGTGGCCGAAACCACACCTTATGCGGACAAATTCGAAACCTTCAAAATCGGCAAAGCCCTGCTGGTCTCGGATGCCGATTATGATCAGCTCATCTCTGTCATAACCGAAGAAACCAAAGCCTATGTTGCCGATGACACCGCCATAGTTTTCATGGGCCACGGCACCGAACATGAAGCCAACGCCACCTACTCCAAGCTTCAGCAACGCATAACTGAGCTGGGCCATAAAAACTACTTCATCGGTACTGTTGAAGCCGAGCCTGATTTGGAAGAAATCATGGCCCTTGTAGCCGATTCCGGCGCATCCAAGGTGGTGCTGCTGCCCCTTATGATCGTGGCCGGCGATCATGCCGCCAATGATATGGCAGGAGATGAAGAGGATTCCTGGAAGAGCGCTTTTGAAGCGAAGGACTACCAGGTCGAATGTGTCCTGAAGGGTTTGGGTCAGTATCCGGGTATACAAGACATGGTTGTCAGGAACGCAGGAGAATTAATAACTCCATAAGAATAAGTAACTAAAGGAATCTCTCCGTACATATATAGCAATACAAGACCACCCGTCCGGTTCATTCCTTATGACGCCGGACGGGCTGGATATCTGTAACCAACTAGCTTTTATCCAGGGACTAAGATTCAGATGGAGTTAATAATCCACCGAATCAAGTCTTACTTTATTAGGAGAATGGCCGAATGAAAAAACAACTGGTATTCTTCCTGGCCAGCCTGTTAACCTGTATAATGCTTACAGGATGTGGTACAGCAGCTTTACCTGGTGACAGCCAAGCGCCCTCCTCTGTCAACCATGAAGAGCCCGGGGGCCAGGTGCCGCAGCCCATTTTGGGAAACCAGATTACAGATGGAACTTATCCCATCCAGGTATCCTCCAGTTCCTCCATGTTTCGGATTATCGACGCGCAATTGACCGTAACGGAGGGAGAAATGTGGGCCGTCCTGACTCTCAGCGGTCAGGGCTATCTGAAATTATATATGGGTACCGGTAAGGAGGCTCTGGCCGATACAGATGACAAATGCATCTATTATGCCGAAAATGATGAGGGCAAGTATACTTACCGGGTGCCGGTAACCGCTCTGAACCAGGACATTAACGTAGCCGCCTGGAGCATCCGCAAGGAAACATGGTATGACCGGGTTTTGGTTTTTCAGTCCGACCTGATACCAGAAGATGCCATCAAGGCGGAATAGCATTGGAATACAGAAAAACAGGGGCCTATGCAGCTCCTGTTTCCATATTGAGGATTATTGGCGGACGAGGTGTGCCTATGAAAAAATACCTGATTCTGTTTTTACTCCTGCTGATAATTATGCCTTCAGCAGCGGCTTGGGCCGGTGAGCTTCCTCCTGCAGGTGAGTATACCGCAGATGTGGCCCTGTCAGGTGGTTCGGGCAAAGGGCAGGTGGAGTCTCCGGCCAGGGTAACCATTGAGGACGGCATACCCACGGCGGTGGTCATATGGAGCAGCCCCTATTACCAGTACATGCTGATAAACGAAGTTTATTATTACCCCATCAATACCGAGGGGAATGCAACATTTGAGATTCCGGTTTCCTTTGATGAGGATATGGACATCAGGGCCCAGACCGTCGCCATGAGCCAGCCCCACGAAATTCAGTATACCCTGCGTTTCGATTCCGCCACTCTTAAGCCCCGGTCAGAAGGCGGCACAGGGCTCCCAGTCATGGCAGCGGTTCTAATGGCCGTTATAGCCGCCGGTTTACTCATAAACCTAAAGAGAAAAAAGGTATAGACTAACGAATGAGAATAAAACCATATGTGCTCCTGACATTAAGCTTAATACTGATCATCTCTTTGCTGACCGGGTGTGCCCAAAACTCCCTGAATTTGTGGAATAGAGGGCTTGGCAACGGCTGGCAGGCAGAAAGCAGCCTGGAGCTCCGGTATGCCAGGAATTTCCGGGCGGACTATTACCAGGGCGATTATGCGCTGATAACCATATCTGACGGCAGCAGATATCTGGTGGTTCCGGAGAACAGCCGGATTCCTGCCAATATAGATAAGGATATTACGGTTCTGCGGCAGCCTGTGGACAACATCTATCTGGCGGCCACTTCAGCCATGGGCCTGTTTGATGCCCTGGATTCTCTGGACAGCATCCGCCTGTCGGGGACAAAAGCCGAGGGTTGGTATATCGAAAACGCCCGGGCAGCCATGGAAGCCGGTGACATTCTGTACGCCGGGAAATACAGCAGACCCGACTACGAGCTTATTATGGCAAATAAGTGTTGTTTGGCCATCGAGTCCACTATGATAAACCATGTTCCTGAAGTGAAAGACAAGCTGGAGGAAGTGGGTATTCCGGTTCTGATAGAACAGTCCAGCTACGAACCTCACCCCTTGGGACGAACCGAGTGGATAAAGCTGTACGGAGTGCTGACAGGCAAGGAAGCTGAGGCAACGCGTCTTTTTAATGAGCAGATCGCCTATATGAACGAAGCCGCCGGTCAAGAAAACACCGGTAAAACGGTGGCATTTTTCTATATCAATACATCAGGCTCTGCTGTGGCCAGGAAATCGGGAGATTATGTGACAAAAATGATTGAGCTGGCCGGAGGTAATTATATATTCGAAGATCTGGGGGACCCGGCCAAAGACACCAGCACCGTAACACTGGAGATGGAGAAGTTTTACGCCACCGCCAAGGAGGCCGATTTCATCATATACAACAGCACCATTGGCGGCGAGCTTTCTTCCCTCGAAGATCTGATCAGGAAAAACCGCTTGCTGGAGGATTTTAAGGCTGTACAAAACGGCAATGTATGGTGTATAAGCCAAAACCTGTTTCAGGAAACCACCCAGCTGGGATTAATGATTTCCGACCTGCACCGGGTTTTTACAGAAAATGAAAAAGGCTTGACCAAGCTGAATTTTATGTACCGGCTGCAGTAAAGAGAGGGTGATACACGGCGGAAAAGATGTTAATGGAACTTGAAAATGAAGGTGCCAACCGGCAGTTGAGATACAGTGTAACCCTGACAGTATTCCTTATCCTTTTTGTGGTATTGTTCTTATTGAATATCAATCTGGGAAGCGTCTCCGTACCCATTGACGACATTGTAAAAATTTTGTTCGATCAAGGAGGGAGCGCCACTGATTACGATATAATCTGGAAGGTGCGGCTGCCCCGGGTCATGTCGGCCATCATCCTGGGCGGTGCCCTGGCCTTGTCGGGATTTTTGCTGCAAACCTTTTTTAATAACCCTATTGCCGGCCCTTATGTTTTGGGAATTTCATCCGGTGCAAAGCTGATGGTGGCAATCGTTATGGTCACCCTTCTCAGTCAATACCATACGGTCAGTGCCGCAGTCTTAATAGCAGCGGCTTTTGTTGGCGCCATGATTTCCATGGGCTTTGTTTTGCTGGTGGCGAGACAGGTGCAGCGGGCCTCCCTGCTCATTGTCAGCGGTGTGATGCTGGGCTACATATTCTCAGCCATTACCGACTTTATCATTACCTTTGCCGACGACGCCAGCATTGTAAACCTGCATAACTGGTCCCTGGGCAGCTTTTCGGGCACTTCCTGGGCGGATGTGCAGGTCATGGCAGTGGTGGTGCTGTTCACCTCCGCCGTAGTGTTTCTTATGTCCAAGCCCATAGGAGCTTTTCAGCTGGGAGAGAGCTACGCCCAAAGCATGGGTGTTAATATTAAATTGTTCCGTGTTATGCTGGTCTTGCTCTCCAGTATGCTGTGCGCCTCGGTGGTGGCCTTTGCCGGACCCATTTCCTTTGTGGGAATCGCAGTGCCGCATCTGGTAAGATCATTCTTGAAAACCTCCAAGCCCCTGATGGTAATTCCGGTATGCTTTTTGGGAGGCGCAATTTTCTGCCTGGGCTGTGATTTGATTGCCAGAACCCTCTTTGCCCCCACGGAACTCAGCATCAGCTCCGTGACCGCAGTTATTGGGGCCCCCATCGTTATAGGCATCTTGATGAAAAGGAAAGCGTGGAACTGATCATGGATTATTTTTTCCGCACCCAGCAGCTGACAGTCGGCTACAATGGCAAGCCACTGATCAGAGACATTGAAATAAAGCTCAGAAAAGGGCAGATACTGACCTTGATCGGTCCCAACGGTTCCGGTAAATCAACGATCCTGAAAAGCATTACCAAACACCTGAAAAACATTTACGGCACCGTATATATCGGCAACCGCTCCATAGATGATATGAGCAGCCGGGATATGTCGTACCAGGTAGCGGTGGTCCTTACCGAAAGGTTAAAGACGGAGCTTATGACCTGCCAGGATGTGGTGGCCACCGGACGATATCCTTATACGGGAATGCTGGGCATACTCTCGGAGCAGGATCAGCTTCAGGTCAGGAATGCCATGGAGCTGGTAAATGCCTGGGATCTAAGGGACCAAGATTTCACCCAGGTCAGCGATGGACAGCGGCAGAGAATTCTGTTGGCCCGGGCCATTTGTCAGGAGCCGCAGATAATAGTATTAGACGAGCCTACCTCCTATCTGGATGTGCGCTATGAGCTTGAGCTTCTCAATATTTTAAGAATCATGGCGGAGGAGCGGAATATAACGGTTATCATGTCCCTCCACCAGCTGGATATGGCCCAGAAAGCATCGGATCTGGTCATGTGTGTAAAAGGCGAATATATTACTCACTTCGGAAGTCCCCGGGAGATATTTCAAAGAGAGCTCATCAGTGAACTGTACGAATTATCCAATGGAAGCTATAATCCCCTGTTTGGCAGCTTTGAGATGGAACGGCCCCAGGGCGAACCCAAAGTCTTTGTCATAGCCGGAGGCGGAACCGGTATTGCAGAATACCGGACCCTGCAAAAAAAGAGGATCCCTTTTGTGACCGGCATTCTCCATGAAAACGATATCGATTATCAGATCGCCCGCGACTTGGCCGCTCAGGTGTTTTTGGCAAATAGCTTTGAGAAGATTGACCATGAAACCTATGCCAATGCCCTGCAGATGCTGAAATCCTGTGAAACCGTAATCAACTGTCTGAAAAGCTATGGCCAAATGAATGAAAAAAACAAAGAACTCTATGAAGAGGCCCTGTCCATGGGGCTGAAAATCGCCAACAGCGCCGATGCACTGTGAAAAAATTAAACTATCGATCACCCCAGCCACTCTGGGGTGAGATAGACTAATACTCCCGAATTGCCTTGTATCGGAACATTATCGTAAGGCAGCCTTCATATTGGCAATATATTCCTTTAACGGACCGCGGGCCTTGCCCCCATACTCCCCAATTAGGCTGACGATTGCGCTGCCGACGATAACCCCGTCTGCATATTGGGAATACTCCGCAGCCTGCTCCGGCGTGGAAATCCCAAATCCCACCGCGATAGGGAGAGAAGTTACCGCTCGGAGCTCCTCAACCCGGGCTCTGATATCCGTCTTAATCTCATTTCGCACCCCGGTAACTCCCAAGGACGATACAAGATAAATAAACCCTTTTGCATCCTTTGCGATCCGGCTGATCCGCTCAGAGGATGTGGGCGCGACCAGGGCTATGACTTCAATGCCATACTCAGCCGCCGGATCTGCGGCTTCCTGCTGCTGTTCAAAGGGCAGGTCAGGGATAATGATGCCACAAACGCCTATGTCCCGGCACTTTTTGAAAAACCTGTCGTACCCGTAGACGAACACAGGATTTAAGTAGGTCATAAATACTATTGGCGCCCGGATCTTGCCTTGCAGTGAGGTCACCATCTCAAATATCCGGTCAAGGCGCGCACCGGCTTTAAGAGCCCGGATACCGGCCTGCTGGATGACCTCCCCCTCCGCAATCGGATCGGAAAAGGGAATTCCGATTTCAATCAGATCGGCACCGGCTTCCTGGGCGGCCAGAATATACTCCGCTGAGGTGGCCAGATCCGGATCTCCCGCCATAAGATAGGCAATAAAAGCTTTCTTGCCCTGAAAAGCCTCCGCAATCTTACTCATACAAATCCCCTCCCTTATATCGTGCAATTGCCGCCACATCCTTATCGCCCCGTCCGGAGAGACAGACCGCCACAATCTGATCTTTTTCCAGTTCCCTGGCCAGCTTTACCGCATAGGCAACCCCATGGGCCGATTCCAGGGCAGGAATAATCCCCTCCTGCCGGGAGAGATATTCAAAAGCCTGCACCGCTTCCTCGTCGGTAACCGGTACATACCGGGCCCTTCCCGTATCATGAAGGTAAGCATGTTCCGGGCCTATACCCGGATAATCAAGACCTGCGGAAATGGAGTAAACCGGGTCGATCTGACCGTACTCATCCTGGCAGAACAAGCTCTTCATTCCATGCAGGACGCCAAGGGAACCCTTGGCAATAGTTGCGGCGTGTTGGCCGCTTTCGATGCCGCGGCCCGCAGCCTCACAGCCGATTAAGCGGACCGAAGAGTCCGTGATAAAATCATAAAAGGCTCCCATAGCATTGGAACCGCCCCCGACACAGGCCACAACCGCATCAGGCAGCCGTCCTTCCCGTTCCAGCATTTGCTTTTTGAGCTCTGTGCCGATTACCCGCTGAAAATCCCGGACCATCATCGGATAGGGATGGGGCCCCATGACAGAGCCCAGCACATACAAAGTATCGTCCACCCGCCGGGACCATTCGCGCATCGCTTCATTGACAGCATCCTTCAGCGTCATAGTACCCGATGTTACCTGATGAACCCGGGCCCCTAAAAGCTCCATGCGAAATACGTTCAGTGCCTGCCGCTCCATGTCCTCCTTGCCCATGAACACCTCGCACTCCAAGCCCATCAGCGCTGCGGCTGTTGCGGCGGCAACGCCATGCTGACCCGCCCCGGTCTCCGCAATTATCCGTTTTTTTCCCATGCGCCTGGCCAGCAAAGTCTGACCCAGAACATTGTTGATCTTGTGTGAGCCGGTATGGTTTAAATCCTCACGTTTGAGATAGATCTTCGCACCGCCAACATTTTTGGTCAAATTCTCCGCGTAATAAAGCAGGGACGGACGCCCCGCGTAGTTTTGCAAAAGCAGGTCCAATTCCCGGCGAAACCCGGGATCACCTTTAAAATACTCATAAGCCTGCTCCAGCTCCTGAATGGCACTCATCAGGGTTTCCGGAACATACTGCCCCCCATAAGATCCATAAAAACCGAATTCCATATTCATTTACCCTCCCTTATCAGCCGGATGAACCGGCGCATTTTTTCTTCATCCTTTACGCCATCTGTTTCTACCCCGCTGCTGACATCAACACAGTACGGTGAAATCATTTGCAGTGCCTCTGAAACATTTTCTTCATTTAATCCCCCCGCCAGAAAGAAGGGAACGTTTACCGAAGCCACCAAAGCCCAGTCAAATCTTTTACCTGAGCCACCCCGTTCCCGGGTGGCCGTGTCGAACAGAAGGTAATCCGCCCCGGCGGGAAGCCGGGCCGGAAATGTATTGCCAACAGGAACTGCTTTGATCACCGGACAGCTTACATGTCTTCTCAGCTCCAGAATATCCCTTATACTTTCGTCACCATGAAGCTGCACCACATCAATAATCCCCTCCCGGACTAATCCGGCGATCATGGGAATTTCCTGATTCACAAAAACGCCAACTGCCCGGATGCCCGCTGCAAGCATTTTTTTCATTTCACGGGCCTGGGAGCAGGTTATCCTTCTTTTGCTGCCTTCTGCAAATACAAAGCCCACATAATCGGGAAGGCAGCGGTTGACTTTGCCTGCATCCTCAACGGTACACAAACCACATATCTTCACCTTTATCATACGTCCCCGCCTTTCAGTCCGGCTAAGAACCCCTTCTTATCCTTTGCGATCATGAGCGCTTCGCCGATGAGCACTGCGTCTGCATCGCTTTCCCGCAAGGCCGCCATATCTTCCCTGGTTCGAATCCCGCTCTCGGCCACGAAAATAACATCTTTGGGCGTCAGCTTCCGAAGACGGATGCTGTTGTGCAGATCAACCGTAAATGTACGCAGGTTGCGGTTGTTGACGCCGATCACCCGCGCTCCCGCCTCCAGGGCGATTTTAAGCTCCTGCTCGTCATGGACCTCCACCAGGGAGGAAAGACCGTATTCATCCGCTATGCCGATAAAACGCATAATTTGCGCGGGGCTTAAAATTGCGGCGATGAGCAGAATCGCGTCTGCGCCCAGGAAACGGCTTTGCTGAATCTGGTATGGATCAATGATGAAGTCCTTGCGCAGCAACGGCAGATTAATCCTGCTGCGAATCTCCCTCATATGCGCGTCACTGCCCATGAAATAATCCGGCTCCGTCAGCACGGAAATTGCGTCCGCCCCCGCCTCCTCATATTCCCGGGCGATATCTACATAGGGAAAATCCTCTGCTATGATTCCTTTAGAAGGGGAAGCCTTTTTCACCTCACAAATATAGGACACCCCCTCCTTCCCCAACGCCTTTTCAAAAGCAAAGCTCGTAAAGGGCCTGGGCGGCGGAGCCGGAAAAACAGGCATACACCTTTTGTCCCGTTCCACCCGTCCCCGGGCAGCAGTCACAATCTGATGGAGTATGTTCATTTCGCCACCTCACCCGTCACACGTACAAACTCCTCCATTTTGGCCCGGGCAGCTCCGCTGTCGATGGCCTCTTGGGCAATGCGGACACACTGGCGCATTGTTACATCGTTTTTGAACATATAGATGCAGCAGGCGGCATTGAGTGCCGCAATATCCCGTTTCGGCCCCAACTCTCCTGATAAAACGGACCGAGCTATTGCCGCGTTCTCTTCCGGCGATCCCCCCGTGAGCGCAGCGGCGGCACAACGCTGCAAACCGAACTGCTCCGGCGATATAAAGTAGCTGTTGAGTCTCCCCTCTGCTACTTCACAGATGGTGGACGCGCTTGTCAGGGATATTTCATCCAATCCATCATGGCCATGAACCACCATCGCCCTCTTTACTCCCAGATTTGACAAGACCCTGGCCAACGGTTCGACCAGATTTTCGTCGTAGACGCCCAGAAGCTGATAGGTGGCCCCTGCCGGATTGGCCAGAGGTCCGAGAATATTAAAAATTGTCCGCACTCCCAGTTCCTTGCGTATGGGGGCCACATGCTTCATGGCGGTATGATATACCTGTGCATGCATAAAGCATATGCCGGTTTCATCCAGCACTCTCTTGCTCTGCTCTGCAGTAAGATTGATATTGGCACCCAAAGCCTCCAGAACATCGGCGCTGCCACACTTGCTGGATACGCTGCGTCCGCCGTGCTTGGCCACCGGTACCCCCGCCGCCGCTACGATAAAAGCGGCTACCGTAGATATGTTGAAAGTAAACAGCCGGTCTCCGCCAGTACCTACGATATCCAAAACATCGATGCCGGGATTCATTTTGACACACTTTTCTCTCATGATTTCAGCACAGGCAGTAATCTCTTCAATGGTTTCCCCCTTCATACGCATGGCGGCCAGAAATGCCCCAATCTGTGAAGGCTTCGCCTCACCCTCCATGATTTGCTGCATTACATTTCGCGTTTCGGATAAGCTAAGCCCCTTACCGGCAAGAACACTGTAAATCGCCTGTTCAATCATTGAGAGCCACCTCCCGGGCAGGCAAGAAAATTTTCGATAATTCGCGTCCCACCCCGAGTCAGAATGGATTCGGGATGAAATTGCAGCCCATATAGATGATAGGCCCGATGCTTTACGCCCATTACCTGGCCATCCTGGGTTTCAGCGATAATGAGCAGCTCATCCGGCAGAGTCTCTCTTTTCACGGCCAGAGAATGATAGCGCCCCGCCTCCATAAGCGGCGGTAAACCGGCAAAGATCGGACTGCCGTTTGCTATATGCACAGTGCTTTTCTTTCCGTGCATTAGCTCCGCCGCATAACCTATATCCGCTCCGTAGGCCTGGCAAATCGCCTGATGCCCAAGACAGATCCCCAATATGGGACATTTCTCCGCCAGTTTCCTGGCCGCCTCTCCGCATACACCTGCGTTCTCCGGTCTTCCAGGTCCGGGAGACAGGATAATATGGCTGACCTCCAAAGCCTCTATTTCCTTTATGGTGAGTTCATCGTTGCGAATAACATGTATGTCCGGGCAATAGCTTCCCGCCAATTGGTACAGGTTGTAGGTAAAACTATCGTAGTTATCTATAATCAGAATCATTCTGTTCCCCCCTTCCCCCTTGAAGAGCGTTCATAACCCCTTGCACCTTATACAGCATTTCTTTATACTCAGACTCCGGCCGGCTGTCAGCAACAATACCGGCACCGGCCTGAACAAAAACCTTGTTTCCCTTTCTTACCGCCATCCGGATTCCAATGCAAAAATCGGCATTTCCCGTAAAATCCATATAGCCCATGGCCCCTCCGTACGGGCCGCGCTTCGTTTTTTCCAGCCCGTCAACCAGCTCACAGGCCTTTTTCTTGGGAGCACCGGAAAGGGTTCCCGCTGGGAGAGCGGCGGTTACAGCATCAAGAGCATCCTTTCCCTCGGCCATATCACCGGTCACCATGGAAGCAATATGCATTACATGTGAATAGGGTTTTACCTGATGGTAGCTGTCTACTTTAACGCTGCCAAAAACACTGATCTTTCCCAGATCGTTTCTGGCCAGATCCACCAGCATGTCATGTTCACTGAGTTCTTTTTCATCCTTTAGCAGTTCTTCGGCCCGCCGGGCATTTTCTGCCTCGTTCTCGCCTCGGGGCCGCGTTCCCGCCAGCGGAAATGAGCTTAACTTGCCGTCTCGCAGGGAGACCAAAGTCTCGGGAGACGCGCAGGCGATTTCCAGGTCGTCAATACGCATATAAACCATGTAAGGCGACGGGTTCGTGGTGCGCAGGATGCGGTATGTTTCCAGCAGTGAGCCTGTAAAAGGAGCAGTAAACCGGTTGGACAAGACGGCCTGGAAAATGTCGCCTTCTCTAATGTGATGCTGCAATATCTCCACATTGCGGCAGAATTCCACTTTGGGAAACAACGCCGAAAACCGGCCGCATTGTGCACCTTGCCCAGAGAAATCCCGGCTCTCCATTACCAGCCTTTCCATATCCTTCAGTTCCGCCACAGCATTAACATAATTCCGCTCCAGGTGTTCCGTTGATATATTGACAATCAGGAAGATCTTTTGCTTCAGGTGATCAAAAGCAATGACCTTGTCAATAAGCATCAGCCTGAAGTCATCAAAGCCTTCGTTGTTTGCCGCCGCCAATACGGGGGCCGGCTGGGTGTATTTGACGAAATCATAAGAAAAATAGCCCACAAACCCGCCGGTGAAGGGCGGCAGCCTGTCAATCGCCGGGCTTTTGTACCCGGACAGTATTTCACGGATAAGCTTAATGGGATCCTGGCTCCGGCTTTCAGATACTCCGTTTTTTGTTGTTGTCACAACCCCATCTGATCCGCTGATGGTCATTGGGGGCTCATAGCCTAAAAAACTGTACCGGCTCCAGTTATCGGTGCTGATAACGCTTTCTAAAATGAAGCAGCGTTCACTGCCGCACTGCAAGGTTCGTAAAATTTGGATGGGAGTCTTTATATCCCCCATCAGCTCCAGGGCCACCGGGATAACAGAGTATCCTTCCGCCAGCCTCCTGGCCTCTTCCAGTGATGGATAAAACATTAATCCGCCTCCTCAAAAATAGAGTGAGATAAAAAAATATGCCATCCTGCACCCTCGCCATCGTATCAGTCCCATACAAACCTCCTGAAAAATAAGAAACGCTTCTGTCCCTGCCCAGGGACAAAAGCGTCAGCTTCTGCGGTACCACCCAAAATTGGCGAAATTCGCCCACTCATTCCGTATACCAACATATACGCTCCCTTGATAACGGGTGGAGTTCCCGTCAGCCATTACTAACAGCGCAAAACTGCTTTCCTGCCGCCCTCATGAGTCCATTCCCTCATCTCCGCACTGCCGCACTCCCACCACCGGCGGCTCTCTGAAAGTTCTAAGAGATGAAATACTATTCTCAATCAAAGGTTCTTATTAAATTTATTAAATATAATACCTCCGTCTTTTTCGTTTGTCAATATCAGTATATTTTTATATATAGTTACTGAGACCATCTTCTTGAAAATAAACGACATATCAAGGGATAATCAGCCCACACATAGAATCCCTCTATGAAGCAAAAACCATCTGGCAAATACAGGAGGAGCAATGATGAAACCAGGTAAACTGTACGGAGTAAGTGTCGGGCCTGGAGACCCGTCACTTATGACGTTAAAGGCGGCAGCCCGTATCCGGAAGTGCAATGTCCTGGCAGCACCGCGCACCACCGGCGGAAAATCTCTGGCATTAAAAATAGCAGCCGAGGTTGTGGATACCTCCGGCAAGCACATTGAGTACCTGGATTTGCTCATGACCCGCGACCCGAAAAAATTGGCTGAAAGCCATAGCCAGGCAGCTGGCCGCATCGCGGTACACCTGGATGCCGGACAGGATGTTGCTATGCTTAATCTGGGTGATGCATCACTATACAGCTCATATTCTTATATCTGCCGCATCCTCCTGGAAAGAGGCTACGAGGCTGAAACAATTCCTGGTGTAACCAGCTTTTGCGCTTGTGCCGCCCTGCTGAATCAAAGCCTAACCGCTATGAACTCGCCCCTGCATATTATCCCGGCATCCATAACAGATCTGTCCTCTGCCCTGGCTTGGCCGGGAGGCAAGGTGCTGATGAAGTCCGGCCATACACTGCCGGAGATAAAAAGCCTTCTCCGCCAGCAGGGACTGGCGGAGCGCTCCTCACTGGTAACCGACTGCGGCCTCCCCACCCAGCGCGTATTCAGAAACATTGATGAAACAGATGACGAGGGCTATTTTACAACTATCATTATCAAGCCCTGACAGCTATGGTTAGTTTCTCATGGTGATTATATTATGGCTTCCTGCTTGCTCCTTTAGGGAATCTGCATATTTTCCAAATCCATTACCTCTATTCCAGCAGGCAATTCAAACTGAGAGTCGGCAATATCTCCGACTTTAATATTTCTGTATTCAAATACCATGGCTTCACCCTCAACAATGGTTTCTATTTTCAGAGGCAAGCCATAATCCTTCCAGATCCACATCCTGCTCTCAGCATCAGCAGTGCTTACATCATAGACCTGGCACTGTCTGCCATCAATTATTTCAGTCTTTACATATTTCATGTTTTCCGCTGTCAAGCCGGCTATGTAATCCTCCGGTGTTTCAGTATTCACTTCGGACTGTGCCAGAGGCATTTTCATGGCCATGCCCTGCGCTTCGTTGTATGAATACATAACCTGCTCATCACCCCGGACCAGGCTCACCATCTTGCCCTCATCTGCGGGCATATCCATCTCGATTCTCATATTGGAACCCTTTTGCCAAACCTTGGTAACCATTATCTCGCTGCCTTCCTGGGATATTACCGAATCAAAGGACAAACCCGAAATATTTTCCCCTTTACTCAGCAGGTCCTCAACCTGGATCTGATCGTTGCCGGCGGAAGAATCCGAACCCGTTGGTTCAGAAGGCTGGTTCCCTCCGCATCCTGCCATCAACAAAGCCAATCCAAAAACCAACAGAATCAAAAAAGTCATTTTATTCTTTCTGTTTAACGCCATGATACCACTCCTCTCATTCCATTACGGTCTTCCTAATTTTCTGCACCAAAGCAAGTATGTCCTCTATCCCCGGAAAATTTAAACACCAGCAGGGATTCGTTAATGCTTTGACAATTCATCCTGGACCGAAAACTTTTTTATGGCTTTCTTCTTCCGAGTCTGGGGGCCGGCTTTTCGGCTCCGCAAATGAAAAACACCTATGTCCCGTATTTTTGCAATCCGCGGTTTTTTCTTCTTCATTGTTATAACCCCCTTGCTTTTCTACATGATAAACTAGATGGAATCTCGAATATAGGGGGCTTTGTGTTAATTAATGGCAATCTGAACAGGATTCATGTAAGACACTATCTCCCGCTTCCAGGATTCTTCCGATGCATGTATGACACGTCCGGCAAACCGGTCCCGCAAAAATCTCAAAGCCCTCGTACGTTTTACCGCCATGGCGTAATCAGCATATTCAGGCATTTTTAGCTCATCATCCGTCAGCCGGATAATCTCTCGTTTAAAATTCACCGCTTCCATAGCGCGATTAAGGGCCGGGTAAAAGACACCCCAGCTTTCCAAAAACCTGTACATAAATGTAGCCGCCGCCGTTTCCACTCCCGTCGCCAGCTCCACCGCCGCTACACCTGGTTTCTTGCCGGGCGCAATAATCCACAAAACATCCTGGTTTTGCTCTCCGGCCAATCCTGACTTCATCCCAACGCAAACCTCCAAGGGGTCACATATCTCCTTGAAAAACCGGTATTCATTGCCTACGCGGCTTTGGCTTACCTGCGCTTCCACCGCCGTGACAAAAGACGGCGCTATCGCCGCAAGTTTGTGAAGCGGTACAGCAACACCCTCCGGCATCAGCTTTGCGATTGCCGATGCCTGCGCAGAATTAAGGCTGCCGTCCAGTGCGCGAACAGCGCTAAGCGCGCGAGTCCGCAGAAAATGCAGCCTGTCGGCCAAGCATTCCACAAAAGTATCCGTATCGTGCCCCAGACGTATAAATGAATAGCTCTCACCGGTGCCGAGGCTTAGAATAAGCTCAAAATCATTATCCTGCATACCACCGGCAAAACAAATAGGTATTCTCCGGGCGCCATCGTCAGGTGGCAGAATCAGGACACAGTCCTTATAGACTTCAATAACAGCCTTCCCGCTCACGTTCTTGTCTTCCTCTTCATAACGGTATTCACCCCTCGTCCTGAAGACCGGCGTGTCGGTAACGAACAAGGCTTTACGCACCTTTTTATTAAAAGCTTCGTTGAGTGTATTATAAAATGGTTCACAGCCCCTTTCAAAACGGGATAATGTGTATATGTCGGCATCGCTATGAATCTGGACTGCATAGTCCCTCAAGTCAATAGCAGTTATTTCCGAATATAGAATTACAATTCCGTCAAATAACGAAGCGATAAAAAGCCCGGCCTCATCTATGGTCAGCTTCACTTGCCCCGTTAATTGAAGGCATTTTAAATGTGCGGAGTATTCACTTGATGACATGATGCTCTCTCCTCATTGGTAATTAAAGCTTTGTACCACAGCCACCGCAGAAGTTGGTGCCGGGCGAATTTTCCTCCCCACAACCGGGACAGTTGACTGCTTTAGGGGCGTTCATGGGTGTGCCGCAATTATTGCAGAAACGAACATCGTGCGCATTTTTAGCCCCGCATTTTAGACAGACCGCCAGCTCCATAGAGGCGCCACAATTGCTGCAAAACTTGCCTGAACCCGCCGGTTTGCCGCAGGAAGAACATACAGCCTGCTTGCTCTCAATCCTGCCTTGCCAGACGGTGGCACTATCACCGGCTTCCTCAATGTTGCGCCGCATAGCATCGGCACGTGCCTTAGCAACAAAGATTTCCTGACGCGGAGCACATTCCACACATAATCCTTCCTCCTCGTTGTGGCAGACATCACAGACATACTTGTGACAGGAATGACAGCGGTGGAAATGGCTATGAGCTTCATTCTGCCCTCGCTCAAATGCTTTATCATGCTCCTTCTGCCATTCGGGACTCATACCGGTAAACCGTTCTGAAAGGATATTACTTCCCCTTTCGGCAGCATAACCCAGGCTGGAAGCACTTCCTCCGATCAGACTCCCCAGCAGCCCCACACCGGCCGCCAGTCCTCTCAGCCCTTTTCCTTTTTTGTAAGTTTCCGATTCAATGAAGCTGCTTTTATATCCATCCGAGCAATTGTCACAATAGAAAGTGAACTGGAACCCTGCCTCAGTGGAATTATCCTCATAATTTCGAGTAAACGCTTTTAACACGAAACTGTCCCCCTCTATTTTTTAATTTTCTTGCCACAGGCAGTGCATTTCGTATTTTCGAAAAATTGCAGTTCTCTACAGCGAGAGTTCTCACAGCGACGCATCAGGGAAACGCCGCAAGCCTGGCATTTTTCCTGCACAAAGCTCTCTTGCCCGCAGTTTGGGCAAGTGATGATCAACGACCTTCCGCACCCAGCGCAAAGGGACCATCCCTTTTTTATAGCACTCAGACATGTTGGGCAAGAATAGCCGAAGGGGCTGTAACTTCCGCATTCAGGGCAAAAACGGGCATCACTCTCAATATATGTACTACAGTGATGGCAGGGCTGTTTATAGGTTGCCATCGGAATCATCTCCTCTTTTCTTTTCGCGGGGACTGCAAATGGTACACATCATCACGGCCTCGTTGTAGTGGTCATCACACACCCATATATGGCAAGAATGACAGCGGTTGAAATGTCGTCGCGCTTCTTCTATAGAAAGCCGGGTCGCTTCCTTGACATCGGCGGCGGCAATCCGCTTAGTTGTGAAAGCTGTATCACATAAATCACAGAAATAAGAAAAAACATAATCGCCATTTTCTCTTTTCATCACGCTTTTTAATATAAGCTCCACTTTCAAATCATTTCTCCTCCTCCCGCCTACTGCTTCGCTGGACCTATAATCCCGCAATAAACATGTTCAGCTTTTGCAGCGCGCCATAGTCCATTTTGCGGATGGCCTCTGTAACCGCGTCTATAAGTCCCTCCTTTTTTCATCGTTCATATTCTCACCCTCTCTCGTGTCTGACCAATGATTGATTTAGTTAGATTATCACAGTATAATTTTTTCCAGATAGCTGCTTTATCGGGCCGATTTTCGCTCTCAGTATAAGGTTCCATACAGAGTTTGTAATCACCCCTGGGGTGATTTTGCGGGATAACAGAGCCGATTTTCGGGTGACTTTTCAGGCGGCTGCACAACAATTGAATTAATATTCCGGGGGAGGAATACATAACATGAGAAGAATAATTCCGGCAATGCTGCTGGTTGCTGTCTTGCTGTACGGAATGCTGACCGGATGCCAAGGCGGTACCAAGCTGGACCCTAAGAACCCGGTGACTATCACCATGTGGCACAATTATGGCGGTCAAATGCAAACCACCATGGATAAGCTGATAGACGAGTTCAACGTAACCGTTGGCCGGGAGCGCGGCATTATCCTGAACGTTACCTCCGTTACCGCTATGAAGGAACAGGAAGAAAAGCTGGCAATGATCGCCAATGGAGACCCCGGTGCACCCCAAATGCCGGACCTTGTGACTGCCTACCCAAAAACGGCGGCTCTGCTTGCCGCTAAAGGACTGCTAGCCCCATTGGAACATCAATTCACCGCCAGCGAGCTAGCCGAATACATTCCGCAATATATTGAAGAAGGCCGTCTTTCAGATGATAAACTCTATGTGTTTCCCATTGCCAAGTCCACCGAGGTACTGTTTGTCAACCAAACACTTTTTGACCGTTTTTCTGCCGCGACAGGTGTTTCCGTTGAAAGTCTGGCCACCTTCGAAGGAATTGCGGCCGCAGCTGCAAAATATTATGAGTGGACAGATGCTGAAACTCCGGATATTCCCAACGACGGTAAGACCTTTTACACGGCGGATTCATGGTCTAATATCGCACAGACAGGTATGGCGCAAATGGGCAGTATGTTTGCGGGCCCGGACCGGCTTTTGACCGACACATTAAGTTATAAAAAGATCTGGGATTTTTGTATTCCCTCAGCATTATCCGGCGGTTTCGCTGTATACAACGGCTATTCCTCCGACCTTTCCAAAACCGGTGATATCATATGCTCCACCGGCTCAACGGCGGGGATTTTGTTTTACGGAGATACAATAACCTATCCTGACAACACCATCGAGAAAGTTTCATATACCATCCTTCCATATCCAACCTTTGAAGGCGGAGAAAAAATCGCCCTGCAGCGGGGAGCAGGCATGGTAATCA
>Ga0123327_1000143_pt1 | contig 65915 bp, 50 predicted proteins | sample BioC13SIPDNA_4_FD_89701 | JGI IMG/M metagenome (GOLD analysis project Ga0123327, IMG submission 89701) | Anaerobic biogas reactor microbial communites from Washington, USA - Biogas_R1_B C13 SIP DNA | ecosystem: Engineered > Bioreactor > Anaerobic > Unclassified | place: Washington, USA...
GCCGAACGGCTGCAGGTCGCCGGCTATGCGCAGTATGAGCTATCCAACTGGGCGCGCCGCTCGCCGGGCGATGCGCAGCGCGTCTACCCGCAGTTGGCCTGCCACCATAACTTGCTGTACTGGCACAACGAGCGTTACCTGGGGTTGGGCGCGGCGGCGGCGTCTTTCGATGGCGAACGGCGTACGGTAGCTCTCGAACACCCGTTACGCTATCTCGATGCGCTGGCGGCCGGTGAGGGTGTTATCGCGTCTGAGGAGACGCTGAACCCCGCCGAGCGCCTGGATGAGACGGTGGTGTTGGGGCTGCGTCTGGTGCGCGGCGTCAGCTGGGCGTGGCTCACCGCGCGCTTTGGTGTAGATGCCCGCCAGGTGTATGCCGACGTCATCGCTGCTCAGCAAGCGCAGGGGTTGCTGCTGGCCGATGCGCAGGGTATGCGGCTGACACCACGCGGTCGCCTGTTGGGCAACCGCGTGTTCGCCGCGTTCTTACGAGACGAAGTGCGCTAGCCGCGCTGGATGGTCATCTTGGCGTGGGCCTGCTCGCGGATCTCATGCAGGCGCGCCAGTTCGTCGGCACCCAGCTGCTCTTTGGCCGAGTCGAGATAGGCGTCGAACTGCTGCAGAAAGGCATCGTTGAGCAGCGAACGGTTTTCTTCGAGGATGGCGCCGCTCTCTTCGAGCGATTGAGCGCGAGATAGCCGTGTGATCAGCCGCAGTTCGGGCGGCAACTGGCCCTCAATGGCGTTGCGCACCGCCTCCATCAGGCGCTGCAGGCGCTCGACGCGGCGCGTGTCGCCCTTTTGCTGGGCTGTGCGCAGGTAGCGCTGCAACACCACAAAAAAGGCCTCATCGTACTCGCGGAGGTGCTCGGTCGCGGCTGCCGCCAGATCGTCGGCCTCTAGCAGCTGCATGATGAGCAGCGCGGCGTCATCTTGCGCCTGCTGTGAGGCGTTGCGTAGGGCATCCAGCTCTTGTAGCAGCTTTTCGCGCAACTCTAGCAGGTGGTCTCTCTGCTCGCCCTCGGCGGCCTCGATGCGCGCCGTGAGGCGCTGGAAAAAACCATAATCGAGCCGCTCATAGTTGAGCGCCACGTTGGCGCGCCAGGCCTCGCCGTCTAGCGACTCGAGCAGCAGATCAGCCACCTGATCGTAACTTGCATCGGGCGCGGCTGCCTGTGGCATGGCGGGGTTGACCCTCTCGAGAAGCTTGTCGCGCAGCTGCTCAAAGGCATCGTCGGGCTGGCCCTGCTCGCGCTCTGCCTCGATCACCTCGGCCAGCAGTAAGAAGAACTCATAGTTCAGCTCGGCCTTGTGGTCGGCCACCAACTGGTCGAGGGTGGCATCGTCATCGACGGCGGCGATAAGCTGGTTCAGCAGGCTCATGCGCTGGCGTTGGGCCTGCAGCGCCTCTTTGGAGATGCCATCGGCCTCGAGGATGGTGTCGAGCAAGCTCTCAAAGGTGAGCAGGGTGCGCGGCCTCAAAAAGTAGCCCTTGCGTTGCTCGGGCGGCAGGCTGTCCATCACAGTGTTGACCAGGCGCCCCAGAAAGCGCTCCTGGTCGTCATTGGAGAGGCCCAGCTCGGCGGGCATATAAGTGAGCAAGAGCTCTTTGGCCGGGTCATGATAAAGCAACGGCGAGCTCAGCAGGCCACCGGCGCCGCAGTCGGGGCAGACTGCGCGGTTGATCTGTCCGCGCAACAGCCGTTCTTTGCTCTCGGGGTCGGCGCCCACATCGATGATGGTGGTGATCTCGGCCATAAAGCTACGGCCGCACTGGGGGCACTTGACCTGTGTGGGGATGGCGGGATATGGCATGGCTCTTCCTCGCAAGCGATCAGGCAGAATGGGTGTGACGGCGCAGCAGAATCCGCTGTACAACGGCCTGCGGGGTGGTCACGACGGCTGCCTCGGCCTCGGCCGCGGTCAGCCCTGCACCGAGGGCCACCTGCCGCGCCTCATCCAGGGTGATGAGATTGTTGTAAGCGTGGGTGTCTGTGTCAACCACCATCAAGGCGCCTGCCTCGCGGCAGGTCTGCGCCACATGGCCGTTAGTGAGGCAGTGGCCCTTGCGCCCGGTGATCTCGACGATCATGCCGCGCTCGGCGGCCAGGCGGGCTTCTTCAAGGGTGATAAAGCCAGGGTGGGCCAACAGGTCCACCTCGGGGCACTCGATGGCGGCGCGGTTGGTGCCGGCGGCCACCGGTTCGACGATGGTTTCGCCGTGCACCACCACCCACTCGGCGCCCAGACGCTTGGCCTGGCGCGCCAGTTTGGCGATGGACCCTGGCGCCACGTGAGTCAACTCGACGCCCACCAGCACGTGCAACGGCCAGTCAGCGGGTTGTTGCGCCACAAAGCGGCGCAGCCGCTCGATCAGGTCGCCGAGGTTGCTGGCATCGGCGTGGTCGGTCATGGCGATGGCGGCATGGTCGCATATAGCGGCCCGTTGGGCCAGCTCTGACGGCAGCAGCTCGCCATCTGAATAGAGCGTGTGACTGTGGAGTTCGATCCGTCCTTGTTTGACCATACCGGTAAGTATACCCCCCATACGCATCATGTCAATGGTCTGGCTAGAGCCCATCCCAGATCATCGCCACGCCCTCGGGCCTGAACCCCAGTGCCCGCAAGAGCTCCTCACCCGGGCTGCCCAGCGGCGGCTGCTCATCCCATGATTCGACCAACACGCGCTTGGGGCGGTGGCACAGCCCGCCTGGGGCCGTCAGGTGCTCACGCAGCAGCCGTACGGCCTGCGACACCGTCTCTGGCAGACACTGCGCCAGGGCCCGCCAGCGGCGCCCGCCGTGCTCATAGATGAGGATGGGTACGCCGTCTTGCAGGACGATATGGTTCGATGCCAGTCGGGCGCAGCGCAGCACCTCGACCTGCTCGGCCTCAAGCGCTCCATAGAGGTAGGCGGGGTCAGTGGCGTTGACCAGCGTCAGCGCGCCACGGCCGGGCGCGTTGGCGCCGGCCCACTCGCGCAGTTGTTGGGCGGCCTCGGGCAGGGCGTACTGAATGCCCCGCAGCCCACGCACAAAGTAGCCACGCCGCACCTGGCCGCGCAGCTCGAGCATTTGCAGCTGGCGCTGCAGCTCGCTCCAGGGCAACAAGCCCTCTTCGCGAGAGTACAACTCGTAACAGACGATGCCGTAGCGCCACAGCAGCTGGCGTACCTGATGGTCGGCGACGTCATTGGCGGTGCGCTGGGGCCCCTGCACTGCAAAGCGGTCGGTGCGCCCCCAGCGCCCCACCAGAACGCCGACGGGTTCGCCCTCAGCCTCGCGCCCTGCGCCACGCCGCGAGGCGGCTTCGCGCTGATAGGCAGCCAGCCAGCCGTTGCGCGCCGGGGCGGGCGGTTCAGACTGAGGGCGGCTGGCGCGCCAGGCGGCCAGGTCCTGGTCAAGCGCGCTCGTGAGGCCGCCCGAGGCGGTAAATCGACCGGCATGCGCCACCATGGCGCGCGCATCCTCAAACCGATCGCTGCTGGCCAGGCCCGCCAGGGCCAACTCGACCAGCGCTGCCTCGACCTGCTGACGGCCCAGGCTCAGGGCAGTGACGAGGTCTTGGGGATAGCTCTCGCCCTCGGCTCGCATGAATGCTAGCACCTGTTGAGCCTCGGTGCTGAGGGCGCTTTCGTCGGTCTCGGGGCGGGCATACATGCCTGCTGTTCCCCGCTCAACCAGGCGCACCGTCAGGTGGCGCGCTGCGCCGCCCTGGCCCAACCAGACGAGCTGCCCGGTTGTGGTGAGTCCATCGAGAACGCCGGCGGCATCTTGGCCCAGACGCAGCGTCAGTACGTCGCGTTCCCACACTTCGGCTGGCAACAGGCTGCCCCGCAGACGGTCGACCACGTGTGCCAGCGCCTCTGGGCCGTGTGGGCGATGAGATGGGTGCAGACCATGCCAGCGAAGCTCGAAATCAGCCAACGCAGGGATCGAAACGGGCTGCACCTCTTTGCGCAGCACTGCCAGCGTGCGTCGATGGATGCGCTCGAGCACCTGGCGGTCACACCACTGACGCTCGGCGGCGCCAGGCGTCAGATAGCCGGTGACGGCGCGCCCTTCGGTTGTCATGCGCTCGAGGCAAGCATCGAGCCAAGCCTCCGCCACGTCATAGCGCGCCAGCATGTCGCCTCGCGTCAGAGGGCCATGGGTGCGCAGCATGCGCCGCAAGATGATCTCTTGTGCCTGGCGACGGTCGCGCCGTGCAGAGATGAACTCGGCGGGCAACCATGCTGGAGGCGGCCCGCCCAGGGCCCAGGCATCGCGGTAGAGGCTGTACATCTCGGCGGCGATCCAGCGATCGGTATGCGCCACCTCACCGGGCACGGGCACCTGCAGGGCGCGCCCTTGGGCGGCGAGTTGCAGCAGCCAGGCGCGCCCATCGCCCAGGCTGCGCTCTGCGACCTCATCCGAGGTCAGGTCGCCGAGATCGCGCAGAATGACGTCGAGCTCGTCGACGCTGCGGGCGCGATAGCCGTCGGCCAGGTGTTGCAGCTCTTGCTCGACGGCGGCGATCGCCTCGGGCCGCAGCAGGTCTGGCAGCAGACCCTCATCGAGGAGCTGGCCCAGCAGCTCGCGATTGACCGCCAGCGCCTGCATCTGGCGGATCTCTTTGGGGGTATCGTCTTCGTAGAGGTTGATGGCAGCAAACTCAAAGAGCAGGCCGGCAGCCAGGGGCGAGGGCACCACAGTCTCGGCCACCACCACGCGGATCTCGCCCTGCTGGATGCGAGCGAGTACGTCTAGCAGGCTCTGCAGATCGAGCACGTCGCGCAGGCAATCGCGGTAGGTCTCGGCGATGATGGGAAAGTCGTCATAGCCGCGGGTGGCTCTCAGCAGATCGCGCGCACGCAGGCGCTGCAGCCAGAAGGGCGTGCGATTGCTGGCGCCGCGTGTCGAGGGCAGTAGCAGCGCCCGCGAGGCGTTCATGCGGAAATGGGCGCCAAAGACGGCCGAGCTGGGCAACTCGAGCAGCAGGCGCTCGCGGGCCTCTTCGGGGCCCAGGTGCGAGAGCAAGGCGGTGGGGGGCTCGCGTTCGGCCTCGAGCAGTCGAAAGAGGATGCCATCGTCGTTGACCTGTGTCTCGACCTGCAAGTCATACTCGTCGCGCATGGCGTGGGCCAGGGCCAGCGCCCAGGCGCTATTGACCCGCCCGCCAAAGCACGAGTGCACGGCCATGCGCTGGTCTCCCAGGGCGTCGGTGAACAGCTCGACGATCACGGTGTCATCTGACGAGATGGCCCCCAGCACTGCGATCTGTTGGCCCACATAAAGGATGGCGTTGCGCGCCGAGCTTTTGTCGAGGGCGTACTCGTCGCACAGCCAGGCCACCAGGGGCTCGGTTTCGACGGGCCATTCGCCCTCGGGGCTGTCTGGCAGCAGGTCGAGCGCTGCCACGCGCATCGCCAACTCGCGCCGAAAGGCGCCCAGCCGCTGGCCCAGGTAATAGTCGCGCCGCGGGGCATCGCCACGCCAAAATGGCATGCGGGGCATGTTGCCGGCGGCGTCGGCCACCACCACACGATCCTCGGTTATCTCGGTGACCCTCCAGGTGCCCGTGCCCAGGGTAAAGACGTCGCCCACCTGCGTCTCAAAGACAAACTCCTCATCGAGGGTGCCCAGCAGCGTCTTGCCGTCGGGCAGGTAGACACGAAACTGCCCGCGGTCGGTGATGGTGCCGCCATTGCGGATGGCCAGCAGCCTGGCGCCTGGCAGGGCATAGAGCATCTGATTGACGCGATCCCAAACGATGCGTGGGCGCAGCTCGGCAAAGCGTTCAGGGGGGTAGCCGCCGCTGAGCATCTTGAGCACGCCCTCGAATGCCTCACGGGTCAACTCTTGATAGCCATAGGCCTGGCACACGAGCTGATAGAGGGCATCGACCGGCCAGTTCTCGACGGCCACCATGGCCACGATCTGTTGCGAGAGCACGTCCAGGCAGTTGGCGGGCGTATAGGTGGGCTCGATATCGCCAGTGAGCATGCCATGGGCCACGGCAGCGGCATCTAGCAGATCTTCACGGTAGGTGGCATAGATGCGGCCCACGCTGGTCTGCCCTACCAGGTGGCCCGAGCGCCCCACGCGCTGTAGCCCGCGAGACACGCTGCGCGGCGACTGGATCTGGAGCACCTGGTCGACGGCGCCAATGTCGATGCCCAGTTCGAGCGATGAGGTAGCGATCAATGCCGGCAACTGCCCCTGTTTGAGCGCCTTTTCTAGCTCGTGGCGTACCTCTCGCGAGACGCTGCCGTGATGCGCCCTAAAGGGCCCCCCAGCGCGGCCTGTGCCAAACATCCCTTCGCCACGCGGCGTGCCCTGCTCGAGCAGAGCGTTGGGCGAGCCCGGCGCCACCACCTCTTGGTCTTCGAGGGCGAACTGCTCGTTGAGCCGGTCTGCAGCCCGCTCAGCGCCACGGCGGCTGTTGGCGAACACCAGCGTGGTGCGGCTCTTGCGGATGCGCGTCAACACGTCGGGGATGAGCGAAGGCCAGATGGAGCCGGCGAGGGGTTTTTGCAGGTCTGGCACGGGGGTAACCACCTGCAGGTCGAGGGGCTTGAGGGTGCCAGCGTCGATGATGGTGACGGGGCGTGAGGCGAGCTGCTCTACGCCCTCGTCGTTCTCGTCCCAATCTTGGCCCACCAGAAAGCGCGCCACCTCGTCGAGCGGACGCTGCGTGGCCGAGAGGCCAATGCGTTGATAGGGTCTCTCGGTCAGATGCTGCAGGCGCTCGAGGCTCAGGGCCAGGTGCACGCCGCGCTTGCTGCCGCACAGGGTGTGGATCTCGTCGACGATCACCGAGTGCACGGTACGCAGGATGTCGCGGGCGCGCGGGCTGGTGAGGATGAGATAGAGCGATTCGGGCGTGGTGATCAGAATCTGCGGCGGATCGGTGACGAGCTTGCGACGGTCGTTGGCCGAGGTGTCGCCGGTGCGAACGGCACTGCGAATGGCCGGCAACGGCAGGTCGAACTCACGAGCCACCTCGCGGATACCGCGCAGCGGCTCGCGCAGGTTGCGGGCGATGTCGTTGTTGAGCGCTTTGAGAGGGCTCACGTAGAGGATCTGGACGCCCTCGAGGTCGGGGTTCTCTAGCAGGTCGTTGGCCACCTGGTTGATGCCCCATAGAAAGGCAGCCATGGTCTTGCCCGAGCCGGTGGGCGAGAGGATGAGGGTATGCTCACCAGCGGCGATGGCCGGCCAGCCCAGCGCCTGTGGCGGCGTCGGCTCGCCGTATTGCTGCTGGAACCAGGCCGCCACAGGCGGCAGGAAGCGTGCCAGGATGTCATCTGCAGATTGCTGTGGCATAGGTTTGACCCGTGGCCTGAGAACAGGCACAATCAACTACCGCCGCCTGGCAGAATGCGGCAGCGGGCTCTGATAGAAAGGCGCCGCAAGATGAATGAGATGATACGATTGTACGAGCGGCCACTCAACCAGGTCAACTATATGATCGCAGGCTGGGAGCAGTGGGCCGATGCCGGTGAGAACTCGTCGGGCTTGCCCGCTTACCTGATCGAGCAACTGGGCGCCCGCCGCGTGGCAGAGATCAAGGGTGACGAGTGCTATCTCTTTCAGATGCCAGGCACACATCACCTGATGCGGCCGCAGGTCAAGCTCAAGAACGGGCACTGCGTCAGCATGTCTGAGCACCGCAACGAACTCTGGTTCACTCATATCGGCGACAAAGGATTGTACATCTTCTTGGGCGAAGAGCCCCATCTCAATGAAAAGGCCTATGCCAACGCCTTTTTCGACCTGGTGCAAGAGGTCGGCATCCGTCGCGTGGTGAGCGTGGGCGGTGTCTATGGCGCCATGCCCTTTGAGAAGGAGCGCGAAGTCTCGTGCGTCTATAGCCTGCCGCGCCTGCGCCAAGAGCTTGGTCGCTATGCGGTGCGCTTTTCGAACTATGAGGGCGGCACCACAATCGGCAGCTTTTTGGCCTACCATGCCGAGTTGCGCGGCATCGAGATGGTAGCAATGAACGCCTTTTCGCCTGCCTACGAGTTTGTGCGTATGGGCATCACCGTGCAGGCCATGCGCGTCGAAGAGGACTGGAAAAGCTGGTACGACCTGATGCGGCGCATCGACTATATGTTTGGCTTGGGCCTGGACCTGTCGGACCTCGAAGAACGCGCTCAGAACCTGGTTGATGCCTGGGTGACCAAGATCGACGAGTTGGATGCCAAACACGCAGAGTTGGGCGTCAAGGATTATCTGTCGTCGATCGCCGCTGACTTTGTAGAGCGCCCCTTTGTGCCGCTCGATCAGGCCTGGAGCGAACTCGACGAGCTGTTGAACGACAATGACGAGCAGGGAGAGTGAGGACCTCTGAGCGAGGATGTTGAGGAGCCGTTGGAAGGCCAGGCGCCAGCGATGAAGATCATCACCAGCCACGAGCGCGCCGACATGGACGCCCTGGCATCCATGTATGCGGCCAGCCTGCTCTATCCCGACCATGACGTGATCTTGCCGATCAAGCTCAACCGCAACGTGCGTGACTATGCCATGTTGTATCAGGACGAGCTGCCCTTTGGCGACCGCGAGCGCATCGGGCGGCGCACCATCACCGATGTTTTGCTGGTGGATACGCAGGCCATCTCTCCCATGCGTGGTATGTCGCCGCGCACGCATATCCAGGTGATCGACCACCATGAACTGCAAGAGCAGGATCAGCAGGTCAGCATCATCCAGCGCGAGACGGTGGGAGCCTGCACCACGCTGCTGCTCGAGCGGATCCACGAACGTCAAGTGGCGTTGACGCGGGTGGGCGCCACGCTGCTGCTGATGGGTATCTATGAGGACACGGGGGCGCTCTCCTTCTTGACCACCACCCACCGCGATGCGCGCGCCGCGGCCTGGCTGCTCGAGGCCGGCGCCGACCTGGAGCTGCTCAACGAGTTTCTTTCGCGGCCACTGACCACCGAGCAGCGGCAGGTGCTCGACACGCTGCTCGTTACGGCGCAGATGCACTCGGTAGCGGGGCGCAGCGTGTGCCTCGCTACCATCGTTCTCGATCGCTATGTCGATGAGCTGTCGGCGCTGGTTCATTCGCTGATGAGCGTGTACGAGCCCGACGCCTGCTTGATGCTGGCCCAGTTCGAGGGCGATATTCAGGTCATTGCGCGCAGCAGCACCGATGCCATCGATGTGGGCGCCCTGCTGCGGCAGTTTGGCGGCGGCGGGCACGACAAGGCGGCTGCGGCGCGCGTCGAGGACGTCGACGTGGCCACCCTGCAGCGCGAGCTGCTGGACGCCCTGGCCCAGGCGACCACGCCGCCCGTGCGGGTGCGCCAGATCATGTCGACCAATGTGCACACGCTGTCGGCCGACATCACCATTCGCGATGCGGCCCAGCTCATGCGGCGGTATGGCCATGAGGGCTTTCCTGTGGTCAGCGAGGACGAGCGGCTGGTCGGTATCGTCACTCGTAGCGATATCGACCGCGCCCTGCATCATCGCCTGGGCGAGATGCCGGTGCGTACTGTGCTCTACACCGGCTCGGTGAGCGTCGACCCAGAGATGCCGGTAGAGCGCGTACAGCAGGTGATGATGGAGCACAGCCTGGGGCAGGTGCCCGTGGTGCAGGACGGCCGGTTTGTGGGCATTGTCACCCGCACCGACCTGATCAAACTATGGACGCCCAACCGCCGCACCTCACGGGCCAATGGCATCCCCAGGCTGATGGATGAGGCGTTGCCGGGCGGCCTGCGCGAGCTTTTGCTCACAGCGCGCGACGTGGCCAACGATCTCGGCTATGCCCTCTATGTGGTGGGTGGCTTTGTGAGAGACCTGCTGCTGGGGGCCCCCACGCTAGATCTCGATCTGGTGGTCGAGGGCGACGCCATCCACATGGCGCGTGAACTGGCCCCACGCCTGGGCGCACGTGTTCGCAGCCATGGCCGCTTTGGCACCGCCAAGATCATCCTGCCAGACGATCGCCCTGATGGCGTGCCCGCCGCGCTGGATTTTGTGACGGCCCGTACCGAGTTCTACGAGCGGCCCACGGTGCTGCCCACCGTTGAGCGCAGCTCGATCAAGCAAGACTTGTACCGGCGAGATTTCACCATCAATACCATGGCGATCTGTCTCGATCGGGGGCGCTATGGCGAACTGCTCGATTTCTACGGAGGCGAGCGCGACCTGCAGCAGCGGCGCATTCAGGTGCTGCATAATCTGAGTTTTGTCGAGGACCCCACGCGCATTCTCAGAGCAGTGCGCTTTGAGCAGCGGCTGGGCTTTGAGATCGAAGAGCGCACGGCCAAGCTGATGGACGATGCCCTCGAACTGCTCGACCACGTCACCGGAGAGCGCCTACGCCACGAGATCTACCTGTTGCTGGCCGAGGCTGAGCCCGAGAAGGGGCTAGAACGCCTGGGGCGCATGGGGGCGTTGGCTCACATCCACCCTGCGTTGCACTTTGGGCGCGATATGGCCGAGCTGTTCGTTCGTCTGCGGCAGCGCTTTTGTGTCTGGCCGGCGCCCGAACAAGAGGGGGGGACAGATGCCAGCGACGACCAGGAGCCCGACGCTCCGGCCCTGGGCCTGGCCTATCTGGCATTGCTGACCAGTAGCATGTCTGCTGGGGAGCTGAGCGCGCTGGTGACGCGTCTGCACTGCTCGAGCCGCGATGCGCGGCTGCTCGGCGAGGTGGCAGCGCTGCGCGAGAGCCTGTCAGACCTGGGCGCTGTGGCGATGTTGCGCAGCACCCTCTTCCATCTGCTCAAACCCTACTCGCGCGAGGCGCGTTTTGTGCTGTCGGTGCTGGCAGATACAGACGTGGTGCGTGCGCGGCTCGATCTCTATGAACGCGAGCTCGCCGCGACGGCGCCAAGCGTCGATGGTCACTTTCTGCGGTCGTTGGGGCTACCGCCCGGGCCGATCTATCGCGCCATCCTCGATCGCGTACACGTGGCGCTGCTCGATGGCCAGATCACGACGCTGGAGCAGGAGCGAGCCCTTGCAGACGCCCTGGCGCAGCAAGCGCTCAAGTCTCAGCGCTAAAAGATGCGCGCGATCTCGTCGCGTTCGAACAGCGGTAGTGGTTCGCGTTGCCCGTGGCGCAAAAGCCAGACGCCCTCTTGAGGCGGTGTGGCCTCAGCGATGATGGCCGCCGCATAGCCTGCATCGGCGAGCCGCCGCAACAGCCCCTGCGAGTGCTCGGCCGCCACAGCCACCACCAGCGCTCCTGACGCGATGGTGCCCAGCGGGTCGAGCCCCAGCTTTTCGCACAGGATACGCCCCTCCGGCGCCAAAGAGATGGCCTCATGCTGCACCTCGAGGCCGATGCCTGCTGCCATGGCCAGCTCGTGCAGGCCGGTGGCCAGGCCGCCCTCGGTGGGGTCATGCATGGCGTGCACACCGGGCCAACTGGCGGCCAGGCGCGCTGGCTCGAGCACCGAGATGCCGGGGTCGAAGAGAAAGTTCTGTGCCCGCGCAATGGTATCGGCAGACACGCCCAGACTGCGCAGCAGGGGGGCCTTTTCGCGGGCGATGATCGCCGTGGCCTCGATGGGGATGCTCTTGACCAGCACGATGTGGTCGCCCACGCGCGCGCCAGAGGTGGTCAGCAGGGCCTCTTTGGGCGCCTCGCCGATCATTACCCCCACCACGATGGGCCGCGACAGAGCGTGCACCACTTCGGTGTGGCCGCCCACCGGCGTGATGCCCAACGCGCTGCATGCCTGGTGAATCTGTGCGAAAATGCCTTCGACCAGGGCAGGCGTGGTGTGTCCCTCGGGCAAGAGCACCGTGTTGAGCATCCACAGGGGCTGGGCACCACTGGTGGCTACGTCGTTGGCGTTGACGTGGACGGCATACCAGCCGATCTGATCGGTGGCAAAGGTGATGGGGTCGGTCTTGATGACCATGTAGCGGTCGCCATTGTCGATGACGGCGACGTCTTCGCCCACGCCAGGGCCGGCGATCAGGCGGCCGTTGCTGCTGGCATACTGAGCCAACAGGCTCTGCATGTATTCGAGGGGTAGCTTGCCCGTCGGAAAGATCGGTTGGTGTGTCATGCGCTCGGACCCGTGATGATGGTGCTCAAAGACCTACTGTACGCCGCCACCAGAGAGACGCCAAACGGGGGCCAAGCCAGAGCTCGACCCCCGCGAGCGATGTCAGACGGTCGCGTCAGTTGTGGTTCTTGGCAGGGAAGAGCAAGAACACCAGGTTCAGCAGAACGCCGATAACCGCCGAGGTGGCGATGGCCGGCAGCCCGTCGGGAAAGACGCCCGGAACTGCCAGCGGCAGGTTGCCACCGGGGAACATCGAGCCGCCGATGCCCACGATCAAGATGACAGCGCCGATGGCCAGCTGTTTGGGGTCGAACAGGTCGACCTTTTCGGACTGCATCAACGCCACGCCCTGCAGGCCGATGACGCCGAACAAAAAGATGGCCAGGCCGCCGGTGACGGCAGTCGGCAGCGTCTCGACCACGGCGGCCAGTTTGCCGAAAAAGCCCAGCACCATGGCGATCACGCCGGCAGCCACCAGAACGGGCACCGAGTAGTTGCGCGTAATGGCCATCAGCGAGTTGTTCTCGCCATAGTTGGTGCCGGGGCAGCCGCCCAGAAAGCCGTTGATGGCGTCGCCCACGCCGTCGAGGATCAGGTTGAGGCCGATGAGCCGCTTGATATTGAGCGGCTTGCGCCCCAACTGCTCGGCGAGCTGGTCGACATAGAGGCTGATCTGGTAGAGGTGGGCCGTGGACTCGGGGATGGTGGCAATGGCGATGGGGGCGATGGCCAGGATGGCCGACCACTTGAACACCGGCAGTGTAAAGTTGGGCACGCGCGCCCATTCGGCCGCCACTACCGGCGCAAAGATGTGTCGCAACGTCGTGTTCATGCCGTCGCCAAAGGTCATCATGCTGCGCGCAGGCCCCAACGAGGACAGGAACTGCCCTGCCTCGATGCCCTTGGCGAGCACATAGCCGCACAGCGCCCCCAACAGCACCGGAATCATGCTGACAAAGCCCTTGCCGCGTAGATACGCCGAAAAGACGATCGTCATCAGCGCCGTAAAGGCGGCCACGAGCCAGCCTGCCGAGGCCATATCGAGCGCTGTCTTGGCCAGCGAGATGCCGATCACGATGGCTACCGAGCCGGTGATGATGGGCGGCAGCACCTTGTCGAGCGCCTCTTTGCCCACCGCTCGAATGACCAGGCCGGCCAGAATCGACACCACGCCGGTGGCGATGATGCCGCCCTGGGCCACCCGCACGCCGCCTGCCTCGGCGCCGACGATGGCCGCCACGGCAGCGATATACGAAAAGCTCGAACCATAGTACAGCGGGATGCGCATGCCCGAGCCCAACAGGGCGATGACGGTGGCCAGGCCGCTGGCAAACAGCGTGACGCCCACATCAAAGCCGGTCAGGATGGCCACCAGCACCGTCGCGGGGAACATGGTGATGACGTGCTGAAAGCCAAGGGCGACCATTGCCGCAAACGGCGGACGGTCTTGGGGCAGATAGCCGACATGTTTGGTTTGGGTAGCCACAGAGATCTCCTTTCCACCAATTCGACACGCTCGTCTGCCACACCATTGTGCCTTTGATGGCCACCATCGGCCGCGACCGAAACCCCGGCACGAGAGCCAAACGCATCATAGCGGGGTGACTGGCACAAGGCGCAAAAAAAACGGAGACCAGAGGGTCTCCGCTGCTATCGCAATGGCAAGGTCGCGCCCATCAAGGGCGCGAACGCCTCCCACAGTGCCAATGTGTCCATGTCGCTGCGCTTCTCTCGTGCAAAACTGCGAGATTGTAACCAGAGACGCCTATGATGTCAAACACAACTGGCCTGTAGCGGCATCGAGCCTGCCAATGCCCCGCGATGTGGCCACGATCACCTCGCTCACCATGCCGAGGAATAGGCCATGTTCGACCACGCCAGGGATGGCATGCAGCGCAGCGGCGAGGGCCTGGGGCTCAAAGGGCTCGGCATAGCGGCAGTCGAGGATATAGTTGCCTTCGTCAGTGACATAGGGTTGGCCGTCACGCAGACGCAGTGTGGGCTCGCCGCCCGTGCGCGCCACAGCGTCGCGGGTGCGCTGCCAGCCAAAGCGCACCGCCTCGACGGGCACGGGGCTCACGATGCCCAGGCGCGGCGAAAGCTTGCGGTCGTCGACGACGATGATTTGGCGTATGGTGCTGTAGGCGACGATCTTTTCGCGCAGCAAAAAGCCCCCCAGGCCTTTGATGACGTTCATCTGTGGATCGACCTCATCGGCGCCGTCGATGGTCAGGTCGACACGCGGCTGAGCGTCCAGGTCGGTCAGAGGGATGCCCAGGGCCTTGGCCAGTGTGGCAGTCTCGATCGAGGTGGGCACGCCCAGGATGTCATGCAGCTCGTGACGGCGCAGACGCTCGCCCAGGTGCAGCGTCGCAAAGCGCGCCGTAGAGCCACTGCCCAGCCCCACCACCATGCCGTCCTGCACCAATTCGGCGGCGCACACACCCACCTGCTGCTTTAGCGTGTCGATGTTCATCTGCTCTGCCCCTCAAAGGACTGCAGCGATTATAGCCCGCTCGTAGCATTGCTGCCAGCGGCAGAGTCCCTGGTCGAGGTTTGACGCTCATCTCGCCAGACGGCTATAATCCGGCCCGAAGAGGGCTTACGAGTGAGAAGGAGCCGATGCTTTATTTGAGCCTGGACCTGCGCGTCTCTGACTGGGACCCTGCCTCCCGGAGCGCTCTGGTCGAGGTGCTGAACTCGCCTGCTGGCGAGGCGCCACCGCAGCGTGTACGCCTCGAGATCGACCCGGCGCGGCAGGGCGAGCGGCTGCTTTACACCGAAGGCAACGCGCAGCGCCTCGGTGAGCAGCTCTGGCAGAGCATCATGGTGGGCGAGATTCGCGATGCCTGGAGCCGTAGCTATCAGCGCGCTATCGATCGCCGCCGCGGCCTACGCCTGCGCGTACACAGCGATGACTGGCGCTTGGCGCAGCTGCCCTGGGAGCTCGCTTATGATCCCGCGCGACAGGAATATCTGGTGTACGACCGTCGCTTGTCGGTGGTGCGCTACGCGCGCATACCCAGCCCGCAGCCGGAGCCTGTGGCAACCGGTCAGCTGCACGTGCTGCTGGTGGCCGCCTCTCCTCGTGATCAGGCGCCGCTCGATTGGGAGCGAGAGATTGAGCTGCTGCAGATAGCCCTGCAAGAGCTGGTGGACGAGGGGCGCATTGTGCTGAGTGTGTGCGAGCACGCCACGGCGCAGCGGCTGCAAGACCGACTGATGGAGACCATGCCCGAGGTGGTGCACTATGTAGGGCATGGCGAGTACGATGCCACGCGGCAGACTGGTGCGCTGCTGGTCGAGACCGCCAACGGCGAGTCGGCACGCCTAGAGGCCCATGCTGTGGCGCGCCTGCTGTGCCGCTATCGCACGCAACTGGTCTTTCTCAACGCCTGCGACACGGCCCGCGGGCAGGCCATGGGTCTGGCGGCGGCGCTGATGCGCGGCGACATGCCCGCAGTCGTGGCTATGCAGTGGCCCGTCAAAGACGATGCCGCCATGCAGTTTGGGCGGGCGTTCTATCGCGGCATCTCGCACGATCTGACGGTGGATGAGTGCATGTCTGAGGGGCGCCTGGCCGTGAGCACCGCCGGCGGCGAGCCTGCCGACTGGGGAGCGCCGGTGCTGTTCATGCGCTCACTCTCGGGTAACCTGTGGGTGCCCAGCGGGCAGTCATCCGCCTCGCAGGCCGCAGGTGCATCTGTCGTGACGGCTACAACGCAACCGGCGGTCGTTGGGGGTGAGAGCCGCTTTCTCACGGGCAGGCCTTTGCGCGCAGGCCAGGATGCCGGCCTGATGCTACGACGCGATGAGCTGGCGCGGATACTCAAGCGCGCGCGGCTGCCAGCCGTCTCGCAGTATATCGCTGTGCTGGGCTCGCAGTACAGCGGCAAGACCACACTGCTGTTGCAGGTCAAAGATGCGCTGCAGGCCGAGCAGGCCTGCCTGTACTGCGACCTGGGCGTGCTGCACGATGCTGATCTCACCACCTGTTGTCGCCACCTCGCCTTTGAAGTCGCGCAGCAACTTGGGGCCCGACTGACAGCCAGGCAGGGCGGGGCGCTGCGCCGTCTTTCGAGCAGGATACTTGGTCAGCCCGCGGTGAGCGCCAGTCTGCTGGCCGAGGAACAACTGGCGCGCGTGCAGACGCCCGAAGAGCTGGTGGGGGTGCTTGAGGCCCTGTCGGCAGCCAGCCCCAGCGCGCGCATCACGTTGCTGGTTGACCAGGTAGACCGCCTGCCCGAAGATGTGGCTGTGGCCCTGCTGGGGGCTCTGCGCAGCATGTTGTTGACGGCACGCTGCGGTGGCAGCCCTCTGGCCAAGTATTTGGTGGTGTTGGCGGGCTCGTTGCGCTTGCAGGGTTGGCTTAACAGGCGCAACTCGCAACCTGGCTCGTTCGAGCGGCTGTATCTGGGTGAACTCGATGCCTGGCAGGTGGCGGGCGCGCTGGGTCAGTTCAGCCGCCTGGGCGTGCCCGTCGACGAGCAAGCGCCGCGCCTGGTGCTCGAGGCGACCGGTGGCCACCCCTACCTGACCATGCGGCTGTGCGCCTGGCTCGAGCGGCTGCAGCCGGCAAGCATAGACGCGTCTGCCATCGAAGACGCGGTGGCCAACATGCTGGCCTCGGATGGACACCTGGCCGAGACGGTGGAGCGTGTAATGGCCGATGCCGGCCTGCAGGCCAGCATGCAAGCGGTGTTGGCGGGTGAAAGCCTACGCTTTGTTCGCAGCGACGCTGCGCTCTCGGCGCTGGAGCTCATCGGCGTCATCACGCCGACCACGCCTGTGCGTGTGCGCAGCCGCCTCTATGAGCTGGCGCTGCGCGCCAGGTTGCCCAGGGCCACGCCGGCCGCCAACACTGTTGCGGCCACCATAGCCCCCAAAGAGGAGACGAGATGAAGACGCTCTGGACGCCACGCAGCATCTATCTGTACATGGTCTGCCTCATCACGCTGGTCATGATGATTGTGGGCAGCGTCAACCTGATTAAAGCGGGTACTGAGATGGCCTACCCTCAACCGCGGCCCTATCCGCAGTATGCTATCAAAATGCCAGACGCAGAGCCCCTGGACGCCGAGGCCGAAGCACGCTTTTACGAGGAGCAGCAGGCGGCCGAACGCGAGTGGGCACGCCGCAATGCCGTTCTGTCGATGGTGGGTAACGGCGCCCTACTGGTCATTGCGGCGCCTCTCTACCGCTATCACTGGCGACAGGTGCAGCGAGAGCGCGAGATGTCTCAAACCTGACCGCCTCTGGTTGACAGGCTGCTCCCTGTACCCTAGAATAACGGTCAAATCTCACACAGGAGCCACTATCTTGAAGAGGCCGTCGCTGGGGCTCGTACTGGTTGCCGTACTGCAGATCATTCCCATCGTCATCATGCCACTGGGCACTCTCAAAGGCATGGGCATTGAGGTGTGGACGCCGCTCGTGGCCTTGTTCGCTTTGCTGGGGGTGTCTCTGCTGCTGCGCCGTGGTTGGAGCCGCGTGGCCAGCATCTTTGTGCAGGGGTTCAACATCCTCGTGCGTCTGCTGATGGGTGTGAGCAATGTGGTGGCCTCTGATAAGGTGGGCACAGGCTTTAATGGCGAACTGACAGTGACGTTTGCGATCTCGATTCTGCTCTCGGCCGTCGTCCTCTACTACATCGACCAGCCCGACGTGCAGCTGCAGATGCAGAGCTGAGCTCGATACCGCGCAAGACCAAGACGCCGGACTCAGGTCCGGCGTCTTTTCTTTGTTCAGATTGCCGCTACTGCTTTTCGTACACCTGGCCCTCGGCCGCTGGTGCCTCGGCGCGGCCCACCACACCGGCGAGCACGATCATGGTGATGAGATAAGGCGCCATGCGCATGAACTGCGATGGAATGGGCACGCGCAGAATCTGCATCTTGGCCTGGAAGGTGTCTGTGAACCCGAAAATCAGCGATGCACCAAAGGCGCCGAACGGGTCCCATTTGCCAAAGATCATCGCGGCCAGCCCGATAAAGCCTTTGCCCGAGGTCATCAACTCGTCAAAGCGGGGCACCGAGCCCAACACCAAGAACACCCCGCCCAGCCCGGCCACCATGCCCCCCAGCAGCACGTTGATGTAGCGCATGCGGAACACGTCGATGCCCAACGTATCAGCAGCACGGGGATGCTCGCCCACGGCCCGCGTGCGCAGCCCCCAACGAGTGTGGTAGAGCATCACGTGCAGCACAATGAGCAGCCCAAAGAGCAGATAGACGATCAGGTTGTTCTCAAAGAACACTGGCCCAAGGATGGGAATGCGCGATAGCACTGGCACCGGCCAGTTACTGAACTTGCCGGGGTTGTTGAGGTGCTGGTATTGCGTGAGGAACTTGGCGCTGATGAAACTGGTGCCCCCCGTCGCCAGGATGTTGATGGCGGTGCCGCTGATGATCTGGTTCACCTTGTAGCGTATCGACAGTACGGCCAAGAGCGCCCCCAGCGCCCCTGAGGACAGCACAGCGGCCAGCAGGCCGACCCACATGCTGCCCGCCAGGCTGCCCACCAGCGCCGAGACCATGGCGGCCGTGAGCATCATGCCCTCGATGGCGATGTTGACGATGCCCGAGCGCTCACAGAGGATGCCGCTCAGAGCGGCCAAGGCGATGGGCGTGGCGCGCTGAACGGCGGTCTCGAGGATGCCGATCAGGTTCAGGCTCTGATCGCGTGCGGCCCATGTCAAAAAGCCCAGCACCAAGAGCCCTGCCACGAGCCCCAGCACCAGGTCTTGCGCTCGCCCAAAGCCCCGCACAAGCTGCACCACGCCCAGGGCCACCGCGACCAGCGCCATGGCATAGAGGCTGGCCAGCACCGGCAAGGTGACGTTGGGTATGGGCGTTGCAGCCGTCTGCCGGCCTGGGTTAAGGCCAAAGGTGGCCAGCTGCCCCGGGCTCGAAGAGCGCACGAAGAAAACGTAGATGATCAGCCCCATGGCGATAAAGGTCATACCCAGCGCTCTGCTCCGCCGCTTGGCCTCGGGGTCGACGATCGTTACCACAGCGCTCATGCCTGCACCCCCTCTACGATTTCGGCCTCTGGGGGCTGTTCTTGGGCGCGGCGCTGCTTGATGCGGTAAATAGCCCGGATGATCTCGGGAGCGGCGATAAAGATGATGATCATCGCCTGCAAGATGGAGATGATGTCGATGGGGATCTGCGCCACTGACTGCATGCGCGTGGCCCCCGCACGCAGTGTACCAAAGAGCAGCGCCGCCAGCACAACCCCCAGTGGGTGGCTGCGCCCCAGCAGAGCCAATGCGATCGAATCAAACCCGTATCCCGCTGAAAAGGCATTGGGCATGTAGTAGATCAGGCCGGTGATGTCGTTGGCCCCCGCAAGGCCGGCCAGGCCACCGCTCAGGAACATGGCCAGCACCATGCTGCGCGTGAGGCTGATGCCCGCATAGCGGGCGGCGCTGGGGTTGGCGCCCACTGTGCGTAGCTCAAAGCCGATCGTAGTCTTGAACAACAGCCAGTAGACCAACAGGGCCATCACCAGCGCCAGAAAGAAGCCGGCATGGAAGCGGATATCGCCTCCGAAGAAGCGCGGCAGCCGAGCGCTGACCTCGATCTCGGGTGAGATCGGGCGAAAGCCGCCCGGTCGCATCATCGGCCCGTTGAGCAGCCAGTCGCTCAACGCAAAGGCGATATAGTTCATCATGATGGTGTTGATGACCTCATGGCCGCCGGTCTTGGCCTTGAGCCAGCCCGGGATAGAGCCCCATAACCCACCGCCCACAATACCCGCCAGCAAAGTAAGCGGCAGGTGCACCCACAAGGGCAGGCCTTTGAGGCTGTAGCCCACGAACACCGACGTCAGGCCACCCACAAAGTACTGTCCTTCGGCACCGATGTTGAACATGCCAGCCCGAAAGCCCAGCGCCACTGCCAGGCCCGTCAGGATGTAGGGCGTAGAGGTGACCAGGCTTTCAGAGAGCGGATAAAAGGCACGGTTCAGCAGTGAAGGATCGCCGCGCAACCAGGCGGCCAGGGCCTGGGCCATCTGCCTGGGGTTGCCGATCGAACCTTCGAACAGCGCCACATAGGCCACGCGCACGGCGCGCCACGCGGCCCTGAGGCCTACGGCGGGCTTTTGGAAAAAGGTGAAATGGATCGTCACCCCTGGCCCCAGCTCAGGGTAGAGGGCGCGGGCCTCGTCGAGGCCGATCTGGGTGGTGGCATCGCGCACATCGCCCACCACGCGCAGTTGCTTGCCCTTGACCTCGACGGCATCGCCGATGACAACCTCGTTGGGGTGCCTCCAGAGGGCCTCTTCGAGCGAGATCTCGGTCTCGGGGTTGGTAAAGGGCACGGCCACCTGTCTGGGGATGCGCGTGAACGCAGCGATGACCTGCAAATCGCTGACGATGATCAGCAGGCCTCCCAGAATCAGAGCGGTGACAATGGCCAGGAGCGGCATCAGCAGCGCCTGCAGGCGCTCATCACGGTTGTGCGGTGACCGGCTCATGAACCACTCACCTCCTCTGGCTGCGGCTGGGCCTGGGCATTGCTCACGCCCGCCATGAGCAGGCCAAGCTGGTCACGGCCGGCCTCATCGGCAGGCAGGTCAGCCATCAACTCGCCCCTGAACATGACCAGTATACGGTCGGCCAACTGCATCACCTCGTCGAGTTCTGACGAGATGAGCAGCACGCCAGCGCCGCCATCACGTTGAGCGATAATCCGACTGTGGATGTACTCGATCGAGCCCACGTCGAGACCACGGGTAGGCTGTGAGGCGATCAGCAACTGGATGGGCCGGTTGAACTCGCGTGCCACGATCACCTTTTGCTGATTGCCACCTGAGAGATTGCCGACGGCCGTGTCGATGCCGGGTGTGCGCACGTCAAAATCCTGGACGAGCTGCCGGGCCGAGGCGTCGATGACGTCTCGTTGCAGGCCGATGCCCCTGGCAAAGGGGGGGCGGTAGTAGGTGTTGAGGATCAGATTGTCAGACACGGCAAAGTCGAGCACCAGGCCGTCTTGCTGACGATCCTCGGGCACGTAGGCCACGTCATGCTCGATGATCTGGCGCGGCGAGGCATTGGTCACATCGTGACCGTCGATGCGCACCGTGCCCGAGATGCTCGGACGCATGCCGGTGAGGGCCTCGACCAGCTCGGTCTGGCCGTTGCCCTGTACGCCGGCCAGCCCCACGATCTCGCCCTGGTGCACCTCAAAAGATACGTTCTTTACAGCGAGCTGGTGGCGGTCGTCGAGTACGTCGAGGCCAGACACCTCGAGCACTGACTCTTGGGGGCGAGCTGGCGACTTGTCGACAGACAGAGACACGGAACGGCCCACCATCATGGTGGCCAGGGCCTCTTCGGTGGTCTCTGCGGGCGTTGTCTCGCCAACTTTGCGGCCACGCCGCAGCACCACGACGCGATCGGCCAGCTCCATCACCTCGTTGAGCTTGTGGCTGATAAAGATGACCGACTTGCCGCCAGCCACCAGGCGACGGATGATGACAAACAGATCGAGCACTTCCTGAGGCGTCAGGACGGCGGTGGGCTCGTCGAGGATGAGGATGTCGGCGCTGCGGTAGAGCACCTTGATGATCTCAACGCGCTGCTGGACGCCCACCGGCAACGTGCGGATGATGGCCTCAGGGTTGACGGCCAGCCCGTAGGCCTCAGAGATCTCACGGACGCGTGCAGCGGCACGACGACGGTCTAGAAAGATGCCGCGGTGTACCAGCTCGTCGCCGAGCATAACGTTCTCGGTGACGGTGAGCGGTGGCACCAACATAAAGTGTTGGTGCACCATACCCACGCCCTGGCGGATGGCGTCTTGCGGGCCAGAGATGACCACCTCTTGGCCGTTGATGCTGATGCGGCCGCTGGTGGGCGCATACAGCCCGTACAGGATGTTCATCAGCGTGCTCTTGCCAGCGCCGTTCTCACCGAGGAGAGCCAGAATCTCGCCCTGGTGCAGCGACAGGTCGATATGGTCGTTGGCGATGACACCTGGAAAGACCTTGGTGATGCCCTCTAGCTGCAAGATGGGGGCCATGCTCTCCTCCACGGTGGCGGCACGGGCAATATGCATTCTGCGGGCATTCTACTCGCCGAGGGGGGCTTTGGGCAAGCTGTCTCCTCTTGGGTGGCACGCGCAGACAGAAAAAGGGAGCGGGTTTAGACCCGCTCCCTTTCAGTGGCTGCTGGCTACAGGGGTGCTATTCGCGCCCGCGAGCAAGCGCCTCATTTGAAAGCTGCACGGCCTCATCCAGGGCGGTCTGGGCATCGGCGATGCCTTCGAACACCTTGGTCATGGCCTCTTCGGCGTAGGTGCGCATCTCTTGCTCGCCTGCAACGGCGGGGCCTGGCTGCGCAGCCGGCATGATGACCTCGACCTGCTCTTTGACGATGGGGTTCTCGGCAAAGTAGTCGTCCAACAGGGCGGCTGCCGAAGCGCGTACGGGCATATAGCCAGAGGCGCTGCCCCACTTGGCGGTCTGCTCGGTCGAGCTAAAGAACTTCATGAACAACCAGGCGGCCTTTTGCTTGGCCTCGGTCGTCTTGAACATCACCAGGCTGCCACCGTATAGCACGGTGCCTGGCTTGTCGGGGTTCAACTGCGGCGGCAGCGTGTGGCCGTATTCCTTGACCAGATTGCCACTCTCTTCGACGGCCTGCTGGTAGTAGAACGTGCCAGAGGTCGAGCCAAAGGTAAAGGCCACGTTCCCCTTGCCAAACTCGGCCTGGTCGGCGTACGACCCCTCGGGCTTGACGGCGGCGCCGGCGTCGATCAGGCGCTTCATCATCTCAAGCGTCTCGACGGCCTCGGCATCGTTAAAGATGGCCTCGGTCTGGTCGGCGTTGGTGCGAGCCGTGCCACGGCTCAACAGCCAGCTGTCGAGCGTTGAAGCGTTCTCATAGTAGGCATAGCCGATTTTGCCTGTCTGTTCGGTGACGGCCAGGCACATCTCTTCGAACTCTGCCCAGGTCTTGGGCGGGGCGTCGTAGCCGGCCTCTTTCAAGAGATCGAGGTTATACCACATGCCCTCGGCGCTCTTGGCAAACGGGAAAGTATAGTACTTGTTGCCGTATGCGGGGAAGCGCCCCTCGGCCAGGTAGCCTGGGTAGATGTCGGACAGGTCTTCGGCGGTGAGGCCGAGCTCGGCGTCATTGATGTACGGATCCAGCTCTTGCACCACACCGGCCTTGAGATAGTCCGAGACCATCGAAGGATAGGACACGGCCAGATCGGGCGTGCCGCCGGCGGCGATGGCTGCCACGAGCTTTTTGTAGAGGCTGGTATAGTCGCCCTGGTAGGTGGCGATCACATTGATCTCGGGGTACTTGGACTCAAAGTCGGCGATGATCTCGTCGAGGAGCTCACCGCGGAAGCTGTCTGGCGCCTGGTTGTGCCAGAACACCAGGTTGACCGACTCGCCCAGCACCACGCCCGTCTCGACGCCAGTGGGGGCCTCGCCCCAGCCGGTCCAGACCTGCTTGGCGATGACCTGCTTGCGCAGCTCATCGACCTCGGCCTTGAGCTCAGCGGGGATGGCGTCTTCCATGGAGCCGGGTGCCAGCCCCACGCCGTTGTTGGCCAGGGTGCCCACGTAGGTGCCGCCGGTGAAGGTACCTTCGACCACCTGCTCGATCACACCCTGAACCGAGACGTCCATATTCTTGAGCACCGAAGCGAGCACGACATCTGCATATTGCGGCGCCGTGAGGGTCCAGTCGGCGTCCACACCGATCATCATGCCACCGCGCTCTTGCAGCACGGCCGCAGTTCCGTTGCCCACAGGGCCTGCCACGGGCATGATGATGTCGGCGCCCTCGTCCATCAGGCTCTCGGCGGCGCGGCGACCATCGTCGGTGGACTCAAAGTTGCCCACGTAATAGTCGGTGCCGAGGACCTTGACGTTGGTGCCATGCACCTGGTTGTATTGCCACACACCCTGGGCAAAGCCATCCATAAAGATGGTCACCGAGGGGATTTCGATGCCGCCAAAGGTGCCCACCACGCCGGTCTTGGTCATGCCCGCGGCGAGGTAGCCAGCCAGGAAGGTGGCCTGATCGGTGGCGTAGGTGAGGCCCAGCACGTTGGGCATCGTCTCGTCATACGCAAAGTCGACGATGGCGAACTTGGCATCTGGGTTGGCCTTGGCAAAGTTGGCCGTATCCTCGCCCAGCAGATAGCCCACCGTGATGATCAGGTCGGAGCCTTGCTGCAGGTACTCGGTGATATTCTTGGCATAGTCGGTCTGCTGCTGCGATTCGAGATAGGTACCTTCTACGCCAAACTGCTCGATAGCGTCTTGGACGCCCTTCCAAGAGGTCTGGTTAAACGACAGGTCGTCTACGCCGCCCATGTCGGTCACCAGGCCCACCTTGACAACCTCAGGCTCTGGTGTAGCAGCAGGGGCCTCAGCCTCCGGCTTGGCCGTCGGCGCTGCAGGCACCGGCGTTGGCGTGGGCTGAGTGCAGCCGCTAAGCACCATCGCTAGCGCCAGCAGCACACCCAGAGCAGCGAAAAGTCTGGTGCGCATCATATCCTCCTCTTTGGGTCTCAATCATCTGGGGAGCGTCTCGCTCCAACCCTGTGCATTATACTCCCGTCCAGGGTGTATGCAAGGCGTGAGGGTGCCTGAAGGTGCTGATTGTTGGCCAGCGCTGAACCGTGCTAGAATCGCGCCAGATCATAGACCGAGGTAGGATGCTGCTTCCCCTGCTTCCTGCAATGTTGGCTGTGCTGTCAGTGGGGGCCTGGTATGCCGTCAGGCGTAGTGGCCAGGCAACCTGGGCCCGACGGTCATACCTGGGGGCCAATGCGGCGGTGCTGATAGTGGCGTTGCTGCTGCCCAGTGCCGAGGCTACGCTGGTGCCGGGCGGCATGTCTGCGGCCAGGCTTGAGCTGGCGTGGGATGGCGCCTCGCGTTTGGGCGCGGCGGTGTTGCTGTTGGCCACGCTGGCCCATCAGGTTACACCGCGTGAGGATCGTCGCATGGCGCCCGAGGCGCTGTTGGTGACGGTGTCGCTGGCCTGCCTGGCGGCGGTCAACGCGCAGGCGCTGGCGCTGTCGGCGGGCTTGCTATGTATTGCCATTGTGTGGGTCGAGGGCGCCTTGCCGGCCGGCTCGCGCAGCCCGTTCGCCGTCTTTGGCCTTGTGTCCATGTTGGCGGCATTGACACTGCTGGGGCTGATAGCGGCTGGGTCGTTGCGGCTGGCACAGGGGTTGACGACGCCTCGCTGGGTGGTTGGCGCGGCCGTATTTGGAGTGGGCTTTGGCGGGTTATTGCTGGGCTACCCCGCTTTGCGCTGGCCAACGATGGCGGCCTGCACGGTCACCGCGGCGCATTTGCTGCAGCGGCTACCTGGCCCTGTGACCAGCAGCCCCGCAACCCTGACCCTGTCTCTTGTGGTGGGGGGGCTGGCGGTGCTCATTGGCGGGCTCTCGACAGCGCTGTGGGGGCCTCGCGGGCGCGCTCTCGATGCCCTCTATGGGCTGACCTTTGGCGTGGCCTGGTTGGCCGCGGTCCTCGAGGGCGACCCAGGCCATGGCAGCGCGGTGGTGGCGCTGGTGGGCGCCGTGCTCGCCTATTCGGCGCTGGTGGCGCTGGAGCGCTCAGAGGGCGTGGGCTGGTACCGGCTGCCCAGCATTATCGCCGTGGGCGCGCTGGCGGGGCTGTTGCCCGGCGGGCTGCTGGTGGCGCGCTGGCGGGTGCTCGCCGCTAGCCTCTCGTTTGGCGATGGCTGGCTGGTGTTCTGGCAGGTGGTTGCCGGCCTGCTGGCCTGCTGGGTGACTGCACTGATCGCCCTGCCATGGGTCAGTACGCGTGACGTTTCGATGCCCCCGAGAGACTGGGTTGCCTGGGGTTTGGGGGCTATGCTTGCGTTGCTCTCTCTCGCTTTGGGTGTGGCACCCTTTGTGGTGTTACCGAGCCTGGGCTGGTTCGGTGGCGAAATGCAGGGGGCCGTATTGTGGGGCCTGTCGTTGGCGCTACTACCTGCTCTGCTTGGGCTCGGGCTGGCCTTTTGGCCCGCTGCGGCGCGGGCGCAGGCGCGCACCAGCCGCTGGCGCGAACGCGTGCGCCCGGTCTGGCAGGGCTCATGGGAGGGTGCTGTGCTGTGGCTCGACACGGCGCAGCAGCAGATAGCTGAGCGGCTCTATGGGCTAGCGCAGGTGGTCGAAGAGCGCCTGCTGATGGCCTGGGGCTTGCTGTGTGCGCTGGCGCTGCTGTTGGTGGCGCTTGAGGCCGGCCTATGAACATCAGTATGCTGACCACCACCCAACTTGCGCTGCTCTTGGGGCTTGCTACGGCCCTCGTGGCGGTGACGGCACGCCGAGCAGCGGTGGTGGGTCTGGCCATCCAATACACGCTGCGTCTGCTGATGGTGGGGCAGCTGCTCTTGCGGCCGGTGCTCTACGGTCAGGTGGCAGTAGCCCTGGCGGCACTGATGATTCTCTTTCTCTCGGCGAGCTCGTTGGCGCACGTCCAGCGGCAGCGGGTTGTTGGTGGGGTCAGTCCTCTGGTGCGCATGGGGGGGCTCTATGGGCTCTTTAGCATGGCGCTGGCGGCTTTTGTGGCGCTCGGCCTGTACCGCTCGTTCCCTCTGCCGGGGCTTTCGGCTCAGGTGACGCTTGGCTGCTACTGGTTGCTGCTGGCTGGCCTGCTGCTGATCGTCATCGAGCCAACCGTGCTGGGCCAGGGCATGGCCGCGGTGACGGCGCTGAATGGCTTTCAGATGGCCTTTCTCACCCTCGACAACGGCCTGCTGATGATCGCACTGCTCAGCCTGCTCGAGATCGGCCTGGTGCTGACCGTCGCGGTGCTGTCAGAGCAGCAGCTAGAGCAGCTGGCCGAGGCAGAGGAGGGGTGATGCCGCTCACCGTATGGCTGGCTGTGCCGTTTGTGGGCGCGCTGCTGCTTTGGCCGGTGCGCCGGGCGCGTCAGGTCGCGGCGCCTGTGGCAGCCTTGATCTACCTGGCGCTGGCCGTCACGGCCCCCATGGTAGCCCGCAGCGCGCCGATCGATCTGCTGGGGCGCTCGCTGAACTTGAGCGCGGCCCACGCTCCCTATGTCTGTTTTCTGGCCGTGGGGTTGGCGTTGCTGATGGCCGGTGGCGCCTTTGTGCAAGAGAGTGCGTTGGTGTGGCCTGGCTCACTGGGAACCTTTGGTTTTCTGGTGGCGGCTCTTTGCGCTGGCAGCGCCCAACTGGCCGGTGCCATGTTGAGCATCGCTGTGATCGGCGTGGCTTTTTGCCTGCTGGCGCCCAACACGAGCGAGCTGGCCATGCGCACGGTGATTGTGCTGTTGTGCGGCACACTGATGTTGCTGCTGGCCGGCTGGACGGTGGAGGCCTCGCGTCTAGAGCATCCGCTGTCGGTTGGTGCCATCGGGCGGCCGGCAGCCCTTTTCGGCATGGCGTTGCTGCTGGGGCTGTTCCCCTTTGGGTTCTGGGCGCCGCCGCTCGGTCGCGTCGAACGGCCAACGGGGGCTTTTCTGGCGGTGTGCGCGCTGGGCGTCATTGCCTCGCTGCGCATGAGCGAGCTGAGCGGTTTGGCGGGGCGAGAGCTCTTGCCCATTGTGCTGCGGTGGGGTGGGCTGCTGACCTTTTGCTTTGGCGCAGTGGGCGCGCTGTTGCCACGGCGCCTGTGCGCTGTGGTAGGCTATGCCGCCATGGCCGACCTTGGGGTGGCGGCTCTGGCCATGGGCGCGGCGCCGCTCGATGGTGTAGACCTGGCGGCGCAGCATCTGGCCTATCGCGCGGTGGCCTGCGCGGCGTTGTGGGTAGCGGCCCGCGTGCTCTCCAAGTGCTTTGGGTCTGATGATGTACACGCGCTGAACGGCGCCTTTAGCCGCGCCCCTCTGACCTTGACGGCCGTTCTGTTGGCCGGCATGTCGCTTTCGGGCCTCCCCCCCATGGCGGGTTTTGCCAGCCGTAATGCCATTCTGGGGCTGACCATGACGAACCCCTGGTGGTCATCTCTGTGGGCCATGGGCACGCTGGGGCCAGTGTGGGGCCTGGCGCGTATCGTCATTGCCTCGTGGGGGCCAACGCCGCCTCCGGGGAGCCGTCGTGAGCCGGTCTGGCTGGGCGTGCTGTTGCTGGCGATGACCCTCTTCTTGTTGGTAGCGGGCGTGCTGCCCAACGTGATCGCCTGGATGCAGGGGCTGGCCAGCTAGCCACCCAGCGAGCGCAGCGCGGCGAGGATGCGCGCGTCCAGCGTCTCGGCGTCAGAAGGGATGGCGGCCAGCGCGGCCTGCGCCTCGGCCTGGCTGTAGCCGAGCGCAGTAAGCGCGTTGAGCACATCCACATCTCCCTGAGACACCGAAGTCGGCTGCCAGGCTTGTGTCGGCACGCCGATGCGGTCTCTGAGGTCTAGCACCAGGCGCTGCGCCGTCTTGCGGCCGATGCCTGGGATGCGGGTGAGCGCAGCCACATCATCGTGGGCCACGGCGCCGCGCAAGGTCTCGGGCGAAAAGGTTGAGAGCACCGCCAGCGCCGTGCGCGGCCCCACGCCGCTGACCGTCAGCAGCGATCTGAACAAGTCGCGCTCCTCGGCCGAGCCAAAGCCATACAGGGCCAGCTCGTTCTCGCGCACGATCAGCTCGGTGATCAGCTCGATGTGCATGCCCACATGGGGCACACTGTCGATAACGCTGGCCGTCACATGTACGCGATAGCCCACGCCCTCAACTGCGATCACCAGCGCGCCTTCTTCACGCATCTGCACCTGGCCCGACAGGCTTGCGATCATGCTTTACTCCGCGTTCTGCGCCAACTCGGTGTAGCGCCAGGCATGATAGTGGCAGATCGACGCCGCCAGCGCGTCGGCGGCGTCATCGGGGCGAGGTGGGCTTTCGAGCGATAGCAGCAGCTGCACCATCTGCTGCACCTGCACTTTGTCGGCCAGGCCATAGCCCGTCACAGCTTGTTTGATCTGTAGCGGCGTGTACTCGGCGACAGACACACCCGCCTGAGCCAGCGCCAGCAGAATCACACCGCGGCCCTCGCCCACCATGATGGCCGTGCGCGCGTTGGTGGCAAAGAACAGCTCCTCGACCGCCGCAGCCTCAGGCTGGTAGCGTTCGAGGAGCTCTGTGACGCCACGATGCAGCTGTGCCAGCCGCTCCCCAATGGGGGTGCCTGCCGGCGTGGTGATCACCCCATAGGTGATCGCGCGGATATCACCGTGCTCACCCTCCACGAGCCCGTATCCGGTGGTGGCAAGCCCAGGATCGAGGCCCAGGATGAGCATATCGGCTCAGGCCGCCTGGTACTTGTCCATCACTTCGTCAGAGATGTTGAGGTTGGTAAAGACCTCTTGGACGTCATCGAGGTCCTCGAGGGCCTCGACCAGCTTGAGATTGCGGATGGTCTCTGCCTCTGTCATGTCGATGCGCGTGTTGGGCACCCATTCGATGGACGAGCTCTCGACGTCATAGCTCGCCTCGACGATGGCATCGAGCACGACCTTGAAATCTTGCAGGGCGGTGGTGATCTCTACCTCGCCATCGCTCACCTGCACATCATCGGCGCCGGCATCGATGGCCACCAGCATGATCTCCTCGGGGTCCTCATCCTTGGGATCGACGAGGATAACGCCTTTGCGCTCGAACATCCAGGCCACGCAGCCATCGGCGCCCAGGTTGCCGCCGAACCGCGAAAAGACGTGGCGCACCTCGGCCACGGTGCGGTTGCGGTTGTCCGTCAGGGCCTGCAAGATGATGGCCGAGCCGTTGGGCCCATAGCCCTCGTAGATGTACTCTTCGAGGCCGCCGCCTTCACCACCATCTCCCGCGCCGCGTTTGACGGCGCGTTCGATGTTATCTTTGGGCATGTTGGCTGCGCGAGCCTTGTCAAGGACGATCCTCAGGCGAAAGTTGCTGTCCGGATCAGGTCCCCCCTCTCGTGCCGCGAGTGCGATCTCGTGGCCGAGCTTGGTGAACATCGCGCCACGCTTGGCGTCGTTGGCTCCCTTGGCCCTCTTGATGGTGGCCCATTTGCTATGACCAGACATCTATTTCCTCCTGACTTGGCAGCGACTTGCCTTATACTTGATTATAGCACGCCGGCGTCTTGCGCGGCAATTGGCGACCGGTGTGAGCCGAGCATGGTACCGCGCGCTTGCGCACGACCGTCAGTCAAAAGAGAACAGGCCCGGGTTGGGCCTGTTCCGTGGTGGTAAGGATGTGCGGAGCCAAGGCCTACTCGGCCTCGGCGCCTTCGGCGGCATCTGCTGCATCGCTCTCGCTAGCGGCCTCACCGTAGCCCAAGATTGGCTCTTCGACCTCTTCCTCTTCCTCAACCGCACGTGGCACATAGACGCGTACGATGTCGCCATCAGGAGGGTTGAGCACGGTCACACCCAGGGGAATGTCCAGGTCGCTAAAGGCGATGGCCGAGTTCTCGTCGACCAGCACCGAGACGTCGACGTGGATGGCGTTCGGCAGGTCTTGTGGCATGCACTCGATATCCAGCTCTGAGACGAGCTGACTGACCGACATGCCCTCCTGTGTCACAGGCGCCTCACCAACCAGCACAACGGGCACCGTGCTGGTGATGACCTGGCCTGCCACCACGCTGTAGAGATCCACATGCAGAATGGCGCGCGAGACCGGGTCTCGCTGCACGTCGCGGAAGAGGGCCATCTGTGTGCCCTCTTCGCCAGTGATGCTGAGGGTGAGCAGGCGGTTGGTGCCTGCATGCAGCACGGCCCTCTCTAGTTGCGCCTGGGTAAACTGCAGCGACGTGGCCTCAGAGCCGCGGCCATAGATGACGCCTGGCACCCAGCCCTCGCGCCTCAGCGCCTTGGCCTTGGCGCTTTCGCGTGGCGAGGCCTGCAAAACAACGGTTTCTGGCATAGCCCCCATCCTCCTATGTATGTCTACAGACGATTCATCGTCCGCGATGAGGGCCGATCCATAGAGCCCCCACTATCGCTATGTGAACCATGCTATTGTACCCCCTGGGGGGGCTCGATCCAAACGGCAGTGAGGCGAGGGTTAGCGGTTGCGGCCGCGCACCATCTTGAGCCAGCGCAGGATGTTGCGCGTCACCTGGATAGCGTAGGCCGCGTCGTCGTGTGTGGGGCGCAGACCGCGATGCACGATGTCGTTGCGCAGGTCGTTGATCTCGTTGAACCTGAGCCAGAGCTCGGGGTTGTCGCGTTTGAGGCTAAAGCCCGAGTAGCGCCGCAAGAGCGCCTCGAGCTTGGATGTGAGGCTGCGTGTTGAGAGGGCATGATCGATCTCGCCATCAGCGAGCCCCTGCCGCTGCATGCCATAGGTCAGCAGCATCGAAACGGCCGCCTCGATGGTGGTGTGGCAAGTGGCGATGGCCTGCCGTGGAAAGCGTTGCGCCAGGGCGCGTTCGGCCTCGATCAAGAGGTCGTCTGCGAGGCCAACAGGCTCCTCGTGGGCCAGCCCCAGGCGCAGCTCCTCATACCACTGCTCGCTCTCACGGGCCAGGTCAAAGCGCTCACCCAGGGCTTCTTCTTGCTCGATCAGTTCGGCCTGTAGAGGGTCGGGTGTCAGCACTGTGCCATCTTCAGAGCGCACGGTGACGTCGATATCGTCGCGCCGCAGGTCAAACACGTGGTAGAGCTTGGCCTTTCCGCGCACGACGGCGACAAAGTTGTTGAACGCGGCCAGCGATTCGGTGGCAAAGGCATCGCGCTGCGCGTCAAAGCGCTCACTGCGCCAGTCGGCGCCAGGGGTTAGGGACTGAACGATGGTGCCGCTCGAGTTGATCGAGCCCAGCGACGCGATGTTGCGCCCAAACACCACGCGTAGCACAAAAGGGTGGTCGTACCAGCTGTACGAGGTCAGCCCCTCGGCCTGATCTTGTGCAGCCAGCACCCGCGTTGCTGCGGGGTGCGAGGCGATCGTCAGAAAGGGCGTGTAGGTCTGTGCCGTGACGTGCACCGTTTTGATGCCGTAGACGGTGTTGACCTCGTAGGGGCCACCGGCGACGCCAAATGGCAGACTGGCAAATGCAACCAGGGCGGGCATGCGGCTCCTCTCGTCAGGGTTACCTCAGTTTACCTGAGGTAACCACTGGCTACCAATCGCCGGGATCGACGCGCCGCTGGCGCTTGGTGGCAGTTCGCCGGCGCTTTGTGGCCAGGCGCCGCTCGATAGACGCGCGGGTGGGCTGCGTGGGGATGCGGCGCCTGGGCACGTGTAGCGCTCTGGCCAACACGATGCGCAGCCGCTCGAGGGCATCCTGTCGGTTGCGCCACTGGCTCGCATAGCTGCTTGCGGTGAGGTGCAGCACGCCGTCGCCTTCGAGCTGGCCGCGCAACCGCTGTAGGAGGCGCTCACGCTGCACCTGGTTGAGGGCGGCTGAGCGTGCCACATCAAAGCGTAGCTCGACACGGGTCGAGGTCTTGTTGACCTTTTGCCCGCCTGGGCCGGCGCTGCGCGTAAAGCGCAGCTCGATCTCGCTCAGGGGGATGCTGAGCTCGGGGGTGATGCGCAATTGCTCTGCCACAGTATCGACCTCGATGGGTGGGTGGTTGGCCCGCCTGGCTGACGCGACTAGACTGGTGCTATCGATAGCTCTGCCAGGGTTGGAGGGCGCATGCACAGCAGGCCGTTTGTTGTGGGGGTGGCGGGTGGCAGCGGTTCGGGCAAGACCACCGTGGTCGAACAGATCATCCAGGCGCTCGGCACGCCCGACGTCACTGTGCTGCATCATGATGCCTACTATCGCGATCGCAGCGACCTGACGCCCGAACAGCGCCAGGCCATCAACTATGACCACCCCGACTCTTTGGAGAACGCGCTGATGATCGCGCATCTAGAGGCGCTCTTGCGGCGCGAACCCGTGCAGGTGCCCGTGTATGACTTTAGCCACCACGCCAGGCTGACGCAAACCGAACGGCTGGAGCCCGCCGAGATCGTCATCGTCGAGGGCATCCTGGTCTTTCAGGATGCTCGCCTGCGCGAGCTTATGGACCTGCGGTTGTTTGTCGAGACGGACGCCGATGTGCGCTTTATTCGCCGCCTGCGGCGCGACCTCGAGGAGCGCGGCCGCACCCTTGGTTCGGTGGTACGGCAATATCTGGAGACGGTCAGACCGATGTACCTCGAGTTCGTCGAGCCGAGCAAGCGGTATGCCGACATCATCATCCCCGAGGGGGGCTTTAACACTGTGGCCATCGATCTGGTGGTGACCAAGTTGCGCGAGATGCTCAGAGCGAGTCGTCAGGGCTAGCCCATCCTCAGGTTGTCCACAGTTTCTGCAGGCCATCCACAGGAGATAGTATCATCTGTGGATAACCTGTTAGCTGGGTGAAATGCAGAACGCCCCTCGGTCAGAGGGGCGTTCTGTGTCGGTTGCCGCCTAACGTTGACGAGTGCTGGCCACGCCAACGGAAATGATGGCTTTGAGCAGGTCTGCCACGGCAAAGGGCAGCACGCCTGCGCTGAACGCCAGCGGCATCGACCCGAGATAGAATGCGAGCCAGGCCGTTCCTGCAGCATAGATGGTCGCCAGGCCGGCCAGGGCGCCCAGGGCGCGGCCAGCCAGTGGCACACTACTGCGCTGTGCCAGCCAGCCCGCCACAAAGGCGGCAGCAGGAAAGGCAAGCAGGTAGCCCGCGCTGGGGCCAACAAAAGCCGCTGGCCCAATCAGCCCAGAGGCTGTGGCAGGGGCGCCCAGCAATACGGCTTGGAGATAGGCAAGCTGCGCCAGCAACCCGTCTCGGGGGCCGAGCAGCAGCCCGCTCAGCAGCACCACCAGCACCTGCAGGGTGAGGGGCACCGGCGAGAGTGGCGTCAGCACATTGATGCGGGCGCTCACAGCTGTGGCGCCTGCAAAGAGCGCGATGCTCAATACGCGGACCCAGGGGCGATAGTCGGCACGATGGAGAGCGCGTGTCAGCATAGAGACCTCCGAACAGCTAACTCGAACGACACATTTCCGGTCACTATAGGGATAAGGCATACGCTGTCAAAAGGCGACGCTCGTACGGCTCAGCCAGCGAAAAAGATGCGCTGTATGTCCTCACGGGTGATCTTGCCCGAGGCCAGCCGGTTGCGCAGCTCGTTCATCTGCTGTACCAGCGGGATGGCCTCGAGGGGGCTGCGATGTTCTTCAAAGGGAGGCAACTCGGCTGGCAGCTCGATGGCATCGCCGTGCAGCAGCGCCCTGACGGCATCGATGGCCTTGCCGGTCTGCACAAGCCCGTTGTGATTTTGTTCGACATAGTAGGTGGCGACGCCCGGCACGCGTGCAGACCAGAGCGGCACCTGCTCGTCGCCCGAGTCGGGACCGGTGTCATGGCGTTCGGGCAGCAGACGCAGCTCACCATCGTCGGTCTGACGACGCACGGCAGCAACGGTCTCATAGTGGCAGCCAGCGATCTCAATCTGCTCGATATCGGGTTGGCAGCCCAGCACCAACTCATGAAAGCGCCTGGCCTCGCTCAGCAGGTCGCCGCGCACCGGTGGCCCCTGCCATTCGGTCTCGTCGTAGGGGTTCCAGTCCAGCGGGTAGGGGCGATCGCCCATGAACAGCTCGGGTGGCGGTGGCAAGAGCTGGTAGGCCGAGGGCAGGCCGAGGGCAAAGCCGAGCACATCGTTAGCGGGGTTGAGGTGCTTGATGATGCGTGCGGGCCGCGCTTCACCGGCAAAGAGCAGGGCAGCCTCAGCGGCGCCCTGCAACGGTGTGCCCAGCATGATCACCCGTTCGACGCGTCGCTCGGCTTCATGGGGGTGTTTGGCCAGATAGGCACGGGCCACCAGCCCGCCCATACTATGGCACACCAGCGTAAAGCGTCGCTCGGGCTCGGTCAAAGACCAGCGCTCGAGCGAGTGGGCGAGCGTATCGGCGGTCCTGAGCACGCTGTGTCGCCAGTCGTAGGGGAACTCGTAGAGGCGCGTCTCGCGAGCAAGCGCCAGAACGATCTGTAGATACGACAGCTTCTCTACCCCGAGTGGCACAATGTCGACATCGGGCACGCGGTCGTCGACGCCATCGTCGTCCAGATCAAGCAGGTTGAGGTGACCCTCGAGCAGCAGCCGTGGGTTGGGCCACAGCAGCGCGCTGATCCCACGAATGCTCGTCAGTTGTGAGCCCATGATACCAGGGATGAACACCGTCGCATTGCGCGGGTGTTCGGTCGAGGGGCGGTCGAGCAGGGCGCGTATCTCGGCAGTCTCGCGCTCGCTCATCACCAACTCCATCCACAGGTTGGGCTTGATCATAGCCAGTCCACGGCTCAGATGCTCCGCCGGGATTGACTCTAGCTGAGCGATGACCCACTGAGCGATGCTATTGGCAATGTCCATGGTCAGCCTCCAGAGGCGGCGCCCTGGGCGGTGGTGTTGCCTGTGGGCTGCCTCTCGAATATCTCGGGATGATCGATGCCATGTAGAACCGTTCGCACCACAAGGGCCGCCACATGGTCGAGCTCGCTGTACGCCTCAGGCCCGCGGGCGCCGCCCAACACAGCCCAGAGGGCATGGGCGAGGGCGCGCCCCTGTGCGTCGGCCTCCAGTTTCTCCACGGCCTCGGCCGTCTCTGCCGAGAGCGCAGCGCCTCTGCAGGCCTCGGCGATGGCACGGATGAGGCCAAACCATTGCTGCACAACCGCCGCCCCTGCTGGCGAGAGGGCAAAGGCGCGCTGCGTGCGTTGGCGCCAGGCAGCCTCTTGCTCGGCGTCGCCGCTGGCGTGGGCCACGCGTTGCAGCAGATGATAGATCTCCCAGGCGACGGCATTCTGCCCGCCCGCCTGACTGATCTCCAGGGCGCGCGTGGCATGCACGGCTGCTGCGGCCGGCTCGCTTTGGCTCAGATAGTGCTCGGCCAGCGCACGCAGCGCGCCGACGACCGACTGGGGCTGGTTAGCCTCACGGAAGGCCTCGACGGCCGCATGTAGATCGGCGACGGTGAGTTCGCCCTGTTCAAGCCGTGCGTGCAGCCGAGCTCGGCGCAAGAGCAGATTGCCGCGCACAGAGGGCAGTTCTGCGGCGCTGGCCACAGCCAGGCCATGGCCCAGGGCCTCGATGGCCGCCGGCGCGTCGTGTCGCCGAGCCTCTTGCAGGGCAGCCACCTGTTCCCACAGGCTGCACAGAGCGGGCCAGGCGCTGGCCTTGCTGAGGCTTTCGGCAGCCTGCTCAAACTGTAGAAGCGCGGCGTCGGTCTCCTCATGGGCTGCCATAGCGCCGGCCAGTTGGGCCTGCAGCAGGCCGACCAGTTCGAGATCGTCGAGCCGCCGCGCCAGCTCAAGCCCGCGCTGGGCGGCCTCTTGGGCAGCCTCTGGCTGGCGCGCCAGCAACAGCGCCTCGCCCAACTGACGCCAGGCCTGGGCCTCGGCCAGAGGCGCCTCGGGCAAGCTGCGCGCCTGGCTGAGCAGCGCAATGGCCTGCCTCAGGGTGGTGATCACCACGTCGGGCCGCAGTGAGGCGATGAGCACCATGGCAAACAGCTTGAGGGCCAGGCCCTGGTCTAGCGTGGCCTCGGGGGCAGCGTAGGTCTGTCCCTTGTCGGCGGTGATGCGCTTGATGAGCCCCTGCAGCATGGGCGCCGCCTGATCGACACGCCCAGACTGTAGCAGGCGCTCGGCCTGGCCCAGCACAAACCGCACCGCGGCACGGCTCAGAGGGCCCTCGGCGGGCACAGCGGTCGCAGTGGCCCTGTCGATGCGGCGTCGCAGGGCGGCGACTGTGTCGCCCAGGCCCGCCGTGACGAGTGCCGAGCCCGCCGCCTGCACCAGCTCGGCGGCCAGGTTCAGCTCGTCGGTCTCGATAGCCAGGGCAACTGACTGCACAATGTTGGCCAGCTCGAGACGCAGCAGACGCCGCGCAAGGCCCGGTGCACGTGCCTCGCCGCGTGGTAACCAGCCTAACAAGCCCAGAGTGCTGTTGGCATAGGGTTGGGCCAGCGCCTGCCGCTGGCGTAACGTGGCTTGCCGCGCCAGATGGCCCGCCAACGCAGGATGCATACTGATGCGGCTCAACGTCAGCCCCTGCACGGGCTGCTGGCTGAGCAGCCCCGCCGCAGCCAGCAGCGCCTTGAGGCGACTCCATGGCTCGGGCTCGAGGCCGAGCGTGCGCAAGGTGGTCGGCTCGAGAAAGCCCTGTGGATAGAGCCCCAGGCCGTTGACCGCCAGCCGTTCATCGGGCGAGAGGTCGTTGAGCAGGAGGTCGAGAGCGAGCTCTCCGCCTCGTTCCGTCCAGCGCGAAGCCTGTTGCACGGCATGCGGCAAGGTGCGCTCGATGGCGGCGCGTAAAGCCTCGTCAGAGCTGGAGCGCAGACGTGCTGCTGCGCATCGGAGCACCAGCGGGCTATCGCCCAGCTGCTGGCTCCAGGCGGCGGCTTCTTCTGTCGAGGCGCCGGCGTATGCCTGCAGCAGGGCCACACCCTCCTGGTTTGTCAGAGCGGGCAGCACTTGTACAACCGGCTCGAGTGAAGCGAGCTCGGCCGGCATGCTCGCTCCATCGGCGATCAGCAGCAGGCGACAGCCGGGCGAGTGCGCCAACTCACGGGCTAGCGCCAGCAGCCGGCTGCGTGCGTCGTCGTCATAGTTCAGGTCGTCGCGGCTGAACGCGGCCTCGACATTATCCCACAGCAGCAGGGTGCGGCTTTGCGCCAGGGCCTCGTGCAGGCGGGCGCTCGTTTCAGGCGTGCCAGGTGTGGCGTCGGGCCCCACCAGCTGCCAGGTGAGATCGTGGACGAGTGCATCAGGCAACAGTCCGCCATAGAGGTTGGTGTATACGATGCGGTCAAAGGTGGCAGTGCGCATCAGCCAGCGTGCCGTGGCGGCGGCGAGGGCCGTCTTGCCATGGCCCACTGGCCCATGCAGGCAGACGACGCGCGCCTCGGGGGTCAGCAATGCCGCCTCCAGGGCGGCACGCTGGAATGCGCGCCCAACAAACGGGGCATCGGGGCTTGACGGCAGGCCGCCAGGGGTTGGCTGGAGCGCCAGCCGTTGCCAGGCCGGGCGCAGATCATCCTGCGTAAAGGGTACCACTCGCGCCACACCACTGGCCTCGGGTTGAGGGTTCGCCAGTGGGCGGCCTTCGGCGGCGCCCAGTGCCCAGCGGGCTGCACTGGTGTTGGGGGCGAGGTCACGCTGGACGCTCTCGCAGGCCAGACCGAGCGTCGTGCCCGCCAGTAGCTCGCTGAACAGCGTCTGCAGGGCGCCCTGCAGAGCCGACGGAGCCATATCTGCAGCGAGCCACAGGGTGGCAAGCTCATCAGGCAAAAAGGCCTCTCCAGACACCCAGATGACGAGGCCTACCTCGATGCCCGCGAGCATCTCCGTAAGGGCAGCGGCGCCCTCAGGCCAGGCCGGCCACGCCTCGCCAGAAGGCACCAGCAGGCAGAGCATGTCGATCACCGGCTCTGGCGTCTGCAAACGTTTGGCCAGGGCCTCTCTGCTTGCCGGGCGTAGCCACTCAATCTCGATCTGGCCGCCCTGCGCCTCAGCGGCAGAGAGCACGGCCGCAGCGCGATCATAGGCCAGCAGATCGGCTTGAGATGAGACGTCGCTCGAGGCGATCAACAGGCGCAATGACGGGCGAGGTTGAATCACTGTTCCTCCGCGTGCATAGTGGCTATTGACCCGATTATACCCTGTGCGACGGCTTTGGTCAGCATCAGACCTTGGGTATACTATAGGGTGCTCATTCTGGAGGTACCCGCGTGTACACGGTATCGGTAAGACGCCATTTTGACGCTGCTCACGCCTTGCGGGGCTATGCTGGCAAGTGCGAGCGGCGCCACGGACATCGCTTTGAGGTGGTTGTCTCGGTGCAGCGCTGCCAGCTCGATAGCATTGGTCTGGCGTTGGACTATGGTATCATCAAGCGAGAGTTGGACTCGGTGTTGGCGCTGCTGGATCACACGGACCTCAACGAGACGCCACCGTTCGATGAGATCAACCCCAGCTCCGAGCATATCGCGGCCTATATCCATGATCAGATGGCCGCACGCCTGGGTGGGCCCATCGACCAGGTGCAGGTATACGAGTCTCCCGACGCCTGGGTGACCTACACCCCTGATGCCTGAGCATTCTCCCGGAGGCAGACAAGCCTGATGGCTCAAGAGATCACGAGCGAATCGCACGAGTTCGACCAATGGCTCGAGACATCGACGCCCGACTATGACGAGCTGCCGGTGTTGCCCGTCTTGGCCCTGCGCGACTCGGTCATGTTCCCGCATATGATGGTGCCGTTGCTGGTGGGGCGCGAACGTTCCATTCGCGCGGTAGAGGCGGCTATGGCCGCTGAGGGCCGCCTGCTGGCGCTAGCCCAGCTCGACGAGGAGATCGAAGTGCCCGAGGTGAGCGATCTCTATCGCGTGGGCACCGAGGTCGTCATCGGCCGCAAGTTGCTGATGCCCGATGGCAGCCTGAGCATCTGGGTGCAGGGGCAGCGCCGCGTGCAGGTGGCCAAGTTTGTGCAGACCGAACCCCACATCGCGGCCACCGTCGAGCCCGTTGAAGAAGTCACCCGTTCCGACGTGCAGGCCGAGGCGCTCAAGCGCGCGGTGCTGCGCAGTTTTCATCGTGTCCAAGAGCTGAGCCAGAACATCCCCGAAGACGCCTATGTGGCTGCCGTGAACGCCGAGACGCCCGGCCTGTTGGCCGACCTGGTGGCCTCGGTGCTGGGGTTGACGGTGGCTGAACGGCAAGAGGTGCTGGCAAACCTGGACTGCTACGACCGCCTCAAGGCGGTGCAGCGCATCCTCGCCGCAGAGCAGGATGTGCTCGAGCTGGAGAACCAGCTGCAATCGCAGGTGCAGCAAGAGATCGACCGCGGCCAACGCGAGTACTTTTTGCGCGAGCAGATGCGCGTCATCCAGTCCGAGTTGGGCGAGGGAGACCCCTATGCGCAAGAGGTCGAAGAGCTGCGCACCAAGCTCGCCGAGTTGGAGCTGCCCGACGAGGTGCGCGAGCGCGCCGACAAAGAGCTCTCGCGCCTGAGCGGCATGTCTCCCATGTCTCCCGAGACGGGCGTTATCCGCACCTATCTGGACTGGATCATTGCTCTGCCCTGGGGCCAGGAAACTGAGGATAACCTCGACATTGCGCGGGCCAAAGAGATGCTCGAGGCCTCGCACTATGGCATCCCCAAGGCCAAAGAGCGCATCCTGGAGCACATCGCCGTGTACTCGCTGGCCCGCGACAAAATGAAGAACCCGATCCTCTGCTTTGCGGGGCCGCCCGGCACCGGCAAGACGTCGCTGGGGCGCTCCATCGCAGAGGCTCTGGGGCGCAAGTTTGTGCGCGTGAGCCTGGGCGGCATCCGTGATGAGGCCGAGATCCGCGGGCACCGCCGAACCTATGTGGGCGCACTGCCCGGCCGCATCATCCAGACCATTCGCCGCGCTGGGTCGGCCAATCCTGTGTTCATGCTCGACGAGATCGACAAGCTGGGCATGGACTTTCGCGGTGACCCGGCGTCGGCGCTGCTCGAGGTGCTCGACCCGGAGCAGAACAATGCCTTTTCCGATCATTATCTCGAGCTGCCGTTCGATCTTTCGCACGTGATGTTCATCACCACGGCCAACTATCTCGATCCGGTGCCGCCGGCGCTGCTTGACCGCATGGAAGTGATCGAGTTTCCAGGGTATATGGAGTACGAGAAGGTCCATATCGCCCGCAAGTTCCTGATCCCGCAGCAGATCGAGCAAAACGGGTTGGAGCAGCTCAGGTTCTCGGACGGCGCATTGCAGGCGCTGATCCGTGAGCACACCAACGAGGCGGGTGTGCGCAATCTGGATCGGTTGATCGCCACCGTGTGTCGCAAGGCGGCGATGCGCATGGCTGAGGGCAAGGCGCCGCTTCGCCAGGTGTCGGCCCAGTCGCTCACCAAGCTGGTGGGCCCGCCCCGTTACACCTTTGGTGTGGCCGAGCGAGAAGATCAGATCGGCGTAGCCACTGGCCTGGCCTGGACTGAGGCCGGCGGAGACACCATGTCGATCGAGGTGAGCATTGTGGCAGGCAAGGGGAGCCTGCTGCTCACGGGGCAGCTGGGCGACGTGATGCAAGAGTCTGCGCAGGCAGCGCTGAGCTATGCGCGCTCGCGGGCCGAGGACTATGGTTTTGACGATGTCGATTTCGACAAGATCGATATCCATGTGCACGTGCCCGAGGGCGCTGTGCCCAAAGATGGCCCGTCGGCAGGCATTACCATTGCCACCGCCCTCATCTCGGCGCTGAGCGGCCGCGCCGTGGACCATCAAGTGACCATGACCGGCGAGATCACCTTGCGCGGGCGGGTGCTGCCCATCGGCGGCCTGCGAGAAAAGGCGTTGGCCGCGCACCGCGCTGGCCTCAAGACGATCCTCGTGCCCAAGCAGAACGATCGCGATATGGTCGAGGTGCCCAGGAACTTGATGCGCAATATGCGCTTTGTGTTTGTTGAGAACATGGACCAGGTGGTGCCCGTGGCGCTGCGCACGCAGGCCGATCAGCGGGCGCGGAACCATTTTTTGCAGTAGACCGATCTGTACTCAAGAGGCCGCGTCGTACAGGCGCGGCCTCTTGGCGTTGTGTGTATAATCGCAGCAGCAGCAAGAGGAGGGGCCCGACATGGATTGGCACGAGGCGCACGGCCTGCTGAGCTCGATGGGCGCCGACCATGTGGTGACGTTGCCCCAAGCCGCCACGCCGCGGCGCATCGCAGAGTGGGCGGCGGCGTTGGCCAACGGTGAAGGCGGCGCTGTGGTGTTGGGCGCCACGAGCCCAAGCTGTCCTCTCGAAGACGGCGCTGCGGTGCTAGAGCGCGCCCTGGATGCGCTGTTGATGTGCGAGCCAGCACTGGTGGCGCCCGTGCCGGTGTTTGTCGGCAAAGAGGGCGCGCCCGAGGCAGTGCTTGTGCAGATACCGGCCGGGCTGCGACACGTCTATGCGGTGGATGGACGCTATCTGGTGCGGGCAGGGGCCCGTGTGGCACCCCTCAGCAGCCTGGCGCTCAAGCAGCTGCTGGTGGCGCGCGGCCAGGTCAGCTACGACGCCGAACCTCTCCCTGGGGCCTCGTACGATGATCTCGATGGTGAGGCGATTGCCGCTTATCTGGCGCGCATCGGCAACCCCCGTGGCCTGCCTGTTAACGAACTGCTGCGACAGCGCGGCTGCTTGTACGGCGCCGAGGCCAGGCCGACCGTGGCGGGCGTGCTGCTCTTTGGCCGGCAACCCGATCGCTGGGTGCGGTCCAGCGAGATTTTGGCCGTGCGCTACGCCGGTCAGCGCATGAGCGACCGGTTTGTGCGCGAAGACATCCGTGGGCCGCTGCCCGAGCAGATCCGCCGTGCCGTGGCCTTTGCTTTGGGCAATATGCGCCGTGCCGTCGAACTGAGCGGGGTCGAGCGCCTGGAGACGACCGAGTACCTCGAGGAGGCGGTGCGCGAGGCCATCGTCAACGCTGTGGCGCACCGCGACTATGCCCTGGCTGGTGACGGTATTCGACTGTTGCTCTTCAGCGATCGGCTCGAGGTGCATTCGCCGGGACGCCTGCCCGGGCACGTGACGGTGGCCAACATCCGGCAAGAGCGCTGCTCGCGCAATGAGGTGATCGTGCAGGTGCTGGCTGACCTGGGGTTCATCGAGCGGCTGGGCTATGGCATCGACCGGATGATCGACCTGCTCGCCGACGCTGGGCTGCCGCCACCCGAATTCCGCGAGACGGCCGGCGGCTTTGTGGTCACCCTGCGCAGTGCTTCCGGGCAGCTCCTCGAGGAGCCCGAGCCCACCGCTGTGTGGCGGCATGCGGGCTACAACGCACGCCAGGCGGCGCTTTTAACCTATCTCGACACCCACGAATATGTCAGCAACCGCGAGTATCGCGAGCTGTGCCCCGACGTCAGCGCCGAGACGTTGCGCCGCGATCTGGCCGATCTGGTGCGGCGTGGTGTGTTGCTGCGCATTGGCGCCAAACGCGGCACCGTGTATGCTCGCCGCCAACCATGAGGATATCGCACAATATCCCACACGCCTTGTGGGATATTGTGCGATATCGTGTGAAAGCGGTGCAATGGCGTAACCATAGCCGCCAGGCTGCGTATCAGTACACAGCAGGGCAAGTGCACTGTTGTGAGGAGAGCGAGATGAAGAGACGTGGCATGCTGTACGTTGGGGTGCTGCTGGTGACGTTGGGCGTCATCTTTATGCTGATCCAGTTCACCCAGGCGACGATGCCTAACCTGTTGGGTTGGCGCCGCCTGTGGCCACTGCTGGTCCTGTTCGTTGGGCTGGCCTTCTGGCTGCCGTTGCTGCTGTGGTGGCCGCAAAGGGCCAGTATCTGTGGTCTGGCGATGCCAGCCACCATCATCACTGCCAACGGCCTGTTGCTGCTCTACCAGTCTCTCACGGGCGATTGGGGTTCGTGGGCCTATATGTGGGCCATCGAGCCACTGGCGGTGGGCGTCGGGCTGCTGGCCATCTACGCCCTGGGCCCGCGCGATAGAGGGCTGCTGACCGCGGCCGGCGTGGTCGGCGGCATCGGCCTGGTGATGCTGATGGTCTTTGGCGCCGTGTTTTCGCCGGTGCTGCGCTATCTGTTGCCGGCGCTGCTCATCGTGGCCGGGCTGGTGATGTTCCTGCGCGGATCGCGGCAGCGCGCCGCTGAGGATGGGCCGACGCCCTGAGCGGGCGTCCTGTGTCAACACGAGAGGGGCTGGCAATTTGCCAGCCCCTCTCGTCATGTCGGTCTCGCGAGCCAACGTTACTTTTTGATGTTCTGAATCAGGATCAGGATGCCCACGGCGATGACGCCCAGCGGCCACAGACCGTTGAAAAAGCTCAGCACGTTCAGGTTGCGCAAGAGTAGCAATAGGCCCACACCCACCAGGATGGCGCCGCCGATCAGCAGCCGGTCGCTGCTGTTGGCGTCGCCCCAATGGCGCTGACGCAGTTCGCCAAAGGTGCTCTTGATGTCATCCACGTTCTGGCGGATCGAGTCGTCATGGTCGGTAAAGGGCACGTCGCGCTGCGGGATGAACAGCCACAGCAGCAGATAGACGGGCAGCCCCGTGCCCGAGAACATGATCGCCAGCGTCACGAACAAGATGCGCACCAGGGTGGCATCCACCCTGAAATACGCGGCCAGCCCTCCGCAGACGCCACCGATAACGCGGTTGGTGCTGCTTCGATAGAGACGATCCATGGTATGCTCCTACGGATGAATGAGTGCAGTCATGTCTGCGCTTGTACCCCTTATACGCGTTGTGGGCGCCAGGGTTGCTGCGTCAGTGTCGACCAAACTCGCGCTCCAACTGGGTGGCGCTCAGATGTACCATGGTTGGGCGCCCGTGAGGGCAGGTGTGGGGCAGAGCCGTGGCCTCGAGCTGGCGGATCAGGTCACGCATTTCGAGGATGGAGAGGGTTTGCCCGGCGCGGACGGCCGAATGGCAGGCCACGGTGAACAGGGCCTGATCTTCCCACGAAAAGCCGTCACCGCCCTCTACCGCTGCATCGAGCAGCTCGAGCAATGCCGCGACCAGATCATAGCCAGCCAGGCTCGCCGGGATGCGTTTGATCAGCACCGTGCTGGGGCCAAAGGGTGCGATGTCGAACGCATAGTTGGCGAGCTCCGCGGCATGCTCTTCGAGCAGGGCGGCCTGTTGCGGCGTTACATCGAGAACGATGGGTTCGAGCAGCTCCTGGCCAGGCACGTTGAGCGCGGCTCGCTGCGCACGCAGCGCCTCATAGCGAATGCGCTCATGGGCGGCGTGCTGGTCGATGAGGTACATGCCCCCGGGCCCCTCTGCCACGATGTAGGTCTGGGCGATTTGGCCGACCACACGGAGCATGGGCAGCCGCTCGGTGGGCGCGGTGGCATCAGGCGAGGCGGGCTGGTGTTGGGTCTGGGGTGTGACCCCCGGCGAGAGCGGCATCTCGTGTTGCGCGGGGGTATACACACTCACCACGCGCGAGGCGCCGTCGCGGCGCCAGGCCGCCGTGGATGTGCCTGGCACCAGGCTCACCGGCACCGGATACTGTGCCTGCAGGGTTGCGCGCACGGCCCGCTGCACCGCCGCAAACGCCAGGCGCGGATCTCTGAAGCGCACCTCGCGCTTGGTGGGGTGGATGTTGACGTCTACCTGCTCGGGGTCGATCCTGATATTCAGGATGACGATGGGAAAGCGGCCCTGCGGCAAGAGCGTGCGGTAGGCCTCTCGAATAGCAAAAGAGAGGGTCTGATCCTGTATCCAGCGGCGGTTGACGAACAGCACGATGTCGTTGCGATTGGAGCGGTGCACCGAGGGTGCAGCGACGAGGCCGTCGACAGCGATGCCGTTCGGCTCTCTGGCAGGTGCGTCGACGGGCAGCATCTCTTGTGCTACGTCCAGGCCATAGAGCGCAAGCACCACATCCTGCAGCGAGCCCGTGCCATTGGTGCGCAGCATCTGGCGATCGTTGTGTTGGAGGCGCAGGCGCAGCTCTGGGTAGGCCAGGGCATAGCTCGAGATCAGGCGACCGATGTGCCCCGCCTCGGTGGGGTCGCTCGACAGGAAACGCAGTCTGGCAGGTGTGTTATAGAACAGGTTCTCGACCTGCACCGTGGTGCCTGGCGGGCGCGCCTGGGCTGAGCGCTGAACGATCTGGCCGCCCTCGAGGCGCAGGGTGACGCCCGCCAGGGCTTTGCGCGTGCACGTGGAGAGTGTGAGGTGCGACACGGCGGCGATGCTGGCCAATGCTTCGCCGCGAAAGCCCAGTGTGCGGATGTGATAGAGCTCCTCGGCAGAAGAGAGCTTGCTGGTGGCATGCCGCTCAAAGGCCACCTCGACCTCGTCGGCAGCGATGCCGACCCCATCGTCACTCACACGCATTAGCCGCTTGCCGCCCTGGACAATGTCGACGCCGATCTGACTCGCGCCAGCGTCGATGGCGTTCTCGACCAGCTCTTTGACTACCGAGGCCGGGCGCTCGATCACCTCGCCAGCGGCGATCTTGGCGGCGATGTCGGGCGGCAGCACGCGGATGGGCATGGTGGGCGCTTCCTTTTGTGGCGCTGATTGGGCTCATTGTACCACATCGCCAGAGCGTCGGCTTGACGAGCCCTGGTGGCCCCACTATGCTCGCATGATCTTTGCAGGGGGCGATGGCGATGGCACGTGGGGGCAGGCCAATAGCGCGGCGCTACTATCACTGGTTGGCGCTGGTGCTGGGCATCCTCGCCACATCGACCGGCTCGATCATCATCCGATTGGCCGACGCGCCGGCCCTGGCGGTGGCCGCCTGGCGGCTCAGCCTGGCGACGTTGCTGCTTTCGCCACTATCACTGGGCCCGCTGCGGCGCGAGTGGGGCGGGTTGACGGGCCGCGAGCGCTGGCTGCTACTGGCCGCAGGCGGCTGCCTCTCGCTGCATTTTGCCTTTTGGATTAGCTCACTCGACTATACCAGCGTCTCTAGTTCCGTGATCCTGGTGTCTACCAACCCGCTGTGGGTGGCGTTGATCTTGCGGTTCGTGCTCAGAGAGCAGATCGCTGGGCGCAGCGTGGTTGCCATCGTGGTGGCGCTGGCCGGCGCTGCCATCATCGGCGCTGGCGACCTGACCCTCTCGCCGCGAGCTCTGTTGGGCGACCTGCTGGCGCTGCTTGGGGCCGTTGCGGGCTCTGCCTACTTTATGTTGGGGCGCGCGGTGCGCCGCAAGCTCTCGACACTGGCCTACGTCTGGCCGTGTTATGCCGTCGCAGCGATCTTGCTCATCGGTTACACCTTGGCGGCGGGCCAGCCGCTGTTGGGTTATGGCCTGCCAACCTACGGCATGTTTGCTCTGCTCGCCATCGGGCCGCAGATACTGGGGCATTCGTCGTACAACTGGGCGCTGGGCTACTTTACGCCGGTGTTGGTGACCATTGCGCTGCTGGGCGAGCCGATTGGCGCCTCGGTGTTGGCCTTTCTGGTGCTGGGCGAGGCGCCGCCGCTGGGCGTCTGGATCGGTGGCCCGCTGATCTTGGCGGGCATGCTGCTGGCCGCCTGGCAAGAGGGACGGCGCCAGCTGGCTGGTTGACCTGGGCGTTGACTGGCCCTATAGTGCGACGAGTAGGCGCGAGGGAGCGAGCATCGAGACGGTGCAGCCCTCGCGCTCGGCTATACAGGGAGGTTCAGACATGACCATGAACTGGGAAGCGCTCTACAGCGAGCGTCTGGGCAGCATGACAACGTCAGTTATCCGCGAGATCCTCAAAGTGGCCCAGTCGCCCGAGGTGATCTCGCTCTCGGGCGGGTGGCCCGAGGCCGATCTCTTTCCCACAGAGCAGCTGCAAGAGGTGGCCGCCCACGTGATGCGCGAGACGCCTCGTGAGGCGCTGCAATATGGCCTGACCGATGGCTCCATCGGGCTGCGCCAGCTGCTTGCTGAGCAGATGCAGGCCCAGGGCGTGCCCGCTGGGCCAGAGAATATCCTCATCACGTCGGGCTCGCAGCAGGCGCTTGATCTGCTTGGGCGCATCCTGCTCGACGAGGGAGACTGTGTGATCGTGGAGGCGCCCACCTTCCTGGGGGCAGTGCAATCGTTCAAGGCCTATGGGCCCCGTTTTGTGCCACTGCCGCTTGACGGCGATGGCGCCTGTGTCGAGCTCTTGCCCGAGCTCATCTCCAGGCACAAACCCAAGCTGATGTATCTGCTGCCGACGTTCCACAACCCGGCCGGCGTCTGCCTCAGCCTCGAACGCCGTCGCCGCGCGGTTGAGATTGCCAGCGAGATGGGCGTGCCTATCGTCGAAGACGACCCCTATGGCCAGCTACGCTACTCGGGCGAACCGTTGCCTACGCTGGCGGCGCTGGACAGCGCCCGTTGCTCGGCCCATGGGCCCCGTTTGGGCAACACGGTGATCTATCTGAGCACATTTTCCAAGACGCTGACGCCAGGGTTGCGTGTGGCCTGGGCCGTGGCCCCCGTCGACGTGGTGCAGCAACTGGTGATGGCCAAACAGGGTGCCGATCTGATGACCAGCTCGCTCTCGCAAGAGATCGCGGCCGAGTTCATACGGCGCGGCTGGCTGCCCGGCCAGGTGGCGCGCATCCGCGATACCTACCGGCTGCGTCGCGATGCCATGTGCGCAGCCATCGACGACTTTTTCCCCAGCGAGGCAAGCTACTATCGGCCCGAGGGCGGCCTCTTTCTGTGGGTGACGCTGCCCGAGGGGCTCGACGCCACCGCGCTCTTGGCCGAGGCAGCAGTACACCAGGTGGCCTATGTGCCCGGTCAGCCCTTTTTCGTCGATGGCCGCGGCACCAACACCCTGCGCATGTCGTTTGCCAGCGTGCCGCCCGAGACGATCCGCGAAGGGGTGCGCCGTGTGGGCGAGGTGTTCAAGGCCCATCTGTAGCAGGGGGCGGGGCGCAAGCTTGACCACAACGGCGAACGGCCTAGAATCGTTGCCATAGTCAGAGGGAGAGTTGCTATGCCGCTGTACGAATTCCACTGTCATCATTGCGGCGAGACCTTTACGGTACGCCGTTCATTCTCGGCCGCTAAGGAACCTGCTCCGTGCCCGAGCTGCGAGAGCGACGACACCACGCGCGCCTTTGCCACGTTTGCCTGTATGGCCAAGGGCAGCGGTGGAGAGACCTATTCAGTTGGCGGAGGCGGTTGTGCTGGCTGCGCTGGCGGGCACTGCGCGACCTGTGGCCATTAGCGAGAGCCTCGTTCATCCACGGGCTGCACATTATCAGGTGCGGCCCGTTTTCGTATGTGCAGGTTGCCCTCTATGACGTCCAAGGCATGGTCAGTACAATTCGATCTACAGCATACGGATGACGCCACCATGGCGCGCGTCGGTGTGCTGCACACGCCGCATGGTCAGGTGCCCACACCGGTTTTCTGCCCGGTGGGCACGCAGGCCACCGTCAAGGCCATCACGCCGCGCGAGTTGCACGACTTGCAGGCTGGGATGATTCTGGGCAACACCTACCACCTCTACCTGCGCCCTGGTGCCGAACTCATCGCGCAGCTCGGCGGCCTGCATCGCTTCATGGGGTGGGATGGCCCCATCCTCACCGACAGTGGCGGCTTTCAGGTGTTCAGCCTCGAGGGGTTGCGGCGCATCGGCGACGACGGTGTGATGTTCCGCTCGCACATCGATGGCTCGACGCACACCTTTACGCCCGAGTTGGTGGTCGACGTGCAGGAAAAGCTCGGCTCTGACATCGCCATGGTGCTCGACGAGTGCGCCGAACCGCATGACTATGACTATGCAGTGGCGGCCATGGAGCGCACGCATCGCTGGGCCGAGCGCTGTCTCAAGGCCCATCGTCGCCCCGATCAGTCTCTGTTTGGCATTGTGCAGGGGGGCATCCACGCAGACCTGCGGCGGGCCAGCGCCGAGGCCATTGCCAGCATGGGGTTTGCAGGGCATGCCATTGGTGGGTTGAGCGTGGGCGAAACCAAGGCCGATATGCTGCGTATTCTGGATGTTGTCACGCCCCTGCTGCCGCCCGAGCGGCCGCGGTATCTGATGGGGGTGGGCTCGCCCGAAGACCTGGTTGAAGGCGTGGCTCGCGGTGTGGACATCTTTGACTGCGTGTTACCCACGCGGTTGGCGCGAAATGGCGCCGTGTTCACCCCCGAGGGACGGCTCAACCTGCGCAATACGGCGCATCGAGACGATCCCCGGCCCATCCAAGAGGGCTGCGGCTGCTATACCTGTCAGAACTTTTCGCGGGCCTATCTGCGGCACCTCATCGTCGCGCAAGAGATGCTCGCTGCGCGGCTCAACACGCTGCACAATCTGCACTTTTTGCTCGACCTGATGCGCCGCATGCGCACTGCCATCTTGGAGGGCGCGATGGCATCATTCCGCGAGGCGTTCTGGGAGCGCTATCAGGTGGCCGATGCTGTAGCCCGTGAGCACAACCGTGCTCGCTGGAACAGCCGAGCACGCCGCAGCAGTGCCGGTAAGTGACAAAAACCTGGGCGGTGACGGAGGCGTGTGGACATGACGGTTTGGGAGGCCATTCTGTGGGGCATGCTGCAGGGCGCAACCGAGTTCTTGCCGGTGAGCAGCTCGGGCCACCTGGTGTTGGTGCCGTGGTTGCTGGGCCGCTCGGCGCCAGGGCTGACCTATGGCGTGATCGTGCATACCGGCACGCTGCTGGCCATGGTGGTCTACTTTTGGCATGACATCTGGGCGTTGCTCGATGGTTTGCTGCAGAGTTGGCGACAGCGCGAGCTGACGCCTATGGGGCGGCTGGCGCTGATGATCGCGGTCAGTGCTATTCCGGCGGGAGTGGTGGGCTTGCTGTTCGACGACTACCTGGAGGCGGCGTTTGGCGAGCCAGCGGTGGTGGCGGTGCTGTTGCTGATCACCGGCGCCGTGTTGGCCCTCAGCGAGCATTTGGGGCGCCGTGAGCGCCCGCTGGAAGCGCTCTCATGGCGCGATGCAGTGACCATTGGCCTGGCGCAGTGCGTGGCTCTCTTGCCCGGCATCTCGCGTTCGGGCAGCACCATCTCGGCAGGGATGCTGCGGGGGCTCGATCGCGAGGCGGCGGCTCGCTTTGGCTTCTTGATGGCGCTGCCGTTGCTCGTGGGCGCTACGGCCCACGAGTTGCTTGGCATGTCGGGCGGGGGAGGTCAGGTGGCTGGCGGACTGCTACTGGTCGGGTTCGTAGCGGCAGCCCTGACGGGTTACGCGGCCTTGCGCTTGCTGCTGGGCCTGGTGCGCAGAAACGGCCTGTGGCCCTTTGCCATCTATTGCTGGGCGATAGGTCTCTTTGGGCTGGTGATGGTGGCGGTGCGGTGATACGCGGCTGGCGGCTGTGGGCCTTGTTGGTCACTCTCATGCTGGGTGGGTGCCAGGCGCTGGTGACGCCGCTGGGGCATGACGTGGCCGCCGTTGAGCCCACCGCCGGAGACGATGGCGACCTGGTGAACCTGGTTGCCTGCTGGGAGGCCGAGCCGCTGGCCGAGCTGCTGCGGATGGCCTATGAAGCGCAGTATCCCAGCTCGGCGGTGCTGGTCAACCTGACCAATAGTCAGCACGCCATGGAGCTGCTGCAACGTGGCGAGGCGTCGCTGGGGCTGATAGTGACGATGGCCGATCAGGAACCCCAGGTGCCCACAGGCTGGATCACTCGGGAGCTGGCTGTGGATGCCGTCGCGCTGGTGACTTCGCCTGATCTGGCAGTGGCCAGTATCTCGCCCGATGATCTGTCTCGGCTCTATGCCGGGCAGGTGGTCGACTGGGCCGATCTAGGGTTCGGCGAGGGACAGCCTGCCTTTGTCACGCGCGAACGGGGCACGGTGCTGCGGCTGCTGTTCGAGGAGCGCATCATGGGTGATCGCTCGATCTCGACAGCAGCGGCCGTGGTGCCCCACAACCACGCAATGCTAGAGCTGGTGTCTACGACGCCGAAAGCGCTGGGCTATGTGCCCGCAACTCTGGTCGACGATCGTGTGCGGGTGGTGGCACTCGATGGCAAGTTGCCCACGCATAGCGAGATCGAAAGGGGTAGCTATCCGCTGCGCTCTAGCCTGTGGCTAGTGATGCCCGTCTCTAGCGAAGGGCTGGCCGATGGTGGCGCACTACGCCTCGCCAGCTTCGCCCTTGGCGCCCGTATGCAGCGCGAGATCAGCGCTCGGTACGTGCGCCCTTAGGGCCGCACATACGGATTGCCGGCGCGTTCGAGCGCGATAGTGGTCTCGGGGCCATGCCCTGGATAGACCACCGTCTCGGGTGGAAGAGTGTACAGGCGCTCGCGGATGGACTGTGCGAGGATGCGCTGGCTGCCACCGGGCAGGTCGGTGCGACCGATGCTGCCGGCAAAGAGCGCATCCCCGCAGAACACCACGCGTTCGCTGGTGAGGTAGAATGATAGCCCGCCGGGCGAATGGCCCGGGGTGAGCAGGCAGGCGATCGTCAGTTCGCCGAGCCCCAGCGTCTCGTTGTCAACGAGTAGACGCCCGGCCTTGACCGGCGAGATACCGCCCTGGGCGAACAGCTTAAAGATGGCGGGCGGCCTGGCCAACGGTTCGGCCTCGTGGGCGTGGATGCAGACCTCGGCGCCTGTCGCCTCAACCAGGCCATTGACGGCGCCGATATGGTCGAAATGATAGTGAGTGAGCAGGATGTACCGCAGCTCGAGGGCCTGCTCTTTGAGCAGGGCGAGCACGCGCTCGGGCTCAGCGCCCGGATCGATGACGGCCGACGGGCCGCCCCGCCCGTCGGCCAGCAGGTAGCAGTTGGTCTGCAGCGGGCCGAGGGCCAGAGCCTTGAGTAACAAAACGTGCCTCCCATCGGTGCTGATAGCGTCGATCCTAGTCAGCGCCGGGGGATGCGTCAACTGCGACCCTGGTCGCGCATATGAAGGAGTCTCGCCATGCGCATGAGTCATCTCTTTGGCCGCACCCTGCGCGATGCCCCCTCGGATGCTCAGCTGCCCAGCCACCAACTCTCGGTGCGCGCCGGGCTGGTGCGGCAGCTTGCCCAGGGCATCTACTCGTTTCTGCCTTTGGGGTGGCGCGCCATTCGCAAGATCGAGGGGATCATCCGGCAGGAGATGGACGCTGTCGGTGGCCAAGAGTTGCTGATGCCACTGGTGCACCCGGCCGAGCTGTGGCAGCGTACCGGCCGTTACGACGCCCCTGCGCCAGGCCGCAACCTGCTGCGATTTAACGACCGCTGGGACCACCCCATGGTGCTGGCGATGACTCACGAAGAGGTGGCCGCCGATCTGGCGCGCACCGAGATCAGCTCATACCGGCAGTTGCCGTTGATGACCTACCACTTTCAGGTCAAGTTCCGCGACGAGCCCCGGGCGCGAGGCGGATTGGTGCGCGTGCGCGAGTTCATTATGAAGGATGCCTACACCTATAGCGCCAGCGACGAGCAGCTCGACGAGCAGTACCAGGCTATCTATGCGGCCTATCTGCGCATCTTTCAGCGTTGTGGGCTTGACGTCTTGCCCGTGCGGGCTGCTACGGGCGCTATGGGCGGTTCGGCATCGCACGAGTTTATGGTGCCCAATGAGCTGGGCGAGGACACACTGCTGCTCTGCCCTGCGTGTGGTTATGCGGCCAACGCCGAGACGGCCACCTTCACCAAGGGGCAGGCGGCAGAGGAGCCGTTGGCGGCTATGGAACAGGTGGCCACGCCCGGCGCCACCACCATCGAGGCGGTGGCACGCTACCTGGGCGTGCCGGTGAACAAGACCGCCAAGGCGGTGTTCTTGGCCACGCCCGCCGGCCGGGTGGTCTTTTGCGTTATCCGCGGTGATCTCGAGGTGAGCGAGGCCAAAGTGTCGGCGCTGCTGGGCGGCGAGGAGCTGGGTGCAGCCACACCGGAGCAACTGCAGCGTGCCGGGCTGGTGGCGGGCTATGCCTCGCCGGTGGGCGTCAAAGAGGGCGCCGCGGGCGAGGCGGTACTGGTGATCGGCGACGACTCGCTGCTGCATGCGCCCAACCTGGTGGCCGGCGCCAACAGGCCAGGCTATCACCTCGTCAACGTCAACTATCCCCGCGATTACGCCGTGGATCAGATGTCTGACATTGCCCTGGCCCGTGAGGGCGATCCGTGCCCCGTCTGCCAGCAGCCGCTGCAACTGACGCGCGGCATCGAGGTGGGGCATGTGTTCAAGCTGGGCACCCGCTACAGCGATGCCCTGGGCGCCACCTATCTGGATGCCGATGGCCGGCCGCATCCGGTGATCATGGGCAGCTATGGCATCGGGCTGGGGCGGCTGCTGGCGTGTATCATCGAGCAGCATCACGACGAGCATGGCATCGTCTGGCCTACAAGCGTTGCGCCCTATCAGGTGTACATCGCTTCGCTGGCGCGGCCGGGGTCTGAGGTCGAGCAGGCGGCCGATGCCCTGTATGAGCGGCTGTGCGCCGCCGGGTTCGAGGTGCTCTATGACGATCGCAACGAGCGCGCTGGGGTCAAGTTCAACGATGCGGACCTGCTTGGCATACCCGTACGCCTGACGGTGAGCGACCGCACAGCGCCGCAGCATACAGTCGAGTGCAAGCTGCGTTGGGAGTCAGAGCGGCACCTCGTACCCCTCGATGAGGTCGAGTCGGTCATCGGCGCCGCAATGAACCTGCAGCAGCCCCAGGCTTGACGTGCGCAGCCCATGCTGCTATGATCTGGGCATCGGCGATGATCGGAAGGAGTAGCCGTTCGCGCGTCGCAAGAGATGAGGGGTCAGCGGCTGAGAGCCCCTCTCGGCGCCAGGCGGTGAAGGTCGTCCGTGAGCCAGATGGCTGAAGGCGAGTAAGCCACCTCGGGTGCGCCCGTTATAGCGATCGAGCGTGGTCGGCCAAGGCCGGCCAAAGAGGAGTGGTACCGCGGAAGGCGCAAGATGGCGCCCTTTCGTCTCCAGCAGACGAGAGGGCGCTTTGTCGTTGTTGAGGATCGATCTGGGGAGGAAACAGATGACCAAGATGCCGCTGCCGCAAGAGATGGCCAGAATGTACGACGCCGCAGCCATCGAGCAGCCCCTATATCACTGGTGGATGGAGCGCGGCGATTTCAAGCCGCGCATCGACCCGGCGCAAAAGCCGTTCGTGATCTCAATGCCGCCGCCCAACGTCACCGGCGCACTGCATCTGGGGCACGCCATCATCGCATCGATCGAAGACGCGATGATCCGCTACCATCGTCTGCATGGCCGGCCAACGCTCTGGGTGCCTGGCAGCGACCATGCTGGCATCGCGACGCAGAACGTGGTCGAGCGCGAGCTGGCCAAAGAGGGCCTCACGCGGCACGATCTGGGCCGCGAAAAGTTCGTCGAGCGGGTGTGGCAGTGGAAAGAGGTCTACCATCGGCGCATCACCGAGCAGCATTATGCCCTGGGCGTCTCGTGCGACTGGGACCGCGAGCGCTTTACCATGGATGAGGGCCTCTCGCGGGCGGTGAGAGAAGCTTTTGTGCAGCTCTACGAAGATGGTTTGATCTACCGTGGCTCGTATCTGGTGAACTGGTGCCCGCGCTGCGGCACGGCCATCTCTGACCTCGAGGTGGAGCACGAGGATGAGCAGGCGCACTTGTGGTACGTGCGCTACTGGACGGCCGACCGCAGCCGCTCGATCACGGTGGCCACCACGCGCCCCGAGACGATTCTGGGCGATACGGCTGTGGCCGTGCACCCCGAGGATGAGCGCTATGCTGACCTGGTGGGGCTTGAGGTGGTGCTGCCGGTGATCGGGCGCGCCATCCCCATTGTGGCAGATGAGGCGGTGGATCGTGCCTTTGGAACCGGCGCCGTCAAGATCACGCCGGCGCATGACCCGGTGGACTATGAGGTGGGGCAACGGCATGGCCTGCCGTCGATCAATGTGATGAACGACGATATGACCATGAACGCCGAGGCCGGCCCCTACGTGGGCCAAGACCGCTTTGACTGTCGCCGCAACCTGGTGGCTGACATCGAGGCGCTGGGCGATCTGATCAAGATCCAGGATCTGAGCCACGCTGTGGGGCATTGCCAGCGCTGCAACACCATCGTAGAACCGCGCATCTCCAAGCAGTGGTTCGTCAAGACGGCGCCGCTGGCCGAGGAGGCGCTGGCGGCCGTCAACGATGGACGTATTCGCATCGTGCCTGAGCGTTTTGCGCGCGTGTATGCCAACTGGATGGAGAACATCCGCGACTGGTGTATCTCGCGGCAGCTCTGGTGGGGGCATCGCATCCCTGTGTGGTACTGTGCCGACTGTGGCGCCGAACTCTGTGCCCGTAACGACCCGACCACCTGCGCCAAGTGCGGCGGCAGGGCCCTGGGGCAAGACCCCGACGTGCTCGACACCTGGTTCTCGTCGGGGCTGTGGCCCTTTTCGACGTTGGGCTGGCCCGACCAGACGCCCGACCTGGGCTATTTTTACCCCACGTCGGTGCTCGAGACGGGCTATGACATCCTCTTTTTCTGGGTGGCTCGCATGATCATGATGGGTCTGCGCATGACGGGGCAGGTGCCTTTCGATACCGTCTATCTGCATGGGCTCATCCGCAACGAGGACGGCAAAAAGATCAGCAAGTCGCTGCCTAACGCCGAGAGCTATGATCCGCTGAACATCATCCGCGAGTATGGGCAGGACGCACTGCGCTACACACTGCTCACCGGCTCTACCCCTGGCAACGACATGAAGCTGTCGCTTGGCCGCGTGGAGAGCAACCGCAACTTTGGCAACAAGCTGTGGCAGGCGGCTCGCTTTGTGCTGGGCAACCTGGGCGATCAGTCGGCCGCCTTTACGCCACCCGCGAGCGTCGACCCTGCCACGCTCGACGACGTCGCTGACCGCTGGATCGTGAGCCGATTCCATGGTCTGGTTGGCGAGGTGGATCGCCTCTTTGAGGCTTATCAGATCGGCGAGGCGGGCCGACAGATCTATGAGTTCATCTGGGGCGAGTACTGTGACTGGTATATCGAGATGACCAAAGTGCGCCTGCGCGGCGACGGCGGGTCGGCGGCCGAGCAGGCGCTGCAGGCGCTGGTGTACGTGCTCGACGGCTGTCTCAAGCTGCTGCACCCCTACATGCCCTTTGTCACCGAGGCGATCTGGCAATACCTGCCGCACCATGGCGAGGCGTTGATCGTGGCCGACTGGCCGGCCGGTGGCGCGCAAGATGCCGAGGCCGAGGCCGATCTGGCGGCGCTGATGGAGCTCGTGCGGGCCATCCGCAACGTGCGCAGCGAGTATGAGGTGGAGGCGAGCCGGCGCATCGGCGCGGTGGTGGTGGCCGGCGAGCGGCTGGCGCTGGTCGAGTCGCAGCGCGAGGCGTTTCTGCAGCTGGCGCGCATCGACCCGGCACAGCTCACCCTGGTGACTGGCCTCGCTGAGCACCCAGAGCGCGCCGTCAGCCTGGTGGTGGCCGGGTTCGAGTGCTATCTGCCACTGGCCGCGCTGGTCGACCTCGATGTCGAGCGCGAGCGGATCGGCAAACAGCTCGCCGAGCTGGCCAGCGAGATCGCACGTTCTGAAAAGCTGCTGGGCAACGCCGGCTTTGTGGCCAAGGCGCCAGAGGCGGTGGTGGAACGCGAGCGCGTCAAACTGGGCGACCTGCGAGAGCGCCGCGCCAAGCTCGATAACCGCCAACAGGCTTTGAGCTGAGATCAGTGCGACTATGAACGGGGCCTGCGTTTACGCAGGCCCCGTTTTGCTGCTTGCCAGACCGACTTGACACCCTCAGGGGGCATGGTATAATCTTTAGTAAGTCAATAAACAATAACATCCCTGAGGAGGTTGTGATGGAGTTCCGGAGACTTGGCAAGGCGGGCATCAAGCTGAGTACGGTGGGCCTGGGCGGTTGGACGACCTTTGGCGAGAGCATTCAGGATCGTGACCTAGCACGCGATATCATCCGCGCCGCGTACGAGCAGGGGATCAACTTTTTCGACATCGCCGACGCCTATGCGCGCGGTGGTTCGGAAGAGATGATGGGGCAGGTGCTGCGCGAGTTCCCGCGGCATACGCTGGTGATCTCGAGCAAGCTGTTCTGGCCGATGAGCGACGATGTGAACGACCGCGGACTCTCGCGCAAGCACGTCTTTGAGTCGGTGGACAAGTCGCTCAAACGCATCGGCACTGACTATCTGGACATCTACTACTGCCATCGCTTTGACCCCGAGACGCCTCTCGAAGAAACAGTGCGCGCCATGGATGATCTGGTGCATCAGGGCAAGGTGCTCTACTGGGGCACTAGCGAGTGGAGTGGCGCCCAGATCGCAGAGGCCGTTGGCCTGGCGCGGCAGCACAATCTCTATGCGCCCAGCGTTGAACAGCCGCACTATAGCCTGCTACATCGCCAGCGCGTCGAGGGAGAGATCATCCCCGCGGTGCGGGCACATGGCATTGGGCTCACGACCTTTAGCCCGCTGGCAAACGGCATTCTGACGGGGAAGTACGATGACGGGGTGCCGGCAGATAGCCGCGCGGCCCGCAATGAGCACCTGCGCGAGCGCCTAACTGATGACCTGCTCGACAAGGTGCGCCGCCTCAAGCCCATCGCCGATGACCTGGGCATTAACCGCGCCCAGCTGGCTGTGGCCTGGATTCTGCGCCAGCCTGAGGTGACTGCGGTAATCACTGGCGCCACCAGGCCCGAGCATGTGGCTGGCAATGCCAGGGCAGCTAGCGTGGCGTTGACCCCCGACGTCGTTGCGGCCATCGACGCTCTCTTTGCCTAGCCCGTCACCGGCCTTCTTGAAACAGCAACAGCGCCCTGTGGGCGCTGTTGCTTTGCTTTACCGTCTGGCAGCCGGCGGTTACTCGACGACTGGCCACCAGAGGGCGAACCAGAGCATCTCGCCGTCCGAGTTGTTGCGCACGGTGTGCATCACATCGGGGGGCACATCGACCACCATGCCGGGGAAGGTCTCGGCGACCTCATCGCCGATGACCACCTGGCCATGGCCTGCATGGAAGAAGTAGATCTCTTGCGTGGGGTGCGTGTGAGGTTCCATCTCGCCGCCCGGGTTGAGATGGCCCCAGGCATGGCCAAAGGGCGCCTTGACGCCGTCGGGCAGCACGGGCATGGCCAGGATGGTACCGGCATGGGCCGGGCGTGCGGTCAGGGCATCATAGCTGCTGGTGTTCATGTTTCGCTCCTCTAGGGTGTGAGTGGGGTGAGCTCGAGTCGATCCATCATCCCGAGCGCGGCGGTGAGGCGATCGCGCCAGTCTGCGCCGACCTGCAGCCACACACGCGACCCGCGCGCCCGCACGTCGGGCTGGCGGTTCAGCCGCGCCAGGGCGTTGTCGGTGAGCAAGAGGGGCAGCACCAGCACAATCTCGTCTTCCATGCTCTTGATCTGAATCACGCCAACCTGCTCGGCTCGCGCCTTGACCTCGAGCAGGTAGAACAGGTCCTCGACCGGCGCCGGCATGGTGCCAAAGCGATCGCGCAGCTCATCGCGTATCTGGGCAACGTCGTCCAGCGTCTTGACGTGAGACAACCGCCGGTAGAGACGCAAGCGCAGGGCGGCGTCGGGTATATAGTCATCTGGCAGGTGGGCCGAGAGGGGCAGATCGATGCTGGGACCCAGGTCGAGGCTGAGGGCCTCGACGGCTGCCCGGTGTTGAGCACGAATCACCGCCTCCAGCGACTCGCCTGAGGCATCGCGGATCTCTTGCACGGCGCGCCGTAACAGGCGGCTATAGAGATCAAACCCGATGGCATTGATGTGGCCGTGCTGCTCTGCACCGAGAATCTCGCCGGCGCCGCGGATCTCCATATCGCGCATAGCCACGCGCAGGCCTGCGCCCAGCTCGCTGGCCTCTTGGATGGCCTGCAGGCGCTTGGTGGCGATCTCGGTGAGCGGCGGTCGATAGAGCAGGTAGGCATAGCCGCGGTTGAGCCCACGCCCCACGCGGCCACGCAACTGGTAGAGCTGCGCCAGGCCAAAATGGTCAGCATCATCGATGATGATGGTGTTGACGTTGGGGATGTCGAGGCCGCTTTCGATGATGGTGGTGCACAGAAGTACGTCATACTGCCCCTGGGCAAAGTCTAGCATCACCTGTGCGAGCTCGTCCTCGTCCATCTGCCCGTGGCCGATGACCACACTGGCCTCGGGCACGATGCGGTGCAACGCAGCCGCTACCAGGTCGATATCTTGCACACGGTTGTGCACAAAGTACACCTGACCGTTGCGGTCGATCTCGCGCAGGATGGCCGTGCGGATGGCACTCTCCTCGTAGGACGCCACCACAGTGCGCACTGCCAGGCGATTCTCGGGGGCCGTATCGATTATGCTCATATCGCGGATGCCGCTGAGCGACATGTGCAGGGTGCGCGGGATGGGCGTGGCCGTCATGGTGAGCACGTCTACCTCGCGACGGAGCTGCTTGAGGCGCTCTTTGTGGGTAACGCCAAACCGCTGCTCTTCATCGATGACCACCAGGCCCAGGTCGTGGAACGAGACATCTTGCGAGAGCAGACGGTGTGTGCCGATGACGATATCGACGCTGCCCTCCATGAGGCCGAGGATAACCTCGTCTTGCTCGTCGGGGCTACGAAAGCGCGAAAGCATCTCGACGCGCACCGGAAAGGCGCGCAGTCGTCGTCGGAAGGTGTAAAAATGCTGTTGCGCCAGGATGGTGGTGGGCACCAGCACGGCCACCTGCTTGCCATCCATCACCGCCTTAAAGGCGGCACGCAGGGCCACCTCTGTCTTGCCATAGCCCACGTCGCCGCACACCAGGCGGTCCATCGGCTTGGGGCGCTCCATGTCGGCCTTGATCTCGGCCAGGGCGCGGAGCTGGTCGTCGGTCTCTTCGTAGGCAAAAGATGCCTCTAGCTCGTGCTGCCATTCGGTGTCAGCCGCAAAGGCCATGCCGGGCGTCACCTCACGAGCGGCGTAGAGCTCGAGCAGGTCGCGCGCGATATCGCGGATGGCCTTTTCAGCCCTTTCGCGGACGGCGGCCCACTCGGTGCCCCCCAGGCGGTGGATGCGCGGTTGGCGCTCGTCGGCGCCCAGGTAGCGGCTAACGCGGTCGGCCTGATGAATGGGCACAAAGAGGCGATCGCCCTGTTCATAGGCCAGCTCCAGGTACTCGCGCTCGACGCCGCCGATGCTCTTGCGCACCAACCCGCGATAGACGCCGATGCCATACTCAAGGTGTACGACATAGTCGCCCTCTTGCAGGTCGGCAAAGAGGGCCTCCGGTGCGCTCTGGCGAGGGGCTATCTCTCGGCGTCGCTGTTTGCGCACCCAACCGAACAGCTCAGCATCGGTGAGCAGCAGCAGGTCGGCTGCCGGCAGGGCCCAGCCCTCGTTGACGACGCCATCGATCAGGCTGATGGTACCTGGTGCTGGTAGGCTCGCCAGCTCGCGAGTCGGCGTCACAGGCACCTGCTGTTGGTGCAAGAGGGTGGCCAGGCGCTCGGCCTGCCGCGAGACGAGCACCAGCCGTTGGCCGTCGCGGCTGAGGCGCACGGCCTCGGCCAGGCCGTCTTCGAGCTGACCGCCAAAGTGCGGCGCCGCCACAAAGAGCCGGCCGATGGGAGACTGTAGCTCTTGCTGACCATAGCCGAGGCTGATGGCGCCCGCTAGGCGGGTTTTGAGCTCTTCCCACGTTAGGTGAGCTATGGCAAAGTTGGCTGGCAGGTCGCCGTCGCGGATCATGTCGGCCCTCAGACTGGTGGCCTGGTTCTCGAGGCCGAGGGCAGCCGTCTCGAGCGTCAACACATCGTCGACCAGCAGCAGGGCATTGGCCGGCAGATAGTCTGTGAGCGTGGCAGCGTTGGGATAGAGATAGGGCGTATAGTACTCGATGCCACGAAAGTAGGCTCGCTCGAGCAAATGGTCGCGATCGTCCTGATAGCGCGCCCTGGCCACGCCGTTACAGCCATCGAGCTGCCAGCTCGCGAGGGCCTCACGCGCAGCCAGTCCCCACTCGGGCAGCGCCTCGCTGGCAGGCGGCAAAGCCACGCTGGTGAGGTTTTCGCGGGTGCGCTGCGTGCTGGCATCGAATGTGCGGATCGAGTCGATCTCGTCGCCGAAAAAGTCGATGCGAATGGGCCAATGCTGGCCCGGCGGGTAGACATCGACCAGGCTGCCACGGTGGGCAAAGGTGCCTGGCTCCTCAACCACGGGCACACGCTCGTAGCCAGCGCGAACGAGGCGCTCGATCAGCGTATACATTGGCACGGCCTGTCCCTGATCGAGCGTCTGATGTGCGCGCAGCAGGGCGCGCGGAGTGACGGTCTTGGCCATCAGCGACCAGATCGAGGCGGTGATAAACAGCCCTTGTGGGGCGGCCGCGCCGCGGCTCTGCGCGGCCAGCTCACTCAAGAGCGAGACGCGGGCCTGGATGGTCTCACGATCCCACGGGGTGCGGTCGTAAAAGATCGTGTCGGGTGCATGGTAGTAACGCACCAGAGCTGGATCGTGAGCATAGCCCTGCACCTGCTCGGCAAGCTGACGGGCCGCGGCCGGCGTGCCGGTGACAAAGAGAACGGGGCCGCCCCAGTCGGCCTGGATGGCGGCCAGCAGCACTGGGCGGGCGGCCTCGAGCACATCCAGCGTGAGCGCCGCAAAGCGACGTTCGTCTCGCGCTGCCGATAGCTGCGTCAGCAGCTGTTGGTATGTGGGGTGCGCACGCAACGGTGCCAGCAGGTTCAGTTTCATATGGCCTCGTCTAGAGGGGGAACAGCGGCTGCCCGTTGTAGAGGTTCATCGCTTCGTGAACGCCTTGTTCTAGCAGCGTGCGCAGAACCTCGTCGACGCGCTGATGGGCTGCGGCGATGACGGGCTGCTGATCGCGATCAAAGTCGTTCAGCACATAGTCGGCGGGGTCTCCCGCGCTGGGGCGGCCGATGCCGATGCGCACACGGCAAAATGCCTGCGACTTGAGCATGGCGATGATGCTTTTCAGGCCATTGTGGCCGCCACTGCCGCCCTTAGGGCGCACGCGTACCTGCCCCAGCTCCAGGTCGAGATCATCATAGATGACGATGAGGTGATCCAGCGGCACCTTGAACCAACGTACGAGCGGCGCCACAGCCTGCCCGCTCTCGTTCATAAAGGTCTGTGGCTGCGCCAACACTACACGCTTGCCGATGATGGCGCCCTCGCCAAAGGTCGCACGAAAGCGACGCTTGTTGAGAGAGATGCCATACAGGCGCGCGATATAGTCGGTGGCCTGAAAGCCGATGTTGTGCCGGTTACCGGCGTACTGCCGGCCTGGGTTGCCCAGGCCGGCGATAAGATAGCGCTCCACGAGTTCCTCGGGGTCGAGCACAGTGCACCATCGTAGTGGCGCAGCAGCAAGCCAAGGTCGGATGGCCTGCCGCGCGGGCGCCTAAAGCAAGCGGCGGATGCCGAATACGATGCCCACCAACACGAACACGGCGCCCATGGCCAGCCCGCCATACATGGCCGACTGCCCCCACATCTTGACGTCAAGTGGAGACTCGCTCTCGGCCTCGGGGGCGGTCAGCGTGGGCGTTGGGGAGCCCTGTGCGGGGGCGCGGGTGGGCGCGATGACGATAGGCGTTGGCGACACCCGCGGCGTGGCTGTGGGGGCAACCGCAGGCGTCCCCTCCTCTTGTACGGGCTCGGGCTCCTCCAGAGCGGGCGTCTCCGTGACCTCTGGCGTCGGCGTTGAGGTGGGACGGGTGTTGGCCACCACCAGGTTACGCACAAAGAACTCTTCCCAGTTGCCATCTTGCTTGACGCCCTGCAGGCGCAGCGTATAGACGCCATCGGGCAAGACGGCGGTGTTCCACACTTCGAGCTGGCCGTTGATGACGGGCTGTTCGTGCAGCGACCCGATGACGGCCCACTCGCCTGGGTTGGCGCCTACGCCGAACTCGACTTTGTAGAACTGAAACGAGGGCACCGAGGCCGACCCGATGATGGGCACCATGCCACGCACCTCTTGCCCCATCTCGGGCGATGTGATCTGCACCACCAGTTGCTGACCGGCCGTCGGCATCGCCAGGGCCAGCAGCAGGGTGATGAACGCCAGCGTTGCGAATGCTCGTTTGAGCATGGGGATATCCTCTGTACCTCGTATGGTGCTGCGAGTTTACCACAATGGGCTGCCAGGGCCAAGCCAGAGCGGCGTAAAGGTGCGTTTGACCTGCAAGCACACAAACCTATACTGGGTATGAGCAGTCATCAGGAAGAGGCAGTCCATGAGCAGCATCGAAGAACAGGCCGGCCCCAGCGATAGCGTGCAAGAAGAGATTCTGGCGCGGCTGCGCCGGGTCGAGGGACAGATCCGTGGCATCCAGCGCATGATCGTCGAAGGTCGCGATTGCGAGGCTGTGGCGACGCAGCTGCTGGCGGCACGCGCCGCGCTAGATAAGGCGAGCGTGTTCATCATGAGCCACCATATCGAGCAGTGCCTGGTGGGCACTTCGGGGCGCACCGATCATGACCAGCTCGATCGGGTGGTGTCTTTCTTCATGCGCTTTGCATCTGGCCCGGCGACGGAGATTGAGAGCGAGGAGGAGTAATGGCGACCCTATCAAATGTGACAGACAGCACCTTTGAATCAGAGGTACTCGGCGCTCAGGGAGCGGTGCTGGTCGACTTTTGGGCCGAATGGTGCGTGCCCTGCAAGATGCTGGCGCCGGTGCTCGAGAGGGTGGCTGGTGAGTTGGGCGACCAGGTGACCATCGTCAAGCTTGACGTGCAAGCCAACCCCGAGACGCCGACGCGCCTGGGCGTGCTCAATCTCCCTACCATGATCCTCTTTCGCGCTGGGCAAGAGCTCAAGCGGTTTGGCGGCGCCATGCCCGCAGGCAAGCTCAAACAGCAACTGCTCGAAACGCTGGCCTGAGAATGCAGAGGCCCCGCCAACACCCGGCGGGGCCTTTTTGATCACAGTGCGATGGCTAGCTGAATTGCGGCAGCCAACGTGCCTCGGCGGCGAACAGCTCGGCGGTCATCTCGCGGATCTGAGGCAATGTGCAGACAGCCGCTGTGAGCGGGTCCATCATCAGCGCGTGCACGATCATCTCGCGGTCGCCAGCAAGCGAGCCCGATACGGCCAGCTCTTGTACGGCGATGTTGCTGCGGTTGAGCGCCGCCAGTACGGGGGGCAGCGCGCCTACGTGACACGGCTGGATGCCGTTGCCATCGACGACACAAGGCACCTCGACCGAGCAGCCCTGTGGCAGGTTGGTGATGAGCTCTGTGTTGGGGACGTTGCCATAGATGACGGTGGGCGTGTCGGAGACCATCGCCTCGATGATGTACGAGCCGTACTCGTTCGAGCGCTCGTCGGGCAGGCGCCGTGTGCCAGCGATCTGCTCATTCACCTCATCGAGATAGTCATGCAAGCGCGCTTTGCAGTGGTTGAGATAACCAGCATTGCCGCCAAAGGCGATCCAGTGGTCGTGAGGGTCTTTGAAGCGAGGCACCAGCTCCTGCTCGATCATGGCCTGAGACTTGCGAAAGTAGGGCACATACTCCGAGGCATGACCGCTCGACTCGGTGACAAAGTAGCCAAACTGCTCAAACTCTTCGATGCGAATGGGCTCTTGGCCGCGCAGCATCGGATCTTTTACGGCCTCTCGCAACAGGGGATAGGCGTCTTGCCCCTTCCAGGTGAGGTCGAGAAACCAGGCCATGTGATTGATGCCTGCCACGCGGTAGCGCAACTCCTCGAACGGGGCGTCGATGAACCGCGCCAGCATGGCCGCTGTGCCCTGCACGCTGTGGCACAGCCCCACGTAGGGGCGGCCTGCGCCAGCAGCCACGCCCCAGCTGTTGATGGCCATGGGGTTGCTATAGTTGATCAGCAACGCCCTGTCATCGCAGAGCTCGTTCATATCCTGGCAGATGTCGAGCAGGACAGGGACGGTGCGCAGACCGCGGAACACGCCGCCAGGGCCCAGCGTGTCGCCCACACACTGGCCCACGCCATAGCGCAGGGGGATTTCGATGTCGAGCTCGTAGGCCTCGAGGCCGCCCACCTGAATGGTGGTGATGCAAAAGTCGGCGCCATCCAGGGCCTCGCGACGGTCCAGCGTGGCCTCAACGCGGGCGGGTAGGTTGCGGGCCGTCACCATCTTGTGCACCAGCGCACGCGCCGTCTCTAGGCGCTGCGCGTCGATATCCATCAGGGTGATGGTGGCGTTCTGCAGTGCGGGCGCCAGCAGAATGTCGCTGGTCAGGTTGCGTGTGAACACAACACTGCCCGCGCCGATGATCGCGATCTTGGTCATGGGGCACCTCCAGAGGCCTAGCTGTACGGCGATGATAGCCGCCAGAATCGGCATCGCCAAGTAGACGTAAGTTTGCAGCCACGGGCCCACGATGATATACTAGGGTGAAAGACTTTCCAGGGAAAGTGGGTGCGGTCGTCCCACTTTTTTTCTGTTAGCGGCTGATAGCCTGGAGGTAAGGGAGCAGCATGAAGAGCGAGTTTGAGCGTGCGATAACGCAGCTCAGCGCAGACCGCAACCTGGCGCCCGAGGTTATCCTCGAAGCCATTGAACAGTCGCTGGTGCTTGCCTATAAGAAACACTTTGGTGCCACTCAAAGCGTCGTGGTCAAGATTGACCCGCAC
>Ga0123327_1000171_pt1 | contig 61054 bp, 70 predicted proteins | sample BioC13SIPDNA_4_FD_89701 | JGI IMG/M metagenome (GOLD analysis project Ga0123327, IMG submission 89701) | Anaerobic biogas reactor microbial communites from Washington, USA - Biogas_R1_B C13 SIP DNA | ecosystem: Engineered > Bioreactor > Anaerobic > Unclassified | place: Washington, USA...
ACATTCAAATGGGAATAGATTTGATAACCCCCATAGCAGTAGAAGAAGGATTAAGATTTGCTATTCGTGAGGGTGGCAGAACTGTTGGCGCCGGTGTTGTTACAGGCATTACTGCCGATTAATGAGTCGAATAATCAAGACCAAGCAGTGAGCCAGGCTCTCTGAGGCAGGATTGTTAGACTTAGTACGTAACCGGGATAATGTATATAGAGATTAATTGAGACTAGAGATAGTATAGACTAAATATCAGGACGCCCGGGAACGTGTACATGACAGGAGTTTAAGGAGGGACAATTTAGGTGAAAGGTCAGCAAAAAGTCAGAATAAGGCTCAAGGCATTTGATCATAAACTGCTAGACCAGTCAGCCCAGAAAATCGTCGATACCGCGAAGAAAAATGGGTCTCAGGTTTCAGGGCCAGTGCCGCTTCCCACACAGAGAAGCGTATATACCATCTTGAGGTCGCCACACGTGAATAAGGATTCCAGGGAGCAATTTGAGATGAGAACCCACAAGCGGTTAATTGATATATTGGATCCGAATCCCAAGACGATTGACGCCCTCATGCACCTGGACCTGCCTTCCGGTGTAGATATAGAGATAAAACTCTAAACCAGGTATTTGGAAGCTATATTAGGAGGGAGAAAAGGTGTTAAGATCAGTCAAAAAGGGACTATTAGCCAGGAAAATAGGAATGACGCAAGTCTTTAGCGAAGACGGTCAAGCCATGGCGGTCACCGTGCTGGAAGCCGGTCCCTGTGTGGTTACTAAAAAAAGAACTCCGGAAAATGACGGCTACAACGGTATCCAGGTTGGATTTTCCGGGGTTAAGGATAAGAAGCTGAATCGGCCGGACCGCGGTCAGTTTACTAAGGCTGACGTTAAACCGTTAAGATGGCTGAGGGAATTTCGTGTCGAAGATGCCGAACAGTATGAAATTGGCCAGGAAATTTCAGCCGGTCTTTTCCAGGAAGGGGATTTGGTAGATGTCACCGGGATTTCAAAAGGTAAGGGTTTTGCCGGAGGAATCAAACGCCATAATTTCCATCGCGGGCCTATGAAGCATGGTTCAAAGTATCACCGCCGCTCAGGTTCTTTGGGGGCAAAGGGACCGGCACGGGTTTTCAAAGGCCGAAAGATGCCGGGGCGACTTGGTGGAAAGAAGGTTACGGTACAAAAGCTTACCGTTTTTAAGGTGTACCCGGAGAAGAATATTCTTCTTGTCACGGGTGCAGTGCCGGGCCCGCGCAATGGACTGCTTTCCATTAAGAATTCGGTGAAGGCATAAGGTGAAGGAGGTTTACTATCATGCCTAAGGTGGCAGTATTCAATATGGCCGGAGCCCAGGTTGGTGAAATAGAATTAAATGATAATGTATTTGGGATTGAACCCAATGCAGCTGTAGTTCACCAGGTAGTAAAGGCTCAGTTGGTCAATCGGCGGCAAGGGACCGCCGCCACCAAGACTCGCGGACAGGTGCGGGGTGGTGGAAGAAAACCCTGGCGGCAGAAGGGAACCGGAAGGGCCCGGGCCGGGACGCGTAGATCTCCGCTATGGCGAGGTGGAGGAACTGTATTTGGGCCACATCCCCGCGATTGCTCCGTGAGATTACCGCGAAAGGTCAGAAGGCTTGCTCTTAAATCGGTTTTGTCCGATAAAGTAATCAATTGCGAAATGGTGGTTATTGACAACCTGCATTTCGAAGAGCCCAAAACCCGCCGCATGGCTGAAGTGTTGGATGCCCTCAACGTATCTGAGAAGGCTCTGGTGGTTACGGCTGACGGTAACAGCAATGTAGTTAAATCAGCTCGCAATATTCCGGGAATAAAGCCGGTTCGGGCCGACTTTATTAATGTTTATGATCTTTTGGCCTACGACAAACTGGTTATTACCAAAGATGCCGTGGCCATGGTGGAGGAGGTTTACGGTTCATGACCAAAGAAGCTCGAGATATTGTAATCAAGCCGGTGGTGACCGAAAAGACCATGAACCTGCTGGCCGAAAACAAATATACGTTTATTGTTGACAAGAGGGCTAATAAAATTGAAATCAAGAATGCTATTGAAGAGATCTTTAAAGTAAAAGTCGACAAGGTCGCTACCGTTAATATGAAGGGTAAACCCAAAAGAATGGGACGCTTTGAAGGTCGTAAGCCAAATCGCAAAAAGGCTGTGGTCTCCTTGAAACCAGGTCACAGAATAACGCTTTTCGAGGGGATGTAACTCTTAAGCGCCTAAGGAGGAATATAAAGTGGGCATCAAAGAATTTAAGCCAATAACACCGAGCCGGCGACAGATGACAGTTCTCACTTATGATGAATTGACTAAGAAAAAACCGGAAAAAAGCCTTCTTGCTCCTCTTACAAAAAAAGCAGGAAGAAATGTAAACGGTAGAATTACTGTACGCCATCGGGGTGGCGGACATAAACGGCAGTATAGGATTATAGATTTCAAGCGCACTAAAGATGGAGTGCCGGCAAAAGTTGCGGCGATTGAATATGATCCTAATCGATCGGCTAATATAGCGTTGCTTTATTATCGGGATGGGGAGAAACGGTACATTTTGGCACCTAATGGATTGAAAGTAGGAGATACCATTATGTCCGGTCCCGATGCGGATATCAAAGTAGGCAATGCACTGCCGTTAATGAACATTCCGGTTGGTACGCATATTCACAATATCGAACTTAAACCCGGAAAAGGCGGTCAAATTGTAAGATCCGCAGGTGTTACGGCCCAGCTAATGGCAAAAGAGAAGAACTACGGACATATAAGACTTCCATCTGGAGAAGTAAGACTGGTTCATATCAAGTGTAGAGCTACCATCGGACAAGTGGGGAATCTCGACTATGAGAACGTAACTGTTGGCAAGGCAGGCAGATCGCGCTGGAAGGGAATTCGCCCCACAGTGAGAGGTTCTGTTATGAATCCCACAGACCATCCACATGGTGGTGGGGAAGGTCGGGCGCCTGTTGGCAGGAAATATCCGGTTTCTCCCTGGGGCAAGATCGCTATTGGCGGTAAAACCCGCAAGAAGAAGCCATCTGACAGATTGATTGTCAAAAAGCGCAAGTAGGCTAAGAGGGAGGTAACAAGCTGGAATGGGCAGATCTGTTAAAAAGGGTCCCTATTGTGAAGAGAAATTATTAAGTAAAGTGGATGTCATGAATGAAAAAGGTGAGAAACGGGTAATTAAGACCTGGTCGCGCCGTTCCACCATTATGCCTCAGATGATCGGGCACACACTGGCTGTTCACGATGGACGCAGGCATGTACCTGTCTATGTGACAGAGGACATGGTTGGCCATAAGTTGGGTGAGTTCGCACCTACCAGAACATACAGAGGCCATGCGGGAAAATCGGAAAAGACCAGTAGAAGGCACTAAGGGGGGTATAAGTGGTGCAAGCACGAGCAATGGCAAAGTATATTAGAGTATCGCCCTTCAAGGCCCGGCAGGTCGTAGATCTGATTCGAGGCAAAGAGGTGCGTGAAGCACGAGCCATTCTAAGGTATACCAACAAAAAAGCAGCTCCATTGATTGCTAAAGTGCTGAATTCGGCAGTGGCTAATGCAGAACACAATTTTGATATGGTATCAGATGATCTGTATATTGCTGAGGTTTTTGTTGATGAAGGGCCGAGCTTAAAAAGGATAAAACCCAGGGCCTATGGTCGGGGGGACATGATAAAACACAGGACCAGTCACATAACCGTGGTAGTTAAAGAAAGGGCGTGAAAAAGTGGGGCAAAAGGTTCACCCCAAGGGTTTTAGAATAGGAATAACCAGAGGATGGGATTCCCGTTGGTATGCAGACCGGGACTATTCAGACCTTCTCTATGAAGATTTTCAGATCAGGAAATATATTAAGGAACGTTTTTATGCAGCCGGCATATCTACGGTGGAAATTGAGAGAACCGGAAACCGGGTCAAGGTATCGATTAATACTGCTAAACCCGGGATTCTAATCGGCCGCGGGGGTACAGAGGTTGAAAAGCTTAAACTTGATTTGGCTAAATTGACCGGCAAAAATGTTAATATCAATATCGTTGAAATTAAGAAACCGGAATTAGATGCCCAAATAGTCGCAGAAAATGTTGCCACATCTTTGGAGAGAAGAATAGCTTTTAGAAGAGCGATGAGACAAGGCATTGGCAGAACTATGCGGGCTGGAGCTAAAGGCATGAGAATTGCAGTTTCCGGGCGTTTAGGCGGAGCAGAAATAGCTCGTACCGAATGGCAGGCTGAGGGAAGAGTCCCGCTCCACACTTTGAGAGCCGACATTGACTTTGGATTTGCCGAAGCAAACACTACCTATGGGAAAATAGGTGTAAAAGTCTGGATTAACCGGGGAGAAGTCCTGGCACAGCCCAGGCGTACGCCTCCGGTAAAGGCTGGAGGGGAGGAAGTAAATTAATGCTCATTCCCAAACGTGTTAAATATAGAAGACAGCATCGTCCCTGGATTAAAGGTGAAGCAACAAAGGGAAATACTGTAGTTTATGGTGAATACGGACTACAAGCTCTGGAAGGTGGGTGGATAACCAATCGCCAGATAGAAGCTGCCCGTATTGCTATTAATCGTTATGTTAAGCGGGGCGGGAAGGTTTGGATTAAAATATTCCCGGATCGGCCTATAACTGCCAAGCCCGCAGAAACCCGGATGGGGAAAGGGAAAGGCTCGCCTGAGCATTGGGTGGCTCCAGTTAAACCGGGCAGGGTTATGTTTGAGCTGGCCGGAGTAAATGAAGAAACAGCCAAGGAGGCCATGCGGTTGGCCGGACATAAGCTGCCGGTCAAATGTAAATTTATCAAAAGAGACGAAATGGGTGGTGAGGCTGGTGAAGGCTAAGAGGATGGCAGAGCTGACAAACGATGAGTTACAGAAGAAAGTTCGCGATTACAAAGATGAACTCTTCAATCTTAGATTTCAATTAGCCACCGGGCAATTAGATAATCCCATGAGGATTGGTGAGGTTAGGAAAAACATAGCCCGGGCCAAGACGCTTTTGAGGCAAAGAGAACTAAAAGGACAATCGGTCTAGAGGAGGTTCAATTGTGACTGAGGAAAGAGGGCAACGGCGGGTTAAAACCGGTAGAGTAGTCAGCGACAAAATGGATAAGACAATTACTGTTCAAATTGACTCCGTTGTGCAGCACAGCTTATACAAAAAAATTATTAAGCATAGTAAGAAATACAAAGCCCATGATGAGACAAATCAGTGCAGAGTGGGTGATTTGGTTAAGATCATGGAGACCCGCCCCTTGAGTAAAGACAAGAGGTGGAGAGTAGTCGAGGTTCTGGAAAGAGCCAAGACATTACAGTAGGGGCGGAAAGGAGGTTGCCGCAGTGATCCAGAGTCAGACCATGTTGCGAGTCGGCGACAATACAGGTGCGAAAAGAGTCATGTGCATTAAGGTTCTGGGAGGGTCCATGAGAAGATACGCCACTGTTGGTGATATCATCGTAGTTTCTGTCAAAGAAGCCGGGGTAGGTGGAGTAGTCAAAAAGGGTGAAGTTGTAAAAGCGGTAGTAGTCCGCACCAAAAAAGAAATTCGTCGCCCTGATGGCTCCTACATCAGATTTAGTGAAAATGCAGCGGTAATAATTGACGACAATAATAATCCCCGGGGTACCAGGATTTTTGGACCGGTTGCCAGAGAGTTGCGGGATAAGAATTTTATGAAAATAGTATCCCTGGCCCCCGAAGTCCTATAGAGCGGAGGTGCAAGAATTGGGCCAGAATAGTCGTTTAAAAAAGGGAGATACGGTTAGGATTATGGCTGGTAAAGATGCCGGCGCCAAAGGCAAGATCCTCAAGGTATTGCCTAAGGAGAACCGAGTAATAGTAGAAGGTGTCAACCGGGTCAGAAAGCATCAAAAACCCACCCGGGCCTTGCCGCAAGGCGGGATCCTGAGAATAGAAGCACCACTTAACGTATCCAATGTCATGTTGTTGTGCGGTAAGTGTAACAGCACGACCAGGATAGGGATGAAAATTCTCGCCAACGGGGAAAAAGTACGATCCTGTAAAAAGTGTGGCGAGGTTCTGGAATAAGGCCGAGGAGGAGGCTTAATCGTGGCTAGACTGAAAGAATTCTACCGGGATGAATTAGTACCTAAAATGGAAGAAAAATTTAATTATCGGAACACTATGCAGGTTCCGGTAATTGAAAAAGTCATTATCAATATCGGAGTTGGAGAAGCTATCCAGAATCCCAAAAGCCTGGATGGAGCTATCGCAGATTTGCAGACGATTTCCGGGCAAAAACCTGTTATTACCAAGGCTAAGAAATCTATTGCCGGATTTAAGTTAAGAGAAGGCATGTCAATTGGCTGCAAGGTAACCTTGCGCGGAGAGCGGATGTATGAATTTCTGGATAAACTCATTAATATTGCGCTTCCCCGAGTAAGAGATTTCAGAGGGGTATCTCCTAAGGCATTTGACGGCAGGGGCAACTACACCCTGGGTATAAAAGAACAACTGATCTTCCCAGAAATCGAATACGATAAAATCGATAAAATAAGGGGACTTGAGGTAGTTATAGTTACCACCGCCAAAAGTGATGAGGAAGCTCGAGAACTTTTGAGACTGATGGGCATGCCCTTCAGGGATCAGTAAGGAGGGAACAGATGGCTAAGAAATCTATGATTGCCAAGCAAAAAAGAGACGCCAAGTTTCAGGTTCGTGAGTATAATCGATGCCGGATCTGCGGCAGACCGCGAGCTTATATGCGCAAATTCGGTATCTGTCGAATTTGCTTTAGGCAGATGGCCCATCGAGGCGAGATTCCAGGCGTAAACAAAGCCAGTTGGTAGTGGCAATAGAAGGAGGTTGAACTATGGTCACGACAGACCCGATCGCTGATTTCCTGACACGGGTGAGAAACGCAAATATGGTATCCCATCCGGCAGTAGAAATTCCGGGATCTAAAATGAAGTTGGCGATTGCAACCATACTGAAAGAAGAAGGCTATATTAAAGATTTCGAATTTATTGCAGACGACAGGCAAGGAATAATTCGTGTCTATCTGAAGTATGGTCCAAACAAGGAAAAAGTAATCACCGGTATCAAGCGTATTAGCAAGCCGGGATTGAGGGTATATGTTAATAAAGATGATGTACCTAAGGTTCTGGGCGGTTTCGGAACAGCCGTCATTTCCACCTCTCAAGGGCTTGTGACTGATAAAAAAGCTCGCAAATTAGGAATAGGTGGAGAGGTCGTCTGTTATATTTGGTAACAGAGGAGGCATGGCAAGGTGTCACGCATAGGAAAGCAACCCATAGACATTCCCGCGGGAGTTGAAATAAATCTCGGAGAAAAAACTATAACAGCCAAAGGTTCCCGCGGCACTTTGGAAAGGACTATCCCATCGGGTATTACCATCGCCCAGGAAAATGGCCGGTTGTTGGTGACCAGGGCCAGTGATATGAAAGACCATCGTTCACTGCATGGCTTAACCAGAGCATTGGTAGCCAATATGGTTAATGGTGTTTCCCAAGGATTTGAAAAGAAACTGGATTTGGTCGGGACCGGATATCGTGCCTCCGTGCAAAACAAAAAGCTGGTTTTGGTGGTTGGATATTCTCATCCGGTGGAAATTACTGCTCCTGAGGGAATTGAATTCGAGACCCCTACGGCAACTAAAATAGTTGTTAAAGGTATCGATAAAGAAAAAGTGGGCAATATAGCCGCTAGCATCAGAGAAGTTCACAAACCGGAGCCTTACAAAGGCAAGGGTATTAAGTACGAAAATGAAGTAATCAGACGTAAAGCTGGGAAGGCCGGTAAGAAATAGAGGGAGAAAGGAGTGGCACGGGATTGATTAAAAAACCGAGTCGTAATGGACTGCGGATAAGCAAGCACAAAAGAATACGCCGTAACATGCAAGGCACTCCCGACAAACCGAGGCTATGTGTCTTCCGCAGCTTAAACCATATTTATGCTCAAGTAATCGACGATGTTAACAAACATACTCTGGTATCGGCATCAACTCTGGAAGCTGAATTGCGGGAAAGCCTCAAGGAAGCCAATAGAATGGATGCAGCCAAAGCAGTAGGAACCGCAGTGGCCAACAAAGCTCTGGCCAAAGGGATTACCGAAGTAGTTTTTGACCGCAACGGGTATAAATATCACGGTAAAGTAGCTGCTCTGGCAGGAGCTGCCAGAGCAGCCGGGCTTAAGTTTTAGTAAAGGAGGGAATGAAGATCGAAAGAGAGCAGCAAAGCGCACCGGAGTTAGTTGAAAAGGTGGTCACGGTAAGAAGAGTCGCCAAAGTTGTTAAAGGCGGACGTCGTTTTAGTTTTAGTGCTGTCGTAGTAGTTGGAGATGGAGAAGGCCGGGTGGGATGCGGGCTGGGCAAAGCCGGAGAAGTCCCGGAGGCCATCAGAAAAGGTGTTGAGGATGCCAAAAAGAACTTAATCGAAGTTCCCATGAAAGGCACCACAATAACCCATGATATAATTGGTATCTTTGGAGCCGGCAAAGTCTTATTAAAAGCGGCTGCACCAGGAACCGGAGTAATTGCCGGCGGCCCGGTCAGGGCGGTTTTGGAGGCGGCAGGAGTTAAAGATATTTTGACCAAATCATTAGGTTCTTCAAACGCTAACAATATGGTAAGGGCAACGATCGAAGGACTTAAGTCTCTCAAGCAGGCTGATAAAGTTGCGCAGATGAGAGGAAAAACTATTCAGGAAATTTTAGGCTAGGAGGTAGTGGCTTTGGGTAAAATGCTCAAGATAACCTGGGTGAAGAGTACCATTGGACATATCAAATCCCAGAAGGCTACTATACAGAGTTTAGGTTTAAAGAAACTTAATCAAACCGTGATCAAAGAAGACTCCCCACAATTGCGGGGAATGATCGACAAGGTTCATCACCTGGTTACGGTTGAAGAGCTATAGCATTAAGGAGGGTTAGGATGAAACTTCATGATTTGAAGTCTCCTGCGGGTGCTGTTCACAAACCGAAAAGGGTTGGTCGTGGAATAGGATCAGGCCATGGAAAGACATCGACTCGCGGGCATAAAGGCCAGAACGCCCGCTCAGGTGGTGGAACCAGACCCGGTTTTGAAGGTGGGCAGATGCCCTTGCAAAGGAGAATTCCAAAACGGGGATTCACCAACATATTTAAAAAAGAATTTAGCATAGTGAACGTTAGGGATTTGGAGAGATTTGACGATGATGCCATTGTGACTCCGGCTTTACTCAAGGAGCACGGGTTAATCAAATCAGTGAGTGACGAAGTAAAGATATTGGGTGATGGAGAGCTTAGCAAGAGATTGGTTGTAAAGGCTCACAAGGTCAGCCAATCCGCTGAGAATAAAATTACTGCCAGAGGTGGCCGGATCGAGGTGATTTAACTTGCTTGGTTCCTTGCAGCAAGCCTTCAAAGCCGGGGATCTGAAGAACAAGGTTTTGTTCACCCTATTGATGTTTGCAGTTTTTCGATTGGGAGTTCATATACCGGTTCCGGGAATAAACCCGGACGCCATGAGTGAATTGCTGAAGAACCAGTTTCTCGGTTTTTTTGACGTAATCTCTGGTGGTGCGTTTAAGAATTTTAGTGTCTTTGCCATGAGCATTACCCCGTATATCAACTCGTCAATCATAATGCAGCTTTTAACGGTTATTGTACCCAAGCTGGAACAGCTTAAAAAAGAAGGAGAAGAAGGCAGGAAGAAGATTGCCCAGTATACCCGTTACGGAACGGTTGTTCTCGGATTTGTTCAGGCCATTGGAATTTCCATTGCACTGAGCAGGTATTCAGGAGCGGGGAGTCAGGTGGTAGTCGAAAATCCTGGGATAATATCGTATCTTTTCATTGCCATTATTTTAACTGCAGGAACCGCTTTACTAATGTGGATTGGTGAACTTATTACTGAAAAAGGTATAGGCAATGGAATATCTCTCATAATTTTTGCAGGGATAGTGGCACGGATACCCAGTGGGATAGGCAGTGTATTTGAGTATCTTCGGGCTGGAACCGCTAATTACTTTAATGTTTTGCTGTTTATTGTAATTGCATTGGTTATGATAGCCGCAGTTGTGGCACTCAATGAAGGTCAGCGCCGCCTCCCGGTTCAGTACGCTAAAAGAGTGGTGGGGCGTAAGGTATACGGCGGACAAAGCACGTTTCTTCCGCTGAAGGTCAATACTGCCGGAGTAATCCCGATTATTTTTGCGATGTCAATTATGATGCTTCCTGGCACCATTGGTCCATGGATTCAGAATGCGACGATAAACAACTTTTTGAATAATTACTTCCATTTTGGGAGTGTATTGTACAATAGTCTATATGTACTACTGATCGTATTCTTTACCTATTTCTATACTGCGGTAGTTTTTAATCCTGTGGATGTGGCAGACAATATTAAAAAGTATGGCGGATTCGTGCCTGGAATTCGGCCGGGCAGACCTACAGCCGAATATATTAATCGGGTATTATCCAGGCTGACTTTGGCTGGTGGTGTATTCTACGCATTTGTTGCCATAATGCCTAACTTCGTCATCGCACTTACCGGGCTGACCTCGATTTGGTTTGGGGGAACAGCTTTACTGATCGTAGTGGGAGTAGCGCTCGACACTATGAAGCAGATTGAAGCTCATTTGTTGTTAAGAAGTTATGAAGGGTTTGTAAAGTAGCTAAGGAGATGAATTAGAATGAATATTGTTTTAGTTGGACCTCCCGGTGCTGGAAAAGGAACTCAGGCAGAGTCGATTATCGAAACTTATAAGATTCCCCAAATTGCCACCGGGGATATGTTTCGGGAAGCGGTGAGTCAGGAAACCGAACTGGGGAAAAAAGCTAAAGAATTCATGAATGCCGGTAAACTTGTTCCCGACGAAGTCACGATAGGTATAGTAAGAGAACGCCTCAGCAAGCCTGATTGTGAAAATGGGTTTTTGTTGGATGGTTTTCCCCGGACTATTGTTCAAGCCGAGGCATTGGAAGATATTATGAAGGATCTTAATAAGGATATCGAAGCGGTTGTGAACATTTCGGTTCCTGATGAGATTATCGTAAGACGTATAGTTGGACGGCGTCTATGCAAAAACTGTAATTTGGTATATCATGTAGAATTTAACCCTCCCAAGCAGGATGGTGTCTGTGATAAATGCAGCAAAAATCTGATTCAAAGAGCTGACGACCAGGAGGATACTGCGGTCAATAGACTTAATGTCTATGCAACCGAGACCAATCCGGTACTGGACTTTTATGCTAAAAAGGGTGTATTGATAAACATTGATGGTAATCGGGCCAGAAGTGTAGTTTGGGAAGATATAAAAAAAGCATTGGATAAATATGATCGTAATTAAGACTAAACGCGATATCGAGATGATGCGCCAGGCAGGTATCATAGTAGCAGACACTCTGGATAAGCTGAGGGATTTAGTGAAGCCAGGAGTTACTACTCAGGCCCTTGATCGCTTTGCAGAAAATTATATTACCGATCAAGGTGCAAGACCGGCCTTTAAAGGGTATAATGGTTTTCCGGCATCAGTATGTGCTTCAATTAACGAAGAAGTTGTCCACGGCATCCCCGGTCAGCGTCGCCTGAAAGAAGGAGATATTATAGGACTTGACTTAGGGGCCATCCTGAATGGATGGGTTGGGGATTCAGCTATTACGGTACCAATCGGCGAGATTGATCCGGAGTTGAAACGCCTGTTGGAGGTAACCGAAGAATCATTATACCGGGGCATTGCCGAAGCCCGGGTGGGAGCTAGATTAGGGAATATATCTCATGCCATCCAAAGCTATGTTGAGGCTGCCGGGTTTTCAGTTGTCAGACAATATGTTGGACATGGAATAGGCAGAAACATGCATGAGGACCCTCCGGTTCCCAATTATGGTCGTTCTGATCATGGGCCAATATTGGCTGAAGGCATGACTCTTGCCATCGAACCAATGGTTAATGCTGGTGGATACGAGGTCTTAGTAAAACCGGATAACTGGACGGTTGTTACCAAAGATGGAAGTTACTCGGCCCACTTTGAGCATACGGTGGCCATCACCAGCACAGAGCCGGTTATTCTGACCCGCAAGTGATGGAGGTGCTGTTAAGGGTGCAAAACTTGGTTGGCAGGTTGGTAGTCTCCAAGGCTGGCCGGGACAAAGGCAAACCCTTTGTAATAATTAAGGCATTAAATGATAGGTTCGTCCTGTTGGCCGATGGTGAGCTGAGGAGAGTTGATAATCCAAAAATCAAAAACATCAAGCATCTTCAGATAATCAACCGGGAATTACCTGAAATAACAGAGATTTTGGAAAGAGGGGAAGTCCTGGAGAACCACCGCTTGCGGAAAATGGTTCGAAGTCTGTGGTCAGAATACCAGGAGGAAAGGAGGGTGCCTTTGTGACAAAAGAGGATGTCATTGAGGTTGAAGGAAAGGTGATTGAGCCGCTTCCTAATGCCATGTTTACGGTTCAACTGGAGAACGGACATAAAGTTTTAGCTCACATCTCAGGGAAAATGCGAATGCATTTTATAAGGATTCTGCCAGGAGATAGAGTTACAGTAGAGCTTTCACCGTATGACCTGAATCGCGGAAGAATTGTTTACAGGTTTAAATAGAAGGAGGTTCCCTGGAATATGAAAGTCAGACCATCGGTTAAGCCCATGTGCGAAAAATGCAAAATAATAAAACGCAAGGGCAAAGTTATGGTAATTTGTGAGAATCCCAAGCATAAACAGAAACAAGGCTAAGTGGAGGTGAAATGATTGGCCAGAATAGCTGGTGTTGACTTGCCGCGGGAGAAGAGAATAGAGGTTGCATTAACCTATATTTTTGGAATAGGAAGACCGTCAGCTCGCCAGATAGTCGAGCAGGCTGGTGTAAATCCGGATACCCGGGTTAAGGATTTAACTGAAGAAGAAGTAGCTAAGATCCGTGAGATTATTAATAGGAACTACAAGGTAGAGGGAGACTTGCGCCGCGATGTTAGTATGAACATCAAACGTTTGATGGATATAGGATGTTACCGTGGATTGCGTCATCGTCGAGGTCTTCCGGTGCGGGGACAACAGACTAAAACTAATGCCAGAACTCGTAAAGGTCCGCGTCGAGTGGCAGGAGCAAAGAGGAAGAAGTAAAGGGGGAAGTATCGATAAATGGCCACACGCAAAGGAGCCAGTACCAGAGTTAAAAGACGAGAAAGAAAAAATATTGATTTTGGTATTGCTCATATCAGATCAACGTTTAATAATACTGTCATTACCATCACCGACAAAAATGGTAATGCAATTTCTTGGGCAAGTGCAGGGACAGTGGGCTTTAAAGGCTCAAGGAAGAGTACCCCGTTTGCGGCTCAGCAAGCGGCCGACTTAGCGGCTCGCTCTGCCATGGAGCATGGTTTGAAAGAAGTCGAGTGTTATGTTAAGGGGCCGGGGTCCGGTCGTGAAGCTGCTATTCGTTCATTGCAAGCGGCTGGCCTTGAGGTTAGCGTTATTAAAGACGTTACTCCCATTCCGCACAACGGATGCAGGCCACCCAAAAGAAGAAGGGTTTAAAGGGGGTATTTGACTAGTGGGAAGGTATACTGCTTCGGTTTGCCGTCAGTGCAGAAGAGAAGGAGAAAAGCTGTTTTTAAAGGGAGACAGATGCTATTCTCCTAAATGCGCTATAGATCGTAAGCCTTATGGCCCAGGACAACATGGTCAGGGCAGACCCAGGAAGCCAACTGAGTATGGTCTTCAGCTCCGCGAAAAGCAGAAGGCCAAAAGAGTATATGGAGTAATGGAGAAACAATTCCATAACTATTTCGAAAAAGCCGAACGGCAATCAGGAATTACAGGGGAAAACCTCCTGATAATGTTGGAAAGACGTCTGGACAGCGTAATATTCAGACTAGGATTGGCTGCCTCCCGGAAGGAAGCCAGACAGCTAATCGGACATGGTCATTTTACTGTGGACGGGAAAAAAGTTGACATTCCCAGCTTCCTGGTTAAGCCAGATCAGGAAATAGAAGTAAAGGCTCGAAGTAAAGAATCCGCAAAATTTAAAGAAATTCAAGCGCAGGCTGCTTATCGCAATCCTCCCGACTGGTTAGAACTAGATGTAGAGAACCTTAGAGGAAGAGTATTAGCGCTGCCAAAACGGGAAAATATTGAAGCTACTATTGAGGAACATCTTATCGTTGAGCTTTACTCCCGTTAGGTTGATGTTATATTCCAGAATCCAGCCGAAGGAGGGTAATTGATGCTTGAGATTGAAAGGCCGAGGATAGAGTGTGTGGAAAGGGACGCCGATTCCCATTATGGCAAGTTCGTAATCGAACCGCTGGAAAGAGGTTTTGGCATTACCTTAGGAAACTCTCTGCGCAGAGTACTCATGTCCTCACTGCAAGGTGCGGCCATAAGTTCAATTAAAATTGATAGTATTCTGCATGAGTTTTCGACTCTTCCCGGAGTCCTGGAAGATATTGCCGAATTAATTCTCAACCTGAAACAGGTAGTTTTAAGGTATGACGGTGAAGAACCTAAGATTATCCGGCTTGAACAAAATGGCAGAAAAGAAGTCACGGCGGGCGACATTGAGCGGGATGCGGAGATAGAAATACTTAATCCGGATCTGCATATTGCCACCTTAAACGATGAAGCCAGCCTCAGCATGGAACTTACCGTAGAACGCGGCAAGGGATATGTGAGTGCCGATCAAAAGAAAAAAGGGGAAGAGATAATCGGTGTTATTCCGATAGATTCTATTTTTACCCCGATCAAAAAAGTAAACTTTGTGGTGGAAAATGCCCGGGTTGGTCGGAAAACTGACTTCGACCGTCTGATTCTCGAGGTCTGGACCAATGGGACAATTACTCCTAAAGAAGGGATTAGCCTGGCTTCCAACAAGCTGATCGATTTGTTCTTGCTCTTTTCCGGGATGGATAATAGTCACCTGGAAATCGAAACCTTGGTTGAAAAAGAGGAAGAGAAAAAAGACAAGATTCCGGATATGCCTATTGAGGAACTGGAACTTTCGGTTCGGGCATCCAACGGTTTAAAGCGTGCAAACATAAATACAGTAGGGGATCTGGTCGAAAAGACCCGCGAAGAAATGGGCAAAATCAGAAATCTTGGACAGAAATCTTTGGATGAAATCGAGCAGAAGTTAAGAGAATTAGGACTGTCATTTAAACAGCCCGAAGAGTAACCGGAAAGGGGGAGACGCAAATGGGATACAGAAAACTGGGATTGAGAAGCGATCACAGAAGATCATTGCTTAGGAATTCCGTAACCTCATTGCTGAAGCACGAGAAAATTACAACAACGGAAACTCGAGCTAAAGAAATCAAGCGAGTCGCCGAAAAGATAATAACTCTGGGTAAAAAAGGAGATCTTCATTCAAGACGCCAGGCATTGTCATATGTAATGGATGATGATGTGGTTTACAAAGTATTTGAGGATTTGGCGAAAAGATATGAAGACAGATCGGGAGGGTACACCCGAATAATCAAGGCGGGTTTTCGCAAAGGTGACGGTGCGCCTATGGCGGTAATTGAACTGGTCAAATAGGCTATGATGGAGATTAAGGGGGTATCGTTTTCATACCCCGATGGTAATAGCGTTTTAAAAGACATAAACCTGCAAATAAAACCCGGGGAATTCCTGGTATTGCTGGGCAGAAACGCCTCGGGAAAATCAACCTTGACCAAGCTGTTAAATGGGCTGCTTGTTCCAAACGATGGTGATGTTTTGGTCGACGGGCTAAACACCCGCGACCAAAATAAGTTACTCAGCGTCAGGCAACGGGTTGGCCTCCTTTTTTCTAACCCAGATAATCAGTTAGTAGCCAGTATCGTCGAGGAAGATGTGGCTTTTGGCCCGGAAAATCTGGGGCTTCCATCAACTGAAATCAGACAGCGGGTTCATGCCGCTTTGGCAGCGGTAGATATGGAAAAGCATCGGACCGACTCGCTGCAGAGCTTATCGGGAGGCCAGAAGCAAAGAACCGCCATAGCCGGAGTGCTGGCTCTCAGGCCCCGATACATGGTCTTGGATGAACCAACTGCTATGCTTGATCCTCTTGGCAGAAGTGAAGTCTTAAAGACATTGATAAGCATAAACCAAAAGGAGCAGACTGCCATAATTCTGGTCACTCATTTTCCGGAAGAAGCGGTTTTAGCTGATCGGGTGGTGGTTATGGATGGCGGAAGAATAGCCTGGTCCGGCTTTCCTCAGGAGGTATTGACTGATCCGGTCAGACTCAATAGTTTTGGGTTGGAAGCGCCTGAAATTGTGCTGTTAGCCAGGGAGCTTAAGGACAGGGGGCACAATTTGCCGCCGGTGCTTGAGATTGACAGTATGGTTAAATTGATTCAAAAATACCGGGACAACTTAAAAGAAGATTGAAACAGGTGGATATATGCCGATCGTGTTTTCTGAGGTAGGATATCAATACGCTCAAGGCTTGCCCTGGGAAAGAATTGCATTAAGAAACATTAACCTTCAGGTAGAAAAAAACGAAATGTTAGGAATTATCGGTCCAACCGGTTCGGGCAAGACCACTCTGTTACAGCTTATGAACGGAATACTGACTGCAAGTCAAGGTCAGGTTCTGATTAACGGGGCGAATCCAGCTAATATGCGAGGAACGGAAATGACCAGACTCCGCCGGCAAGTGGGTCTGGTTTTTCAATCTCCGGAAGATCAGTTGTTTGAAAACCAGGTCTATGATGACATTGCATTTGGACCGCGTAATCTGGGATTAACTGGTTCAGAACTGGATAATCGTGTTAAATGGGCTATGGAGATGCTGGAACTGGATTTTGCCTCGCTAAGTGAAAGAAAGCCTCAGAGCCTGAGTGGCGGCCAAAAAAGGCGGGTGGCTATAGCGGGACTGCTGGCCATAGATCCGGAATACTTGATTCTGGATGAACCGGGGGCCGGGCTGGATTACGAAGGCAGACTAATTTTGCTGTCCGTAATAAACAAGCTCTGCAGAGTTGAAGGAAAGGGCATTGTGTTGGTTTCCCATCGTCTCCAGGATGTTTTTGGCACGGTTGACCGGGTAGTAGTTTTGGTTGATGGAAAAATAGCTATGGAGGGTTCTCCCCGAGATATTCTGGCTCGAGGTGAGCAGCTAGAGGAGCTGGGAATTGAGCTGCCCGCCAGCAATCAGGTTCTACAGCGCTTAACTGACACAATGCCTCAAGTCTCTCTTGGAATGAGGGGAGTAGTGGAAGTGGCCGGAGAAATTAATCGCTGTCTGAGGAGCAAATTATGAATGGGATTACATTTGGACAGTACATACCGCGTTCTTCATTCATACACCACCTGGATCCCCGGTCCAAGCTGTATCTGGTGGTGATCTTGATGGTGGCCATATTAATGGTTGACTCCTGGGCCGCGGTGATTCTTACGGTGGTCTATGCCTGCAGTATGGTGCTCTTGTCAGGGATACCAGTTAGAGTGTATTTAGAGAGTTCCAAAGCCCTCTGGGTGATTTTGACCATTACGGTTGCCTTTCAGATTTTTTTTGTCCCCGGCCAGATTATTTGGCGGTGGGGGATCATTTCAATCAGTGACATGGGAATTCGGATGGGTATTTTGATGGCCTACAGACTTGCTATGATCTATTTGTTGGCCCAACTCCTCACATTTACCACTGCGCCTCTGCAATTGACGGAAGCTTTGGAAAGGCTCCTTAAGCCTTTAGAAAGAGTGGGAGTTCCTGCTCATGAATTGGCGATGATAATGACTATTGCCCTGCGCTTTATCCCGATATTCTTCGAAGAGAGCAGCAAGATTACTAAAGCCCAGACATCTCGTGGCGCAAATTTTCAGGGTGGAATAAACAGTCTTCGCAATCTGGTAGCGATTATGGTCCCCCTCTTTACTCGGGCTTTTAATCGGGCCGATGAATTGGCTCTGGCAATGGAATCCCGCTGTTATCAGGGAGGAGAGGGCCGCACCAGGATGAACAGCTTGATTATGACAGAACGAGATTATTTGGCGATGGCAGTCACTACAGTGCTGGCTATTATTATCATGACAAGCTTCTGATAGAACGGAGTGAATAGATGCGGATCAAGCTGTTAGTGGAATACGATGGCTCTGATTTTCATGGATTTCAGAGACAGACCGGACTCAGGACTGTGGACCGAAGTCTGGAAGAAGCCATCTGTCTTTTAACCGGTGAAGAAATCAGGGTAAAGGCCTCCGGCAGGACTGATGCCGGAGTACATGCCCTTGGACAGGTGGTGGCATTTGACACCACATCCGGTATTCCGCCGGATAGATTTGCTTGGGCTTTGAATACCAAGCTTCCGGCAGACATTAGAGTATTGTCAAGTGAAAAGGTTCACCCCGATTTCCATCCCCGCTATGATGCCCGATCCAAGACGTATCGCTACTTGATCTACCGCTCTCCGGAAGGCTATACTCTGCAGCGAAGATATACTTACGGATATTGTCGTCCACTGGACTTGCCGGTCATGGAACTGGCGGCCAAAGAGCTTCTGGGTGAGCATGATTTCCGGGGATGGATGGCTTCAGGAAGCAATATCAAGGATACTGTCAGAACCATCTATACTTTTTCTATTGAAGAGCATTGGCCATATCTTATATTCGAAGTTGCTGCCAATGGCTTTCTGTACCACATGGTAAGAAATCTGGTGGGGACCCTTCTGGAAATAGGCAGGGAGGCCATGCCCCTTCAGAGCATAACTACTATTCTGCAAACCGGTGATCGCAATCAAGCCGGTCCCACCGCTCCCGCCACCGGCCTCTACCTGGTAAAAGTCGAATATTAGCTAATCCGACAGGGGGTTCTGTTGTCAGATCAGATACGGTGGCACGGCAGGTATCTGCCACTTAAATCGCGAAACAGTCTCAACAAACCGGAAAGTGAATTTTTATCCGATGACTAATCTGCCCTAAGACACCCGCCTCTATAGGCGGCGGGTGCCCAAGGGCAGTTAAGTCCCTGGATCCGTGTGACTAAGATTCAGATGGAGTCAAAACTCCACCTGAATCAAGTCTTACTTTATGGATCCCAGCAGAATTGGCATTCGAACCAGAATGATGATTGATCGGGAGTGACGCCATAATGCCACAGGTTAACATTCCGGACTTACCCAAGATCATTCAACGCCCTGGTCTGGAAAGACTCCTGGAAAGAGGGGCGGATAAGCGGCTTACTCTGGTCAGCGGTTCGCCTGGTCAGGGCAAAACCACGTTAGTGGCCGACATTCTGCAACGGATGCCGCAAAATGTCTTTTGGTACACACTGGGGCCATCCAATTCAAATTTAGCCAGATTTATCGGAGATCTGATCGATTTTTTGCAGGATTTTACCGCCCTGCCCGGTGATGATATAAACTCTATTTGTACTGGCTCGATTGAGGATGTTTCTTCAGCTCTGGCCGGATTCCTTGGGCAGTTTTCTCTGGCAAATGGCCTGGTAATTGTTCTGGACGATTTTCATACCATTGATGAAACTGGGAGTTTTGGAGTTTTCATTCAATCATTAGTATCTCTGGTCCCTCCTGATTATCATTTCATTATTATTACCCGCCGTGAACCTAGTTGGAAATTAGCGCAAAAGACAATACAACGCAAGATGATAAACATTAGTGATGCTGAGCTGGCATTTTCACCGGCGGAGTCTCATGAATTCTTCCGAGAGATATATAAAATGAACCTGTCCCGGAAGCAGATGGAGGGGATTATGAGCCTTACTGAGGGATGGGCGCCGGTTATGGTTATGCTGGGTGAGATGTTGTCCGATGAGAGATTTGGCCCGGATGCCTTGGATATTGAGGCTGCTTTCCTGTTAAAAAAGATTCCCGTATTAAGCGTTTATCTGGAACAGGAATTATTTCATTATCTCTCTGAGGAGCAGCAAAATGTATTGATGGCAACATCTATTGCCAAAGAAATATCTTCTGACCTGGCCAAAATTCTAGCCGGCGAAACCGGTGCAACAGTTTTGAAAAACCTTAATGCCATGAATATGCTGGTATATCCTGTAGAAGGAGAGCCCGGCACTTTTAGGCTGCACTCCCTTTGGAAGTCGTTCCTGATGCAAAAGGCAATTGATATTTGGGGTGAGGATAAAATCCGGGATCTGCACAGGAACGCCGGAAACTATTTCTTTTCACGGAACGATTGGAGAGCTGCCATTGAAAATTATATCCACGGTCAGGATATTGAACGGTCCATTGAAGTATTAAAAAGATCAAAGCCGGAAATTTTAGGTTACGATTTGGCCGACCGCCTCTATTCTCTGATTATAAAGCTGCCGCCTGAAAGAAGATATTTTAGTCCCTGGATGAGTTTCGCCTTAGCCTGTTCAGTTAAACTTCGTGATCCTGCCCTTTGGCACCATTTCCTGCAGGAAGCACTGGAAGGCTTCCGAAAAAATAACGATGTTCAGGGGGAGTCTTATGCACTGGGCCAAAGTATGACGGTATTAATGTATTCCGGCGAATTTCGCCAGATGCAGACTATAATTACTTATCAATCTCAACGCCCGTATTCCCAGGAAGCATTGGATCTGAAAACAAGTGCCAACCGTAATTTTTATGTGGCGTTGGCCCACTGTTATCTAACCGGGAATCTGGGCGAGGGAATCCGGGCGGGTAAAGAGACCAGAAAAATCGGGTTCATATTACAGGATGACTTTATTAAGCTTTGGGGGAATTGGGCATTGGCATTTGTGAATCACTATATGGGTAATTTTGATGTTGCTCAAAAGAGATTGTCCGAGGCTTACGAAACAATAAATCCCTCTGATTTGGAGGAGCTGGCTTCCGTTTATCTCCCCTATTTGGCTGGATTGATCGCGGATTTTACCGGTGATTTTGCTGCTGCCCAATCCTTTTTTGCGGATTCTCTGGACAAGGCCCAAAAGCTGGGGATGGAGGCGCAAATATTCTATATTAAAAACTTCGCCTGTTATGCAGCTCTTTATCTGGGCGATTACGTGCTATGTGAGCGGCTTTTCAATGAAATGGGCGATATCATGGGAATATATATGACTGTTGAAAACGACCATATCATGGCATACTATTGGACCTGGAGAGGACACTACATGTATGTCAGGGGCCAATATCATGAAGCGGCCGCATTAACCGGCCAGGCTTTAAGACTCCGGGAGAAAACCGGGGGTGAAATCTACCTTATCGAATGCCTCCTGGTTCTGGGGGGAGCTATGAGGGAGATCGGCAGCCACCAGGAATCGGAGCGTTATTTGCGTGAGGCTTTAAGAAGGAGCAGGGCGGCGGGCAGTTTCTTCCTGGAGGCTTCGTGTTACCTGCAATTAGCTCTGCTATATGACATTTGGGGCGACAAAGGACTGTTTGCCGAAAGTATTGACGGTTTATTCGCATTAGCTCTGGAGAAATCGTATTACCATTTTTTCATGTGGAAAGATGATCATGTGGCCCGGATTATGGCTAAAATCGAAAATAGAAGTGAATATGCGGTTTATGTCCATGAATTGCACCGGCGTCGCCTTTTTGCTATGGACGTTAATCCTGAGGAAACCCGACCCGAGCCACTAAAGCTATCAATGTTGGGACCATTGATTATAGATATTTGCGGAACAAAACATGTTAATCTGGGCTTAAAAAAACCTGCCTATCTATTAGCCCTTTTGGCCGTTAAATCAGTACCTGTCGGCATGGAAACGGTAATGGAAGAAATGTGGCCGGAGACTGATATTAAAGCGGCCCGGAACAACTTCCATTTCACCTTGAACCGTTTACGCAAATTCCTGGGCAAACACGAGTATATAATCTTAAAAGACGGGCTGTGCAGTATCAATCATGCCATAATCTGGACCGACGTTGGGCAATTCGAGGCATTGCATGAAAAGTCCGCCAAGTGCATGGAGTCAAATCAAATAGCAGAAGCCATTGAATTATTAAGGCAATTGTGCAAAATCTATCGCGGAGATCTTTTGGAAGGAGAAAACCTCGGGCCTTTGCTGGCGGCGGAGAGCAAGGCTTTGGCAAAAAAGAGCTACGATGCTCTGGTTGCCCTGGGAAGGCTTCTTCTCCAGACGGGGGATTATGAAGAAGCATTAACTGTATTAAACCAAGCATCTTCCCTGTCATTCGCCGATGAGAATTCATGCCGCCTGCTCATGCTGGCTCATTTTGCTTTATGCAATCCTGGGCAAGCCCTTAAAATCTACAATGAACTGGAAAAGAGTTTAGCATTAGAATTACAGGTCAGCCCCCATCGAAAGACCAAAGAATTGCGGGACCTTATAAGAAGCGGAATAGAACATCCTATATCCGGTTTACTCAAATGGCTTTCCCGTGAGGATAGCAATTACAGCGTTTTTTAGGAATCAGCCTGTTCAATCCTTCCTTAACATAAACTGTGCTTCCGGCATTTCCTTCCCCCAAATATTGAACCTAATCGCAAAAAACTTATTTTGCCCGAAAATTTTAAATTTTCTAAGCGAAATCTAAGCGGCGTCAAAGAATGATGTAATACACTGGAGCTAGCATTGAGGCGGCCTGGTTTTACAATTCATCAGAGAAAGGGAGGAAGGGAATGAGCGGCAAACGGGAAATCATAAAAATTCAGCGCGGTAACCGATTGGAGGGTGCCTTGCCCAAGTTTTCAGATTATCTGAAAACTTGGGCGGACCTGATTCCAGACAATGCGGCTTTCATCTATCATGACGTTCCTATCAGCTTTCAGCAGCTCAATAAGAATGTGCAGCAGGTAGCGAAATACATGTTGAAGATGGGAGTTAAGAAGGGTGATCGGCTAGGTTATGTAATGAATGGCCGTCCGGAGTTTTTTACTTTCTATTTGGCTGCTTCCATGGTGGGCGCCATTGTTGTGGGCATGAGTACCCGCAGCACATCTCATGAAATGGCCTATGTCCTTGGCAACTGTGAGGCAAGTCATGTGTTGTGTCTGTATGGCCTTTTAGATGTTCCCTCATACCAGGAGCCGTTGGGGGAAGCCTTAAAACAATGTCCTACGGTAGAACAGGTTTGGGTTGCGGGCGGACCGGCCAAACTTCCTAACGCCGTTACCTGGCATCAAATCATGCAGGGTAATTATTCCGAATTTGATCAGGCTTTATTAGATCGGGAAGCGGAAGTCGGTGCCGACGACCCTCTGATCATAGTATATACCTCAGGATCCACCGGCCAGCCCAAAGGTGCGGTGCTGACCAATCGCAATGTGATCAGTATGGCGTTGGTACAAAAGACCGAGTTTTTGGCACCGGCAGGAATGCAGCCGGGGGATCACATCGTCTGTGCAAGCCCGGTCAATCATGTCAGCGGTGCCACCGAGTGGGGAGCTACACCTCTGATCGCCGGCTGTACCCAGGTGTTGATGGATTACTTTGAGCCTCATCTGGCCAACAGGATATGCCGTCAATACCAGGTTCCTCTTATGGCCGGAGTGCCCACCATGTACATGCTGATATTCAGTTCGCCCGATTTTGATTTGGAAGAAGCCCGTTCACGCAACCGATTTGGTCAGATTGGAGGAGCTATGGCTCCTCGGGATATCCTGGCAAAAATGCTGGAGGTTACTCCCTACTGCAGCAATCCCATGGGTATGACAGAAACTGCGGGTTTCACTACCTGGACAGACCTGCCTGGCGATCTGGACAACCTGCACCAGACCTGCGGCAAAATTGCGCCTGAATTTGAATTGACCATCAGAGATGGAAATCACAACGAAGTTCCGCGGGGAACTACCGGTGAAATATGTTACCGCGGCCCCATGCTGTTCAAGGAATACTATAAAATGCCGGAAGCAACCGCTGCCGCCTTCGATAAAGAAGGCTGGTTCTACTCGGGTGATCTGGGATTCCTGGACGAAAATGACGATTTGCACGTGGTAGGCCGGGCCAAGGAAATGTATATTACCGGTGGGTATAATGTATATCCGGCAGAGATTGAAGACCGGCTCGGGCAGTACCCGGGAGTACTGTTTGCGGCAGTGGTTCCCGTACCCCATAAACTAATGGGTGAAGTGGGGCGGGCTTATATTATGCCCGCACCAGGTATTACTCTTGACGGAGATGCTATTCAGGAATATATGAAGGAGTACCTGGCAGACTACAAGGTCCCCCGGGAATATATTTTCCGGCCCATGCTGCCCATGACTCCGCTGGGCAAGATCGAGAAAAAACTCCTGAAGCAGGAAGTAGACGAAGAATTCAAATCATAATAGTATAACAAGATGTGACACGGGACTGAACACGCTCTGTGTCACGTCAAAAAAAGCTGTCAATGGTCAGGGAAAATGTCACGTTGGGACCAGCGGGAGGCACAAATATTTAGGGAGAGCTTTGGCTCCCGCCTGACTACGTCGGAACTCACCCCGTGCTTCGGTCCCTGCTTCCGATCATGGGGATGACATTTTCCCTGATAACTTATACCATGACATTATCGCTGATCAACAACAGCCATTTAAAAAAAGCTTGTAGTTTAGATTATTTTATTTTAATATTCTAGAATAGGCGTGTATGAAGCATGTCGCCGTTTTATATCCTTTAATAAAATTGAATCTGCGGAGAACAACTCTGAAGAGTTGGCGGAGCATGAAGTTCCTTATTTGTAAGGGGCTTCTTTTTGTTATTGCCATACTAATAAGGAGAAGCATTCCCTATTAATTTTTGATTAGGAGGTAAACATGAAGAAAAGATTTTTTATTGCGTTGGGGCTGACTGCTTTTTCGCTATTGATCTTGGTTGGCTGCGGCAATGATGATGGGATACCTTCCTCATCGGTCAAAGAAAGCGTCATCATCGCCATGGATGTGGAATCGGAACCGGCCGCCGGGTTTGATCCTATTCTAGGCTGGGCTGCCGGCGAACACACCCATGATCCTCTTTTTCAAAGCACCTTGCTGACCACCGAAAACGACCTCATCATTGGCTATGATCTGGCAACGGACTACGATATCTCTGACGATGGCCTCACCTGGACTTTTAAAATCCGTTCCGACGTAAAGTTTACCGATGGCGCGCCACTTACCGCCAAGGATGTGGCTTTTACTTATAACAACGCTATGAAACAGGCGACAGAGACTGATTTGTCCATGCTGAACTCAGTGGAAGCCGTCGATGATACCACCGCAGTTTTTCATCTGCAAACTCCTTATTCCTCCTTTGCTTATATCGCCGCCGTAGTCGGCATAGTCCCCGAACACGCCTACGAATCCGCAGCCTACGGCCAAAAGCCTATCGGTTCCGGCCGCTACATCTTAAAACAATGGGATAAAGGCGAACAGGTAATTATGGAAGCCAATCCGGACTATTATGGCGAAGAAGCCAATATTAAAAAGGTTACCGTTGTTTTCATGTCGGAAGAGGCCTCCTACGCTGCTGCTAAAAGCGGCCAGGTGGACGTGGCCTATACGGATCCCGATTATACAGTTAGACCAATCACAGGTTATGATATCCTGTCTTTTAACTCGGTTGATGTGCGAGGTATCAATCTCCCCTGTATTCCTGCGGGGAACAAAACCGCCCCCGATGCTGCCGGGGCAACTCTGCCTGCTGGCAATGACGTCACTGCTAACCGGGCCATCCGCCAAGCCATTGCCTGTGCCATTGACCGAGAAGCTCTCGTAAGAGATGTATTGTACGGCTATGGGTCCGTGGCTTACAGCGAAAGCATCGGCGAGCCCTGGGAAAGCCAGACCATGAAAGTAGAATACGATCCGCTCCGGGCCAGAGCTATTTTAGAGGCGGACGGCTGGACTTTGGACGCCAACGGCATTTATGAGAAAAACGGCCTGAAAGCAGAATTCGATCTGCTCTACATTGCTTCTAATTCCGCCCGTACCGGTATCGCCATGGCGGTAACCGAAATGCTGAAAGAAGTAGGAATTAAAGTGAATCCGACCGGTTCAAGCTGGGATCAAATTGCCGGCCTCTATTATAAAACTCCCCATGTATTCGGTGCGGGAATGCATTCACCGGCCGGTCTCATAAGCCATTATTATTCGGGCAAAAACGGTGCTTCCTATTCCAATCCGGTTGTGGATGACTACATTAGGCAGGCTCTGGCAGCGCCTTCAGTGGAGGCTTCCTATGAATATTGGATGAAAGCGCAATGGGACGGTAATACCGGCGTCACTCCCGCTGCCGATTCACCCTGGGTATGGCTGGTGGAAATAAAACACGTCTATTTCGCCAGAGAAAATTTGAACGTTATTGACGAGAAGATTCACCCCCATGGCTATGGCTGGACTATTACCAATAACGTGGATCAGTGGTACTGGGATTAAACCTAAAATTTCCGGTGGCCGCCAACGGGGTACAGAGAAAATCCCCATGCTTTTTATATCGGCTACTTTTTTGCTGGAGCATTCTATATGAACACCAGACTATATTCAAAATTTTATAAATATGTCGGCCAAAGCTTCGTTAAGGCGATTCTGCTTTTGTTGGCGGTGAGCATTCTCTCCTTTACTCTCGTTTCATTATCTCCGGTGGATCCAATCCGTTCTTATGTGGGTGAAGTTGGCATGGCCAACCTGAATGAGACAAACCTGGCCAAATTGGAAGCCCATTTCGGTTTGGACACGCCGCCGGTGGAGCGGTATTGGAATTGGCTTACGGATTTTATCCAGGGGGATATGGGAACGTCTCTTATTTATCGTCAGCCGGTGGCTGATGTCATCAGTGTCAAATTTATGAACTCTTTTCTGCTGATGATTACGGCCTGGACTTGTTCGGGGATTATAGGATTCATACTCGGCACTATAGCCGGGCTGTATCGTGGCCGCTGGATCGACAAGCTGATCAAAGGGTATTCGTTGCTGCTGGCCAGCACTCCCACCTTTTGGCTGGCTCTGATTTTCCTGATGGTCTTTTCCGTTGAGCTGAAGATCTTCCCGATAGGATTAAGCGTTCCCATCGGCGTGGCGGCGGCGGAGGTTACTGTTCTTGACAGCCTCCGGCATCTGATCCTGCCGGCTCTGACCCTGAGTGCGGTAGGAGTAGCCAACATTGCCCTCCACACCAGAGAAAAAATGATTGACGTAATGGAAGAAGATTATGTTCTGTTTGCCCGGGCCCGGGGAGAGAGCCAGCTTTCCATTGTCAAGCAACATGCTCTGCGCAATATTGCCCTGCCTGCCATGACCCTGCAATTTGCTTCTCTCAGTGAAATCTTTGGCGGTTCCATTCTGGTAGAACAGGTCTTTTCTTATCCAGGTTTGGGTCAGGCAGCCGTTTCCGCCGGTTTGGACGGGGATATTCCTCTCCTATTAGGTATTGCGGTGATAAGCGCCGCTCTGGTGTTTACGGGCAATCTGATCGCCAATATCTTATACGGCGTGATCGATCCTCGAATAAGGAGGGGAAGCGTCCATGGATGATACCCTTGTCACCTCCCCTCTGCAAATCTCCAAAAGAAAAAGGCTGAATCAACGCAGCAAGACTATCATTTATTTGGTTTTGGGCCTGACGTTTTTGCTTCTTATTGCAGTTGCGGGCACATTGCTTAGCCATGCGGCCATAACCACCAATTTCATGCAGAAAAATCTGCTGCCCAGCCTGCAGTATCCTTTTGGCACGGACTGGTTAGGCCGGGACATGCTGGCCCGCACCCTGAGGGGGCTGTCCATTAGCATTGTTATCGGACTTTTTGCTTCCTTTATCAGCGCCATGATTGCCGCCATTCTAGGAACAGCCGCCGCCACTTTAGGCAAGACCGTGGATGAGGTTATTACCTGGCTGGTGGATTTGGTGATGGGCATTCCCCATCTTCTGCTCCTCATCCTTATATCTTTTGCGCTGGGTAAAGGCACCTTCGGAGTTATTGTGGCAGTGGCCATAAGCCATTGGCCTGCATTGACCAGGGTAATTCGGGCGGAAATTCTCCAGCTAAAGGAGACAAATTACGTAAAAATTGCCGGCAAGATGGGGCGGGGGAAACTAGAAATTGCCGTAAAGCATATGGTCCCCCATGTTTTCCCCCAGTTTTTAGTGGGGCTGATTCTGCTTTTCCCTCATGCCATTCTGCATGAAGCCGCTCTTACCTTTTTGGGTTTTGGTCTGCCGCCGGAGCAGCCCGGCATCGGCATCATTCTATCGGAGAGCATGAGGTATTTGTCGTTAGGCATGTGGTGGCTGGCTGTTTTCCCGGGTTTGGCTTTGCTTATCACGGTTCTCCTTTTTGATCTGGCGGGAGGAAGCCTGCGCAAGCTCATTGATCCTTACAGCGCCCAAGATTAAAGGAGTGAATTTACGCCATGACCTGCCTCGATCATAAACACATTTTGCAAATAGACAATCTTTCGGTTTCCTTTACTCAGTATGAGCGGGGATTGCGGCAAATAGATTTAAAAGTCATTCATAATTTGAATGTTTCCGTCCACGAGGGGGAACTGGTGGCGGTGGTGGGGGCCAGCGGTTCTGGAAAAAGCCTTTTGGCCCACTCTATTTTAGGAATTCTGCCGCCTAACTGTAATGCTTCAGGAAATATTATCTTTGACGGCGAACTCTTGGACGCGGCCCGTATTCGTCAGCTGCGGGGCAAAGAAATAGTTTTGGTCCCTCAGAGTGTGAGCTATCTGGATCCTCTGCAAAAGGTGGGCCTGCAGGTGCGCAAAGGGCGCAATGACAAGCATATTCGCCGGAAACAGGAAGAACTTTTTTCTCTTTATGACTTGCCCGAAGATACCGGCGGGCTTTATCCCTTTGAACTATCAGGAGGTATGACCCGCCGGGTTTTGCTCTCCGAGGCCATGATGGGAAATCCGCGGCTGATTATCGCCGATGAGCCTACCCCGGGACTCCATTTGGAAGCGGCTCAAAATGCCATGAGCCATTTTCGCCAATTTGCCGACCAAGGCCAGGGGGTGCTTCTTATCACTCATGATATTGATCTGGCTTTGAAAGTTGCCGACCGAATCGCGGTTTTTTATGCCGGCACCACTGTCGAAGAAGCGCTGGTCACAGATTTCCAATCTATAGACACCTTGCGCCATCCTTATACTAAAGCTCTATGGCGGGCTTTGCCCCAGAACGGCTTCCACCCCTTTCCCGGGAATCAGCCTTATGTAAAGGATATGCCCAAGGGTTGTCCCTTTGGACCCCGGTGTCACCAGTTTACACCAGAATGTGAAGAGGATATCCCGGAGCATATTATCCGCTGCGGAACGGTTCGCTGCATCCATGCGGAGTGAGGAGACGAGGACCTTGATCTTAGAGGCAAAAGATATATCATTTGGTTATAAAAAGAACGCCAATATTTTGGAGAACTTCCAATTTACCATGGAGAACCAGGAACGGGTAGGGATATTAGCTCCCAGCGGGTGGGGGAAAACTACTCTGTGCCAGATTTTGTCCGGCTATACAAAGCCTCAAGAAGGCCGGGTTTTGCTGAACGGGCAAGACATTCATAAAATCAAGGGCTATTGCCCGGTGCAGATGATCTGGCAGCATCCGGAGAAATCCGTAAATCCCAGGCTGCGGATGAAGGAAGTTATTGCCGAAGGTGATGATATAGAAGAGCGTATCATTGATCAATTAGGCATCGAACGGGATTGGTTCAATCGTTTTCCCGGCGAATTGTCCGGCGGGGAGCTGCAGCGATTTTGCATGGCCCGGGCCTTGGGCAAACGAACGCAATTTCTCATTGCCGACGAAATCAGCACCATGCTGGATCTTATCACCCAAAGCCAGATATGGACTTTTCTGCTGACAGAAGTAAAACAGCGGGGCATCGGGCTAATTGCCGTAACTCACAGCCGCTCCCTGATGGATCATATAGCTACCCGGCAAATAATATTGGATGACATAGACTCTTAAAAAAACGCACTAATCTGACAGGGGGACGGTGCCCCCTGTCAGGTATGATACATACTTATTTGAGCCGGTCTACCGCCGGCTCATGATATATTACGGCATTATCGTGAAGTTCTTTGATCTGCTCTTCAGTGTAACCTAACATATGAGCCAGGACTTCATCGGTGTGTTCGCCCAGCAGAGGTCCATAGCCCCGAATACCGCAAGGAGTTTCCGACATCTTAATCGGGTTGTTGCAAAGCTTAATCGGTCCTAGAAAAGGTTGATCCACTTCAATGAACATTTCCCGGGCTTTTATATGGGGATCGGTATCAACTATTTCCGCTACTGACAAACAGCGCTGGCAGGCTACTCCTGCCTCGGTTAGAAGTTTTTCGACTTCATGCACCGAACCCATAGACATGACCCACTCTTCAACGGTTGCGTTAAGCCAGGGTGCATTCTCACATCGAGTATTAACATCAACGGTGCGGGGATCTTCCATAAGCCACGCATATTCCTTGCCCATGGATCTAACCAGTCCGGGCCACCGCTGTTCCTCCAAACAAGCGATATTGATTCTTCCGTCCTTGCCCTGATAGGTGCCAAAAGGTGCGTAGGTATCATAAAAACGGCCAATCGGAGGCGTCTCTAATACTTCTCCCGCCGCCTGAGCCATTGTATACCAGGGTATATAGCTTTCGGAGGCTGAAATAAGGCTATCAACCATGGCGACATCAATATTTTGCCCACATCCATTTACATTCCTGGCAAAGAGTGCCCCTGCTATAGCCAGAGCTGCATTGGCACCTGCCAGAACGTCCCCCGGAGATATGGGACTTGCCTGAGGTATGGCATACATGGTACTCAAGCCTGAGGCCCCCTGGGCGATTATGTCGTAGCCGGGCCGGTTGCTGTATGGTCCCCAGTGGCCGAAACAGGAAATTGAGCAATAGATGATGTCTTCCTTAAGTTTTTTCGCCGCCTCATAGCCAAGGCCCAGACGTTCCATGGCTCCGGGGGTGTAGTTTTCAACGAGCACATCGGCTTTTTTGATCAGTTCAGATATAATCTCCCGGGCTTGAGGTTTCTTTAAATCCAAGGAGATGCTTTTTTTTCCTCTATTCACACCGATAGAATATGAACTCTGCTTTACTCCGTTCACAGTCTTTGACATGAGCAAATGTCTTTCATTAGCTCCTACCTGATATGGTTCAACTTTAATCACCGTAGCTCCCATATCAGCCAGCATTTTCGAAGCGTGCGGCCCGGAAAGAACCCAGGTAAAATCTATCACTATCACGCCATCCAAACACCCGGCTGCCGGTACTTCAGACTGTCTCACTGTCACCACCCCTTCATTAATGATATCTTTTAACTAGACAACTTAATCCGGGTCTGTACGAGGAATACTATTATTAACTTTTCTTCAATGAGGGTCATTTAGATATATGTTAACATGACACACATCTTTGCGTTAATAAATTTAATAATAATCGATTACCAATGTAGTTCATCAGTCTGTCAATGGGCAGGGAAAATGTCATGTTGGACTAGCAGGAGGCACAAGTTCTTTAGCAGAAGATTTGGCTTCCAGATTCGACCCGGATTGAATTCCACTTGCTCCCAGAATGAGAACCGGCAATCTCAGTTGCTCAGGTTCGGCCTTCGAGCAGCACACCGCCAATTCGCCCTCCATGGCTCAGGAGGCGGACTCAGGACCTCCTGTCCTTCGACTGCTCTTCGGACTCACCTTCGCAGGAGTTTGCTCGGCCCTCATCCAACGTCGCACGCTGGAATTCATCCCGTGTATCCGCGCCTGACTCCCGAATTGTGGGGATGACATTTTCCTTGATGAGTTATACCATGACATTATCGCTGATCAAACAACACGATCCATGTAGTTCATCAGTCTTGACATTTGCGCCACAAATTTGTAACATTAATAAGTGACGGAAAAATGCCTGACCCCGCCCCGTGTCAGGTTTTTAAATAGGAGGGAACCGCTTGAAAACTTACATGGCCAAGCCACAGGATCAGGACAGGAAATGGTATGTAATTGATGCTGCAGATCAGACACTGGGTAGGCTCGCTGCTGAGATTGCAGCTATGCTGAGGGGAAAACATAAGCCAACTTTTACTCCCCATGTCGATTGTGGTGATTTTGTTATCGTCATTAATGCTGAGAAGATTAAGCTGACAGGTAACAAGCTTACGCAGAAAATGTATACCTATCATACCAATTATCCAGGTGGATTGAAGCAAACCGATTATCAAACCTTGATGAAGAAAAAGCCGGAGAAGGCATTGGAAGTAGCAGTCAAAGGTATGTTGCCTCACACCACTCTGGGCAGCCAGATGTTTAAAAAGCTTAAGGTCTATAGGGGGTCTAGCCATCCTCACAAGGCCCAGCAACCGGTAAAATGGGAATTGAGAGGATAAGGGGGGAATTAAGTGACTTCAAAGGTTCAGTACTTAGGAACAGGCCGAAGAAAAACAGCAGTAGCTCGGGTTAGATTGTTACCCGGCGACGGGCAGCTTCAGATCAATGGTCAAGCGTTTGAGAATTACTTTCCCAACCGCACCCTGCGGCTTATAGTTATGCAGCCTCTGGCTCTGACTGATTTGGACGGACGTTTTGACGTAATAGCCCGAGTTCATGGCGGAGGGGTCAGTGGACAGGCTGGAGCAGTCAGACTAGGAATCGCACGTGCTCTGATTAAAGCCAACCCGGAGCTGAGAAAGCAATTGCGCCAGGCAGGATACGTAACTCGCGATCCTCGCATGAAAGAAAGAAAGAAATACGGACTGCACAAAGCCCGTAAAGCTCCCCAATACTCAAAACGTTAATATCTATCAAAAACATAGAAGTTCTATGGTACGTATTCTTATAGAACATTTGGATAAGGCAGGCAGCAGATTTTGCTGCCTGTTTTTTTGGTCTGGTTTATTATAGGGCAAATCAGCATATCTGGTGCTGTTTAGGAGGCCGACTTCCTAATGGTCTGAGAAAGTTTTTCTAACCGAATCACCCCAGGGGTGATTACATTTACAGAGGCATAAAGTATATTAACAGCGTATTTTACGCAGCGATGGACGGGTGCATTTCATGACTTTTGCTGACGCGGTCCAGATTTGAAGTGTGGAAGGAAGTCAGGTCAATGGAGAAGCATAATCCGCTGGGAAAAAAATCCGTGGCTTTTTTAAGTCGGCCTTTTGAACAAAAGCAGGAGCTGTTTTCTGTTCTGGAGCTTTTCCCTATTCCGATGGAGGTATTTTCAGCGGATGGCATCAGTCGGTTTGTAAATCAGGCGTTCGTGGATTTCTTCCGAATTCAGGCAGAAGAAATTGTCGGGAGATTCAATATCTTAGAAGATCCTTACATAAATCACAAACTGGGCTTATCAGCATACCTGAGCCGGGTCTTTAACGGAGAAATCCTCTCTCTGTATGACTTGAGAGTTCCCTTTGAGGAAATTGGCAACCGATACGCTTCTGCCCAAATCAGATCCACAGAAAGCCATATGTATCAGGATATCATCTGCCTTCCCCTGCGGAGTGAAGATGACTCGGTCGCTTACGTAGTCACCGTGTTTATGACGAAACACATTTACCGGATGCGGCTGGACGCCATGAAAGCGAAAGAATATATGGATGTCAACTGGCGGGATGATTTTGATCTTGACAGGATCGCAAAGGCTGTCGGCATGAGTCGCCATCATTTAGCGCGCCTATTCAAAAAAATGATCGGCATGACACCGTATAGTTATTATCAAGAGGTTAAAGTTGAAAAGATCAAAGAAGCACTTGGCGACACCAGCCTCAGTATCAGCCAGGTGTTTGCCTCCTGTGGCGTGGATTACAGCGGCAGCTTTGCCAAAGCCTTCAAAAGCAGGGTGGGGATGACGCCGACCCAGTACAGAAAGGACCATGAAGTTCGGCAAAAGGCACCCGGAACCTTGAAGCTGGCCGAAGCCGCAGAGCTTTTCACCCCACAGCCTCCCCGCCCCTTCTGTGAGACGGAGAGTCGGCTTTTTCGGATTGCGGAGCTTTTTCCAATCCCCATTCAAATATTTGAGCCGGGGGGAGATATTGTTTTTATCAACGAGGCAACACTCAAAATGTGGAATGTCCTGGATACGTCCCTGATATTCGGCAAATACAATTTGCTGAGAGACTCCCTCGTCAACGAGGTGTTCGGTATGCGTGATGAGATTCGCAGGACCTTTCAGGGAGAGATTGTACTGATTCCGGATATCAGATTGCCCCTGGAAAGCTTCTGGGAGTGGTATAAGACAAGAAGCGATGTTTGTGACATTGAAGCGATTTACACGGACATCCTGAATTTTCCCGTTTTTGGCCCTGATGGAGGGTTGGAGCATATTGTAGCCATATTTTTTACGAGCAGGGTTTACAGCGGCAGATCGGATGTGGCAAAAGCCAGGGAATATCTTGATAATCATTGGCGGGAGGAGTTCGACGGCGCTAAGCTTGCCAAGATGGTCCGACTGAGTTCTTCTCATCTTTCGCGCCTCTTCAAGAAACATACCGGCATGACGCCCTATGGGTATTATCAGGAGATTAAAATCGATAAGCTTAAAGCGGCATTGCGGGACGAAAATCTGAGTATTGGTGAAGCGTTTATTTCCTGCGGCTTCGAATATCCTGGTAATTCCACCAGAGTTTTTAAGGAAAAGACGGGCATGACCCCGTCTGAGTATCGAAAAACAATTAAATAATAAGGCGGAAAGCAGAGCCCTGTATCCATAGCAGATGCAGGGTTTTTTGTATGCTCAAAATTGACAAATTTTCAGCACTAATCCGATATTTACGATGCTGCCTTTTTTATACAATGAAGACGGTAAATGCTTCAAACATGAGGAGTGGTTGCATTGGAACAGGAAAAGCCGAGAGATCAGCTTTTTGCCGAGCTTGCCGCACTGCAGCGGGATGTGGAGAAAAATCTTGAGGTACAGGAACAATTCATCAGATGCTTTCAGTTTCTTGTTCAAACCGAAGAAGAGCCGCTCTCGGTGATAAACCATTTTCCCTGTCCGGTAGCCCTTTTTAAGGAAGAAGGCGTTTTATTAAGAGTGAACCGGGTGTTAATAGAAAACACCAATCTTAAGGAGAGCGACATATCGGAGAGAAACATCAGCTTTCTGGACCGTATCACCAACGATAATTTTACCATGCTGGGAGCAGCTGAAGGAGTCTTTTACGGTCAGACCGTGTATTTAAGCAGACTTCCCGAATTGTTGAAGCTGTTTTGTAAAGGCTGGTATTATCCAACCCGAGACGATTATCACAAGGCACTCTTCTTCCCCTTGCCGGATGGTGAAGGGGACATCCGACACGGCGCGGTTATGCTGCTCAAATGAGAATCTCTGTCAAAAACTAACCCTGCATCAACCAGAGGACTATGAGAAATAAAAAAGTGAGGTGAGATTAGTGAAACATCATTTTTTGAGACTGCTTCCTATCCTGCTCCTGCTGGTGGTCGTCATCGGCTGTGGACATAGTACTGAAGAGCCGAGTCAATTAGAATCCGCATCAGAATCCTCGTCCGCTGCGCAAAGTATTCCCTCTATTCCTGAACTCCCAGCCGAGGCTGACGAGTCAGCAGACACAGTCGCTCCCGATGTTCCTGAGCCTGAAAACAGTTCCCTTGCGGGGGAGGAAGATATTTTGGAACCACCCCTGGCCACTCCATCAACATCGACGCCAACCGCTAAAGAGTCCATCGAAGGAGTGTGGACCCTTGGGATGTTGTCAGGCGGGCAGTTTAACGCCGGTACGGGAAAATATGAGGGCGGAGCGACGGGTATGGGGCAAATATATACCTTCAAAGGGGATGGAACTTATTCGGCGCTGGTTATCTTTAGCAATACCATTTGGCTCATTGGCAATTACAGCATTGGGGACGGCGTGTTGACCTTGACCGGTCGGACGGCCGAGGAAAGCGAGGACGACGGCAAAACTTGGAGTGCACCGGAAACTCTGCCAGATGCGTCCTCTCTCTTTGTTGTCGGGACCGATGACGCGGGTACATATTTGCTTCTTGGTGAAGAAGGAGCGACACCGCCCCTCGTGGAGAAAAAGAACGCGATGAAATACAGTCTGACAGATTGATTAACCAAGTATGAAAAAGAAAGGGGAGGAATGCCAGAAACATATTTGTGAAATAAGTGGGGGAGTAACCGTTTTTAGATTGGGAGAGGAGTGAATAGCCAACATGGCTTTAAAAAGAAAATCCAAAACCATTTCAATATTACTGACCCTGGCCATGCTATGTATGCTGTGGCCGGGAGTGGCGTTGGCAGAAGGAGAGGACACCACACCGCCGGAGTGGGCGGCGAGTTATCCCAGTAAAGCCAATATCTGTGATACACAGTTTCATTTACGAGTCAAAAGCAACGAAGCCGGTAAGGCCTATTATGTTAGGCTTGCCGACAAAGCGGACCCCCCTACAGAAGAGCAGATAAAGGCGGGAACGGATGCCGGCAATGTAGATCTTGGCGGCTATCCTGCCGCAAATTCTGTGAACATTACGGCGGATAAAGAATACTCGTTTAAAGTTGCCGGCCTTGCACCGAATATGTCCTATGATGTTTATACGGTGCTGGAGGATGCTGAGGGCAATACGGCAACTGTTGGATGTGTGGAAGTTACTACTACCATCCCAAATCCCACAAAATCGACTGTTATGCAGACCCAACAGGAAGAGGGCAGCAAGAAGGTTACACTGACCATTACGGTAAAAAATGAGGAAGAAATCGCATCGCCTGGTTACAAGGCAGAGGATTTCAGCGTGAAGGTAGACAGTGAAAATAAAACCTTCAATACATCGCCATTTTCTAACTTCTATGATCCTGATACAGGGGCCTATACCGTGTATTTTATGGGAGCCGACCACGGCACAGCATACACCTTTTCCGATTTGTCCGTTAAGGGCAATCCTATCAAGAACGACTCGTTTACGGTAACGACTCCACCACCGGTACTCGATACGCCCGCCGACATTACCTGGGACGACACGACCCCGGGAAAAGCGAAATGGACTGCAGTCAATAATGTTTTAAGCTACAGTGTACAGTTGTACAAAGGAGGAAATCCACAGGGAGCTGCAATCCCTGTTCCGTTAGACACCACCGAGCACGATTTTACTGCAGCAATTGCGGCTGCGGGGGACGGCAGTTACACCTTCAAGGTCACAGCTATCGGTGATGGTATTAATTTCGGTGACAGCCCGATTTCGTCGGCAAGCCCCGAGTATAATTATGCGGCCGAGGCTACGCCAATTAGCATCTCCGCGATTGCGGGTGTAACTGCACCGGTGACCGGGGCAGCTCCAGTCACGGGAATAAACGGGACGGAGCAGTATACCGGGACCGTGTTATGGTCACCTGCAGATGATCCCTTTAAGGAGGACACAGCATATACGGCCACCATCACTTTGACGCCGCAAGCCGGTTATACCCTGACCGGTGTAACCGAAAACTTCTTTACAGTAGCGGGCGCAACAGCAACCAATGCCGCGGATTTCGACGTGGTCACCGCAGTATTCCCGTCAACTGCCCCGGCAGCAGGCGGGCCCATTGGTAATGCGGTATGGAATATTCGCAGCCCCTTGCCCTCTGCCAACATTATTGAGGATGTAAAATATATTAACGGCCAATACATGGCGGTGGGCTATAATGGTACCTTGATCACTTCCACCAACGGTATAACCTGGTCAAAGGTTGACATAGAAACCGATATCGACCGCCTGGGCGGCATTGCCTATGGGGGAGGAAAGTATGTAATAGTCGGCTATGTTGATATTCCTTACGGTGCAGCCCGGATCTATACCTCTGATGACGGCGTGAGCTGGAGCCAGACGGCGGCAGTCCCCCACCATTATCTTTATGATGTGGCATACGGGAAGGGGAAATTTGTAGCCGTTGGTCAGAGTGGCAAAATCCTGGTCTCCAGTAACGGGGAAACCTGGACAACGCATGAGGTAACCTATCCCGTTGGAAAAAGCACCACGCTTTTGTCTATCACCTATTCAGATGCAGCCAGCAAATTTGTAGCCGCCGGTATGGGTTCCGATTCGGGACAGCACGAGTGTGGCATCATGACCTCTGAGGACGGCGAAAAATGGACGGTCACCTATTCCGAACCCGCTAACGTCTCATGGAATTACACTTTATGGGATGTTACCAATCACAATGGAACCTTTGTAGCTGTGGGCGGAAGAACCTCTGGGTCGAGCTCAGGCTACTTCATCGTTACCTCCAGCGATGGTGAAAACTGGACAACGGGAACCAGCGGGTCTGCAGCCCAGCTTTTTTCAGTGGATTATGACGGAAGCAAGTTTATTGCGGCAGGCAGCACGCAGTCTGGGAACAAAGCCTTTATCGCAACTTCCGCTGACGGTGGCACCTGGTCAAATAAGACTGACAGCGGGCGGCCCGGCTTCCGAGCGATTGCTTCCAATAATGAGGGTGCGCAATTAGTAGCAATGGCTGGCTACGGAAACATCTACACCTCTGATAACGGTGGAACCAGTTGGGAATATAGGACTCTTGGCACTACCAAGACGTTGAAGGACGTGGCCTGGAACGGCAGCAATCTTTATGTGGCGGTGGGTGTTGAGGGAACGATCCAGACCTCAGCCAACGGTGTGAACTGGACCAGTCAAACATCAGGGACTACCAATGATCTGAATAAAGTGGATTATCTAAACAATCAATTCGTAGCGGTGGGCAAAGGCGGCACTATTGTCACTTCGACAAATGGCATAGATTGGACGCTCCGGACCTCAGGAACGGCACAGGAATTAAAAGGGATTGCCTATGGGGACGGTAAGTACGTCATTGTCGGAGGAGACGCTTATTACAATCCGGTAGTACTGACCTCAGATGACGGTATAACCTGGAGTACGGTTAGCAATGATCCTGCTTTCATCGGTATAACATTTGTTACGGTAACCTATGGAGACGGAGTTTTTATGGCTCTGATGCAGAACGGTCAGGTATATCGATCTGGCAACGGAACCGATTGGGATAGAATCGAAGATCTTCCCGGAGTAGGAGCCCAATATCCCACTGACATTATCTATGCTAACGGAAAATTTATTGCGGTGGGAGGATATGGAAATACATACCTGTCTTCCAATAAGGGAGATAGCTGGACGTCTATTCAAAGTCGGCCGGATAACTATTTCTGGGGAGTTACCTATGGTGGCGGGAATCTTGTCGCTGTAGGACAGCTTGGGAGAATCAAAGGCTCAGCCGATGGTGGAACCACCTGGTTATTGCAACCTTCCGGGTTGAAGCCTAACCACTATAGCAGCAACAATTTTATCCAACTGAACGGCATTACTGCTGGCGACAACTGTTTTGTGGCGGTGGGAGAAAACGGACTTGTTCTTCAATCCCAAGACTTTACTGTTTCCGCCGATGGTGACGCCCACGATGTGACCATAGCCAGAACAGCTCTGGATATAAACAATATATTGGGAAGTGGAAGTAATGCTAACGCAGGTCTGATTGTGGCTAATATGAAATTGCAAGAGGAAGATACCATTTCTGGTTCCCCTCCCATTGTGTATTACATCGACTGGTCCAGCAGTAAGCCTGAGTATGTTGCAACTGATGGTAAAGTGACTCGACCGGCCTTCAACGTCGGCGACCAGGTGGTTTTCCTGACCGCCACCATAAGAAAGGGGGCGGCTACCGACCAAAAAACCTTTGTCGTGGTTGTGCTAGCCCAAACCGACCCGGACATATCCGACGTTGAGGGCGCCAGGGCAGCCCTGACCTTTGATACGATTAAGGGAAGCAACACTGCAGCCAACAACATCGTGTCCAACCTGAACCTGGGTACTATCGGAGCCAACGGAACCACCATCAGTTGGACCAGCAATCAGCCCGCTTATATTGCAACTAATGGAACGGTAACCCGTCCTGCTCAGGGATCTAGTGATCAGGTGGTTACCCTGACCGCTACCATAACAAAAGGAGCTGCCAGTGGCACCAGAACCTTTAATCTGACAGTCAAAGCTATGGTTGATGCTGATGCTCAGGCCGTAGCGGATGCCAAGGCGGCGCTGACCTTTGAAACAATTAAGGGAAGCAACACTGCAGAAAACAACATCGTGTCCAACCTGAACCTGGGTACTATTGGAGCCAACGGAACCACCATCAGTTGGACCAGCAATCAGCCCGCTTATATTGCAGCTAATGGAACGGTAATCCGTCCTGCTCAGGGATCTAGTGATCAGGCGGTTACCCTGACCGCTACCATAACAAAAGGAGCTGCCAGTGACACCAAAACCTTTACTCTGACAGTCAAAGCTATGGTTGATGCCGATGCTCAGGCTGTAGCGGATGCCAAGGCGGCGTTGACCTTTGATACGATTAAGGGAAGCAACACTGCAGCCAACAACATCGTGTCCAACCTGAACCTGGGTACTATCGGAGCCAACGGAACCACCATCAGTTGGACCAGCGACAAGCCCGCTTATATTGCAACTAATGGAACGGTAACCCGTCCCGCCCAGGGCGCCGGTAACGAGCTGGTTACCCTGACCGCTACCATAACAAAAGGAGCTGCCAGTGACACCAAAACCTTCACTTTTACGGTGACCGGGCCTTCTTCCGGCAGCAGTGGTGGCGGTAGCAGCAGTTCTGCTCCCTCGGGTATCCTAGTGACTCCGTCCGGCCGAGATGCTGCCGACACCGGCGTTAATTTATCCTTCCCCGCCGGAGCGGTGGAAAGTGATATCCGGGTCCAGGTGAGGAATGCTGCTTTGACCTCCGGGATGAGCCTGCCTGCCGACAGTCAACTGATCAGCAAGGTGGTGGATATTGTAAAAGACCGGTCCGGCAGCTTTTCCCAGCCGGTGACCATCACCATGTCCTTTAATAAATCCCAGATTGATCCGGATAAGTACTATATCAAGATCTGCTGCTTCGACGAAGAAAGCGGAGAATGGGTAGATCTGGACAATATTCAGGTTAACCTGAATGAATCCACCGTATCCGGCCAGGTCAATCACTTTACAAAATTCGCGGTCATCGCAACTCTCAAACCCAGCGATCCGCCTTCAACACCCGAACCTAAGCTGCCTGCCGATGCTGCCGGGCACTGGGCCGGCGAAAGCATAGCCCGGCTCATTGAGGCTGGAATTGTCAGCGGCTACCCCGACGGCAGCTTCCAGCCCGATAAAACCGTTACCCGGGCGGAATTTACCGTCATGCTGGCCAAAGCGCTAAAGCTGGAGCAAAAAGACGGCCCAATTTTCAAGGATACTGCTGCCCACTGGGCCAAAGACACTATAGCCAGCGCAGCCGCCTATGGCCTGGTCAAGGGCTATGACCAAAACAGCTTCGGTCCCAACGACATGATAACCCGGGAGCAGGCTGCGGTAATGATAGCCGGCGCCGCTAAGCTGGAGGCGACTCAAGAGGCGCTGAAATTTAACGATGCCGGGCAGATTTCTGCTTGGGCGGTATCCGGTGTGGCCGCTGCAGTAAAAGGAAATTGCTTCAAGGGTTATCCGGATAACAGCTTCCGGCCACAGGCCTATACCAGCCGCGCCGAAGCTGTGGCCATCATTGCCAAGCTGTTATAACCAAACCATATAGGGAATAAAGAGAGGCCGGGCGGAGATTTCTTCTTTCCCCCGGCCTGTTTACAGGGTTTTGCCTACGATATTGCAGGCGGTGCGCCACATGATATTGTCAAGGCTAATCTGATCAGAACAGATGTCTATTGCCAGATCATGAAGCTGGCCTATGGGATACAGGGTTCCCATGGGGAAGTCACTGCCAAAGAGTATTCGTGAGCTGTGTGTGCCGATTAAAAATTGAAGCTGCTCCTTATCAGCCATGTCCGAGGAGCAATACGGCAGGAGGTTGGTAATGTCAAGATAGAGATTAGGGTACTCTTCCAGCAGCCGGGGCCAATCCGCAATTGGCAGGTCGAGATAGAGCATGTGGGCAACTATTGTTTTCAGGCGCGGATAACGTTTTAAGAAATTTATTGTATCCTCCACCATGGAAGGCTGGCGGTAGAATTCAGAAAAACCGGTATGAAAAACTACGGGGCATTGCCGTTCCTCCAGCTCCTGGAATACTGGGAATAAACGATTATCCATGAGGGCAAAGCCCTGAATATAGGGATGGAATTTGAAACCGACCAGACCCAGGCGTTCCAGAGCCTGGGAGATGAGGGCCGATTTATTCTCATCACCTGCGTGCAGTGAGGCGAAAGGAATGGCCTGGGGGCAGCCGTCGGCAAAACTTCTTTGCCATTCATTGATTTCTTCAGATTCTCCCGGCTTCAAAGGATAGAAAAAGTTGTAAAAGGCTTCCACACCTTCCTCTTCCAAATGGGCCAGGAGCTGTTCGGTGGAAACATCCAGACTCAGATTTTCGTAGTCAGGTGCTACCGGGCGAACCCATTTGATCCCACCCCGCACCCGGCGGGGGGTCATTATGTGAACATGAGCATCCACCTTATGCCGGGGGTTCATGTTTTTCTTTTCTCTGGTTTGATCCTGCATAAAATACCTCCTGTTGCTTCCACTTCGTAATTCCCAGTGTCATAACTCTATGATAAACGAAATTTGCTGAGTCGGCTCGGTTTTATCCGATGACTAATCTGCCCTAAGACCCCCGCCTCTATAGGCGGCGGGTGCCCAAGGGCAGTTAAGTCCCTGGATCCGTGCGACTAAGATTCAGATGGAATCAAAACTCCACCTGAATCAAGTCTTACTTTATCTGATTTCTGCTTATCCAGGGATAAAAATTGCGGTACTTTTTATAAACGGTTCTCCCTGTGCATATACACTAATGGGGAAAAAGAAAGGTGGGACAAGGGAGGGGAAGACGTTGTGGTTTTGGACCATATCCGGGAAAAGACTGCGGTTGGGGCTGGTTCTGGCGGCTATGGTGGCCTTAGGGGCATTACGGATCATGACCGGGATTGAATCGGAGACACCGGTTTTATCGTATGGAATTGCGGGAATGAAAATTGTGGTTGATCCCGGCCACGGGGGAGTAGATTCCGGCGCCATAGGCCGAAAGACGGGGGTCAAGGAAAAGGATATTACCTTGGCCATATCCAAAAAACTGGCCAGAACCCTGAGTCAGGCCGGGGCCATGGTAGTGCTTACCAGGGAAACTGATACCGATCTTAGCGGCACCGAAGGGGATAGTCTGCTGGAGAAAAAACGTATTGACCTGGCGCGAAGGGTGGCTATGGCAGAAGAGATTGAGGCAGATATGTACCTGTCTATTCATACTAATGCTGATCCCTCTCCACGCTGGCACGGGGCCCAGACCTTCTATTATTCAAAAAGCCCGGAGGGAGAGCGGCTGGCTAAATGCATCCAGGCTGAGCTGGTGCGTATTTTGGGGAACAATAATCGCAAGGCTAAGGAGGGGGTTTTCTTTATTATGGAGAAAACCACTATGCCAACCCTTATAATAGAAGTAGGTTTCATTTCCAATCCTGATGAAGAGATGCTTCTAGGGGATGATATTTATCAGACCAAGATCGCCCATGGAATTTTATCAGGAATCGTGAAGTATTCTGCAAAGGAGGTACCTGCTGAATGATTGTGTACGGAGCGGTTTTCCCCCACCCCCCCATGATAATCCCCGCCATTGGAGGAGCTCAGATCAAAGAGGTAAGAGCTACGGTGGAGGGCATGACCCGGCTGGCTTCCCGGGTGGCCGACTATTCACCCGATCTGCTGGTATTCATTACTCCCCACGGAAATGTATATAGTGATGCTGTTTCCGCCCTGGCTGACTCCAGGCTGGAGGGTGATTTCGGCAGATTTGGACATCGGCAGCTGAAATACAGCCATCCTAATGATCTGGAATATCTGGAAAGGCTGCGAGGAAAAGCTGAGGACCGCAATGTTATTGTGGTTCCCGTTGACCGTGGCAGGGACGAGCAGGGGTTAGATCCCTCTTTAGATCATGGCGTATTAGTTCCTCTTCATTATTTAGAGGCTGCGGGCTTAATGGAAATCCCGATCCTGGCCATAAGCTTTGGCTTTCTCTCCGTTGAACTGCTGTATTCCTTTGGAATGGCAATTGCCCAAGTGGCGGAGGAATTGGGGCGGCGGGTGGCAGTAATAGCCTCCAGTGATATGTCTCACCGCTTAAAGGAGGAGGGACCATATTCATATCATCCGGATGGACCACGTTTTGACCGGGAGGTTAAGGACTGTATTGCCGGTGGAGAGATAATAAGATTATTGGAGCTTCCTGATGAACTGCGGGAAAATGCAGGAGAATGCGGCTTTCGGTCCCTGGTCATTATGATGGGGGCCTTGGATGGGCGGAAGATTATGCCTGAAGTCCTTTCCTATGAAGGTCCATTTGGAGTAGGCTATCTTACGGCCGGGATTGAGCCGGGTGAAAAAACCGAGGCCGGTATTTTTGAGCAGCTTATAGAGGGTAAAACAGAGCGGCAGTCCAGGTTGCGGCAACAGGAGTCCCCTCTGGTGCAATGGGCCAGAAAGAGTCTGGAGACTTATGTGAATACTGGTAAGAGGGCAAAGATTCCGGAGCCCCTTCCTGAAGAGCTGAAAAATGCTGCGGCCGCTTTTGTCTCTCTGAAAAAAGATGGGCAGCTGCGGGGGTGTATCGGTACTCTGGAACCGGTTCGTCCTCATCTGGCCCTGGAAATCAGGGAAAATGCCATTGATGCCGGAACGGAGGATCCGCGTTTTTTACCGGTGGAGCCGGCGGAATTAGATGAATTAGTATATTCGGTAGATGTATTGAGTCCTCCTGAGCCAATTGCCGAAATTACTCAATTAGATCCCCTGAAATATGGAGTCATAGTGAGCAGCGGCAGTCGGCGGGGAGTCTTGCTGCCCGATCTGGAAGGTATCGATACCCCTCAACAGCAGGTGGAAATAGCCCGGCAAAAAGCGGGCATAAGGCCGGGAGAAAAAATAAGGCTGCAAAGATTTGAGGTCAGGCGGTTTAAATAGATGGAAGTATCGGTAAAAACATATAAGCAGTTAGAAAACGGACCAGTTCGGTGTGGGCTCTGTCCCCATAATTGCCGCATCCAAGAGGGAAAAAGCGGAGTGTGCCGGGTGCGAATTAATCGCGGTGGGAAGCTGTTTGCCACCAATTACGGGGAGGTATCTTCAATGGGGTTGGATCCCATTGAGAAAAAGCCTCTTTACCACTTTTATCCGGGCCACAGTATTCTGTCGGTGGGCACGGTGGGCTGCAGTCTTTCCTGCTCTTTCTGCCAGAACTATCAGATTGCTCAGGAGAATCCGCCTACCAGATTTGTTGCTCCTGAGGAGCTCCTTAATCTGGCCCAAGAGGCAAAGAAGCATGATTCTGTAGGGGTGGCGTATACCTATTCCGAACCCCTTATGTGGTATGAATATCTGGCAGATGTCTTGCCTATGATGAAAAATGTGGGACTTGAGAATGTGTTGGTGACAAACGGCTACATTAACCCGGAGCCGCTTCAGGCGATTATCTCCGGTGTTGATGCTATGAATATTGATCTCAAGTCATTCGCGGAGCAATATTATCGTTCCCAATGCCGGGGACGACTGTCGCCGGTAAAAGAAACTATCGAGTATTGCGTCCGTCACACCCATGTGGAATTGACTTGCCTGCTGATTCCCGGCCTCAATGACAGCAGGGAAGAGATTGAAGCAATGTGCCGGTGGATAGCCGGAATCAATGCTTCTATCCCATTGCATCTATCCGCCTATCACCCGGCCTACAAGCTGAAGCTTCCACCGACTCCTCGCAATACTATGGAGATGGCCTGGCAGATAGCCAACAGGCATTTGCAAAACGTCTATGTGGGGAATATGGCGGGTTTCGCCAATAATTCCTGTTGTTCCAACTGCCAGGCCATTCTGGTGGCCCGGGAGGGTTATATGGTTAAGATCGAGAACCTGGCAGGGACTCGCTGCAGGGTATGCGGGAAAGATGCATATTTCACCTGCCAAGCTATATGAGCAGGGATTAGCCCATTGTTGTTAGAATTAGAATATAATCAATGATGCAAAAATTCGGCCGATGAGAATAGAACAAAGAAGAGGAGGATGGACAGATGGAATTTAATAATTTGTTGTTGGAAAAGGACGGGGCTATTGGCATAATAACTATGAACCGGCCTAAGGCTCTCAACGCTTTGAATGAAGAAACTTTGGTGGATTTGGACCAGGCAGTTGATCTGATTGCCAAGGATGATGAAGTAAAGGCAGTAATTATAACAGGGAACGGTAACGCTTTTGTGGCCGGGGCAGATATTGTAGCCATGCAGAATAACAACGGTTTACAAGGCAAAGCATTCGGCACTCTGGGACAAGGGGTTTTCCTGAAAATTGAAAAGCTCCCTAAGCCCGTCATTGCAGCTATAAATGGATTTGCCCTGGGGGGCGGCTGTGAGCTGGCCATGGCCTGTGATATTCGAATTGCATCGGAAAAGGCCAAGTTTGGTCAGCCTGAAGTTGGGCTGGGAATTGTGCCCGGATTTGCCGGGACTCAAAGGCTGCCCAAGCTGGTAGGGGCAGGCATGGCCAAGGAATTGATCTTTACCGGTGATATGATCGATGCCCAGAAGGCTAATCAAATTGGGCTGGTTAACCGGGTTGTAGCTCCTGATGAGCTGATGGAAGAGGCCAAGAAAATGGCCCGGAAAATCATTTCCAACGCACCGGTTGCTGTTCGCTTTGCCAAACAGGCCATTAATGAAGGCCTGGAGCTGGATGTGGCCAGAGGTCAGCTGATCGAGGTGGATCTCCTGGCATTATGCTTTGCCACTGAAGATCAAAAGGAAGGCATGAAGGCCTTCATCGAAAAGAGAAAGCCGGTGTTTAAGGACCGGTAGAGCCACAAACTCATATACATAGTGGCTCGTGTGGTGACAAAAGGAAGACTATCAAATACGGGCATACCACAACACCTCCGGATATGCAGCAACCCTCCGGGGGTGTTGTTGTGTGCCGGGTAGGGGCATTACTATAGAGAGACAATGAGCAGAGAAGTGTTCCTGTCGCGGGTGGTGAAGTTAAAGGAAATGATAAAAAATTATTGCATCAATATACGCTGGAATGTATAATTATTAACGTAGTGAGAGGGGCGTTACAAGTGATAAAAGTCGTGATTATAGGAGACGGTTATGCTGCGGCTGATCTGGTAAGGATTCTATACGGTCATGAGAAGGTTCAGATAGTGTCTGTTACCAGTGCCGACAATGTGGGGCGAAGGTTTTCTGAGGTATATCCGAGTCTGACCGGAATGGCAGATATAACCTTGCAGGAAACTGATCCGAGCCAACTGAAAAAACAGGGTGATGTGGCATTCCTGGCTCTGCCCCATGGCCTGTCCGTTCCTGTAGTTGCAGAGCTGATAGAAGGCGGAGTCAGATGCGTAGATTTTGGTGCGGATTTCCGCTTGCGAGATGTTAATATTTATAAACAGCATTATCTTTTAGACCATGAACGGCCTGACCTTCTGCAAGAGGCGGTTTATGGCCTGCCTGAGCTGTATCGGGAGCAGATCAGAAATACCAGGATAGTGGCTAATCCCGGATGTTATCCCACCGGAGCTTCTTTGAGCCTGGTTCCTTTATTGCAAAACGGTTTGATCTCCACGAGCGGAATAATAGTGGATTCCAAATCGGGGGTATCGGGTGCGGGCAAAGGTCTCAGCCAGACCACTCATTTTTGTCATGTAAATGAGAACTTTAAGGCTTACGGGGTGGGAACTCATCGCCATGCTCCTGAGATTGAGCAGGAGCTTAGTGTGGCAGCGGGAAAACAGGTGAACATAACCTTTACTCCCCATCTGGTGCCCATGAATCGGGGAATTCTTACAACTGCCTATGGGGAGCTGAGGAAGGGCGTCAAGCCTCATGAAATAAGAGAGGCTATGGAAGACTTTTATCAGGGGGAGAGATTTGTAAAAGTCCTGCCTCATGGAGTCTATCCGGAAACCAAATGGGTATATGGCAGCAATTATGCGCATATCGGAATCTATGTTAATCCGGACAATGGCCGGGTGATCATAATCAGCGCTATCGATAATCTCACCAAGGGGGCGGCTGGTCAGGCGGTTCAGAACTTCAATCTGATGTTAGGGTTGGATGAGGGAATGGCTTTGCAAAGCCCGGGCCTTTATCCCTAAGCCACAGTATATTAAGGGAGTGTAATAAGTGAAGAATGGAATAACTTTTCCCCTGGGGTTCCTGGCCCAGGGGGTCGAAGCCAACATAAAAAAACAGACCCTGGATCTGGCGGTAATCTTTTCGGAAGTACCTTGTCAAACGGCAGGGGTATTTACCACCAACCGGGTTCAGGCTGCCTGTGTAAAAGCTAACCGGGAGCTTATAGGCCGGAAAACACGGGCTATAGTCATTAACAGCGGTAATGCCAATGCTTGTACCGGTTTGCAGGGAGAAAAAGACAACCGGCAGATGATGACTCTGGCGGCGGAGTGCCTGGGAATCAAGCCTGAGGAGGTTTTAGTGGCTTCCACAGGTGTAATAGGAGTCGAGCTTCCCATGGACAAGGTGGAAAGCGGCATTAATAAGGCCTGTGCTTCTCTGAGCAAGGAGGGCGGAGAAAATGCGGCGGCAGCCATTATGACCACCGATACCTTTCCGAAAACTGCTATTGCTGAGTTTACTATCGGCGGAAAAACCGTAAGGATGGGAGGGATGGCCAAAGGCTCGGGGATGATTCATCCTGATATGGCCACAACCTTGATTTTTATTACCACCGATGCGGTTATCAGCAAGGAGTGTTTGCAGCAGGCTTTGCAGGATTCGGCCAATATCTCTTATAACATGATCAGTGTTGATGGTGACACTTCAACTAATGACATGGCTTTAATTTTGGCTAACTGTCAGGCCGGTAATGTAGAAATAACCGCTGTCAATTCTCCGGAGTATCAGATTTTCAGGGAAGCCCTGGATCGTATAAATATCAGTCTGGCCAAATCCATTGCCCGGGACGGGGAAGGCGCCACCTGTCTGATTGAGGTTGAGGTCAGCGGGGCCCGCCAGGACCAGGATGCCCGCCAGGTGGCCCGCACCGTAGTGTCCTCCAGTCTTTTTAAGGCCGCAGTATTTGGCAAGGATGCTAATTGGGGAAGGATTATTTGTGCGGTAGGTTATTCCGGAATAGATATTGATCCGGATATTGTAGATATTTGCTTGGGTCGCCAGCAGGTAGCCAGAAAGGGTGCGGGCGTGGATTTTGATGAAGAGATGGCGAAGCAGGATTTAAGTGAAGAGGAAGTCAAGGTGCAGATAAACCTTAACCAGGGGGAAGGCCGGGCAGTGGCCTGGGGATGTGATTTGACCTATGATTATGTTAAAATTAACGCTGCTTATCGGACATGAAGCTTTTTATAATCTCGGAAATTGAGGTGTTAGGGGAACTATGATGATCTCATCCATGGAAAAGGCGAAAATAATCACCGAAGTCTTGCCGTACATCAAGGAGTTTTCCGGCAAGACAGTGGTAGTTAAATACGGGGGATCGGCAATGGGCAGCAGTGTCCTGCAGCAAGCGGTGATGCAGGATCTGGTGTTGTTGAAATATGTAGGCATGAATCCCCTGGTGGTTCATGGGGGTGGCCCGGAGATTACTCAGATGCTGCACAGGCTGGGAATAAAAACCCGATTCGTCAAGGGAATGAGGGTTACCGATCCTGAAATAATGGAAGTAGTGGAAATGGTTCTGGTGGGCAAGATCAATAAACAAATTGTGGCCGGAATCAATGAGTGTGGGGGCAAAGCCATAGGCTTGTGCGGAAAAGACGGAAACCTGATCGAAGCCGTACAGATGAGGGGCAGTGAAGATCTGGGATATGTGGGTGAGGTGGTTAATATTAACCCTTGTGTCCTGAATCCTTTGGTGGAGAACGGGTATATCCCGGTGATTGCTCCCGTTGGAATGGGTCAGGATGGCACAACCTATAATATTAATGCCGACCATGTTGCCAGCGAGATTGCAGTAGCTGTCGGAGCTGAAAAGCTTATTCTGCTCACAGACGTTCCGGGGATTCTGGCTGACTCCAGGGCTTCTGACACCTTGTTTTCCCAGGTTCTTGTTTCTGAAATACCAGATTTGATTGAGTGCGGCATTATTGACGGGGGCATGATTCCCAAGGTTGAATGCTGCACAAACGCTCTGAAAAAAGGGGTATCCCGAACCCATATTATTGATGGTCGGGTTCCGCATTCGATTTTACTTGAGCTGCTTACTAATGAAGGCAGTGGCACCATGGTGGTGCGGGGATAGGAGGGGAGCCGAATTGAGTAATAAGTCCATAATGGATAAAGGCCGGCAGTACATAATGAATACCTATGGCCGAATCCCAATAGCTCTGGTTAAAGGTGAGGGAAGCCGGGTCTGGGATGCTGACGGAAAAGAATATCTGGATTTGGTGGGTGGAATTGCGGTGTGTGCCCTTGGCCACGCTCACCCTGAATTGACGGCAGTGCTGCGGGACCAGAGTGAGAAGCTGTGGCACTGCTCCAATCTTTATTGGATAGAGCCGCAGGTTGAATTAGCCGCTAAGCTTTGCCAATCTACCGGGATGGATAAAGCATTTTTCGCCAATAGTGGGGCAGAGGCCAATGAAGGGGCAATAAAGCTGGCCCGTAAATATTTTTACCGCCAGGGACAGAATCGCTATCAGATAATTGCCTGCAGAAATTCATTTCATGGCCGGACTACAGGTGCTTTAGCTGCTACCGGTCAGACCAAGTATCAGCAGGGCTTTGAACCGCTGCTGCCCGGTATCGAATTTGCCGAGTTTAATAATCTGGAATCAGTAAAGGCACTCCTTACAGATAAGACTTGTGGGATTCTGGTAGAGCCGATTCAGGGGGAAGGGGGAGTAAACCCTGCCACTGTTGAGTTTATGACCGGTCTGAAAAGAATCTGTCAGGAAACCGGCGCCTTGTTAATGCTGGATGAAGTCCAGTGTGGAGTGGGGCGTACTGGTGATATGATGGCATTCCAATATTATGGCATCACCCCTGACATTGTAACCTTGGCCAAAGGGCTGGGAGGGGGCTTTCCCATCGGGGCTTTATTAGCAACAGATGAAGCAGCCTCAGGTTTTGGCCCGGGTGATCATGCCTCAACCTTTGGGGGAAATCCTCTGGGTTGTGCCGTAGCCCATCGAGTAGTGGAGATCATATCGGAACCGGATTTTCTGGCTCAGGTCAAAAATATTTCTGACTATATGCAGGAGAAGCTGGAGCAGATAGTATTGAAGAATAACCGGGCATCAGGTCTGAGAGGGCGTGGGCTTCTGCTGGGCATAGAGTTTTCAGCGGAGGTTAAGGACCTGGTGGATATTTGCCGGGGGAATGGCCTTCTTCTCCTTTCAGCGGGCCCCCGGGTCCTTCGTTTCGTACCGCCTCTCAACATTACTGAGTCGGAAGTGGATGAGGCTTTGAACAGGCTGGAGCAGTCTTTGCAGGATTGGAAATGATCCCAAAGGCAAGATAGATAAGAGGGAGCGAGTTTTATGACATTTGATTTGGACCCAATTTTTAAGGGAAGGGATTTTATTTCGATTCACGATTATACAAAGGAAGAGATCGCATATTTGCTGGACTTGGCATCAAAAATAAAGGCAATTCAAAAATCCGGCCAGCCTTATCCGGTTCTGGAGGGTAAGACCATGGGCATGATTTTTCAAAAGCCGTCAACCCGTACCCGGGTTTCTTTTGAAGTGGGAATGTATCAATTAGGAGGCTATCCCTTGTTCCTGAGCCCCAATGATTTGCAGATTGGCAGAGGTGAGAGTGTCAAGGATACGGCCCTTACCCTGTCACGCTTTCTCAATGGGATTATGATCCGTACCTTTTCCCATGATGAGGTTCTGGAATTGGCCCATTACGCCACTATTCCAGTCATAAACGGTCTTACCGACCTGCTGCATCCCTGTCAGGTAATGGGTGATATGATGACCATATTAGAGCATAAGAAAACCCTGGAGGGAATAAAGCTTGCTTTTGTAGGGGATGGAAATAATATGGCTCATTCCTTGTTGTTTGGAGGGGCCAAAACCGGGATGAATGTGGTGATAGCCTGCCCATCAGGATTTGAGCCTGATCCGGAGATCATGGCTTTGGCTAAGGAGGATGCACAGGAAACAGGGGCGCGGCTTTGGGTGGTCACTGACCCTGAAGAAGCATTGCATGATGCGGATGTAATCTATACTGATGTTTGGTCCAGCATGGGACAGGAAAAGGAATCGGCGGAGAAGGAAAAACGGTTCGCTTCATATCAAATCAATCAGAAAAACCTGGCCCTGGCCAAACCTGAGGCTATTGTCATGCATTGCCTGCCGGCCAAGAGAGGACGGGAAATAACTGACGAAGTAATTGATGGCCCCCAATCGGTGGTATTCGACGAAGCAGAAAACCGCCTCCATGCTCAGAAAGCCATAATGGCTGTGGTTATGCAATGACAGCGCACATGAGCGAAGATACAGATAACAACAATCCACAAATTCAAAGGATATTACCAAGCTGCATTGAGGCTTTGCTGGATTTCTGGAGAGCTGTTCCGGGGATAGAATCAAGCAGTGGGGATGACATCGAAGCTCTCCGACTGTTCCTGGAAAAGAACCCGTCCAGTTGTCTGGTGATAAAAGAGGGCCGACAGATAGCAGGCACCGTATTGGGCGGTTTCGACGGACGCCGGGGGTACATATATCATCTGGCGGTTCATCCGGAAAGACAAGGACGGGGCTGGGGGAGACTTCTGGCGGAAAAAGTGTGCCGGGAGCTGAAAAGCCTGGGCGCCAAGAAGATTCACCTGTTTGTCCTGAATGAAAACACTAATGCTATAAAATTCTATGAACACAATGGGTGGAACAAACGTGAAGACATTCAAGTAATGACATACATCCCCGAAAAATAATGCAGGAATTTGAAAAGGAGCGATGATGGTGGACAAAGAGCGAATACTAATTATGGGTGCGGCAGGCCGGGATTTTCACAATTTTAACACTTTCTTCCGAGGCAACTCCGAATATGAAGTGGTGGCATTTACAGCTGCCCAAATACCGGATATTGAAGGGCGGCGTTATCCGCCGGAGCTGGCTGGGCCAGATTATCCCGAGGGAATCCCCATTTTCGCCGAGGCGGATATGCCGGAGCTGATCAGGAAATATGGTGTGGATACCGTGGTTTTTGCCTATAGTGACGTTTCTCACCAGCATGTTATGCATGCGGCATCTTTGGTAAATGCCTGTGGTGCCGATTTCCGGCTGATGGGTCCCAATAGAACCATGATAAAGTCCAATAAAAAAGTAGTGGCAGTAACTGCAGTCAGAACCGGCAGCGGAAAAAGCCAGACTACTCGCTTTATAGGTATGCTCTTGAAAGAAATGGGTAAAGAAGTGGCTGTTATCCGCCATCCTATGCCATACGGCAAGCTGGAAGAGCAGATCGTCCAGCGCTTTGCTGATTATGAGGATCTTGATTTGCATAAGTGTACCATTGAAGAAAGAGAAGAATACGAGCCCCATATCGATAATGGCCTGATCGTATATGCGGGAGTGGATTATGAGGCTATCCTGCGTCAGGCGGAACAGGAAGCAGATGTTATTCTTTGGGATGGAGGCAACAATGACCTGCCCTTTTATAACACCGATCTTCACCTTGTAGTGGTTGATCCCCATCGTCCCGGGCATGAGACTCTTTATCATCCGGGTGAGACCAATTTGCGAATGGCTGATGTGGCGATTATCAACAAAATCGATTCCGCCGATCCTGCTTCAGTGGAAGCCGTCAAGGAGGCCATAAAGCTTAACAATCCCGGAGCGGAAATCATTATGGCCAACTCACCAATAAGCATTGATGAGCCTGAACTGATGAAAGGCAAAAAAGTTCTGGTAGTCGAGGATGGGCCTACCCTTACCCATGGAGATATGGCTTATGGGGCCGGAGTGATTGCTGCTGAAAAGTATGGTGCGGCAGAATTAATCGATCCAAGACCATATGCGGTAGGATCTATAAAGAAAACATTTGAGAAATATAACCACCTTTCCAGACTGCTGCCGGCCATGGGCTATGGACAGACACAAATCGCGGAATTGGCTGAAACCATAAACAACTCGCCGGCGGAATTGGTTGTAATAGGCACCCCCATCGACTTGCGCCGGGTGTTAACCTTAAGTAAGCCGGCGGTGCGGGTGAGATACGATCTGGAAGAGGTTGGAGCACCGCGCCTGGCAGAGCTGCTCAGGGAGATAGTGCTATAGAGCTGCGGGGAAGCAGCATATTCGTATGGGATGGGAGATTACAGGAATGGGAACTATTGTATTAGCCTACTCGGGAGGACTGGACACATCCATAATCATTCCCTGGTTAAAGGAAAACTATGGGTATGAAGTGGTGGCGGTATGTGTCGATCTGGGACAGGGCGAAGACCTGTCGCCATTAAGAGAAAAAGCTGTCAATTCGGGAGCAGCCAAGATATATATAGAAGACGCAAAAAAAGAATTTGTTACCGATTTCATCTGGCCGGTGCTAAAATCAGGGGCATTATATGAAGGCAAATACCTGCTGGGAACCAGCTTTGCCCGCCCCCTCATCGCCAAAAGGCTGGTGGAAATTGCCCGCCTGGAGAAAGCGGTTGCCATAGCTCACGGAGCTACAGGCAAAGGCAATGACCAGGTGAGATTTGAGATTAGTATAAAGGCCCTGGACCCTGATCTTAAAATAGTGGCGCCTTGGCGGGAATGGAATATTCGTTCCCGTGAGGATGCTATACAGTATGCTGAAGACCGGGGGATTCCTTTGCCGGTTACCAGGGTTAACATATATAGCCGGGATAGCAATCTCTGGCATATGAGCCATGAGGGTGCCGACCTGGAGGATCCCTGGAATCAGTATCAGGATCATATTTTGCAGATGATTACTCCACCGGAAAAGGCTCCGGATCTTCCCGCTTATGTAGAAATAGACTTTGTCCAGGGGGTGCCCGTTGCCGTAGATGGAGTTGAACTGGGGCCGGTGGCATTAATCGAACGACTGAACCGGTTGGCCGGAGAAAACGGAGTAGGCATTGTCAGCCTGGTGGAAAACCGCCTGGTGGGCATGAAATCCAGAGGAGTATATGAATGTCCGGGTGGAACCATACTGTATCTGGCTCATCGTGAACTGGAAAACCTGACCCTGGACCGGCGGACTCTTCATTTCAAAGAACGGGCAGCAGTTGAATACGCTGAACTGGTTTATGACGGCAATTGGTTTTCACACTTAAAAAAGAGCCTGGATGCCTTTGTAGACAAAACTCAGGAGAATGTGACCGGCAAAGTCCGGGTCAAGCTGTATAAAGGTTGTTGTACCCCGGTGGGAGTAAAATCTCCATATTCCTTGTATCGTGCCGACCTGGCCACTTTTGGCGAGGATGAGGTTTACTCTCATAAGGATGCGGAAGGCTTTATAAATCTGTTTGGCCTCCCTCTGCGGGTACAGGCCATGATGGAAAGGGATGCGAAAAAATAAGCGCCTGAAATAATCCGGGCCGGCCTGGTTCCAGGTCAGCCCGGTCAGACTGTGAATTTAAGCTCGTTTAGGCTGGAAGGTGTTACAGTCAGTATCTTCGCTGGTGGAAGAATTGGGAGGTTTTACTTCAATTCTTTCCGCCATACACTGATCGCCTTGTTCATAGAAATAACATGAATTAACTACGCACTTAACCCGGCTAATGGGACTGGACAGCCTGCTGGTTTGACTCACTGCCAACTACCTCCTTTCATTTAGATTTAATATTTGCTACTTTAACAGATTGCATAAGTTGGCCTGATAATATTCAATAAAGAACAAGTTGTCACAACAGGATCAGTATTTGCTGCAAGCGGAATGGAGGGATGACTATGCGCCTGTTTCTGGTAAGACATGGAACCACCGGCTGGAATGAAAGCGGAAAGTATCAGGGAACGATGGATGTTCCCCTGAGTGACCAAGGACGTCGGGAAGCCGGAAAGGTGGCCGATAAATTGAGAAGAGAAGATATTAAAGCTATCTATTCCAGCAATCTGATTCGGGCCCGGGAAACGGCAGAGATTATTGCCGAGTCCCATAATTTGCAGGTAATTGTCATTCCCGAAATAGGAGAAATAGATTTTGGGGAATGGGAAGGTCTGAATGAGAAAGAGATCAGAGAGAGATTCGGAGAGGAGACCTATCGAGTCTGGCTGGAGGATCCCGAAAGAGCGGTAATATCTGGAGGGGACTCGATAACGGATTTCTCCCGGCGGGTAGTGGGGGGATTTAATAAGGTAGTCGAAGGTCATACTGGGGAAGCAATAGTTATGGTGACTCATGGCGGGGCCTTAATGGCATTAGGATGTTATCTTCATGGAGAGGACTTATCCTGTTTTCGGCGTTATTACCATAATAATGCTGCCATAAGCGTAGTAGAACTGGAAGGAGATGTGTTCCGGTTCAAGCATTTGAACGTTCGGGACCATCTCATAGATGAGAACTAGATAATAATCTGAGGCGGGGGGTATTAAAGCAGTATGAAATTGTGGGGCGGACGTTTTTCCAAAAAAACTGCGGAGATGGCAGATGATTTTAATGCTTCCATCAGCTTTGATTCCAGGCTGTATCGCCAAGACATTCAGGGCAGTATAGCCCACGCCCGTATGCTGGCTTTGCAGGGAATAATTCTGCCTGTGGAAGCAGAGGAGATCGTAAGAGGTCTCTTGTCGATCCAGGAAGACATTGAGGCCGGTAAGCTGGAATTTTCGGTAACGGCTGAAGATGTCCATATGAATATTGAAACCTTTTTGATCCAGCGGATAGGGGAAACCGGCAAAAAGCTTCATACTGCCCGCAGCCGCAATGATCAGGTGGCCCTGGATATTCGTCTCTACCTGCGTTCAGAGGCGGAAATAATCAGTGGACTGCTGATTGAATTGATGACTGCCTTAAGAGATTTGGCCCATGAGCATGTGGATACAGTTATGCCCGGCTATACCCATCTGCAAAAAGCTCAGCCCATCTCACTGGCTCATCATCTGCTGGCTTATTTTGAAATGCTGCGACGGGACTGGGAAAGACTGAAGGATGCCGTCAAAAGAATGGACTATATGCCACTAGGTTCCGGTGCTCTGGCCGGTAGCGGCTTTCCCATTGACCGGGAGGTGGTTCGTCAGGAGTTAGGTTTTGAACATCTTACCCGCAACAGCCTGGATGCCGTCAGTGACCGGGATTTTGTCCTGGAATTCATGTCCTTTGGAGCCATATTGATGGTTCATCTGAGCAGGCTGTCTGAAGAGATCATCCTCTGGGCTACGGATGAATTCGGATTTATTGAATTAGATGATGCTTTCAGCACCGGGTCCAGCATTATGCCCCAGAAAAAGAATCCTGATATGGCTGAGCTGGTTAGAGGCAAGACCGGTCGGGTTTACGGTAATCTCATGTCCCTCTTGACCACCATGAAAGGACTGCCTTTGGCCTACAACAAGGATATGCAGGAAGATAAGGAACCCCTTTTTGATTCGGTAGATACCCTGAAAAAATGCCTGGCAATTTACACCCCTATGCTAAGGTCCGCCCGATTTAACGTGGATCGGATGTACAGAGGGGCCGCCCGGGGCTTTACCAATGCCACTGACCTGGCTGACTACCTGGTGACAAAAGGCATGGCCTTCCGGGATTCCCACAGTGTAGTCGGTCAGATTGTAGCCTGGTGTCTGGAACGGGAAAAATCATTAGAGGAGATGACTCTGGCAGAATTCCGAGGCTTTTCCCCATTGATTGATCAGGATATATACGGGGAGATAAAGCTGAAGGCCTGTGTGGAAAAAAGATCTCTGTATGGGGGCACGGCCCCGGAGGCCATCAAGCAGGCACTGGAAGAGGCCGACCATTTTCTGCAAAAGGCTGCTGCCATAATAGCCGGTTAAGTTAAGAGACCGTCTGGCATCCATTTCCAATTCCCGGGCATATAATGGATTAAATAATATGTCTGGGAGGGGTTAAATTGTCGCATGAATATATGATGACCATTGCCATACCGGTGGTCAACGGTTTGGTGGAGGCGGCCAAGAAAGCCGGACTGCCCAATAAATTTGCCCCGCTTTTGGCAATTCTCTTTGGCTTATTGGCGGCTCTGGCATTGCGCAATTTGGAGCAGCCTGTCACAATGATAATAATAGAGGGCTTGTTAATCGGACTTTCCGCCGTAGGACTCTACAGCGGCACCCGCAACGTATTGCGGAACAGGAACTTTCAGGACTCATGATTTAACCCGCTGCAGCAGTGAAACCCTTCATGCCTGGCAACATTGAAATTTCGCCGGCAACTTGATAATATGTATTAGATAATAAATGCCGATGTGGCTCAGTGGCAGAGCAGCGCACTCGTAATGCGCAGGTCGCCGGTTCAAATCCGGCCATCGGCTCCAGGTGAAACTGTAGGCTCCTCCAAATGGAGGGGCTTTTGGTTTACTGCGATTAAGCGTTTTTTCTCTTGCTTTTTCTTTGCACAGAGACATACGCTTTGACCAGGGTAATTTATTATGTGATGACAGGAAAAACGATACTGAAAAGGCACCTGATTCGTTAAAGGATTTCATACAAAAAGGATTAAGCGCCGACAAAGCCAAACACTTTAAAAATACAAATGAAATGGCACAAGCCATTAGAGCAATCTGATAGGGAGCGATTTAATATTTCCTGAAACCGAGACACGCAATTGGCTTTTTGCGCATAATGTGTTATTATAGAGTCAATAATATTGATGAAATAATAACATAATAATAACACAAGAAAGGAGTCCTTGTCTATGGAGCACCTCACCTACGGTGAATTTATCACAAGCAAAATAGCTGACATCCCCTATGGTCAGGCTTTTCAGACTGATGTCATAGCGGAAGCAATGACTGAGGAATATAAAGTCTCTATCCATAAAGCTAAACCGATTACCAACGTTGCCTTGAAGCGTCTGGCAGACAAGGGCTTGATTGAGCGTTTCCAAAAAGGCGTTTATTATCGTGTCAGGCAGACGGTGTTCGGCACGGCTCGACCGAGCGAAGAATTAATTGAGGCGCAGCTGCTCACCCGTCGCGGCGATGAAATCATCGGCTATGAAACAGGATTTTCTCTCATGAATAAAATCGGGCTGACAACGCTTGTGCCCGCTAAGCGAGAGATAGCCACCAATGCCTATCGTAAGAATGTTGGTGACAGATTCATCATCGTCAGAAAGCCGGTTGTTACAGTAAATGCGGGTAACTTCCGTTATCTGCAGTTCCTTGATGTCATCAGAGCCTTGCCGGAGGCTCATGTTGATGCGGAGAATCCAAGAGCATTGCTTCACGCCTTTGCGGAAAGAAATGAATTAGATACAGTGAAAACACTGACATATGCCAGACGGCATTACCCGCAGAAAACCTTGCTGGGACTGGTTGATGTGCTGGTGGAGAGGTGATGGAGATGAGACTTCATAAAGACAAAGACGCTTTTCAGGCTTTGCTTTCGACCATATCAGAAAAGACAGGAATCAGAGAAGATATCATCGAGAAGGATTACTATCTCACCCTGCTTCTTTCTGAACTTGCGTCTTGGCAATCGGAACTGCCTGCGTATTTCAAAGGCGGTACTGCTTTATACAAAGCCATCGGGAGCCTGAAAAGGTTTTCTGAGGACATAGATCTGACGGTGGAGGTACAGGACTGCTCAAAATCTCAGGGGAAAAAGAGATTGGAAACTGCGGCAAACGGTTACACATCTCTGCCCAGGACAAGCGATAAAACAAGAGAGATTAATGCCAAAGGGAGCATCACCAGCGTTTATGAATATCAGCCGGTGACGAAAATCGATGCCGACGATACCCTGCAGCGATTCGGATATGTGAAAGTAGAAGCAACATCATTCACAGTGAGCGAACCCGTTGAATCCTTAGTTGTCGCACCTTTGCTGTATTCGGAGGCAACCTCTGAGCAGCGGAGTATCCTCCGTGATAGCTTTGACGTTTTTCCTTTTGAGGTTAAGACTATCAAAATGGAGCGCATCTTCGCGGACAAAATTCTGGCGGCAGAGTTTTACTATCAGCGGCAGATGCTGATTGATATGGCGAAGCATTTATACGACCTGACTTTGTTGATGAACACCAAGAGAATCGCCGCACTCCTTGCCCGACGAGATGAACTGCTGAAAATGCTTGAATATAAGCGACGAGAGGAACAGAATCGAATCGGCTGCGATTTGGCGCAGAAGCCCTTTGCCGACTTCCTGCTTTTCAAGGCACTCGAAACTGACGCCAAGCTTCAGGCGACTTTTACTGAAATGCAAAGGGTTTATGTTTTCAACGAATCCGACATAATCCCGTTTGCGAAAGTAATCAAGCAAATGAGCAAGCTGTACGAGGTCTTGCAGGGTTTGGACAGATAGATAATGCGGAGGAACATCGATATGCAAACGAGGAATCACCGTACTTGCTCGAAGCGACTGGACAAGCACCGCCCGAAGATGTCGGAGGAGTTGACGGGTATATTGATTTCCATAACATAATGCAGAATCCGAAACACGAGGATTACGAGCAAATGAAACAGTGGGCGGGATATTGGAATTTGGAGTTATCTGATTGGGAACGCCGTCCACAAGTTATCTTCAGATGGTGAGTGTTTTTTTATTTATACTACCTTACGAACAACCGCAGATCGCCGGTAAATTTGGTGAGATCAACCAGCATCATTTTGTCCATCACCATAACACCGATTGCCGGGTTGCAGATACAGAAGAACATATGCAGGAGTGGAGGTAACCAATAATGTGCGAATTACTAGGGATATCATCAAACAAGGAATCCAATATTCAGTTCAGTGAACAAGTAATGCAAGCGGACTCTCAAAATCAGCCAGATGGGTGGGGAGTAGCATTCTATCCTGAAGAATTGGGGTTCTGCCAGGTCTTTAAGGAACCTAAGGCCATGAAGGATTCTGATTTGTTCCGATATCTTCAAGAAAAGAAAACGATTAGATCCAGAATAATCTTAAATCACATCCGCTATGCGGTCGGAGGTAAGCATTTATATAGCAATACCCATCCTTTTGTCCGTGAATTGTTTGGACGGGATTGGGTTCTAATACACAATGGTGCCAGCGGGATAGACAAATACTACCGCAACTACATCAAGCCCGGGGAAAAACAAAGATTTGTTCCGATAGGCACTACTGGTTCGGAAAAAGCTTTATGTATTATTTTAAATGACATTAATAACAAGGTGAGCACAAAGTTGCGATTAGAGGAAGGCAGCAATTTACGTATAAAAGGCGA
>Ga0123327_1000189_pt1 | contig 57947 bp, 36 predicted proteins | sample BioC13SIPDNA_4_FD_89701 | JGI IMG/M metagenome (GOLD analysis project Ga0123327, IMG submission 89701) | Anaerobic biogas reactor microbial communites from Washington, USA - Biogas_R1_B C13 SIP DNA | ecosystem: Engineered > Bioreactor > Anaerobic > Unclassified | place: Washington, USA...
GTCGCCCAGCAGTTTCACGCAGGCCAGAAGCACGGGCTCGCTATCGCCGGCAATCCGCCCCAATGCGCCCACCACCGCCTGCCGCACTCCGGCATCGGGGTCGCTTAACGCGTTCAACAGCGGTTCGACCGCAGCGCGCGCGTCGGCGCCGATGCCGCGCAAAATGGTCGCACACCACTGGCGAACCTCGGGAGATGCGTGGGAAAAGCCGGCAATTGCGTCCGGGACGGCACCCGCGGAAACGAAACCGCCCGTCGACCGCTCCGCCAGGAGGAACGCCGCCGCCTCGGCCACCGGACCGGGGTAGGAGTTCAGAAGGCGAAGCAGTTGCCCGGCCAGCGCCCCGTCGCAGCGCTCGACGAGCTCGCGTGCGATGGCCCGGCAGCGTTCCTCGTCGGATTCGTGAATCAGCAGTTCCAGTAGTTCTTGTGGCGAATCGGGCACCGGTCGGGTCTCCCCCCCTCAGCCGTGACACTACCTGCCCGGAGGGGGCCGTGTCAACGGATATCGTACTGTTTCAGTTTGCGGTACAGGGTCCGCAACCCAATGCCGAGGGTCTTGGCACAGGCTTCCTTGTTGAAACCGCAGACCTTCATGGTCTCCTGAATAACGATTCGCTCGACATGTTCCATGGTCGCGCCGGTGGGTATGCGGATTTCGCTGACTTCGGGGACGGTATTGCGGCGAATATGGCCGGGGACGTCGTCCACGTCGAGGCGATGGCCGCTGCGTGCCATGATGACCATGCCCTCGATGATATTGCGCAATTCGCGAACGTTTCCCGGCCAGTCGTAGCGGCCGAGCACGTCCATGGCGCCCCGTGTGATGCCGTCGATGCGTTTTTCGTTGGTTTCGCATGCCTCGCGAATGAAATGGTGAACGAGAAGCGGGACGTCTTCGCGCCGGTCGCGGAGGGCGGGGATTTCGATGACGACCACGCGCAGACGGTAGTAGAGGTCGTCGCGGAACAGCCCCTGCTCGACCATCTGCCGCAGCGGCCGGTTGGTGGCGGCGATGAGCCGCACGTCGACCGTGAGCGTCCGGGAATCGCCGAGACGTTCAAACTGCTGGTATTCGAGGACCCGCAGGAGCTTGGCCTGCAGTGCGGGAGACAGCTCGCTGACCTCATCGAGAAAGAGGGCCCCGGTATCGGCGAGCTCAAACCGCCCCTTACGAATCTGATCGGCGCCGGTGAAGGCGCCGGGGACATGCCCGAACAGCTCGCTCTCGACCAGGGCTTCGGGGATGGCGGCGCAATTGAGTTTTACGAACGGGGCGTCGCGCCGGGGACTGTTGTTGTGGATAGCCTGGGCGACGAGGTCTTTGCCGGTGCCGGTTTCGCCTTGAATGAGCACGGTGGATTTTGAGGGGGCGATCTGCCGGACGGCGTTATATACCTTGACCATGGGACGGGATTTCCCGACCAGGCTGCCCAATCCGTATTGTTCGTCGAGTCGGCGTTTGAGTTCGTGCTGTTCGAGCATGAGGCGCATGCGCCCCAACCCTCGCTGGATGACGGCTTCGAGTTTGCCGAGGTTTACGGGCTTGGTCTGGAAATCGTAGGCGCCCTGGCGCATGGCCTCGGTGGCCAGTTCGACATCGGGCTCTTCGGTAATGAGAATGACGCACATTTCGGGGCTGCGCTCGAGAGCCAGTTCAAGAAGGCGCATGCCCTTGATTCTGTGGGCATTGAGTTCGGTGATGAGGACGTCGTAGGAGCGGTCGTCGATACGGTTAAAGGCCTTTTCGCCATCGTCGACCCACTCGACGGCGTAGCCGTGTTCGTCGAGATAGGACATGATATGGCGCGCGGTTTCGGGGACTCGCTCGACGAGCAGGACGTCGGCCGTGGCTGTCTGTTCGGACATTCAGGGACCCTTTATGGCGAAAGATGTCCGGGCGGGCTTTCCTCCCTTTCGGCCGGCAACTGGCGCGCCGCAGCGCATCGTCACGGCCGGAGCTCGCATGCAACGGCAGGCCCGGGCACGAACCACTTGAAACGCTACGATAGCAGAGGATAAAAAAAGCATGCAAATGCCTTGCGGGGCATCCCGGGGTATGCTACAATCGCTCAACAAACATGGGGTGTAGAGTGGAAATGCGTCGCAACTTCCTTTATTTCAGCATCTTGGTTGTGTTGGTGGCTGGAGCGGGATGTGCCCGGGCCGCGCGCGACACGACGGGGTTTGCCCTGAACGATTCGGCGCTCGTCGAAGCGCCGTTCGAAGAAACGTGGCAAGCCACGAAAGCGGTTCTTCGGGAGATGGACCTGGAGATTTACACGCGCGACAAGCGCGGCCGGTTCGTTGCGTTCACCGACATGACGCGGCGGACGCTGTTTGTGCCGCACCGGGTCAAGTACACGATTGTGCTGGAAGAAGAGTCGCCAGAGACCACCAAGGTCATGATCGAGTCCATGAAACAGGTGTACGGGGTAACACTCCTCACGTACCCCGACTGGCATGACCGCAAGACCGAGGACAACAGCGTTGCGCTGGAGATCCTGGAGCGTCTGAAAGCGCGGACTTCCTGATCGGGCGAATTCGCGTGGGGACCCGGCACTGCGCGTAACCCTGCGCGGTGTGTCCGACCCGGCGGGCCATCTACCATTCTTCGAGACTTTGCAGCGCCTGGCCGTGTGCCAGGCGTTTTCCATGTGCGCGGCGCAGTTGGCGCGACACCGGCCTTGATAGTCATTGCCAGGGGTCAGGTTCCGGCAGGCGCGGCGAGCGCGGCATTGCCAACCGTGTCGACGAGTCCGGTATACCCGGGCCCACCGGCGGCAACATAGCCATCGCTTCGTCCGGTGCGGTCGCGGCTCACCCAGAAGGCGTACAGCGCCCCATTCGTTAGCTGGAACCGTATGCGCACGGGCCGGCCGGCCAGCGCGGTCAGGTCGTCTCCCGCACTCCAGCGTACCTGCGCCAGGGTGCTGTTGGCGGAAAGCACTTCGCAGTTGTCGAGAGTGAACGGGGCAATCGGGTTCCCGGACTCGTCGGTCAGTTCGGCACGAAGCTGGCCCTGGGGAGCGTCCACATTGACGAAAAGATGTTTCCCGGTGAAGGTGATGGGACGCGTCAGGATGTCGCCGCCGGCAGCGTCTGCCTCCAGGGAGGCAAAGCCATCGCGGCGGAGGAATGCGACGCCCGTGCTTCCGCGGTCGTACATGCCGGCTTCGAGGAACGGCCGCTCTTTTCGTTCGGGATCGCCCTGGAACCCCGTATAGTAAAACCAGAGGGTATCGCCGTGGATGGTGCAGATGCCCCCGACCGGCTGCACATAGCCGCGGTCCCACACGTCGCGCCGTTCGGCGGCAATGAAGGCCCTGCGGTCGGGGCGGTGCCAGTGCCAGCCATCGCGGCTGTAGGCCAGAGTGAGTTCGGTGATCTTGGGCAGACCGCGTTTGTTGCACTCCTCATTGGGCGGGCCGAGGTGAATCTCGAAGATGCCGAGCATGATGCTCTCGTACGCGACCGCGTCGAGGTTGTAGAGTTGCGGCGTCTCGCCGATTTCGGGGTCTGGAGGATCGAGCCGGTCGGCCCCGCACCACAGGTAAGGTTGCCCGGCTTCCCAGCGAGCGCCCTCGAGGAAGTCGCTGTGCTCCCAATAGTCGCGGGAGCGCCCGCGCCAGTTTGAGCGCAGGCTGTACACCCATTTCTTCCGGAAGGGGTTGTAGAACATGGCGCTGCGGTCTCCGGTGGGCCCGGTCATGACGGGGCCGCTCCAATGCACGCCGTCGGAGGACACAAAGGCCATGGCCTCGCCGTACCCGCCGGGCATGACGAAGATTTTGAACCGCTGGGCGGGGTCCTTGCCGGTGTAGTCGGGGACGACGTTCCAGGAGTCGCACTTGTATTGAGGCGGAAGGACGCGGTTGGTGCCCGGTTCGATGTCCAGCGCGGGACGCTCCCATTTGAGGCCGTCCGTGCTGGTGGCATAGCAGATCGTGTGAATCCAGCCGGCCTCATACCACATTTTGAAGAGCTGTTCGCCGGGCTCCCACCAGACGCCCCCGTCTTTGGGGCAGGCGATGGCGTTGCGGGGCCGGTTGGTCTCGAGGGGGGTCTCGGGCTTGAGGATCGGATTCCCGTCGTATTTTCTGGCGAGGTGAAACGCGCGTTTCAGCGTCGTCTTCTCGATGAGAAAATCGTCCACGAAGAGCTGCCGCCCCACATCAATGGGAATCACGGCCGGAGAATGGTCGAGGTAAGGTACGGCCATGGGCTCGGTGTTGTCCGGACGGACGTTGCGCGGCGGCCAGGTTTCCGGCAGGCGGATGCCGTTGTAGAGCAGCTCGCCGGTGTTTTGAGACCACGATTCCGCCGGGTCGGGAAATGGGCGCGCTGCCAAAAAGCCCGTGACGACCGCCCATTTCCGCAGCCGAAGCCGTTCGCCTTTCGTCAGGGTCTTGCGATAGGTGCGCACGACATCAAAAGGCTGCTGGCCGAAAAGCTGAAAGACCCGGCCCTCATCAATGCGACGAAATCCGGCTTCCTCGAGTTCCTTGAACCGGCTGCATTTTTTGGCGGTTTCGTGTACGGGGTCCGGCGTCAGAACGGTGATCTCGCCCGGTTCCAGGCACTCAATCTCGACCCAGTCAATGCTGCCGCGGAGCAAGGGCCGTCCCCGCAGGGCATCGGGACATTCCGCCACGACGTAGTCGCGGTTGGTATAGAGCTTTGCGCCCGGAGCAAAGGTGTCCACTTCGCAGGAAGGATGGATGCCGATGACGGCCCCCGGAGGGGACGCCGCTGCCGCTGAGGCAACGAGGGGAGCAATCCAAGCGGACAGGAACGCGATCACGACCCATAGACAAACCCGATTCACCGGCATGCTGGCCTCCCTGCTGTACTCGGGGCAAAGGTACCCGTTGGGATTCGACCAGAAAGCGGGACGCGAATTCAACTGCCGGGACCGGGGTTCCGGAACTTCTGTGGACGTGCCGCCGGCGGATTCACTATCATGGGCGGGCGAAGCCGCATGTGGTGCGAGGATACTGTCTTTTGGAGAGGAGTGGAGATGAAGTTCTGGAAGAGTGCAGCCTTGATGGCAGCCCTGGGAATGACCTTGGCGGGGGCGTATGCCGGACCGATCGAGGACTCCCGCGCGCGTTGGTCGGATGCGGAGGCCCTGCAGCGAATCGAATCGGGCATCGAACAGCACCGTAAAGGCGACCTCGTGGTGCGTGTGCTCGATGAAGACGGCCGCCCGGTTTCAGGCGCCGAGGTGATGGCCGTTCAGAAGACCCATGCGTTCCTGTTCGGCGCGAATCTCTTTGTACTGGGCCAACTTGCGACACCGGAACTGAACGCCCGGTACGAACGGGCGTTCACAGGCCTGTTCAATTTCGCCTCGATACCGTTCTACTGGAAAGACCTGGAACCGGAGCCCGGCGCGCTGCGGTTCGCCGAGACGGCCCCGTACCTCTGGCGGCGCCCTCCGCCGGACGTCCTGGTGGCCTGGTGCCAGGCACATGGCATCACCCCGAAAGGCCATCCGCTGCTGTGGCATTCGATCAATCCGGACTGGGTGCCCAAGGACCCGGACGCGTTGCGTGCGGCCTATGTGAAACGCTTCGAAGAAATCGCAGCGCGGTATGGAGACAAGGTGGCCATCTGGGACATCGTGAACGAGTCGCTGGTCAGCAACGACACATATCCATTGTATACGCCGGACCAGGCATATGTGCCGTGGGCGTTCGAGCAGGCCCACCGCCTGTTTCCGGAGGTAAGCGTGTTGATGATCAACGAGGTGATGACGGTAAGCCACAGGCCCATCGGGGAAAACCGGTATCACAAACAGGTCGACACCCTGTTGAAACAGGGATGCGGCATCGAGGGGATCGGATTTCAGTTTCACTTCTTCTCCAGAGACGCGCTGGATACCGGCTTTCTGGGCAACCCCGATATGGGACCCGCGAGATTGCTCGAGGTGTACGACGCATTTGGCCAATTCGGCCCTCCGCTGTATGTCACGGAGATCACCATTCCGGGGAGCGGTCCTGACGGCGCAGCGCTCCAGGCAGAAGTCGTGACGAACCTCTACCGTCTCTGGTTCAGTATTGAGAAGATGGCCGGCATCACGTGGTGGAATCTGCCGGACAATACGGCGTATGGAAACGAAAACTCGGCCCTCGGCGGTCTGACCGACGAGAACCTGAATCCCAAACCCGCCTATGAAGCGCTCGACAGACTCATCAACCAGGAATGGAAAACACAGTTCAAGGGGACGACCGACGCCGAGGGACGCTGCGCGTTCCGGGGATTCGCGGGCGCGTACGAAATCAGCGCCAGCGTTCCCGGCGGCGCGGTGCGGCACACCACGCACGCCATCGAGGCAGGCAAAGACGGCGAGTGCGTCCTTGCGCCCTGAACCATGCCGGCGATCTTCGCGTCAGGGCTCAGTGCCGGCTGCGCGATCTGCGGCAGCAGAGGCCTACCAGACCGATGCACACCAATGCCAGCGTCGCCGGTTCGGGCACGACAATGCACTCTCCGGTATACCCCCAAACGACGCCGTCGTAGATGGTGACGTCCTGGTAAAAAACGGAGTTGCTGTTCGGATCCGGACGTAAGCTTCCGAAAGAGGCAAGGAACATATAGAACTCGACCTCGCCCGCCCACGCCGTGGTTTCAATATGACTGTCGTATGGACCATCGGTCCACGTCATATTGTGCCCCGAGGTGAGCGTGTAACCCGGGGGCGTCCAGGGGCCATACCCGGGAGCGTAGTATGCGGGACTCTGGTCGTGAGCCCCATCGACGGTGTATTCGTAGGGAGAAATCACGGAGCCGCCGGATTCATCGTACAGTTGAATCCAGTCCAACCCGAGATTACCTTCCCCCTGCCCATAGTCGTAATAGGCAACGATATCGGCACCGTGGTAACACCGCGAGCCAATATGGTCATCGACTGCGTGATACCAGTCAATAAGCATGGTGCCGGAGAGGCTTTGACTCGCCGCGCTGTACTGGTAGATCAGCGTAAAATTCGGGTCTGCAGTATTGACGGTGTATTGCCCGTAGAGCGCGGAGATTAAATCATTGGTGTAGCTGTTCCGCGGTGAAAGGTACGACAGCGGAGTGAGCCACGTGCCCCCCGGTGTAGGCCCGTCGCACGGCTCATAGGGGTCATAGCTCGCCGAGTTGTAAACGAGATTGAAGCTCGTGTTCGTCGTGATGGCCAGCATGTCTGCCAATGCGCTGGCGCCGGCCATCAGTGCGGCGACCAACAGGGCCACGACAGTTCGTGTTGCGTATCGCATGGCCGTTCTCCCCGCGGGAAGGACACGATGGCCCTTCCCGCCCTGTCCCTCTGGCACTCGAAACCACCTGCACCCGCGTCCTTCCGACGGGACTGATAGGCCGCAGCCCCCGTCGACAAGGCACTTATTCACGAAAAACACGGTATTCTTTTTATTCTGGAATAAAGCATAATTCGAGCCACCTCGCCGCAGGAGCCCGGCACGGGCTCCTCGGAGTGTGTTGCGCCCCGACCAGCACGCGCAACCTTAGTCCCGTCTGTGGTTTACACAACACCGGCGGAGGCTCTGGGTATCAAGAGGCCGCGAACGAGCCCGGCAGGAACGAGGTCGTGTGTAGCTCACGCTGGTTAACCGTGGACATACAGTAGGCAATACTGATTGTTTATTGACAGGCGGATTCGGATTCACCCGTTAAGGACCCGTCAGGCCGCCATTTGAGAGCAGATTTGGCCCCGAGGCAGGGGTTTTTCGAGATTCGCATGCCCCGTATGCGCCGCTAACACCCAAGGGCCGACCGGCTTTTGTCGGTTTTTCGCAGATCGTGGTATACTGAGTGTGGCTGGGTAGAAAGGATTGATATGATATCGTTAATACAAATCAGATGTCCCCACTGCGGCGCGAAAGGGAAGATGATACTTCCCCCGACGGGTCTCATCCTGATCGGACCATGTCCCCAATGTCATGAGCTGGTGGCCATATTCTGCGGCCAGGCATTGCCGCTCGATACCGAGATCATGAAATCGGGCTCGACGGAAGAAAAAGAGGCGCACCTCCTCGTGGTTCTAACCGAGTTCATCGAAAGCCAGATTGGCGAAATGGTGCACCAGTCCTTTGGAGCGGAAGAGAATACGGACGAAAACCTCGATCCCCCGTCCGTACACAGCGGGACGGATGCTGACGCCGATTGGACCGCGGAAGAACACGAGCAGGCCGGCGACATGTCGATTTCTGCCGAGGAGGTTCTGTATTTTCGCGACACCGAGCTGAACCTGCTCGATAACCCGGACTACTTTCGCGCCATCTTCGGCTGAACCGTATCGCCAGCGGCGGCCGCTGCGAAACAGAGGGAAGCCCTTGCCTTCTGCAGGAGCGCAACGAACGCAAAACACTATTTGACATCCGCCGTTTGGTTCTGTTACGCTTGCGCCTCAGTTACGGAGTGTAACCGCTTGGCACAATCGACATGACGCGGGGTGGAGCAGTCTGGTAGCTCGTTGGGCTCATAACCCAAAGGTCGCGGGTTCGAATCCCGCCCCCGCTACCAAGTAATTGACATGGCTGGACTTATAGACGAACTAAGTCCAGCCATTTTGCTTTGAGCTACATAACTGTGTATAGGTTACACATTAATATGGCAAATTCTTTTATAGCAATAGTTTACGCGAAACCCATTTTGAGTTGAACGACCTTTGGGGTCGTGGCCCGATAACGCTCCCGACAGCACACAAAGCCACTACTGCGGTAACGCACTCTGTAACAATGACTTGCGTTGGCTTGCCTCAGCAAGAGCGGCTCTGCCCTGATCACAGATCGCTACTTATCGTGTTGAAGGACAACGCAAATCGCATGAAGGGCTGGCTGGGACTTTGACACGCTCTTCCCTGCGAGTTTAGGATGCCGCGCGCGGAAGAAGCAAGGCCGCACTGGCGGCAAACTGCGAGCCGCCAAAACGCCCGTGAGGAAGATGCCAGCCGCATGCGGAACGCCCGCGTGGACGGTCAGAGCTGAAAGCGTGCAACGTGAACGCGCGGATCTTGGGGCGTCTGGAGGATATGGACATGGCCAGGACGAGGGATGCACTTCGACGCACGGAACTTGCTCACGTGCTGCGTCGTGAAGTGCTGCGTGAATTGGCTGGTGCGCGCTCGTTTGAACGAGGGGAAGACTACTTCGAAAGCGGTTGTGTCGGGCGACTTGCGGAATACGAGGGGCGGGTGACGGCGTCGGTCCAAGGAACTGAGAAGTACGTCGTCAAGCTTTGGGGTGAGAACGAACAACTACTCTTCGATTGCACATGCCCGGTGGGGGACGGAGGGTCCTTCTGCAAGCATTGCGTTGCTGTGGGGTTGGTATGGCTGGCAAACCGTGCACACCCCGATCATGCCAAGGCAAGTCGGAATCGGAATGAGAAGCGCCCCTTGACGATGGATGCTGTCCGCGCTCATCTCGAGGGTCTTGGCCAAGAGGCGTTGATTGAGATGTTGATGGAACGGGCGCTTGCCGATGAAGGCTTTCGCGAGCAACTGTTCATACGGCTGGCATCGTGGAACGCAACAAATCAGAGCGGACCCCTGGATATCGGACCTTTTCTTGACGCCATAGATTGCGCGGTGGATGCGGGCTATGTGGCGTACCGCGAAGTGCACAGCTATGCACGGGGCATTCGTGCCGCCGTTGACCCCGTCGAGAATCTCATAGAGCACGGTTACGCCGCCGAAGCACTGCCTGTAGTTGAACACGCGCTCGACGCGGTCGAGCGGGCCTTGTCGCAGGTGGACGATTCCGACGGCTACGTCGGCGGGATTCTCGAACATGTCGCGGACCTGCACCTTGCCGCCTGCAAGGACGCCAAACCGGATGGAGAGAAACTCGCCGAATGGCTGTTTCGACGGGAAATGGACGATGGATACGGTTCCTTTCGAGGGTCGGTAGCGGAGTACGCTCCCATCTTGGGTAAGCGAGGGTTGGCGCGCTATCGTGCGTTGGCCGAGGAAGCGTGGTCGCGCTTGCCTGCGGTGAACCCGGGTCAAAAGGACCCGTTGTCCTGGTCGGAGCGCTACCCCATCACGGCGATCATGGAATCGCTCGCTCGGGCATCGGGTGACGTGGACGCCTTGATTGCGGTCTTGAGCCGTGACCTTTCCAACGCGTACTCGTTCCTCAAGATCGCCGAACTCTGCAAACAGCACGGGAAGCGTGATTTGGCTTTGGAATGGGCGGAGAGAGGCGTGAAGGCATTCCCGGAGCATACCGATTGGCGATTGCGCGAGTTTCTTGCCGAGGAATACCACCGAAGGAAACGGCACGACGAGGCCATGGCGCTCGTATGGAAGCAGTTCACGGAAGGACCAAGCCTGGGGACCTATCAGGCGCTCAAGAAGCACGCGGACCGAGTGAAAGACTGGCCCGCGTGGCGAGGACAAGCCTTGGGCTTTGTCCGAGAGCATATTGCACGCCAGAAGAAAGGCAGCCAGAGACGAAGTGATCTATGGGCGTTCCGCACCGATCATTCGCTCTTGGTGGAGATGTTCCTTTGGGAAAAAGACTCGGAATCGGCATGGCGGGAAGCGCAAGCAGGTGGCTGTGATGAGCGCCTATGGATTCAGCTGGCCGACGAGCGGGCAAAGGAACACCCCGAAGACGCGTTGCCTATCTACCAGCGCCAAATCGAACCAACCGTCAATCAGAAGAACAACGCCGCCTATGAGAAGGCCGTGAAATATCTGCGTATTGTTCGCGACCTCATGAGTCGTTTAGGTCGCTCCGGGGAGTTTGCTGCCTATCTTGCATCCATCCGCGCAGCCCACAAACCCAAGCGGAACTTCATGAGACTACTGGAACGCTTCAAGTGAAGAGAGCAGCAAAGTTCACCGGGATGTTCCGCATCGTAGAGACGGACCAATGGGACCAATATTTCCTCAATCTTGTCACCCAAGCCTACATGCAGATCTATCCCGACGGAAGCGGACGGTTTAAGTTTGGAGCTGTGGACGGCTCCATGGACTGCAATTGGACCGAGCGCGACGGAAGACGGGCGCTGGAGTTCTCCTGGGAACGCTTCGATGAATGTGCTCCCGTGAGCGGCCGCGGCTGGGCGGTGTTGAACGGGGACACGTTGAAGGGACACCTCTATTTCCACATGGGCGATGACTCGGGCTTCGTGGCTAAACGTGCAAAGCCCAAGCATTGACTACGTCTCTTGACGCGGGTTCATGCCGAGTTCAAACCGGTCTTCCGTCACATAGCCCATGGCGCGGTAGCCCTTGAGCCGCTTGGCAAACATACGCATCAGCGCGGGCACCTGCCGGTCAACGTAGTCATACACGCGCACCTCGTGTTTGCCGGCGCAAGCGCGGTGCAGCCGGCCGACGTACTGCTGAAGCGTCCCACGCCATGAGATGGGCATGCCCAGAAAGAGCGTATCGAGCCGGGCGTCGTCAAAACCTTCACCGGCATAGCGACCGGTCGCCAGAATCACGCGGTTCTCACGTGAAGAGACGGAGTTGATCTGCTCGACCACGGCGGCCCTCTGCCTTTTGCCCATTCCTCCGCGCATGACGATGACATGCTGGACGGTTCTTCGGAGCTTTGCCGCCAGGTATTCCAGGTGGTCAGTTCTTTCGGTCAGAACCAGAGGACACCGCGCGCATTCCAGAGCCTTATTGATGTCATGCAAAATGAGGTCGTTTCTGTCCGTATCGTTCGCGAGCGCCGTATAGAGATCCTGAATCGCCAACTCCGAGCCTTGATCGGGCAACGCAAACACAGTGCTCCGGAGAACCACCACCTGACGAAATGACTGTCGATCAGCCACTTCTTTCGGCCTGATGCGAACGCGAATGGGACCGCATTGCATGATGATGATGGGGTGGTGTCCATCTTTGCGGATTGGAGTGGCCGTGAGACCCAGCACGTACTTTGCTTTGGCCTGTCGGATGACCCGTTCAAACGTAAACGCGGGAATGTGATGGCACTCATCTACGATGACATGGCCGTAATTAGCGATGACGTCGTTGACTTTGCCTTGCCGGCAGAGGCTTTGGATCAGGGCCACATCCACGGTACCGCAGGTTTTCTTCCTCTCCCCGCTGAATGTCCCTATCTCGCTGGCGGGCATGGCAAGAAACGAGGCCAGCCTCTCGCGCCACTGGTCGAGCAGCGACCTTCGATGCACCAGGATAATCGTGTTGGTTTTGCGTTCGGCGATGAGTCGGGCTGCGACTACGGTCTTACCAAAGCCCGTTGGTGCGACCAGGACGCCAGTGTCGAATCGCAGCAGGTCGCGGACGGCGTGCTCCTGTTCGGAGTGGAGTGTACCTTGGAACTCGAATTCGGTCGGAGTTCCCGCACAGCGCTCGTCCTGCAACGCGAGCAGGATCCCATGTGAAGCGAGAAAGCACTCCAGATCGTCCAGGCACCCTCGTGGCAAGGCGATGTGCCTCGGGAATTCCTCGGCACAGCCAATAACGCGCGGCTTTCCAAAGGTCGAAAGACGCATCGCCTGCGCGCTGTAGAACTCCGGGTTCTGAAAGGCTGCAAGCCGGGCCAGCCGGTTCATCAGTTGGGGCGACAGCCCGTCCTTCTCAACATACAGCAGATTTCCGACGACAACCCGCATCGCCTTGGGCAACGGCCCTTGGAGAGGCTTCTCTGCGCGCTTCTTCGATGGAGGAAGCGTCCAGGGATCCTCATCTTCCGTTTCGTCCGTTGTGCTGAGCCGGACACCGATCACTTGGCCACGGCGTGACGCGTCGGCGACGATGCGCTCTGCGCATGAGCGCGGCACCCTCCTTACAGAGGCGAGGTATTGCCACTGTTTTGGATACGGCGTGAAGTCCTCACCAACGAACAAGCTGTTGCCCTGTTTCGCGGGTACGCCCTGCAGCGGTAATGCGATCAGATTGCCGAACCCGCCCTTGGGCATCGTGTCTTGGCTTGGAAAGAAACGGTCGTAGGAGTCCAATCCCATCGTATGGCGCCGGTCCATGGCGCTTGTCAATATCGCGCTCCCCAGCTTTCGGGCAAGCGACGCGGGGATCGCTTCCTCGAAGAAGATCCATACGTGTCCTCCCCCTCCTGAACGTGAGCGCTCCAAACTGGCTGGCAAGTCACGGTCGCTGCAGGCATCAAGGAAAGCGCGTACGTCGTCGTGCCACCCCTCCTTGTCGAAATCGGCGGCGAGAAACCAGCATGTCTCATCCTGAAGCAGCGGGTAGATTCCCAGGGTGTGTTTGCCGAGTACGTGGTCACGAATCACTTCATCGGAAATCGGAAGGTATTTGCCGTTGCCACACTTCGCACACGGTTTATGGCAAAGAAGGGGATCCCATTCGTGTGCGCATGCCGGCGAGTAGCCGGACTTGCCCTTCCGGCTTTCCCATCGGACCGCGTACACGTCTTCGCGGCCACGGAACAGCGAGCGGAAAAGGGCGATCTTCTCCTCTTGCGAAGCCGTGCTATTCTCCGCCGCCACTGACGATGGTTCTGACGACTCGCGGCACGTCGCAGGAAGAATGCGCGGCGTCGACGGTTCCGATATTCGTTGTTTTGGGGAGGTCTCCTTGTCCTTGGGTTCTACTGTAGCCGTCCTTAGCGAGGATGCGGGCCGGAGAGCAAACGACTCCAAGAGAGCCTTGAGGCGGCGGTTTTCAGCTCTTAGACGCTCATTTTCCTTGCGCGTCTGGTGAAGTTCGTTCTCGTTGTTCTCTGTTCCGCGACTCTTTGCCATTTCTCGTTTCAACCTCGCTACGCGGCAATTCTACCAGAGTTTGCCAAGGCACGAGGATAAGCCAGTTCAGGTACCGGGTGAATCTGCCCAGCCAAATGGCCCATAATGACGTGAGTTCGAGGAAGGGAGGAGACGTTTCTGTGATTGAGAGGTTTCTTGCGAGGAATAAGGGCAAGACGCTTGAGTTCAAAGAGAACTGCCGCCCCCTTCATGCCATTGTCAGGACTGTGGTGGCGTTTGCCAACACGGCGGGCGGGTCGATTGTCATCGGGGTGAAGGACAAGACGAAAGACGTTGTAGGGATCGCTGAGCCGTTGGGTGACGAAGAACGATTGGCCAACACTTTCGCCGACAGCATCACTCCCCTCCTGATCCCCGACATCCAAATCCACGCTTGGCGGAATCGCCAGTTGATCGTTGTCGTCGTCCCACATTCGGTGGGCCCCTACTATGTTCGTTCTGGAGGACCCGACTCCGGTGTGTACGTCCGGCTTGGCTCGTCCAATCGCCCTGCGGGACCAGAGTTGATCGCGGAAATCCGACGTCTGGCCCGGAACGCATTCTTTGATGAGCAGCCGTGCTCGGGAATCAACTCGGAAGACATTGACTTCCGAGTAGCTTCCGAGCTCTTTGCGCAAGCATCTCGCCCTTTCACGCTGCCAAAGCGGCGCTCTTTGGGGCTCCTCGTAGCCCAAGGAGGACGCGAGGTCCCCTCTAACGGTGCGGTACTTCTATTTGGCCGGACGCGGAGCAATGTGTTTCCCAACGCGACAGTCCGCTGTGCGCGATTCCTCGGCTCGGATACGGCTCGGTTTCTGGATCAGAGCGAGATTGATGAATACCTTCCGAATACGGCTGACCAGGCGGTCGCGTTTATCGAGCGCCACACGCGCCAAGGGCTCGAGATCGGGCGTGTCCGAAATCGCAAGCTCCCCGAATACCCGGTTGAGGCGGTGCGTGAGGCCGTCATCAACGCCATTGTACACGCCGACTACAGCATAGGGGGTGCAACACATGTTCAACATGTGCCTTACGGGGCCGCCCTCCCCTCACAGACCCACGATGCGCCACTTCGCGTGACCGGCCTGACCATAGCGTTCTCATGACCGCAGGGAACCTCGGAGTTCACGTCTCATACCGCGACCTTTTCCTGGAGCAGCGCCTCGTCAGGAAGCCGGAAAAAGAAGTCCGCAGATTGCTCAAGTGGAAATGCGGCCAACCCCGAAGGCCTCTGGGGCGCATGATGCGCTTAGCCCCGGCCGGTTGGCTCACGTCAGCGGATAGCCACAGGCCTGAAGAAGGCATTCCTGCACGGATAATTCATGTTCCAGCGGGTAGGGATTTTCGATTTCGCCGCGGATGATCCGGGCGAATTCGATCAGTTGATCGTCGTATCGCGCGGGAACTTCCGGGAAGCTGACTTCCTGATAGCCTTTCTTGTAGGGCGCGCGATCCTTGGCTAAGGCGAGCTGGAGTTTGAGGGGCGGAGGCGGGTTGATGTCGTACGTCTCGAGTGGCCGAATATCGATCGTGCCTTCGTCGCCGCACACCACGAGCTGGCGCCGCTTGAAGCCTTCCACTTCGAGCGACGCGGTGCGGATCGTGGCCGTTGTCTTGGGATACTCCAACACGACCAGTCCATTATCGCACATCTCTCCGGCGTCCGAGCGCGTCTGGCGCATAAAGGGGACAACTCGGTCCGGCTTGCCCAACAGGCCGACCACCAAATCGATCATGTGGCAGGCATAGATGAACATGGTTCCGCCGCGAAACTGGGAGAGGTATTTCCGGTAGTCGGCGTCGGAAAACTTGCTCATGACGCAGTGGACCTCGAAGACCTGGCCGAGCCAACCCTGTTGAACCGCGTTGCGGCAGAATTGCACTGCCAGATTGTTCCGGTACATGTAACCCAGTTGGACGGTGAGGTCGCGCCTTTTCGCCTCGTCCAACACCTTCCTGAACTTGCTGAAAGACTCTCCCCCGGGCTTGTCCAGATGGATATGCATGCCGGCATCGATGCACCGGCCGGCGATGTCCATGATGCGTTCGTCGTCGGAGTCCACCTCGACGGCCACGGCCTGCAGCCCTTCGATATCGAGCAGTTGCTCCTCAGTCATCCACGTCAGGTCGCGGTACGCCCCGTGATTGGCCCGGCTCTTGCGCAACTCGGGATCGGGCTCAACAATCCCGACGACTTCATAGTGGTCGCTGAGCTTCCGAAAGGTGTCCATTTTTGCTGAAGCATGTTCATGGCCGGTACCAATCTGGCCTACTTTGATCCGCTGCGCGGGGGGACTGGCGGCGAGTGCGGACGGTCCGGGCCATTGGCCGGCGGCGAGGGTTGCGCCGGCGCCGGCGGCGGTTGCCAGAAGCTGACGGCGATCGATGCGATTCATGGATATGCTCCTCGTGGCTATCTTCTCTTCAGCAATCTCGACAAAGACAAGCGGTCGTGCAGGGCTTTCTCATTGGAAATAGCCTTGTGCCGACTGTGGCAGGGCCAATGCTCCCACGAGAACTGCGCCGACAGCCGTGCATATCAAGACAACGCCCAATGACCCATGGGGGGCTTGAACACCAATATCCGCACCCAGCGCCGCCCCACGTAGTCACGCCATCCACGGCCTGTCCCTTTGCGATGACTCGGACAGCGCCTCACAAGCGCAATTCGCATTTTCTACAATCTGAAAATCGAACATGCCTACACAAGCGAAATCAGCTCCATTCCCGAAAGCGTACTTGAAACCGGTGGAGGGAGGAATAGCCCCTGCACCCAAAACCTTATACGCCACCCACGGCTTTTCCACCTTCTTCATGAACTCTTTCGTCTGTTCCGGAGTATTGCACCACATATTGTCATGATAATCCGCCCCAATGATATCGCCTGCATACTCAGGTGTAATTGTATTTCCAGTGGGATCAGGTTTCCAACCCGGCTCATTGACAAGACGAGGCCCGGCAGTCCAGTAATTTGCGCTATTAAACGTCTTCATGTAGAAATCAAGGTCCAGACCATGTTTCTCGCATTCAACCACAACCCTCAAATCGTGTGCAGCAAATCCGCAAATCAGTTGATCGTTCTGACCATGCTTTCTTATGTACTCGACCGCTCTCGCCAGGACGCCGATCTTATTATCGCGCACCAATCTGTCGCAGTCCATTCCTTGAATATAGATCCCCATTGCCCCGTTTTCGATTGCGGCATCGATATCTGGATTGATATTCTCTTCCGTTATCCTGCATTGAGCGATCCATTGTAGAGTGCCCCGCCGTTTTCTGTATTTCTTCAAAATCTTCAGCATGTTATTATCCACTCGGAGAACCATTGTGTTGATCCCCACGGCCTCACACAGATTGAAGGTCTCCAATACCTTTTCATCATTATTGTAGGCCTGGATAAGCGGCGAAACATAAATGAGATCTCTTGAATGGGCGTATCCACTAACGATGCCTCCACCGAAAATCAGCCGGCTTATTCTATGGCCTTTGATCTCTCCCGTTGGCACTTTTCCCTTTAACTCAGTGAGCTTCGCAAACTCGACCATCTTTGTGGCCCCTGAGATCGCATCGACCCTGCTTTTCCCACTGACCAGGTTAAGCTCCTCATAGCTTTCCCATTTCCTCTTGTTTGCCAGCGCCCACGAAAACCCCCCAAGGAAAGGCAGTGCAATCAGATCCTTGAGCATTTCTCTTCGTACGGACTGGACAACCGCCACGTGATTGGCGTCTTTTTCGTCTTTTCTTCTTCGCCATATTCTCATTATCCATCGGTCAACACCCCAGAAGAGGTTCCGGGGAAGAAAAGCAATCACAAGCAACAGGCCCATTTCTATGAGCTGCTTGTTCACGATCAGATAGTGGCCTTCTCCCGTTGCTTCGCCCGAATACCCGATAAACGGCGGATTGGCGATGTAGTAGAAGAAAAGCAGCATTGCTCCGGTAAAAGCGGAAATCCTGGTTAACAGGCCAAGGAAGAGGCTCAGCCCGATGAGTATTACTCCGGCAACATTGAGCGTGTCCACCACGCGGAGCACATCGGGCGTTTCGGCTATCCAATGAAAGATTCCGGAAAACAGCCCTTGAGATTCCATCAGATATCCTGCTGATGACCATGGTGAAAACAGTTTGCTTACACCTTCATATAGGAAATGCCATCCTACAAGAATCCTGACTAACGTGAGCGAGATTTCAATGACGGTGCGATTGCCAGCCGCTGCAATTGGTCTTGTTGGCGCAGGAGTTGATGCCATCATCTTGTTCTTTCTCTAAGGAATTGTCCTGATGTGGTGGATCCCAAGTGGAAGGTAATGCCGCCCTTGAGGTTGCTCAGATACCGCTGGTGAGCTTTCCCACCATACGCATGGCGCATATCCGCATGTTTTTGAACTATGTCGCCAAACCATCCATCGCGGAGCGCGTTTGCCAGAAGCTGACGGCGCTCGATGCGATTCATGGATATGCTCCCTGGGGCTGGTTCATCGATAACATGAGGCCCTGTCGTTCTACACCTGTTCCGGCACCACGAAGGGACTGCGGTACGGCCGGCGCAGCAGGCCGTTTGCAGCCGGAGCATCGACGAAGTTCTCCGCGGCGGCGTCAAATGTCAGCCTTCGCCCGAGACGGCAGCGCGTGTTCGCCAGTTCGACCTTGCCGGTGCCGGTCAGCTGCCGCTTCATATCCTCGAACGATTCACGGAGGATTTCGGTGCCGGCGACCGCGTTCGTGACCTCGTCGAAGGAGGCCTCCTCGCCAAGGCGGTACGAAATGTTGCCCAGATGGACGAGCGTTGCCGAACGGTATCCCTCGAGGATTTCCGCGGTGAGATCTTCGCGTTTGCGGCTGCGGACACAATCGATGAAGTTGCGCATATGGGGCGGGCCCTGTTCGGGCGCGCCGGGCGGCGGACAGTTGTCGATCGGCACGCCGTCTCCCTTGCCTTTGGGAAAGAATTTGCCGTCACGGAGCACGCCTTCGTCGGTGTGGTACTCGACCGTGATCTTCCAACCATCCTTGTCGACGAGTCCGCACGCCTCGTGGAGGATTTTGACCTCGCCGAAATCGATCAAGGTCAAATGGGTGTTGGGGGTCTGGCCCTGATCCTGATAGCCGAAGCGGCCGCCAAGACTCACCACGCTTTGGGGCATGGACCCGGCGGGCATGGCCCAGCGGCAGACATCCAACTCGTGCGAGCCCAGATTGCCGATCTCGCCGTTGCCGAAATCCCACTGCCAGTGCCAGCGGTAATGCACCAGATTCGTCCGGAACGGCTGGACGGGGGCCGGGCCCAGCCAGAGGTCGAAATCCAGTTCGCTGGGCGGGTCCTGCGGCTTCGTGATGCCGTCGCTGAGTCTCTCCCTGGAATCAAACGCGTGGGCGACCAGCAGCTTGCCGTATTTCCCGTTGCGAATGTCGCGGGTCAGCTGGATCCATTGCGGGTCGGACCGTCGTTGCGTGCCATGCTGGACGAGGCGGTTGTATTTGCGGGCGGCCTCGACGAGTTGGCGGCCTTCGAACATGTTGTGGCAGCAGGGCTTCTCGACATAGGCGTCCTTCCCCGCCTGGCATGCCCAGATGGCCATGAGCGCGTGCCAGTGGTTGGGCGTGACGATGGCGATGGCGTCGAGATCCTTGTCGTCGAGCGCCCGGCGGACGTCCTGGATGCAGGCGGGCGTGTACCCTGCTTTCTCTGTGACGATTTTGCTTCGAGAGGCGAACAGGCGGCTGTCGGGATCCACGATGTAGGCAATCTCGACGTCTTTCATGCCGCCGAACCCCGTCAGAAAACTCTGTCCCCGGCCGTTGACACCCGCGACAGCGACGCGGACTCGGTCATTGGCTCCCAGGACCTGGCCCGACGCTTTTGTGCCGGCAATGGCGAAGACAGGGCCGATGGCGGCCGTTGCCGCGGCGCGTTTCAGAAATGATCGTCGACTATGGCGATGGTGGACTGACATGCGGTACCTCCCGGTGCGTGTTACCCCCTACTGTTATTCAATGCTAAGCACCCGAGTGGCAGTTGGTCAAGCCTGCGCAGTACCTCGAAGCGACGGGCGGAAGCCGCGACGACGTTGCCGCGGGCGCTAGGGCGTGCTCTCAGGGCGGACTTCCCGGTCCAGACGGACCCCGGCCTCTTCTCCTGACTCGAAGTAGTTTTCTTTTGGCAAGTGCCGGAACCAGAGGAAATACATCCCGATGAGCCCGATGGCACATAGCCCCAGGGTCGGGTAAAAGGTGTTCCAGGATTGGATGATGGCCTGCATCGGAAGCATAAACAAGGTGACCTGCCACAGCATCGCGAACGGCACACAGAGGATGTCGCGCCTGTGTTCGGTTTCCATGGCGGTGCGATCGTCGTCGCTGAGCATTTTTTTGAACGGCCCCCAGAATCCGAACGGCCGCGTGATGCGGTAGAACCGGCCAACGACCTCATTGTCGTCGGGGGCGGTGAGATAGGTGCCGATGATGGACGCGACAGTGCCGATGGCGCCCAGGAACAGGAACTGCCAGCGCTCGTCGAGGTCCGGGAAGAACCAGCGCTGGGCGATGGCCGCCGCCATGCCGACAAAGGTGCCGGCCGCGAAGCCGCCCCCGTTGAACCGCCACCAGATGAGCCGGAGGAGCGTGGGCATCATCAACCCGCCGCCAAGGCCCATGACGATCCATCCCCACACGTCGTTGATGCTTTTGATCGAAAACGCAAACACGAAGGAGATGACTACCAGGATCACGACGCCCGCCCAGCTGACATAAATCAATTCGCGAGTTGATGCGGTCCGATGCAGGTACTTCTGGTAGATGTCCCGCGTGATGAAGCCCGTGCAGCCGTTCACCTGGGCATTGAACGTGGACATGGCCGCCGCGAGCAGCACGATCAGCAGGAGCCCGCGCAGCCCGGGCGGGATGTTGTAGAGCAGCACCGCGGGGAGGATGCGTTCGGGATCGACGCCGCCCTCAAACCCGACCAGCATCAGCTTCTTGGGCCAGTCGGCGCCCATGATCGTCTCCAGACCGGAAATCAGCGTCCGCGGGTAGTGCGCGGGGTAATTGGCGACATCGGACAGGGCGGTCGCCCAGTGGGCCTTGTCAATGTCGGGCAGTTGCTGCTTGATGAGGTCGGCCGTCTGGACCAGCATCTCTTTGTCTGGGAAGACCTGGTGGACGAGCACGACGCCGAGGGCCGCGAAGCCCATCATCATAGGCCAGCGGACACTCATCAGGAAGGTCCAGAAGGCCGTGAGCAACCCGCACTCGCGGTCATTGCGGGCGCCAAAATACCGCGCATCGGCGCCGGACGGGACGCCCGCGATGACGTTGCGCAGCAGGTAGAACAGCGCGAACATCATCAGCGATTCGTACTGCTCGTATCCGGCAGGCATCTCGGTCTGCCAATGGGGGGCGCTGGCCAGCCACTGGGCGTTGCCCGTAACGCTTGTGGCCAGCGCGCCGAAATCGGCAATCCCGGACACACCGCCGAAGGCCATAACGGAAATGACGATCACGCCGATCAGAATAATCACCGCCTGGAACAGGTCGGTGAACACGACGCCGTAGAAGCCGGAGATCATGGTATAGATCGTCGTGATTCCCATCATGACGACCGTGCACCAGAACGGGGAGAATGGGAAGAACATCGTCAGGAACAGCCCCGCGCCCTTAATCAGGTAGGCCAGCATGCCGATGGAACACACGATGCCCGCGAGCGCCTGCACGAACTGCGCAAAGCGTCCGCCGAACCCGTCGCCGAACCGGAACACCATCCATTCCGCGGCCGTGATGCACTTGGAACGGCGGTGCCACTTTCCGCCCCACAGCATCATGAAGGCCAGGCCCAGGCACGCTCCGCCGCGAAACTCGATGAACAGTCCGCGCGGCCCCAGCAGATAGAGAAACGAGGTGATGACCATGGTGCCGGTCATGTCGAGGAAGTACGCCATCCCCGACACGCCCAGGGCCCACCACGGCAACCGCCGCCCCCCGATGAAGTAGTCCTCGATGCTCTTTGACGCCATGCGTTCCAGGGCAAGGCCGAGAACAACCAGCGCCGCGAAATACCCGCCGATGACCGCATAATCGAGCGTGTTCAGTGACCACATGCTGTTGTGACTCCTCCTGAGCAGTGCGGCATTCTACCATGGAGACTGATGTCAGTCTTCCCCCTTTGGCTCGACGTCCGCACGGGGCGGTTTGAGTCCGGCCCCGGCGGCACGCTTCCGGCGCCACTGCGACAGCATGGGTTGATGCTGCCGCTATTCCGTGCGCCGGTAGTTCACTTTGAGTCCCTTCAGAGACTCGTTATTCACAAACTCCAGCTCGACTGCCCTGGGGGCCCTGGCCTCGATCTCGATGGTGTCGCCCTCTTTGCGCCAGGACACTTCGACTGGACCATGGATCGATGCGGTCGCGCCTTTGGCCCATGCCAGGCCGGAGAGATACGGGCTGATGCTGAACTTCGCTCCGCCGGCCGACGCGGGGACGATGCCGAGCACGATCCGGTTGAGCGAGTGAATGGGCGAAGCCGACCATGCGTGGCAATGACTGCGCGTGGGGAAGTCTTGCCATGTGACGGTGCTGTCGGCGAAGGTTTCCCAGACCGTGGTGGCCTGGTGGTCCAGCATGGGCTGATAGTATTGGTAAATCCGCGCGATGACTTCGTCGGTCCGGCCGGCCTTCTCAAGCATTTCGAACAGGTAGAGCACGGCGAACGGCGAACCGACCTGTGTCATACCCTCGGGCGGGTTGAGGACCTTATCGAGGATCGCCGCGCGCCTGTCCTCGGGTGCGATGTCATAGAGCAGCGACAGGAATCCGGTGTGAACGCATGTTTTGACGCTGGGAATGCCGTCATCGTGGACGCTGTCGGGATACCACGCGCTCTGCTCGTCCCACAAGGCATTGATGGCCTCGATGAGGCGCTGGCGATACTCGCGCAGCCACTGGGCATTTTCGTGGTCACCCAGTACCTGGGCGGACTTCAGCGCGGAGTCCACGGCGCCGACCGCGAACATGCTGTTGTGAGTGACGGTCCTGGCAGCGTCGTCAATACCGGCCCAATCGAACATGTTCCAGTAGGGGGCGCTGAACAGGCCCCGTTCGTCTGTCATCGCCCGGGCGCTCTTCAGATTCCTGATGACGTAGGGATAGACCCATGTCAGGAATTCGACGTCTCCGGAATAGTAGTAGTAATCCCAGGTGGAGATTGTCCAGAGGAAGCTCCAGACGGGAATCACGATGTCCCAGGTGCTTGGGGTCTGGGAGATGGTCAACGGATTCCGCAGGGCGTGCAGGTACTCCATCGGTACCCCGGCGTCTTCTCCCAGCACGTACGGTTTGTGGTCGAGGGAATACGCGGTAAGCTTTGCACAGCGGCGGGCAAGATCCGGGGCGCCAAAGGCGCTAAATCCGATCAAGGCTTCATTGCGGGCATCGCCGACCCAATGCGTCTGCTCGTACAAAGGGCAGTCCGTGAATGTGTCTTCCATACAGAGCTTCAAGGTACGCGCCGAGATCTCCCAAATCTTGTTCAGGCGCTCGTCAGAGCATGCAAACGAGCCCACGGGCGCGACGGGATACGTCGACTCGACCAGCCGGACCGCCCGGAGGGCGGCGGGCCTCTCCAGATTGCGGAACGTCAGGAAGAGATACCGGCCGGAGCGACGCATCAGGCTGGTGAATTGATTGTCGCCCTCCCCGCAGATATAGCGCATGTCGTTGCGGTAACGGTCGGTGTGCTGGACCTTGCCTTGCGGATTGATGTATTCGATACCGGCGATGTCGATGATGGTTCCCGCACCGGCGTTCACCTCGAGTTGCCAATATCCGATGTTCTGCGCGCCGAGGTCATAGATCAGTTCTACATCGCCTTGGCCGTCGGGCTGAATGACCACCTCTCCCCTGCCGGTAATCACGGCGTCCGGGGTGCTCACGGTCGCGGCCTTGAGCACTTCGCGCTTCATGAAGTCGCCGTGCACGTCTTCAGTGACCTGAGCGATCTCCAACACGGTCGCGACGTTACCCAAGCGGGCTTTGAATGCGTCCAACGTACCGCTGTGTTCGATATGGTCCCGAGCCAGGCCATCGAGCGTTTTTTTAACTTCGCCCTGCTTTTCCCTGGGCCATTCCGACCACTCCAGGTCGGTAGCCGAGAACTTCCCCTCGTTGAACGGCGCATAGGCCCATGCGGACCTGCCGGGCGAATCCATCGGGGCTTCGAGCGCGAAGTCTTTGTCGCAACGGATCCTGACAACGGTATCCGAACGCCAATGGCCGAAATACTCGGTCAACACAACGAGCATGAAGTGTTTTCCGGCGCTCAACTCGATTCCGTTGTCCCTGGCGTGCGCCGCATCGACGGCGCCGCCGTCGATCACGACCGCGTTGCCGTCGGCGTCCACCTTCAGGGTCGCGTTTTCAGGAAGCACAACGACCGTCGCGTAGGCGCCCGTCATGGCCACGTGGTTATTCGCCGGCATGACTTCGCCGGGGTAGGCCAGGCTCACCGTCGGAAACACGAAGGATTTTCCGGCCGGCCGCTTGACGACGTTCGCGGCCACAAATGCGTGTACGGGAACCGGCTGGAGGGTCAGTAGCGCACAGTCCCGTTCATTGAGATCCTGCCACGGCCCGTCATTCGCGGCGTGTTTGACGGCGGCAGGCGCGAAGGAGCCGGCGCCGGCCAGGCGCGCATCATAGATCTCGTACGGGCCCATCTGGACGCACTGTTTGGGCGCAAACTGCGCCCATTCGTCCGCGTTTCGCGTTTCCCAGGTCTGGTCCGTTCCTATGGACTGCACCACCTCGCCGGCGGCGTCCTTGAGATCCAGCTGGGCGAGCAATCCCGCCCCGGCCGGGAATTGGTGAAACGTCCCGACGCCATAGAATTTGGCGATGACCCGCATCTCATTGGTTCCTGCCTTAAGGTACGGAGTCACGTCAATCACGTCGTACTGGTAGTGACTGGGCCAACTTCGAGCGGGGCCGTCGCCGACCCACGCATCATTGATATACAGGCGGTAGAAGCTGTCCGCCGTGATGCGGAGCGTGGCCGAGGCATGGCCGTCAGCCTCAAACGTCTTTCGGGCTTCGATGGTGTCGTTGTAGTGCGAGTCGCGGGCGCCATTGCGCCATATCCACGACGCAGCCCACTCTGGCTGGGCCGCCGCGGCAATCATGGGCGCCAATACGACAAGATGAGCAGAGACCAGGATCGTGTTCATGATTCTCTCCGTTAGGTCTGACGGCGTAAACGGAGCGATTATAGCGGAAGACCGCCCGGAATCAGAACAAGATAAAAACCGGCGCGCCCGTCTGCACAAACATGCCGGAAATGCGGGCGCGCGGCTTGCGAGTCGCGAGGAATCACTTCTGCCATGGTGTTTGCAGGCCGTAGTGCGCCGGGGGCCCGGGGAGGTAATACAGCTCGCAACGGAACCAGTCCTGGCCGCCGGGGAGGTCGTCGAGGTAAACAGCGGCGGTGTAGTCATTTGCTTCGCTGGGCTGTTCGAGGACAAAGGGGTGCATCGGACGTGAATAGAGGTCTTTCGGGACCACCGTGACGGGTTCTCTGGGGAGCGTCGCGAGGATGTCGAAGCGGCGCACATCCGGCCCATCCCAGCGGAGGTGTTCGACGCGGTATTCGCCGCCGGTGACGTGCACGAGATCCTGCCCATCCACGAGGATATCAAAACTGGCGAACTTCACCGCCTTGTCCACGTGTTCGGCGAGGACCTCCGCGTAGCGTTTCTGTTGAGCGGCCACCGTGGCTTCGACCTCGCTGCGTGTGGGCGCCTCGTCCCAGGCCTTGATGGCGGCGGAGCGCTCTTCGAGCAGCGCGCCGGCACTTTCAATCAGTTGGTTCACACCAAAAAGCTGGTAATGGAAGCCGGGCATGTTTGTGAATGCGTCTCGCGCGGCGCACGCCTCATCATAGGCCATCTGCAATGCGTTGCGACAGGCATCGGTGCCGCGATCGAAATAGTCAAAATAGGCAAAAATCAGCCGCACATATCCGAGATTGGTTGCGATCAGATTGCGGGTCATATCGAGGCGTTCGGCGATTTCGGCAGCCAAGGCCGCATCCTGGATCCGGCCCTGAACATCCGCATACCGCTGCCGCATGTCACCGGCAACCGCGAGGCCGTGTTCGATGTCCTCGAGGGTCTTGACGCGCCAGGGGTTGCAGCGGAGGTAGATCTTCCGCATGAATTCGAGATGCGCCCTGCCCCCGTCAATGGCAGGGTATCCCTCGACGGGAAACTCGCCGACGCGCATGTGCAGGAACGAGTTGAACTGGCCGTAGGAGATGGGGCCGATGTGCAGACCGTACTGGTAAGCGCTGGGCGAGAGCAGGTAGATCCCGGCCATGTCCTCCGCGGCCTCGGGGCCGAAATGGATGGCGCAGAAATCGCGCGCGATGGCCTCGATGTCGTCGTACGGGTCCCACATGAGCCGGTAGAGCACGTATGCATAGGCGCCGAGGGTATCCCATCCGCGCGCCGAGTATGCGGCGAGCGATGCGGCGCCGCGCAGGTTGGAGTGCTCCGGCAACAGGAGGTACTGGAGCCCGTTCTGAAAGTACTGGCCCGAGAAGGTGGGAAACAGATGACTTTTCCCGCCTTCGTAGTAGTTCATCGTTTCAAAGCAGACCATCGTGTCATGCGGGGTCTGGTTGAAGGTTTCGTTGTAGGGCTGATACCACCAGCGGTCGCCCGCGGTGATTTTCGGAACGAGATAGAGATTGTCGCGCGGCACGGCGTCCGTAAAGATCTCTCGGAAGACGGCGGGCTGGTAGTGCTGTTCGTGCATGACCAGGCCCCACGTGAAATGGAAGTAGGTTTTGTTGAACTCCCCCGCGACCACCTCGTGCACTTTCTGAACGAATTGGCTGAAGCGCTGGGTGTAGCTGGCCGCGCATGCCGGATTCTCGTGGAGCAGATCGTACGCGGCGTAATCGTCCCAGAACCCGGAGATGTCGTCGTTGCAGATCTCGACGCCGTCCAGTTCCGGCAGGGCCGCAAAGAGTTTCCGGTACTTGTCCTGCACCGCATCCCACAGTTTCGGATCGCAGGGGTCGAGGGACGCGCCGTGTTTTTCGAGAAGGGAGGGATGATAGGTGAAGTCGTTCGAGAAACTGAAATACTTCATGTGCAATGCGTGGGCGTAGTTGATGAGTTCGCGTGTCTGTTCGCGGTGCGCGGCATTGGCCGTGTTTTCCGGCTCCGCGTCCCACGGGACGAGATCGAGCACATTGGGACCGGCGACCCAGTTGAACGAGCCGCGCAAGGCATTGTGGAGTTCTTCCTTTGAGCGTCCGCCGGGGCCGGAGCGCCCCCAGGCGGCGCCCATGCGGAGGGCCATTGCCGGAACGCGGGTGGCGTTCAAATCCGGCAGCACGCGGTGCACGCGAAGCCGGTCCCATAGCCAATACACGCCGTAGACATCGCCGGGCACGGCGCCTCCGGCGACGGCGAGGAGCTTCCGTCCTTCGTGCGCGACGGTCTGGAGGGCGTAGCCCTGTTCGTCCGGGGGAGCGGCCACGGTCAGGACGCCCGAGTCCGTCAGGGCCTTTGTCTGCGCGTTGCGGGCGGCGCTGCCCACCAGGATGAGGTTTCCGGACGGCAGGGTTGCGTCGTCGTTGACCGAGAAGGTGTGTCCGAATGCCGTTCCCGCGTTCACGAGGTCCTCAAGCGCCAGGGCCATCGCCGGATCCGCCGCCAGGGACGGCGGCAGGAGCACGGTCCACTCTTCGGCCAGGGCGTTCCCCGCCAGTACCAGACACAGGCTCAGGAGCGAGGCGCCACGGAACGCAATCGTCTTTGTCACAAATCTGATCCTCACTTTGTCTGCACTTCCGGCAGCTCGCTTCGGTTCACGCCGAAACCCAAAGGCGAGGCAGAGTTACAGGCCGAATGGATGGCCCGGGATTGAGAGGCTTTTGCCGCACCTTCGAGATTGTGCCAGTATGCCAGAAGAAGGTGAGCCATGCAAAATTCACAGCCACAGTTCCGGGTCTCACGGGCTGCAGAGCCCCATCGCCCGGTTTTTGAATTCTCCGTTCCCGCCTGTTGCGAGCCCGGCGACATGGGAGAACAGGGCAGCCAGCGGGACCGGAAACTCGCCCACGGCCGGAAGGGACTGTGATACCATGGAATTGCTCCGGCGGCATGGGAAAAGAGGGACGTGGGGCGCGTCGGGAGCAGTTCGCCTGATGGCAGGACAGGCTGGCCCGCGATTGCGGACCGAGGGAGGGGCTCAGGCAATGAAGTGGGAATTGCTTCGTATGCTCGTGGTGTTGATCGCGGCGGGCTCGGGGGCTGCGGATGCCGCGTCACGTGACCCCGCAGCATTGGCTGCACACCTTCAGGAATCGGCTGGAACAAGGGCCGGGGTTTGTGTGGTGATTGGCCGCGGCGAACCGGATATCGGCCCGGCCATCGCCCGGCAGGGCGGTTTTGTTGTACACCTGCTCGACTCGGAACCGGAAACCATCTCTCTGGCGCGCGCCGCGGCCGAGGCGCAGCGCCTGTATCTTCCCCGGTTCGTCGCCGAGCACGCCACCGTAGAGCAACTGCCCCATGGCGACAACGTGGTGGATCTTCTGGTAGCGATCAACCCCTCGGAGCAAATGCTTTCCCAACTGGCCGCGCCGGAGATACTGCGCGTGCTGAGACCGCAGGGCGTGGCCCTGGTGGGGTTTACCGGGGCAACGGGGCCGGAGTCCAGCCGCCTGAAGCAATGGGCGGAGGCAGGCGGTCTGGATGCGGTAGAGCTGCAGAACGACGCATTCGGGGTCTGGCTCAGGCTCTCGAAACCGCCGCTCGCCGGCGCGGATGACTGGAGTCACTGGGAACACAGCCCGAACAACAACCCCGTGTCCGCCGACACGGCGATCACCGCGCCGTATATGACGCAGTGGATGGGAGAACCGTATTACATCACAATGCCCGCCATTACTACCGCGGCGGGCGGGCGCACGTTTCTGGCCATGGGACACATCGCCCACCACGAACGCGAGGAGTCCTGGCTGAACACGGTGCTGGCGCGCAACGGCTACAACGGCGCGGAACTGTGGCGCCGCCGCCTGCCGGACGGGTATCTGGTCCACCGCTCGGCCTTTATCGCCACCGATGACGTGTTCTACATGATCGACCTGGACGGCAACGGTTGCCTGTTGCTGGACCCGGAGACGGGCAAGGAACAACGCGAGATTCGCATTCCGGATCTGGCTGGCGAATGGAAATGGATGGCGCTCCAGGACGGCACGCTCTTCGTGCTGGCCGGTGACGAGGCGGACCCGGCAGAGACCACGATCGTGCGGAGCAAGCGGGACCATTGGAGCTGGGGGGAACTGAGCCCGGGATACTACGCCCCGCGGATCCCGTGGGGTTTCGGGACGACCCTTGCGGCCTATGACCTTCAGCAAGACCGCGTGCGGTGGGTGTATACCGAAGACGCGCCGATAGATTCCCGCGCCATGGCGCTTGGTGACGAGGGTGTGTTTTTCTATGCGCCCGACGCCCGCCTGGGCCGGCTGGATACGAAAACAGGCCAACCGCTCTGGGTCAACGACGATCCGGCGGTTCGGGCGCTGATTGAAGAAGAGGGCGTCGGCCTTTCCTCGACCCCGGGCTTCCGCACGACGGTGTTCTGCCTCTATACGCCCCAGAGCCTGATCTACGCGGCGCAAACGCGACTGAACGTTGTGGCCGTTTCCCCGGCAGACGGGCAGCTTTTATGGCACCGGCAGAAAACCTCCAGCAACCCCAATACACTGTACGTGCCCGGTGTTCTAGCGTCATCGGAACCGGCCGGGGCGGGCCGTCTGCTGGCCGGGATCGGCCCCGAGGGGAGTACCCTCGTTATGAATCCGCTGACCGGCGAGATCCTGGAGGACCTGAATTTCGCAAAACGGTCCTGTGCCCGGCTCACGGCCACCGCGGACTCCTTCTTCTGCCGGGGAATGCCCGAAGGGGTGACCCGGTACGATCGCATCCACGGGAAAGTGCTTTTCAACGGGGCGCTGCGTCCCGCCTGCAACGACGGGGTGATTGCCGCCAACGGCCTGCTGTACATCGGCCCGTGGACCTGCGACTGCAACCTGACGATCATGGGAACGGTGGCGATGTGTTCCGCGCACGATTGCGAGCCGGAGGCGGAAGGACGTTTCGAACCGGGACCCGGCGGAATGGCGAATGTCGCGCACCTGGAAATCTCCCCGAACGACTGGCCGGTGTACCGCGGGAACAATGCGCACAGCGGGAGCACCGGCGTGGGAATCTCGGGTGAATTCTGGCGACTCTGGACGTATCGCCCGGAACATGCCTTCCACCCGACCGCCCTGACGTCGGCGGGGCCATACCTCTTCTTTGCGGGGAGCGACGGCAAGGTGCGCGCGCTCGACGGGCAAACGGGCGCGCAGGTCTGGAGCTATCAGACCGGCGGGCCGGTGATGCAGCCGCCCACCCTCTGGAACGGCCGCGCCTACGTGGGGTCGGCAGACGGGTATGTCTACGCCCTTGAGGCAACGACGGGGCGGCTCCTGTGGCGCTTTCGCGCGGCGCCCGGGGAACGCCGCATCATGGTGCATGGGGCGCTCTGTTCCACGTGGCCGGTCAACAGCGGCGTGCTCGTGGAAGACGGCGTCGTCTATGCCGCCGCCGGCATTGTGGACTATGACGGCACGTTCGTGTACGCGCTTGACGCGGTTACCGGCGCGCTCAAATGGGCCAACACCACGTCGGGGCATATCGATCCGGAGCTTCGCAAGGGGGTATCCGCGCAGGGAGGGCTGACCATCGCCGCGGGCCGGTTGTGGATGGCTGGCGGTAATGTCATTTCGCCCGCCTCGTACGATCTCGCGACGGGCCAATACCTGGGACCGGACGCCGGGGACGGGTCTCCGCGCTCGAACCGCGGCGAAGAAATCGGCGTGTTTCAGGACGAGTTCCTTGTGGTTGGCGGACGTCTCCGGTATTCCGCACGGGAAAACGTGGTGAATCCGGGGAGTTTTCAGTTTTGCCGCCTTGAGTCCGCGGTCTCCGCACAAGGTTCGGAGACATTGTGCGCGGGCCGGATTCCCCCGGCGTGGGACCGGGAACACGTGCTCGCCGTGGATGGCCCCTTTACCCAGCTCCGGTATTGTCGCACGGACGATGTGGCCGGATCGCTGCGACAGGGTCCCCCGTTCCGCGCGCCCCGTTCGGTTGCCGTCGAAGGGATTCCGCCGGATTCCGATGTCGTGGCGCTGGCGTTGGGACACGGCGCCGGACTGGCGGCGTACCGGATGGCGCAGCCCGGGGTCCTGGCGCCGCGGTGGCGTATCTGCCTGATTGCGCTTCCCGAGGCGGCCGTAACGTGGCAAGAGGATCTTCCCGCCGGGGCGCTGGCCAGCGGATTGTTGATCGACCGCGAAGGCCGGGCGGTGGTCATGCTTGAGGACGGCCGTGTCGAGTGTTTTGGCGGAGAAGATACGATGCGCGCCCATATTGACGCCCTGGCCGGCGCCGCGGTTCAGGGTTCGGAGAACCGGGAAGAAGCCGTGAAGGCGCTGATTGGTCTGCTTGAAAACGCGCAAGGCTCGAACAGCCGCGAATGGGTGATGAGCGCGTTGGAGAAGGCCGGCGTGGATGTGGCCCGGCCGGCGCGGAAATCCGGCCACATCACGCGGTGGCGCCTGATGGGCCCCGTCCCGTGGGACGGACGGGAGAACCCCCTGGACAAAGTGTACGCCGGCGAGCCCGATGTAGACATCACCAGACCGGTCACGCTTGGCAGGAAGACATTGACCTGGCGCGAGTACGTTACCGAACTTCCGAACGGTGAAGTGGATCTCGTCCGTATCTATGGCTCCCGCGAGTTCGAGGCGCTCTATGCCTATGCCGAAGTCGACCTGTCCGGGTATGCCGGACAGGACGTATTGCTCCGAATCGGCAGCAACGACGGTTACAAGTGCTGGTTCAACGGACAGGAGGCCGGTCGTTTCGACGGCGGACGTTCGTACCGTCCCGGCCAGGACTCGATCACGGTGCGCGCCCGGGCGGGAATCAACACCGTTCTGTTGAAGGTAACTCAATTGGGCGGCGCCTGGGGCTTTGGTGTGCGGCTTACCACGGCGGAGGGCGTCCCGATCAATCTTGCGGAGGCGGTGCATTGACTGCTCGCGCCCGGCGGAGCAGGAGGCGATCCATGGGGTACGATTTGCAGACAGCGGAATGCGCGGAGGATTATCGCAGGCGATGAAGAGCCTATCGAGACTGTGTTGGACCCTGGCCGTGACCGGAATCGCGGCGGTACCCGCCGGGGCCTGTAATGAGGGCAGCGTGCGCGATGCGGCGCTCCAAAGCGCTCGCGACGTTCACCGCCTCTGCGTCATCGCGAATGCCGAAGACGAACACGCCGCACAGATCTGTGCCCGGCTGCAAGCCTGGCTGGACGGTTTTGACAACGGACTGAACATCCGGCTTGAACGCATAAACGCGGACGACCCGTCCCTGCTCTGGCCGTCCCTGGGGATTCCATCCGCCCCGGCCGCCATGCCGGTGGTCGCGCTGGTGGGCATGTCGCCGGCCACGCACCTTCCGTTTGTCATTGACCACTGGGAACCCGAACCCACCGGGGACGCTCTCGCCGTCCTGGCAACATCGCCGGCCCGCGAAGCCATCCTGCGCGAAACCGCGCATTCGTGGGCGGTGCTCGTGTATTCGTCCGCATCCGGAACGGAGGACGGCGCGCTGGCAGGCCTGCTGAATCGCGTTGCCGAGAAATGGGCCCGGGAGCATCCTCTGGACCTTGGGCTCGTCCGGCTGAACCGCAGCGATCCCCGCGAACGGCTGCTCTGCGCGTTCACGGGAATTGCGCCGGACACGCCGGACTGGGTGGGCGTGGTCTTCGGCCGGGGAAAGCTCATGGCGCCGCCGCTGGAGGGAGCGGAGATCACGGAACCCAACCTGGCGAAGCTGGTCGAAGGCCTGTCCGTGCCCTGCACCTGCCTGCAGTATTCGCTTTCATTCGGGCTGGATATCCCCATGGCGTGGGACAGCGCGTTTGATCCCCCGGCCATCGCGGTTCCGCCGGGCGCGAGTTTTGCCGCGGCGCCGTTCGAAGAACGCGTGATGACGCTCCAGGAGGAGGTCAAGGACGACAGTTCATTGCTGTACCTGGCGCTGCTCCCGCTAATGGGTCTGGCCGTGGTGGCTGCGGGCGCGTCCGTGGTGCTGGTGCTGCGGCGCCGCGGCTCGCGCGCGCATTTCCTCGAGGAGTAATGCGGAATCGGTCACGGCTCGCATGGGCTCCGGCCGCGCCGTTCAACCGCCCGGCGGGGCCTCTTGCTGCCGATCCTTCTCCGGGGTGAACATGCGGAAACAGGGCGCGGAAGACTCCATGACCCGCACGGCTTCCTCCAATTTCCCCTGGCCGTAGAGCGTGTCGATACGGGAGAGGGTGCGCCGCAGGTCCCAGGCCGTCTGCGAGGTTGGTTGGGCGGCGCGTTTTTCGGCATCGAGCTGCCGGAGGTCATCGACCGGAAACTCCGCCAGAACCTGCGCCGCGACCCCCGACCACCAGGTGTAGAAATCGCCGTACTGGAGTTCCCGGAGAACATCTTGCGCGTAGCGCTGAACGTTGGAAGGGGTCCCGTTTGCCGCTTCGGCAAGCCCGGGCTCGGGCGAGAACGGGCGCAACGCAGCCATCGCCTCCATAAAACGCCGGTTGGCGGCCACAGCTTCAGGGAGAATGGTCTCGGTATACCGCGTGCTCAGGTCCTGGACGTTCCAGGGCAAGTCTTCGACGCGCTCGTCAGTCACGCTCACCACGCGGCGCCAGTCGCCAAAGTCGTACTCCCACCGGTCGAAATAGCCGTTGGCGTCGGTGTCGAACATGCGGATCTCGCCGATATTTCCCAGTCCCGCGAAATGCCCCACCTGGAGCCAGCCCTCGCCGGCATGCTTGAGATGAATGCGGCGGTCGACGCTGCTGTAGTAAAGCTCGCGTTTCTCCGCCGGTATGGCGCTGTACTCGCGGCGCACGTTCCATCGCTGGTTCGGGCCGCCGGTGTTTTCCATGAACCGCCGTTCCCAGGTCCAGAACACCCCCTCCCAGCGAAAATCCTGCTCCCGGTGTTCTCCGTAGCCGATGGCGATGGTGTCGTCGGCGTGTTCGTGCCAACTGAACCCGGTTTCCCGCGCGGCATAGGCATCGCAGATGCCGCGCAGGTCTTTCCAGGGGGTCACGACCGTGACCTGCGGTGGACGGCGCTTCGGGTTGAAATGGTCCATGCCCGGGTAGTCGTACAGGGCGGCCCCGACCAGATTGAAACCGAAATCGTAATGGAGCGGGGCGGCAGCGGAACTGCCCCCGTCCACGTCAAAACCGTACCGGACGTTCACGATGCCCATGCGGGCATGGGCCGGTCCCCACGGCGCGGCAAAATGGGTATAATCGTTGGCGTAGTCGGGGTCGACACCGGGGTCGTAGGACAATGGAACGGCGCTGCACCGGACCACGACCTCGCTGTAGCCGTCGGCATCGGTGTCGTAGAACGCGAACGGGCATTCCGAGATCGGCGACCAGGTCCCCGAATCCGTGTTCAGCTTGTTCATATAGACCATGCTGTCGCCGTATGCGTCGCTTTCGAAGAAACTCGGCCCGCCATACTCATAGCCGCTGAGGCTCCACATGGAATCGTCGTCATCCAGGTCCATGCCGAACCAGCAGTAGCGGAGCTCGCCGTCGACAAAGTAGCGGATGTCCATTTCGTCGGGGTCGTTGTCGCCGTCGTCGTCGATGTAGTCGACCATGCGGTCCACGGCGCCATCGCGGTTGTAGTCCGCAACATAACAATCAGAGTCCCGGTCGCCGCCATTCGCGAGACTGCCGTCTTCGTCGTCATCAAGCACGCACACGACAGCGTCGCGGGCGCGGCCGCCGCGGTCCGAGAACGTTTCGCGCCGCACGAGAATGCGGCCGTCGTCGGTGAGGAAGGACTCCCCCACTTCCAGGGCAGTTGCTTTGCTCCACCATGGCTTGGTGTCGAGTCGCAAGCCGCCGGTTGCCGTCAAGGCCGTCTCCCCCATCCACCACGGTCCCTGCGTCTCCTGCCCGAGACGCACTGGAGCCGGTTCGACGGCCGACAGCGCGGCTGCCGCCACGACGAGGGTCAGTGCGGAAAGATTGAGCATACCCGGCATGGTATTTGATTCCCTTCCTGAAAGTCCATGCGCGGCTCGGGCGCGCCGGCCGCCCCCTGGGGAGAGCGCTCACGAAACCAGGGAGTTGAGGTACTCTTCGAGGTTGGTGTAGCCATCGCCATCGGCATCCTGTGCGCCATCCCGGTCATTGTGCGGATCCAGCCTGCGCTTGCGCTCCCAGGGGTCGGGCAGGCCGTCGTGGTCGGAATCGACGGGCGCTGGAGACGTTTTCAAAACCGGCCAGCCGCCCACGGCCGCTTGAGAATCGATGAGGCCCTTTCCTCCACCGCCGTAGGTCTCGCCGTAGCAGGCCGTGCCGGTGCGAATTTCACGGACGATCCGTTGATCGACGGCGTCGCGCCGGAAGGAACAGCCCGCATCCCCCAGCGCGCTCCGGAAAGCCTTTCGGGCCGAATCCGTTCTTACAGGAGCCGCCGTGAAAGGCGCGTGCACGCGGAGCGTCTCTTCGTTGGCCTCGCCGTCAGGGGCATAGTCGATGCCGCCGGCCCAGTTTTCGCTTGTGATGCCGGGAAAGCCCCAAACGAAATTGCCGTCACAATACATGACACCTCGGGGGTCCTTTTGGAGAAAGATGCGATCCCGAACGCTGATGGTCGTCGCGGGACCGTATTTGAGGTAGTTATTGACCCAGTTCCGCGGCCACATCTCGCCGCCATAGGCGCTGTTGAATCCCCAGTTGTAGATGACGTTGTTTCGAAAGTCCAGCAGGCCGGAGTCCTTGTTGCCGGAGGCCCGGGGGTTACGGCTGCTGTGATGGGCCAGGATGTTGTGGTGGAATGAGCCTCCCGGTCCGCCCCAGAGTCCGCCGTAACCGTGGGCGCCCTTCTTGTGCAGCGATTTGGTGAGGCTTTCGGTAACCATGCACCACTGGACGGTGAGATTGGAGGCCTTGTTGATGGAGAGGGTTTCGTCGACGCCCCAGCTCACGGAGCAGTGGTCGATGATGATATGGTCGCCCGACCCGCCCAGGGCATCCTGTTCTTCGCGCATTTCGTCGCCCGGACGCACGCGGAGGTACCGGACGATGAGGTGCTGCGTGTCGAAGCTGAACTGGTAGTTTTTCAGGCAGATGCCGTCGCCGGGGGCGGTCTGACCAGCGATGGTGATGAACGGATGCTCAATCTCGAGTTCTGATTTGAGCTCGATAGTGCCCGAGAGACGAAACACGACCGTGCGCGGGCCTTCGGCCTCGCAGGCCTCGCGAAGACTCCCCGGACCGCTGTCATTCAGATTGGTGACTTCGAACACCTTGCCGCCCCGTCCGCCGATGGTGTATTTGCCAAATCCTTCCGCCCCCGGGAACGCGGGGGCGCGGTCCGGCCTCAGGTTCTTGAGCATGACCGTGCCGGCGCGGGTATCGTGGACCAGCTCTCCCCTCCACCCGTCCGGCAGGCGCAGTTCGGAGAAACGGCCCTCCAGGGCGGTCACGCCCGGCCCCACCAGCATCAGCTCGCTGTTCTCGTGGGGGTCGATGCGGCCGGCAAACCGCACGTTCGCCGCGCCTTGCAGCCGCCATTTTCCGCGCTGGATCGGATTCAGTACGCGATCGTGCGTGACGTCGAACCGGGTGTCCGGACCGGTCGTACGCCATACTGCATCGCCGGGGACCGGCGGCAACCGGTCCACCGTGCAAAGACTGTTCAGATACTCCTCGAGGTTCGTGTACCCATCACGGTCGCGATCATCATTGCCGTCAGATGCGCAGTCCGGGTCGAGCCGCCGCGACGTCTCCCATGCGTCCGGCATTCCATCGCGGTCCGTGTCCACGGGTGCGGGGGCCGTGTTGAGCGCCGGCCAGCCTCCCACCTCATCCTGCGAGTCGATGAGGCGGCCCTGACCGTTTCGCACATGCTCGACAACGCGGAGATCGACGGCGTCCCGGCGCAACGCCGCGCCCGCCCTGGCCAGCACCAGTTCATAGGCCTCCGCGGCGGACTGCGTCTCGGGGGCGTAGTCGCCGATTTCGAACGGCTGCGCGACCCGCCAGTCGTCGAGTGTTCCGTCGTAGCGATACTTGCCCTGGCCCAGCCATCGCGTGAAATCGACGGCGGCATAGTTGTCGCGGGTGAAGTCGTCCCGGCCTTCGAACACATTACCGGCCATGTATCCGTGGGCCTGTTTCGGCACGAGGGTTTTCATCGCGATGGGCAGGGCGGCGGTATCGGTTTCGGGCCCCGGTTTGAAGTAGTTATTGATGAGATTGGTCTGGCTGTCGGTCACGTTGGCGGCGCCGGACCAGTTGTAGTTGACATTGTTGCGGAAATCGACGATGACCTCGGGCATTCTCTCGTTGCCGCCAATGGTGGGATGGCGGTCGCGGCTCGTTGAAAACAGGGTATGGTGAATGCTGATGTTGCTGCGGGGCTGCCGGAACGACGCGCACATGGCATGCGGTCCCTTGGGATGGATGCTGTTGTTCAACGCCTCGCTGAGAATACACCACTGCATGGTGTAGTTCGTGCACCCGCGCATATCCTGATTGCCGTCGATGCCCCAGCTCAGGGAGCAGTGGTCGATGATCACGTTATCGGAATAATCGACCGTCATCACATCCGGGCCGGAGGGCGGCTTGTTCTTGTCTCCCAATCGCAGGCGGAGATACCGGACCACGATGTCGCGGCAGGATGTGAGCTGAAGGCCGTGGTCCTTGATTGTAATGCCGTCACCCGGGGCGGTCTGGCCCGCCAGGGTCATACCGGCTTTGTTCTCGATACGCAGCGGCGATTGGAGTTCGATGGCGCCGGCGACCTCAAAGACAATCGTCCTCGGGCCCGTTGCGGTCGCCACGCCTTCCCGCAGCGAACCGGGCCCGGAGTCGGCCAGGGTAGTCACATGATAGACGTCGCCGCCCCGCCCGCCCGTTGTCCATTTCCCGAATCCTTCCGCGCCGGGAAACGCCGGGACCGGACCATGGCTGGGAACGAGTGCCGCCTTGAGAGGCAGTTCCGTGCGCGCGACGGCCTCTGCGAACAGGCGCGCGACCGCCCGCGCTCCCTGTTCCCGCAGATGGGTGTTGTCGGCAAGGCCTTCCGGATAGTTCGGAAACGCTCCCTCGGGCAGGTTCATGAACAGGAGACTGGTCTGTTCCCGGCCGAGACGTTCAAAGAACCTCCCGGTCAAGGCGTGCAAATCGATCAGGGGGGCCTCCATCTCCCTGGCGACGTCGCGGGCCGCCTGAGGATACCCGCCCAGGGTGTCTGTGATTGCCGTGTCGTCAGTCCAGGCATTTCTGTGGATGGACGTCAGCACGATGGGGATGGCCCCGCGCGCCCGCGCATCCTGAATGTAGGTCTTCAGGTAATGCCGATAGGTGGTGCCGGGATCGGTGTATCGCGCCGGATCCTCCACTTTCGCATCGTTGTGTCCGAACTGAATCAGGACGTAATCTCCGCGGCACAACTGGTCAACTAGGTCTCCCCAGGCGCCTTCTTCCAGGAAGCTCCTGGCGCTGCGCCCGCTTCGCGCCCGGTTTTCGACCTGAAGGGTTTCGGGATCGAGGAATTCCTGCAGCAGTTGGGCCCAGCCCGTCAAAGGGTATCGGTCCGGAGGATAGGATGCGGCTGTAGAATCCCCGATTACGTAGAGCTTCTGGGCGGCGCAGGAATCGGTCTGCAGACCGCACAGCCCCCAGAGCAAGAACATTGAAACGAATGCAACGCGAAATCTGTCCGGCGAGGCAATACGTGACATCGGCGAATCCTTGCAGGTTAGAGCTTTGGACGCAGGGCGCCGGCATCCGCGCGGCGGCCGGGGGCCTATTGTAACCGAAGTGGGCGTCCGTGGTCGTGTTTGTCGCAATATGGGTTCATCTTCTGTTTGTGTATTATATGGAGCCGGCAGCACAGGCTCGCGGCACGTTGCGCGAAGGCTGACGTTGCGCCCTGGCAGAGAACAATGGACAGCGCCCGGCCGGCGCCGGGAATAACCGCAATACTGTAAGGAGTGGACGAAATGAATACTGCTGAGCCGAATCCAGGATGCACGCGCCGTAATCTGATCCAATGCGGGGTTGCCGCGGCGACCGTTTCGGCATTGTCCGGGGCCGCGGCGCGCGCGCACGCGTCCGAAGCAGCGCCTGACGCTCCCCTCGCTCAGGACGACGTGATCCTGTTTCAGGGAGACTCGATCACGGACGCGGGGCGGGACAAGAATATTGCCGCCGCCAACGACTTTCGCGCGCTGGGCCAGGGGTATGCGAACATGATCGCGTCGGCCCTGCTGGGCAAACACGCGGCGCTGCGGCTGCAGTGTTACAGCCGGGGGATCAGCGGCAACAAGGTGCCCGACCTCCAGGCTCGCTGGCAGACCGATACGGTCGACCTGAAACCCGCGGTGTTGAGCATTCTCATCGGGGTCAACGATCTCTGGCACAAACTGGCGGGGAACTACGACGGCACCGTAGCGGACTATGAGCAGGGATTTGCGAAACTCCTGGCCGATACGCGCGCAGCGCTACCCAGGACCCGGCTGGTGATCTGTGAACCCTTCGTGCTGAAGTGCGGAGCGGTGAACGAAGAGTGGTTTCCGGAGTTCACCGACCGGCGGGCGGTGGCCAAACGGGTCGCGGAGGCGGCCGGAGCCACATGGGTGCCGTTCCAGACCATGTTCGACGGAGCGATTAATGAGCTGATGCCTCCGGCCTATTGGGCGGGCGACGGGGTCCACCCCACCATGGCCGGCCATGCGCTGATGGCGAAGACGTGGCTGGATGTGACTAGACTCGGGTGAGCCGCGCGTCACAGGGGCCGGGTTATGGCATCCCTGAACCGGCGCCCGTAATCCGCCCAACGCCGATCTTCGTGTTCTGCAGACGGCGGGATGCTCATCCCCAGCGCGTGAGGGGGTGGGAACGGTCGGCCAGGGGCAGGGCCACGCGCCCGCCCTGGACGCACGATTCAAACACGGCCTGGATCATCTCCCACGACGCGAGACCGTCGTGAATGCTGAACGCCGGTCGACGGTCCTCCTCGATGGCGGCAATGAGGTCGTCCGTGATGATCTTGTTGCGTTCGCGCTGGAGATCCTTCATCTCAACGACGGGGGCATCGGGAAGCGGGGCCCAGTGGGCGGCGTCTTTTCCGGGCGCCCAGGACGGGTCGCCGAACCAGTGGACGCTCGCATTGTTGTCGCCTGGAAGGACGCGGACAGACACGATGCCGCGGCTCCCGTGAAGGTCGAGGCCGAAACGGCCGCCGTTTCCATCGGGGTTCTTCATGGAATCGAAGTACCCGGCGGCGCCGTCCTGGAACCCGTACATGGCGTGAATACGGTCGCCCACGACGGGCCCGAGCGGCTCGGTGGCCTCACGCACATCGGCCGGGCCGGCCGGTCGGCCGTCGACGGTGACATCGGCGGCGCACCAGGCGGGCGAACCGCCCATGAAGAAGCGCATCAGATCGAGCACATGCGTGCCGAGCACGATGAGGTCTTCGCCCCCGGCGCGGTGGTCCTCCTTGCCGCGTCCGCGGACCTCGAGGAGTGTGCCGATGAGTCCCTGTTCGCAGACCAGCCTCTTCGCATGCTGTACCTGGGGCATGCCCCGGAAATTGTAGGCGATGGCCCATTTCAGGTTTTTGGCTTCGACCGCGGCGACCATTTCGTCGCCGCTTGCCAGCCCGTCGCAGAAGGGTTTCTCGATGAAGCCATGGGCGCCGGCCCCGGCGCATGCCAGGAGATACTCGCGGTGTTTTACGGTGCACCGGGGTCCGATCGCGACCAGGTCGGGCCGTTCTTTTTCGAGCATCTCGCGATAATCGGCGTAGGTGCGTTCCACGCCGACTTCACTTGCACGCTGCGCCCTGCCGGCCTCATCCGGATCCGCCAGGGCGACGGTGGCCACGTCGTCCCGCAACGCAAACGCGTACTGGATGGAGTGGCCATAGCCGCCCAGGGCTGTGTCGCCGATGATACAGGCTTTGTACTTCTTCCCCGACGCCGCGCGTGCGGATGCAGCCGCGACCATGACGGACGATGCCGCGATGAACTGACGGCGGTTGAGACGCATTTCCGGTCCTCCGTATTTTTGAGCCCTGCTTCCGGCAGGATAGGCACGTCGTGGAGCGGCGTCAAGCGAACGCTTCGTGAATTGTAACGGCGCGGCGCTTCCGCCTCCCCTGACGTGCTCGGGCGGAGTGCCCGCCGCCGCGCTCAGTCTGAGAACCCGGACGGCGTCCGTCTCGTGTACCCCCAGGCATCGAGCGCAAACCCCCAGTGCTGATCCACTTTCTCCAGGTCGGCGGAGGTAAACGGGAAGTCGTTTTTCCGGTACTCGGCCTGGGTCTGCAGGTATCGTTCGACATGCGGCCGCGCTTCATCCCACCGCGACAAACCGAGTTCTTGATAGATCGCAGCCATGTGCTCGATCGGATTCCGTTCGAGATCCTCGAAGCGGACCTCGACAAGGTTGCCCTCCGGTATGCGCGTCCTGTCCTGGAGGTAGCGCGACATCATATCGCGGTAAAAGGTCAGGACATTGCGTTCAATCTCGCTGTCCGGGATTTTCTGAAATGCGACCATGTCGAGGGTGGCCCGGTGGAAATTCAGCGTGGACTTGAACACCGTGTAGGGGTCCCGGTAGACATGGATGAACTTGGCCTGGGGAAAGAGCTGAAGCAGGGTGGGAATCCGCGCGGTATTGACCGGATTTTTGAGCACGAGCGGGCGGCCGTTGGTGCGGATGGTCGCCTTTTTCAGGACGTCCAGGTACGTTTCCGACCATCCAATGCGTTCCGGCTCGGAGAGTCCTTCAAACAGGACGTATTTCCGGAAGAGTTCGTCCATCCGCCTCGGAAAATACCAGCCCACGTAAAAGGAATGGCCACAGCGGTTGCACAGGGCGAACTCCTCTTCCTGGGGCAGATCCAGTCCCAGCGGCATTCTGTCCATATGCCGGCGGGCGGGAGCGCACCAGGCGATGAGCGGGCGCAACGGGTTGAATGGCAACAGGCAGGATTCCGGCACCAGCACCTGGAACGTCGAGACGAATCCGAACTGGGGGTCGCGCGTCATAAGATTGTGCAGGTGGGTGGTTCCGGTGCGCCAATGCCCGAGAATAAACACCGGCGGATGCGCGATGGCCACGGCGGGGGCTTGCCTGTTCCAGGAGAGCCGTTCGGCCGCCCGCAGCGCGGCCCCGAACGGGCTGAGCGCGGTCACCTGTGCGGCGCGCCAGCGATAACGCGGATCGATGCCGCCGCCCGCCCGGCTCAGCCGCACCCAGTGCCGGAAGGAAGCAAGCGCAAGCGGGTGATCGATCAGCCGCGCAATCCCGCGCTTGCCCGCGTTGTGTTTGTCCCTCACGTCGTTCACGTTCATCGGAAGAAGTACTTCCAGCCTATTGTGAAGGCGGGACCCTCGAAGTCGTATGCGCGGTCTTTGAAGAAGTTGTATCCGGCATTCACGGTGACCAGGCTTCGCGGGGTAAGCGGCACATCGGCACCCACGCACAGGTTCAGGCTGGGGAGCAGCCATTCATCGGCGAGTTGCACCTGGACCAGCGTGCCGAAGGGCTCAAACCCCACCTTGGCTTTGGCGTCGTAGCTCGCCCAGGTCCAGGTGAGCCGGCTGCCGAGGAAGGGCCGTGCCGCCCGGAACCGCTCCGCGAACCCATGATACTCCCCGAGCGCGACCGTCCGCCACGGGTAGTAATCCACGCCGACGCCGGCGTAGAACGCCTGGCGCAGGATTTCGAAATCCGTGTGCATGGGCAGGATCAGCAGGCTGGGGTCTGTAGCTTTGGTTCGGACCTTGCCCGCGGAATACCCGGCCTCGAAAAACACATCCCACCGGTCGCCCAGGACCCGCCCCACGCCGATATGAGGGGGCCACATCAAGCCATCGTCGCTCACATCGTTAAACGTCCGCACATCGTCGAAACCCGGGGCCAGCAGACGCAACGGCCGGTTGTAGAAACGGTCAACGAGCTGCTCGCTTTCCAGTTTTGGATACGTATTGACCGCCGCCGCGAGGAAATGCCACCGGAGCGGCGCTGCGTGGGCATCGGATTCGGCCGGTGCCGAAACAGCGGCCGGCGCCTCCGCTGGGAGCGGGGCGTCAGCTTCGGGGATGGTGGAACACGAGACCGCGCACACCACACCCGCCGCGATCCCCAACAGGCGAAACAGCACAGTACGGCTGCGAGTGCATCCAGATACGCAGGTCCCGTTCAATATGCGAGTTCCCCAGGATAAGCCACAGTATGCGTTTGAACCATTGTCGAAACCATAGAGCGGGCTCCACAGCCCGCACGGTTGGGACATCGCCCCGGTCGATGGGGCGAAACCCGGGCTAGATTACGTTGCCCCGCCCATTCGTACGCCGCCGGCGTGTACCGGGAATACTATCCTTCCCGTCGGTGACGCATCAACCCTCTCGTGCGGGGGCCCTGTGGCGCTCCCGGTCTCCGCCAGCGGGAAGGCTCCTGATGCCGTGGGGTTCTTTCGGGTATAATGGATGTTGCAGCGGATTGCCCGCTGTTCCCGCTTCCAAAGACGCCACATTCTTTTGAGGAACAGAGGATACGCCAATGAAAGCCCTGCCGCTCGTTCTCACCGTGATTCTCACTGGAGTCAGCGCCTGCAGCACCATGTACTACGGGGCCATGGAAAAGGTGGGTATACACAAGCGCGAGATCATGGTGGATCGCATCAAGGAGGCCCGCGACACCCAGAACGAGGCCAAGGAACAGGTGCTGACGGCCATGGAACAGTTCAAGCGCGTTGTTAACGTCGAGGGCGGCAACCTCGAGAAGGAATACAACAAGCTCAATGCAACACTGCAGAAGACCGAGGCCGAAGCAACCAGGGTGCACGACCGGATCAGCTCGGTGGAGGACGTTTCGGACGCACTGTTCCGCGAATGGCGCGCGGAAATCAAGCAATACACCAGCGACACGCTCCGGGAAGCGAGCGAGCGGAAATACGAGACTACGCAGGAAAAGTACGCGGAATTCATCGAGGCCATGAAGCAGGCGGAGAGCAAACTGGAACCGGTCCTGGCGTTGCTGCGTGATCAGGTGTTGTTCATGAAGCACAACCTGAACGCGCGGGCCATCGCGGGATTGAGCGACGAAGTGGTCACGGTTCAGGCCAACGTGGATACGCTGGTTCGCGACATGGAAGCGGCCATTGCCCAGGCCGATTCGTTCATGGCGTCGCTTCAGGCGGAATGATCTCGTTCTGCCGGCCCCTTTCGCATGAATCACAGGATGCCGCGGGCGACGGCCACGGTTCTTGCCCGGCGGCCAGGGATCGTCAGTGGTTCCGCCACTGGAACAGGAGGGCCTATGCGACCCGGAACGTACCCGGCCATCATCAGAAGAGGCTCTTCAGCCAGGATACCGGCCGTTCTCTTTCTGCTCATGGCGCTTGGCGTGTCGTTGGACGTCACCGCGTCCGCGGCCTTGTTGGAACCCTTGCGGGCGGTCTATCTGCACCCGGCTCCTTTCAACGACGCCGAAATGAGCGCTGAACAGCGCGCGAGCCGGATTGCGGCGGTGCTGGAAGATGCCCGCGACTGCGGACTCTCCACGGTATTTCCCTACGCGAACACGTCCGGGGGCCGCGCGTACTACCCCAGCCAGTATCTGCGGCCGGCGGGGACCGAGGACGGGGACACGCTGGGCTTGATTGCGCGGGAAGCACAGGCGCGCGGCTTGGGTGTGATACCGGCGATGTGCGTGCTGGTTTCCGGCCATGACACGCCGGAGGGTATCCTGGAGACGCATCCGGACTGGGCGCTCCGCACACCCTCCGGTGAACCCATGGGGTGGATTTCTCCTGCTCACGCCGAGGCGCGCGCCTGGGTGGCCGGCATGGTTCAGGAACTGGTGGCGCGTGTCCGTCCTGGCGGTGTGTTGCTCGATTACCTCCGGTATCCGAACGAAGACGTGCTTCTTGATCCGGCGAGTGCGGCGGCCTTTGACGCGGCCGCGCCGGCCGGTGAGACCGAGGCCGCCCGGAAAGAGCGGCTGCAGCGATTTAAAGAGGAGTCGCTGAGCACGTTGGCGGGAGAGATCAGCCAGGCACTTCGGAGTCAGCAGCCCGACATTCGCATCGGCCTGTATACCTGGGGTCCTCACGTGCCATTCAAGCACCCCGTGGCCCAAAGCTGGCCGGACTGGGTGCGAAACGGGTACATCGACATCGTGAATATCTCCGGCTATTGCTACCGCAAGAATTACGGGGAACGCTACCTGGAGGTTTTTGAGAAGCGCGTCCGCGACTCCGTGGAACTGGCGCGTCAGACGGGAACCTCCCCTTCCCTCTCGTTCGCTTTGGGGATGCATACGAGCCACGGCGCGCTCGAATCGGCGTCGGAGATCACGGTCTACCGCTCGCTGGCGGAGAAAGCGGGCTGTCCCGGCGTAGCCGTTTTTGCCTGGGCGGGGCTGGAGAAGTTCCTGCCCGATGTGATTCAAGGCGGTTATCTTCGTGATACCCCGCACGAAGCGCGTGCGGCCTCCGGATGGAAAGTCCGGCTGACCGTTGATTTGGGCAGGGATACGGGTCAGAACTTCGGGTCTCTGTTTGAAGCCGTGGCCCCGGACGGGAAACCGGCGGCCGGGGCGGGATTCCTTGGCGCGTACAACACGTACTATCGCGCCAGCCGGCACACGCTGCATTTCTATGTGAAACCGCCACATGGCCTCGACATGGTCCAAGCGGCGCCATTCCCCAGACCGTCCGGCAGCAGTCACCATTATCTGTTCGATGTGGCTGAGTCGGTATACGCTACGGATCGCTCCGGCGAGACACCCGTCCAGCGCTGGGAAGCGGGAGCGGGCCGGTGGACCGCCGTTGATCCTCCCCAGCCCCCGGCGTTCGTCGTCGGCCGCCATCGTATGGAGTGTTTCCCAAACCGGGTCACGGTCGACGGGCAGGAGGCATTCCGGTTCGACGCGAGCCGTGGCGCCGCCGGGTCGTATTACTATGCTCAGGGATGGCTGTTCTTTCACGTGGCTGAAGCGAATTCACCGGAACGCCGCACCGCAATCCAGGCCTGCCCGTGGGATGTGGGGGCGCAGCCGGAGCCGGACCTTGAGCAGGCGGTGGTTCTCCCGCTTACCGCCCCCGGCGAATTTCCGTATTCCTATGGTCAACTGGACCAGGATGTTCTTGTGGGCTCAAACAACGGCGGGGTATACCGGTTTCGTAAGGGACAATGGTCCACGCTTCGCAAGGCCGACCCGACAACCAGCTTCCAGCTGTACGCCATGATCAACTACCGGGACCGGCTGCTGATGGGCCAGTATCCCGCGGGAGAGTTGTTTGAAGTGGAGGGCGACGAGCTGAAACATTTGGCCGGCTGGCCGCCGCGGCCCGCAGGGGCCGGTCCCAGCGCGCGGGAAGCGCAGACCCTGACCTTGTATCGCGGCGACCTTTTTGCGGGCGTGTGGCCCTGGGGCGAGGTCTGGCGTTTCAAGGATGCGGATTCCACCTGGGAATACGTGCGGCGGCTTTTCGCGGAGCCCCCGATGACCCTGGAGGTACAGGCTCCGTACGAACAGGAAATGACACAACTCGGCGAGAAGGTCAATAACCTGTGGGGTCAGCGGGTAACGGCGCTTGTACCGTTCCGGGAAGGCTTGCTGGCCTCCACCTCGAACAAGAACGGGGCCCCCTGCGAACCGCGCCTGACGTTTCTGGAGGGCGGGCGCGCCCGCGAGTATGGGGAAGTGCACCGGCTCTACCTGCCGGGTCATTTGTCCGTGCCCATTGCGTGGACGGGCGTGGCCACCGATCTTGAGTTCGAGATCACGCCCGCCGGCATGAGTGTGAGCCAGGATGGCCGGGAGCTGGGGTCGGCGACCTTCCCCCCTGCCTCCATGGACGGGTTCTCCATCGAATACGTCCGGTGGAGCGATGGAGTGTATGGTCCGTTAGCGGGCCGTTTGTCGGCCGAATCTCTGGAAGGGCCCACCTCATGACCGGTCGAATCCGTGCGTTAAACCCCGTTGACCGTGCCCGGTCGGCGGGCCGGCAATACCGGAACCGGCTGCCGCGGCAGAGGAGAGTGCAGATGAGGATGTGGCGCATACTCGCGTTGTATGGATTGCTCCTGACAGTCTACTGGGCGGCGTTTGGCGAGGAGGCCGAGCCGTACCCCCGCGTGACCCGGGAGGCCTTCGAGGCGCGTCGGCCGTTCTTTGCATACGACAAAGACATCCCGCTGGACGGGCGCGTCGTGCTCGAGAAGCAGGGAGACCATTCCACACGGTGGAAACTGGTCTTCCGGGGCGTGCAGGGGTTCCTGGTGCCGGGCTACCTCGAGATTCCGGAAAATGCCAGCAAACCGTATCCGCTGGTTGTGCTCCTTCACGGCTGGAGCGGCGGGAAGGAGGACTGGTGGCAGGAAGGCAACTACATCAACGGCTCGGAAATGCGCACGGCCCTGCTGGAGGCCGGTTATGCCGTGTTGGCGTTTGACGCCGCGGCACATGGCGAGCGCAGCCATGAAATCGACTACCTTCATGTGAATGCCTACGACGATCCCGCGGCGCCGCCGCGGCGCAACTACTTCTCGATCCCGGAAATTGTGATTCAAACGGTAAAAGACTGCCGCCGGGCCCTGGATTATCTCGAGGAACGGGGCGACATCGACATGGGCCGTGTGGCTGCGCTGGGCTACAGCATGGGCGGCGTGAATACCATGCTGCTCCTGGCCCTTGAACCCCGCATCAAGATGGGGGTCGCCTGTGTGCCCCCCTGGTACAACGCCGCCTGGACGCCCGTGGAACCGGTGGACTACACGTGGGGCATCCTCGACAAGCCGTTGTTGATGCTCATGGGCCGCAAGGACGGATTCTATACGGAAGCAGCGATCGAGGCGTCGACAAAAGCCTATCTGAACCCCGGCAGCACCCAAGTCATCTGGTACGACAGTGACCACCAGCTCACGTCCGTTTACGTCGCCGATGCCGTGGAATATGTGAAACGGCATCTCTAGCGTTGCCACAGACCGTGGCCGGTCAGGCGACAAAACGCCGGATCCCGGCGGCCGGACGCCCGCGTTTTGACAGCTTCCTCCGTGCCCCGTAGAATTTGCGGATGCGCATCGGTCTGCTCACCCTCGGTTGCGACAAGAACACCGTGGACAACGAATACATCGCGGGGCTTTTCGAGTCCCGCGGGTGTAGCGTCGTGTTTGAACCGGCGGCGGGTGGACCCGGTCTCGATGCGGTGGTTGTTCTCACCTGCGGGTTCATCGCCGACGCCCGGGAACAGTCCGTGGAGGCGCTTCTGGCGTGGGCCGAGGTGAAAACCCGCGACGGCGGTCCCCGGATCTATGCGGCGGGCTGCCTGGCGCAGCGGCATGCCGCGGAATTGCTCAATGCCATCCCGGAACTCGACGGCATCGCGGGAGTCGGGCAATTCGAGCAGATTGTGGACCTTGTGTTGTCCGGCGCCTCGCGCGCGAACCTGGTGCGGCCGGAACCCCTGGTGGAGATCGGCTCACCGTTGCCGCGCCGCAGGGCCAGAGCCCTCCCGTATGCGTTCCTGAAGATCGCCGACGGCTGCAATCACACGTGCTCTTTCTGTTCCATCCCCCTCATGAAGGGGCGTTTGCGCTCCGTCCCGCGCGACATTCTCCTGGAAGAAGCGCGAGCACTACTGGCGTCGGGCGTCCGCGAACTCATTCTCGTAGCGCAGGACATCTCGGTCTACGGCTGGGACCGCGACGACGGATATGAACTTCCCGGCCTGCTCGGCGATTTGTGCGCCCTGCCGGGCGATTTCTGGGTGCGCTGCATGTATTGTTATCCGGGCGGGATCACCGGCGAACTGCTCGACGTCATGGCTGCCGAACCCAAGATTGTCCCCTATCTCGACGTGCCGTTACAGCACTTCGACGCGGACATCCTCCGGCGCATGCGGCGGCCGTCGAGCCGCATCAGCCCGCGCCGGCTCGTGGCCCGCTTGCGCAAGGCGATACCCGGCATCGCGATCCGCACCACGCTGATTGTGGGATTTCCGGGGGAAACCCCGGCCCAGCACCGCCGGATGCTGGAGGGCATCCGCGAACTCCGGTTCGACTGGCTGGGGGCGTTTCCCTACTCGCGCGAGCCCGGGACGTCCGCCGCGAACGCGCCGCGCCAGGTGGGGAACCGTGTGCGTCAGAAGCGCTGGGAAGCGGTGATGGCCGCACAGGCCGAAATTGCCGAGGAGCAGAGCCGTTCGAGAATCGGTGCGGTTGAGCGCGTGCTTGTCGAGGGATACGACGAAGACCGCGGCCTCTGGTTCGGCCGGAGCGGCCGTGAAGCGCCGGAAGTGGACGGGCTGGTGCTGCTTCACTCCGCCGGAGCGCTCCAAGCCGGCCAGTTTGTCGCCGCCGAGGTCATCCGCGCCGAGATTTACGACGTGATCGCCCGCGTCCTTGACGCGCCCGCCCCGGATTCAGGCCAATGCCGGTATGACGGCCGGCGGAACAATGGAAAATGAGCCCTCGGCCCATCTATACTCGTCCACGGTCGGGGGTTACCGGGGAGCAGCCTTGATTCCATTACAGGGGGAGAGCAACGGCGCCTCTGAAGATGCGGTGGTCGCAGTCAAATAGCAGGAGTCGACGACCCATGAAACGATTGATTGCCATTTTCCTGTTCGTGTCCGCATCGCATGTGGCCGCCGCCGCTCCCGACGCGCGGGTTGATGCACTGAAAACGGAAGTAGCCGCCAGGGGCTGGATCGTCTATGGCGCGCGCAGCGACAACGGCACGTGGGACCTGTTCCTGTCGCGTCCTGACGGCAGCGCGCGGCGCAATATCACTAACACCCCCGATTTTGAGGAGGCGGCGCCCCGTTTTTCGCCCGACGGGTCCCGGCTCCTTTTCCGCCGCCTCGAAAAAGGGACGACCATTGACCACGACCGCTGGGGGTTCCAGGGCGCCCTCGTTATCGCGAACGCCGATGGGTCCAATCCCGTGGCGGGCGAAGACGGTGCGGCCCCATGGGCTTCGTGGTCGCCTGACGGCAAACAGGTGGTCTGTCTCGACAAGCAGGGCATCCACGTGCTTGACCGCGAGACCCGGAAAGAAGTGCGCGACGTCATGAAACGCCAGGGCATCTATCAGCAGTTGTTTTGCTCGCCCGATGGCCGCTGGTTCTGCGGCGTGGCCAATGTCGGGGGCGAATCGTGGACGGTAGTCCGGATGAACGCGGCGACCGGCGAGATGAACACGGTACGCACGTTTCAGAACTGCACCCCGGACTGGTTTCCGGACTCCGAACGGATCATTCTGTCGTCCCGGCCGGCGGGTCAGCAGGTCAACGACGGGTACGGGTACACGCAGTTGTGGGCGGTCGACGGCGCGGGCGGCAATGATCGATTGCTGTACGGGGAGGAAGGGTATCACATCTACGGGGGCGCGGTGTCGCCGGACGGCGCCTACGTGCTTTTCTCGAGGTCGCCGCAGGATGGCTCGGGCGCCGAAAACGCCGGCGGCGAGATTTGCATCCTCCGGATGGCGGATACGCCGACGATAGCGGGCGAAAGCACGGAACTGCGGAAGCTTCATCCCGCGACGAAAGACGGACCGGTGCTCTTCCTGACACAGGGCTGGGAGCCCCACTGGACCTATGCGGAATCAGGAGGCGAGTGATGAACAGCGGAGCACAGCGCCTGATGCGCGGCATGGCGGTGTTCGGTTGCGTGGTGGCGTGCGTATCTTGCGGGGGTGGCACGCAAACAGGGGAAGAGGCACACGTGACCACGCTGGGAACGGTCGAGGTGACGGCGGAACTCGTTGAAATTCCGGGGGAACTGATCGACCGGCCCATGTATGACTATGCCCATGTCATGAAATACCGGGTTCTCACGGTACACCGGGGCGGCGATGTCGGCGACGTCATTTATGTGGGTCACTACAACCCCCTCAAGCCGCGCGACGCGGTGGCCGACGCGCGCGTGCCCGAAGTGGGCGGCACGGTGAAATCGTTCCGCGTGGGCGACGTTCACCGGATGGCGCTGGAGTTTCCGATTGACGAGTGTTTCATGGGGGGCATCATCAACAAGTACCACGAAGAGGGTGTCTCGCCGGTGTACTGGGCTGTCTGGACTAATCGCGCACGCCGGCCCTGATTCATGGTTTTCACATCGCACATTTTTGTTTTCTACTTCCTGCCACTGGTGCTTCTCGCCTACTATGCCGTCCCGTGGAAGCGCAATCTTCTCCTGCTCTTCGCGAGCTACATCTTTTACGGCTGGTGGGACCCGCGCTTTGTCGCGCTCATGTTTCTGGCAACGCTGGCCAACTACGTCTGCGGGGGGATCATCGCGCGCGCCCCGCATGGCTCGCGCACACGCCACGCCGCGCTGGTGGCCGCGGTCGCAATCAGCCTCGGCATGCTGGGATTCTTCAAGTATTTCGTCTTTGCGCAGAACAACCTGAACGCGCTGGTGGTCTGGTTTGGCGGCACGCCGTTTCCGGTCCTGCAGGTGGTTCTGCCGGTCGGGATCTCGTTCTTTGTCTTTCAGAGCCTGAGCTATTCCATCGACGTCTACCGCGGCGAATCGCCCCCCGTACGGTCGCTTGCGGATTTCGCCTGTTTCGTGGCGCTGTTCCCGCAACTGATCGCCGGGCCGATCGTCCGGTACAACACCATCGCGGAACAGTTGGTCGAACGCGAGCACAGCCTCGACAAATTCGCCTGCGGAACCGCCCTGTTCATCTTGGGATTCGCCAAGAAAGTTCTACTGGCCAACGCCATGGGCGCGGTGGCGGACGCGGTCTTCGGCGCGGAAACACGGGGTTGCCTGGACGCCTGGTTCGGCGTATGCGCCTACGCGTTCCAGATCTACTATGACTTCTCCGGCTATTCCGACATGGCCATCGGGCTTGGGCGGATGTTCGGGTTCGAGTTCCTCCGGAATTTTGATTCGCCGTATCTTGCCGACAGCATTACGGACTTCTGGCGGCGCTGGCACATCTCCCTTTCGACGTTTCTGCGGGATTATCTCTACATCCCGCTTGGCGGCAACCGGAAAGGCCCCTGGCGCACGTACGCCAATCTTGCGATCGTGATGTTGCTGGGCGGACTCTGGCACGGGGCCAGCTGGGTATTCGTAATCTGGGGCGCCTACCATGGGTTCCTGCTGGCGTTCGAACGGTGGCGCGGCAAGGAGAGCGTGTATGCCAGGCTCCCCCGGCAGATCCGCGTCGGCTTTACGTTTGTCCTGGTGCTGTTTTCGTGGGTGCTGTTCCGGTCACCGACGCTCGCGGAAGCCGGGGCGTACTTCCAGGCCCTGTTTGCCCTGTCGAACGCGGACGGGAGCCCGGCGCTGCTCGCGGGCGAGCTGTACACGCGGGGAAACGTGGGGCTCATGGCCCTCTGCGCGCTGGTAGCGTTTCAACGGGTGCAGGCGTTCGACTGGGTGCAGCGCATGTCGTGGCCGCGCCTGCTGCTCGTGCTCGCCGTGTTCGTGTATTCATTGCTGACCATGTTTGTGCAGGCTTTCAATCCGTTTTTGTACTTCCAGTTCTGAGGACCGCAAAGGAGAGGAGCGCGCAGATGCAGTACAGCCGCCGAATCAGCCTCTCGCTCACGGCAGCGTTTCTGCTGCTCGTCTTCGGCATGCCCCTGAGCCAGGCGGCGCTCGAACTGGCCCGGGGCGACCGGCCGCACGCGCTGGAACTGCTTCTGCATGTCCCCACAAAGGCCAACCTCCGCCAGTTCGAACGGGAACTGGACAACGCTGCGTGGGCCATCCGGCGCTCCCGTCCCTGGATGCAGCTGTTGCAGTTCACGGTTCTTCACCATGCGGGGCGGGACACGCTGCCCGGGCGAAACGGCTGGTTCTTTTTCCGGCCCGGCGTCCGTTACCTGATCGAACCCCTGCCCGAGCCGGCCCGGGATACCGACCCCCTGGCGGCCATCCTTGCGTTCAAGGCAGAGCTCGACGCGCGCGGGATCGCGTTGGTGGTGATGCCCGCGCCCGGAAAGGCCAGCGTCTATCCCGAACTACTCACGCGCCGTGCCCTCGGCCACATGGCGCCGATGAACCGGCATACGCTTGACCTGCTCGCGCGGCTGCGTGACGCCGGTGTGGACGTGGTGGATCTGTCGGCGCTGTTTTGCGGGAGTGAACGTCCAGGACTGTACCTCGCGCAGGACTCGCACTGGTCGCCCGAGGGGATGGAACGCGCGGCCGGGGCGGTCGCCCGCCACCTGTTCGACCGCGGCCTGGTGAAACCGGGCGGCACAGAGTATGCGGAGCGGCCCGCCCCGGTCGAGCGGCTGGGCGATCTGATCCTGATGATGCAGTCGCCGCCGGTCGAACGCCTGTTTGCGCCCGAACGCGTGGATTGCCGGCAGGTGGTGCAGGCGGATTCCGGGACCTTGTATGAAGACGATCCGGCATCGGAAGTGCTTGTGCTGGGCGACAGCTTTCTGCGCATTTATCAGCTGGACGAGCCGGGCGCGGCGGGGTTTACGGCGCATCTGGCACGGCACCTGGGGAGGCCGGTCGCGTCGGTCATCAACGACGGCGGGGCTTCGACGCTTGTACGGCAGGAACTGGCGCGCACCCCGGAACTGCTCGCCAACAAACGGGTGGTCGTGTGGGAATTTGTCGAACGCGACATCCGGTTCGGTACGGAAGGCTGGCAGATTGTTCCGCTGCCCCCGCCCTCGTGACCATGGCGCGGGCGCACGGCGGTTCAGCGCAAGGTCAGAACCAGCCCGATGACGGCGCCCCCGAGGATCAGCCAGGTGGAGTTCACCTTGAAGCGGTACAACAGGAATGCGCTGGCCGCGGCAAGGAGCACCGACACCGGGTCACGAAAGGTCCCCACGCCTAACTGCAGGGTCACGACCGCCATCAGGGCGAGGCTGGCCGCGTTCACCCCGTCAAGAAACGCGCCCGCCCACACAGATTTCCGCATGCGGGGAAGCAGAAACCCGATCGCGCCCACGAAAAGGAACGATGGCAGGAAGATGCCGAGCGTGGCCACAGCGGCGCCGGTCACGCCCGCGAGCAGGAACCCAATGAACGTCGCCGTGGTGAAAAGCGGGCCCGGCGTCACCTGGCCAATGGCCACCGCGTCGAGCAACTGTGCCTGGGTGATCCATTGCCACCGGTCAACCAGGTCGGATTCGATGAACGCGAGCAGGACGTAGCCGCTGCCGTAGAGCACGCTGCCTACTTTCAGGAAAAACAGAAACAGCGAGGCGGGGCTGAACGGCTTCGCGCCGGCGGACTGCCAGCTCGGCCCGAACAGGATCGCGGCGAGCGTCAGCCCCGCGACCGCCACCAGCACCGTCAACCCGGCCCAGTGCTGTCGGATTCCGGTTCGCGCGGCGGAAATAAACGCCATGGCCGTTCCCGCGAGCACCAGGGTCTCGAGTTCTCCCAGGCCCAGAAACACGGCAACGGCCCCAAGGACGCCGAGCGCCATGAGCAGCCGGGTCCTGGCCGCTTTCCTGCACAACGCCACCAGGGCCTGCGCGATGATCGCAATCACCACCGGCTTCACCCCGTACAGGATGCCTTCCGCCTGAGGCAGCGCCCCGTACCGCACGTAGAGCCAGGCACACACGCCGACAATGCACGAGGCCGGCAGGATAAACGCCACCCCGGCAACCACCATGCCGGCCACCCCCGCCCGTTCGTGGCCAATATGGATGACCATCTCCGTCGAGTTGGGACCGGGAATCAGGTTGGTTATTCCGAGCAGGTCGAGGAATTGTTCGTGCGTGAGCCAGCGCCTCCGCCGCACCACTTCGTCTTCAAAAAGGGCAATGTGTGCCGCGGGCCCGCCAAAGGCGGTGAATCCCAGGCGGACGAAGAGGACGGCAAGCTCCCGAAGCCGGGCGCCCAGGGGGAGCGTGCCGCGCTCCGGAACCGGCGCCGGACCGATACGGTCTCGGTGTGTCAATCCGGCGTCCTTTCGCATGTGCTCCGGCCACGTCCGAGGAGCGCATCGATCGACCCGCGCCCGCCGCCAACGATGAGCAGAAACATGGACCCCAGCAGCATGGCAAAGTCCGTGCGCGTCTCGTGCGCCATGCTCCAGAATCCGTAGCTGGAAAGCTCCCGCACGTGAAACCCCCAGAGATCGTGACCGAGGAGGATGGGAAGTTTGGTGGTCACGATCGCCACCACCATGATGCCGATCAGCGGGAGTACGGCCAGCCGGGTCAACAGGCCCAGAAGAACAAGCAGGCCACATCCGATCTCGAACGCGCCCACCATCGGTGCGAACAGCTCCGCGGCGGCAAATCCGATCTTCTCGAATCGTCCCACGCCCAGACTGGCCGGGTAGAGGAATTTCTGCATGCCTTCGGAAAGAAACACCGCGCCGACGGCCACCCGGATCAGGATCGCCGCGGCCGGGGCATTGGTCTTCGCCAGATCGCTGAACGTTTTCATGGGCCTCAATCCCCTGCCGTCAATAAGCTCCGTTCTTCTATCCCAGCACCATTCTCGCGGATCACACGCCCCGGCGCAACCGTCCGAAGTCAGCTGCATGCGAAGCTGCTCGTGATATACGAAATGCCGCGACCGGCTCCTCTTATTCCGTGTAACCCGGGGTCGTGGTGGTCGCGAGAGCGTGCCATCCCCCCAAGGGCACCCACTCCACCTCTTCCACCGGGGCAGTTCCGAGCGGGGGGCTTTGCGTTTGATAACGGATCATTGTGTCTACGTGTTTTCGTGCCATGCTTCTGTGCATGTGACGCGCGCGGGACGATAGAGAATGGCCCTGTATTTCGAGCCTGGACTGGTGCCTCCGGCACGTTCAAGAACGCGCTCTGTCGTCCCTACGGGACTTGGTATCTTGGGGGTGACACGAACCCCGGGTTGAAACCCGGGGCTACTATCGGACGTGCCTCCGGCACGTTCAAAGATCCCAAGGTCTAACCCGGAGATCCGTGCCACACACAGGATCTTCGGGACACGCGCAATCGAGTCCCGTAGGGACGATAGGGAATAGCCCCGGGTTTTAACCCGGAGATTAGCGGCGCGTCCAGATTGAGTCCCGTAGGGACGGCAGAGAATAGCCCCGGGGTTTAACCCGGGGATTAGCGGCGCGTTCAGGTCGAGTCCCGTAGGGACGGCAGAGAATAGCCCCGGCTTTCAAGCCGGCGGTTCATTTTCAGTCCCACGCCGGGCGGCGGTTTGAATCGCCTGCCAAGCGGGGGGATAATCGCGGCAACGGGTGGTGCAGTTCCCAACCGGCGGTGACGCCTGGAGGCAGCAACATGAGAAGGCCTGTCCTGGCTGCGCTTGTCATTCTTCTGGCCACATCCCTGACGGCCCAGGGCCAATCCGACCCGGTTGACCACATGACGTGGTGGCGTGAAGCCCGGTTCGGTCTGTTCATTCACTGGGGGCCGGTGAGCCTGAAAGGCACGGAGATTGGCTGGTCTCGCGGGGGGGAACGGCGGGGCACGGGGGGCACGGGCGACATTCCGCTGGAGGTCTACGACAACCTCTACCGGGAATTCAATCCGGTGGAGTTTGACGCGCGCGAATGGGTCCAGATCGCACTGAACGCCGGCATGACATACCTCGTCTTCACCTCAAAACACCACGACGGCTTCTGCATGTTCGATTCCGCGCTTACCGAGTACAAGATCACCAACAGCCCGTTCCAGCGGGACGTGGTTCGCGAACTCGCCGACGCGTGCCATGAGGCCGGGCTCAAAGTGGGATGGTACTACTCCCCTCCCGACTGGCATCACCCCGACTACCGGACCGCGAATCACGCCCGGTACATCGAATACCTTCACGGCCAGTTGCGCGAACTCTGCACAAACTACGGCAAGATCGACATCCTCTGGTTTGACGGGCTCGGCGGGACCGCGGAGGACTGGGATGCAGAGAAGCTGGTCACGATGATCCGGGAACTTCAGCCCGGCATCGTGATCAACGACCGTGCGGGACTCCCCGAAGATCATGCCACGCCGGAGCAGCGCGTCGGGGCGTTCAACCGCAACCGCCGCTGGGAGACCTGCATGACAATCTGCAACCAGTGGGCGTGGAAACCCGACGACACGATGAAGACGCTCGACAAATGCATTGATGTCCTTGTCCGCACGGCCGGGGGCGATGGCAACCTGCTGTTTAACGTGGGTCCCATGCCGGACGGGCGCATCGAGCCGCGGCAGGTGGACCGCCTCGCCGAGATGGGGGCGTGGCTGGGACAGTTTGGGGAGACGATCTACGGCACCCGCGGCGGACCGTACATGCCCTCCGCCTGGGGGGCCTCCACCTGTAAGAACAGCCGCGTCTATCTCCATGTGCTTGACTGGAACCAGGTGAAAGACGGCCGCATTGAGCTGCCTCCGCTGCCACGCGCGATCATCCGGCACGAGTTGCTGACCGGCGGCGCTGTGAAGCTCGAAAACACCCCCGAGGCGCTGATTCTGCATTTCGACGCGTCCGCGCGCGTCGAGCCGGACACCATCCTCGCGCTCGAGGTCGAAGGCAACGCAGAAGACCTCTCTCCCATCCCCCTCCCCACGGAAATCGTGCAGGGGAACTTCGCCGCATCGAACGTGTACGAAAGCATGGACATGTACAGCCCCGCCATGGCGTTTGACGGCAATCCCGAAACCCGCTGGGCGACGGACTCGGGGACGCATCAAGCCTGGCTGCAGATCCGCTTCAACGAGCCCCGCAAGATAAGCCAGATCCTCGTCAGCGAGGCGTGCGGCGACCGCATCCAGAAGTTCGAGCTCCAGCAGAGCGACGACGGAAAACACTGGACCACCTTTTACACCGGCGAGAAACTTGGCATGAACGGCCGGGCGCGTTTTGAGGCCATAACCACCTCCGGCGTCCGGCTCAAGATCCTCGAGGCCACAGAAGGCCCGACCCTCTGGGAAGTACAATTCTCCGAAAAGCAGGACAACGCTGAGTGACGTTCCGCGGGGCTCGCCCGGCGCGCTTGCGCTATTTTAGGAGGCGCGCATCTGCCCAGTTGGCGTGGTCGGCGGCAATGCCGTCGCCGGCGTCCTCGACGATGAGGGAGAGTCTGGACACGCCGTCGAGCGGCACGCGAATCTCGATGGGAGAGGTGTCGCGACCGGCGACGGGA